>Ga0070727_10001911_pt1 | contig 20925 bp, 19 predicted proteins | sample tdAd472_FD_66722 | JGI IMG/M metagenome (GOLD analysis project Ga0070727, IMG submission 66722) | Marine sediment microbial communities from the Atlantic coast under amendment with organic carbon and nitrate - tdAd47.2 | ecosystem: Environmental > Aquatic > Marine > Coastal > Sediment | place...
CCACCGACGAGGACAGGCGGGGTTCGCGGCACCGTCGGGCAGGCAATGACGTCGACATCCGAGAAACAATGGTCTGCCGTTTTGGCCAGGGACCGAACCCAGGATTTGCGCTTGATGTGGTCGGTCGCCAGATAGCGCCGCATCCGTTCCGCGCCTTTTTGCAGGCGCGGCTCCAGCTGTTCGGCCCATTCCGGAAGTTCGGTTTCGATGAAGGCGAACAGGTCCGGCATGAGCAACCGGCCTTTCGTGAATGCGCCGTCGAGATCACGGGATTCGGGCGAGTCCGAATCCCGCAGTTGCGCGCCTGCGGTCTCCAGTTCGCTCAACGCCGCCCTGACGGCCTCCGCGACGCCCGGTGAACAGCCGTCCCAGAAACACCCATCGGCAACCCCGATCGTGAAATCTCTCAATTCAGAGCGTTCGAGGTCATTCAGCAATCCTTGCGGGTGTCGCACATGCGCAGGATCGAGGGCCGCAAACACATACGCGGAATCCTGCACCGAGAGCGTCAGCGGCCCCGGCGTGTCGTGTTCCGGGTCGAGCGGTACAATGCCGTCGTCCGACCAGCGGCCAGCGGTGATCTTGAGCCCGACCACGCCCGACATGGCGCCGGGAATGCGAACAGAGCCCCGCGTGTCCGTGCCAAACGCGACCCGACAGGATCCCCCCCACAGACTTATCGCAGCGCCGCTGGACGATCCGCCCGTACCGCGCGGCAACGCCGCATCCCAGGGGTTTCGCGGCGCGCCCCAATGCGGATTGTCGCCAATGCCGCTCGCTGCAAACTCCACCGAGTGGGTTTTCCCGGTAACAACCGAACATTGTTGCTTTGCGCGTCGAACGACAGGCCCTTCGCGTTCCCATTTTTCGGGCAAGCGCCTCGACGTGCCCGCATAGGTGGGAAGGCCGTCGATGCCGTAATGGTCCTTGAACGAGATCGGGAGTCCCTGCAATGGGCCGAGATCGCGACCCGCGGCGAACGCGGCGTCGGCCGCCACGGCGGATTTCGCCGCCATCTCGTCTGCCCACACAAGATAGGCGTTCAGTTGATCACCGCGAACTGCGTGCCGCTCCTGCGCCGCCTCCCAAAGCGCGCGCGCGGTTACATCGCCCGAACGCAATGCGCCGGCTGCCTCGGCCAGACTCGTGCCGTTCCCCATCGAAATCAGCTAGGCATTGGGAAGGATGATCACTTTGCCGTCGCGCTGGTTCATCCCATGGGCAACCGCTTCCTTGATCTGTGCGAGCGGGTAGGTCGCGTCGATCCTCGCGGACAATCGCCCGTCGAGAATGTAGCCGCGCAGTTCGTCATAGACGGCAGCGCGCGACTCCGGTGTCGACCCACGCCCCTGGAGCCACTTGCTGGTCCACATGCCCTGGAGACGTATATTGCGGAAAATGATGTCCTTCGGAGACAGGGAGCATGGTTCGCCGGACAACAGGCCGTAGGACACGATCACGCCGTCTTCGGCCAGGCTATCGGCAAGATGCTGCGTGGCCTGGCCACCCACCGCGTCGACGGCGAGCTTGATGTCGGCGCCATTCGTTGCCGCTTTCACACGTTCACCCAGATCGGGCCCATCGACGATGCAGATGTCACCCCGGGCCGCCGCGATCTGGTCTTCGAGCCCCTCGCGGCGCACGACATTGACGGTGCGAAAGCCGTAAATGTTCGCGAGCTGCATCAGATAGTTGCCGACCGCCGAGTTCGCGGCGTTCTGTATGACCCAGTCGCCCGGCGCAAGATCGACAACCGTATTCAGAAGCTGCCAGGCTGCCGGCGGGTTGGCCATGATCATGGACAACTGTATCGGATCGCCTTCGGGGGGAAATTTGACGGTGATCCGTTCGGCCGGCACGACAATTTGCTGGCGCCAGCATCCGCCCGCATACAACGGAATCATAACGCGTTCACCCGGCTTCACATCGGTGACCGCATTCCCAACCGCAACTACCATACCGATCCCCTCACCGCCGGGAACAGCGGGCAGTTCCGGTTGGACGCCGTAGCCGCCCGCCAGGGTCAGCAGGTGGGGCGGATTGATCGCGGCGGCTTCGACGTCGAGCAACACATCGCCGGGGCCGACGGGATCCGTCTCCATGTCGACGATTTCGACGACGTCAGGCGGATGGCCTGTGCGCGCGAACTGGACAGCCTTCTTTAACTTACCCATCGTTCCGAACTCCTGGTTACTGTGCCGTCGCGCTACAGATTGTGCCTCATCGCGCAGCGCAGCTGGGCGTCAGACTTTAAGGCGATTTCCCCAGACCAACGAAGTCGAGGTTGATCTCGAGGACACTGATCGCGCGGAACGTGCCATTCGACGCCCCTGCCCTGTCGCGATGAAATTAAGTTTTGAAAGAGCCGTTTACTCGCGGTCCCACTGGCGCAACATCGGCTGATTCGCCGCCCGCATCGTATCCATGTAGGTCGTGAGAATTTTCGTGCCGGGCTGTCCCTTGGCATCCAGCGTCGCCGCCCATTCCTTGGCGAAATTCGGCATCAGCTTTGCCCATGCGGCACGATCTTCGTCAGTCATGACCGAGGTCTTGGCCTTGAACTGTTTCTCGCAGCGCGCCAACCCCTTCGCGGCACCTCCGACAACGCGTTCAACATTGTCCGCGTGCCAGACCTCGGCAGCGGCAACGAAAGCGCCACGCACTTCTTCCGGAAGAGATTCGAAAAAATCGAGATTGACGTTCATCCCGCCGCTCTGGATCGCGCCGAGCTTGGGATCGATCATATAGGGCGCGGGCTCACAGAGCTTGAAAGCTCCCATGGCCTGCTTCCAGGCGAGCATGTTGTCGAAAATGCCGGTCGTGAGGCTGTTGTAGGCATCACCCACATTCGTCTGAACACCCGCGGCGCCGACAGCCTTTACCCAAGGCAGGTTCGGCCCCGCGGCGCCAACCTTTCGGCCTTTTATATCTGCCAACGAATGGATCGGCTTCTCAGAGATCAGGACATAATTCTCGACCGTCCCGGTCGGATGCAGACCCCTCTGATTGAACTGCTTCCAACCCGCCTGATACTCCGGAAACTGTCCCTCAAGCTTCTTCATCGTTCGCCCGACCAGGTCCAGATCCTGCGTGGTGAAGGGTGTTTTGAAGGAGACCTCGTAGAGCGGCACCTTGTCCGCATGGAACGCGGTCACCACGATGCCGACATCACCCAGACCCGCCTCGAGCCCTTCGAGTTCGCCGCGCGGCTTCACCACCTGCCCGCTATGCGCCAAATTCCAATGGATCTTGTAATTGCCCGTTCTGGCGAGGCTTTTGTCGATCTCGGGCGCAAACGTATTGACGGCGGCAGCGACCACGGTCGTGACAATCGGCAAGCCCGAGAGGAACGTGACCTTGATCGTTTCCTGCGCCTGCGCAGTGCCGCCCATGGTGGCCAGAACAACAGCAACTGCAGCTGATTTGATGGCCAAATTCGTTGTGATCGACATGTGGGTTTCCTCTCTTAATGGCTTCGGGTGCGACAAACGCAACAAGCCGATGGGCATGCGAGACAGGCTCCAGATACAAGCCGCCGCCAAGACACGGTTGATTTTTTTAGCGAATACTAGGATATGAACCACAGCCCAAACGTCAACAATTATATAGCGATCACTATGAATAATAATTCGGAGACTCCGAAACGCCGTGGCCGAGGGCGACCACGGGCGTTTGATCGCGATGAGGCGCTCGATCGCGCCATCCAGATATTCTGGGCGAAGGGTTACGGGCCGACTTCGGTTGAGGAACTCACCAGCCAAATGGGGATCAGTCCGCCGAGCCTGTATGCGGCGTTTGGCAACAAGCACGACCTGTTCATGCTGGCGATGGACCGATACGCAGAAACGGTCGGCGGGTTGCCGACGAAAGCGTTCTCGGAAGCGCCGGATCTAAGGCGCGCCGTCCTGGGCCTCTTCGAAACCACCATTCGCTGCGCCACCACGACAAACCGCCCCAAAGGTTGTTTGCTCGTCAGCGTCGCAAGTGAAATGGCAGTGAGGGACGAAGACGTCCGCAAGAAACTCGCGCACGGTTACGCCGCACGCGTCAAAGCGATTTCTGAACGCGTTGTCGCAGACCAGGAAGCGGGTCGATTGCCCCAGCATCCATCCGCCGAAAGGTTGGCGAGGATGATTGTTTCCGTGACGCACGGCCTTGTCGCAAGGGCGCGCATGGGGGCAACACGGGACGAGTTGTCAGGTCTCGCGGCGGACTTTCTGGACACGCTGGTTCCCGCATCCGACTGAACCGCAGGTGCGGCTCTTGCCCACACGCCAATTCAGCCGCCTGACATTCTCTTGCTGCGCAACACGACGGGCGCACCATGGGGAGTCGACAGATAGGCATCCGCCCAGGCCGCACGCAGATCGTCCAGGCTCCGCCGATCCGCATGGTCTTGGGCGATCAGGAACGACTCCAGTGCCGCAAGCCAGACATCGTAATAGTCCGAACCGTCGGTCGGGCCGCCCGCTTTCTGTGCCATGTCGAGCGCCGCGCCGAAATGCGTCGCCCATGCGGGCCAGGTGAAAACACCGTCCGCCGCCAGCGCGTGGGTCAACCCAAAGATCTGCGCGTGCCAGGGTTCGGCAAACGGGCGTTCGGGCTCAGGCGGCCGGGACAAGATAGCTCTCCCAGAGATCCGCGGTCACGCTGTGGCCCGGCTCGGCCGCCTCGCCCCAGATCTCGCGGCCGTCAAAGCGCACCGCGTAGAGATGCTGCGGCGCGTCCCCTTCCATCGTGAAACTGACATCGGGAAAAACATGCGCCCCGTGATGCAGGACGATCTCACCGACCCGGTCACGCAGATAACGCGGCAGGCGCGTGTGCCCCGAATGCATATGCCGGGCCGTGCGAACCCGATCGCCCAGCGCGAAGGCCGGCGGCGCATCGATTTCGCGGCTCGACGGGCGGCCCTTGGGCAGAAATGCGAGAACCCCCGTCGCGTCCACGGGCGGCGTCACGCGCTCGCCATCCGCGGCGGGATGACCGGCGCGCACCTCGTCGCGGGTGATCAACCCCTTCTCGACGGAAAGGTTCACCAGGCCGGCGGCCCATTTTTCGTAATAGCTCATCGTCAGATAGTCGCCCGGCGGAAGCTGCTCGAGCGAATGCCGGTTGGCGTCGATGTTCCAGCGCCCCCAGAAACCCATGAGAAACCGCAGCCCCAGAACCCGGCCCTCCCATGTTCCATGGAAGACGGGTTCATCGGCTTCTATGGGAACGGGCCCGAAGCCCTCCACGCCGCCGAGATCATGCACGCTGTCCATCACACGGCCTCCGGGTTCAACGCCAGGCCGGTCCCGATCATGGAATCGCGCGTGACCAGGTCGGCCAGGCCGGCCTCGTCCAATGCGTGCGACCCGGCCGGCCGCTGCGGGACGACGAGGTAGCGAATTTCCGCGGTCGAATCCCAGACCCGTATCTCGACATCGTCGGGAAGATCGAGCCCGAACTCGGCGATCACCGCGCGCGGCTCGCGCACCACGCGCGCGCGGTATTCCGGGGACTTGTACCAGACCGGCGGCAGCCCCAGGACCGGCCACGGATAACAGGAGCAGAGCGTGCAGACGACGACATTGTGGACCTGGTCTGAATTCTCGACCGCGACCATGTGTTCGCCCTGCATGCCCGAGAAGCCAAGCTCGGCGATCGCCGCCGTCGCATCCGCCAGCAGCCGCGCCCGGTAGTCCGGGTCGCACCAGGACCGGGCGACGACCCGCGCCCCGTTCTGCGGGCCGATGTCATTCGAGAATGTGTCCACGAGCGCATCCACGGCGGCCGGATCGACGAGACCCTTTTCGACCAGCAACGTCTCAAGCGCCTTGGCCCGCAACGCCGGCTCCGACGGCAGGAGCGTGTGCGCGTGGTCGTGGCTGTGAGCGTGATCTGATGTCTTCGTCATGTCGGACGCGGTCCCCAACGGCTTATCCATAATGCTCACTGTTCAACAAAACCGCGCCAAGCACAAACGGCGCGGCATCCTCGCGAACCCTGCCATGAAGCACTGTGATGCCGATCGACATTCGCGGCGGGTCTACTGGGCGGTCTGAAATCGGGAGCGCTGGACCAGCACAACCGTGATCAACGGAACGAGCAACGCGATCGCCGCGACCGTCAGCAGCAGCCAACCCAATTCGCTGTAATTCGCCGCGACGTCGATCGCGCCGGTCGCCCGGTCGAGAACCTCGCGCTGTATGACGTAGATCTGGTTCAGATACTTCGTTCCCAGGCTGCTCGCGGATAGCGCCAGATTCGTAAACGACGCCATGACCGCAAAAAATGTGGCCTTGAGATGGGGCGGGGCATTCTTCGCGATCCAGGCCAACATCGGAATCATCGCAATCTGCGAGAGCGGCGATTCAAGCGCGGTATCGAATATCGCGATGAACCGTGCGTCGACCACGCCGCCGGTAAACTGAGACGTCCAATTATGGACGCCGTAGTAGAGGCCGATATTCGGCAGGGAGAGAAGACCCCCAACAACGGTCAGAAGGACAACGACGTAGGCGATGGAATGTTTCGCCATCAGCGGCCGCAGGACGATCATCCCGACGAGCGCCAGGATTGATGTAATGAGGGTCAGGATCGAGAGGAACTGCTCATCAAATCCGAGCACATCGATCTCCCACCACGTCGCGCCGGGCCCGGGAAGCGGGACAGCGCGAAACGCAAACACGATGAGCGCCGTGCCGATCAGCGCCCCGCGTGTGCCCGGGTCAATTTCCCGGATCAGACGGCTCATGATGACCAAAATGATCGTCAGGGAACCGACGAAGATGATCTCCTGGGAAAATGCGATATCGCTCAACCCCATCGTCAGCGCGAATGCGACAAACGACAAACTCCCGCCGAAAACCCACCAGTTGGGAGTCGTCTCCCCTTCCGGGATCCCGATCAAACGTTCGATGTGATCGCCTGCCAGCCCGGCGGCACGCATCGCCGCCACCCGCCGCCGCTTCACCAGATTGCCGGCCACCACGCCCGCCACCGAAATGACCGGCAACGCAAACGCGAACAAATAGAGATCCCCGTAGATCGGTATTTTCTCGGCATCCGTCAGTTGGGAGATGCCAGAAAATTTGCCGATGTTCAGCGTCGCGACAATTACGATTCCCGAGATAATCGCAAACCGTCCAAGGGTTTGCATGGTCGTGTGCATTGCCTTGATGACATCGTCTTCATAAGGAGAACCGTTGTGATCGAACAACGGCACGGCCTCGACCGTCATCGCGTCCGCGACCACGTCCTGAATGACATACCCGACCGGTGCCAGGAGCACGCTCATGACATACCAGGCCTCGACGCTCATGATCGCAGCCATGAATGCCGTTTGCGTCACAAGGCCGAACATGATCGCAATGCTGGCGGTGATCAGCGCGGCACCGAGATAGATCAGCAACGACTTCCATCGCCAGATGATGTCCACCAGATGGCCGAGCGGCATCTTGAGAATCCAGGGTATTCCCGCCCAGAAACCCAGGCCGGCGAGGAACGCCGCAGAGAATCCGAAATAATCCTTGATGAAAAAGGCCCCGACGATTGCGGTTAAACCCGACATTCCGGCGGCGAGATAGACCATCAAAGGCGGGAGGTAGGACCAGCGAAACTGCCTCCCGAGATCAACAACAAGAACGTCGACCCAACCGGCAAGACGCTTGATCACGGCCGACCCAGACTGACCCGACATTGCCCGACAGTACCTCTTGTGGCTTGCGCAGGAGCGTGCATTTCGGCCTCGACACTCCGGTCAGTTTCGCAACCGACCCATGACACATCCGCATTGGCCGATGGTTCGCCGCGCGCGACCGGCGTGACCGAGGTTCGCATATGAGAACAAGCTCCGATTACTCCAGGCTTGCTGTGAGTTCGACAATTCGACCCTTGCGAAGCACCCGAACCCGGACGGCCTGGCCCGGTTTGATTTCGGAAAGATGTCGGCGCAATTCAACATAGGATTCCAGCGTCCCGACCGTGCGGCCATCGACGTCAAGAATGACATCGCCGCCAAGGAGCAGCTGTTGTTCGCCGATCATCGCCGGCATGAATCCGTGTTGGAGTCCAATTTGCGCACCGGGCGACCCGGTGGCGACGCGTTGCACAAGCAGTCCCGATTCCTGGGGAAGATTGAAAAATCCCGCAAGGGTCGCATTCAGCGCGAACACACTCACGCCGCTCCAGGGCGAGCGATGCCTGAGCAGAAGCTTCTTCACGGAATTGGACGTGACCGAAAACCCCAACCCCTCAAAATTGCCGGATTGCGTCAGTTGGTGCGTCACGATCCCGACCACATCTCCGTTCATGTCAAACATCGGACCGCCGGAATTCCCGCCATGGATTGCGACATCGGCCTGAAAGAATTCGGCGAGGCCCGGGATGCCGGAAAGGGTCCCTGGCAGGTGCCGCGCACTGACATGACCGACGGTCAATGTGTGGCCCAGACCATAGGGCGCGCCGATAACGAAAACCTGTTGCCCCACGCGTACCGCATCCGAATCCGCCAACCGCACGGTAACGGCGATCTCCGGGATTTCATCCAGGCGAAGCAGAGCCAGATCGGCGATCGGGTCGGACGCGACGATCGTCGCACCAACCTGCGTGCCGTCGTAGAACTCGACCCGGACAAAATCGGCGACCTGCACCAGATGCGCGGCCGTCAGGACATCGCCGGTTTCGGAAATCAACACGCCCGAACCCTGATCGGAAAACGTGACGAGATCGGTTTGATCTTGATCCATGACGGCGCGCTCAAGGGTCCGCACAACAACCACCGACCCGTTGACGTCGTCATAAACATCTTCGATCGACCGGGCGGGCTCCGCCGCATATGCGGACCCGATTGCGACGAAGACCAGCAGTCCGAATATCCCGCACCAGCTGGGTATGGATATTCCTGGCTTGTGGCGGAGATCTCTCACCAATCCCTCCCAAAAATCCACCGCGGATAGACTGGCAGCCTTCCCGTGATTTGGTGCGTTCATCTTCCTGCCTTACAGTTGGTGGACCGCGTACGAGAGTAGATAACTTGTAGATTCAATGCGTTGCGATGGATCAAGCACACCGAAACTGCGACATGGATTAGGGTCCGGTGGCGTTTCGACAACCCGGAGAAGATCATGGCGAACGAAGGTTATCACGAACCTATAGCCGAGCTGTCCGATGAAACACGCGACATGCACAGGGCAATCACATCGCTGATGGAAGAGCTGGAGGCGGTGGACTGGTACAACCAGCGCGTCGATGCCTGCAGGGACACAGAGCTCAAGGCCATCCTCGCCCATAACCGAGACGAAGAAAAAGAACATGCGGCGATGGTGCTCGAATGGATCCGCCGAAAGGATCCGGCATTCGACAAGGAACTGAAAGATTACCTCTTCACCGAAAAGCCCATTGCCCACGGCGCGGGCTGAGCCACAGCGCAGGGAAACCCAGCCCGCCACGCCGCGCGCTGGCCCGGAACGGACGGCATGTGGCAGGTTGCGCGGCAAGGGTGAAAAACGCCCCACGATGAATCCAGCCCGCAACCGGGAAGCCTATGCCGAGCCCCCTCTCCGATCCCGTCGTGCGCCGCCGGACCGTCGTGCTTATCGTCTCACTGCTGTTCATGCTGATCGGGACGGGCAGCATCTATTTCATTGTCGTCGCCCTGAAACTGATCGCCGCCGATTTCGGCTGGCCGCGTGCGGTGCCGTCGATCGCCTATGCGCTGCAATATGCCGGCGCCGGGATCGGCGGCATTTTCATGGGCTGGTGCCTCGACCGGCGCGGCATGGGAATCCCGGCGGTGGTCGGCGCCACCATGATCGGCCTGGGCGGCATCCTCACGAGCTACGCCTCCAGCCCGCTCGAGCTCTACATCATCTATGGCGGGATGCTCGGCTTCTTCGGCCGCTCGACCCTGTTCGCGCCACTGACCGCCAACATCTCGCGCTGGTTTGAACACAACAGGAGCTTCGCCGTCGGCGTCGTCGGCTCCGGCCAGGGTCTCGCCGGGATGATCTGGCCACAGGCCTTCCACCATCTCATCGCCGCCGTCGGCTGGCGCCAGGCGGCGCTGTATTACGGCCTGTTCGCGCTGGCGACGATGCTGCCCCTGGCATTAATCCTGCGCCAGACGCCGCCCAAAGCGCGCCGGCCTGTCGCGCGCAACGGGCCAACACCGCCAGCGCCGAGGCATCCGCCGATGTCACCGCGCGCGTTGCAGGCGGCGCTGTCGACGGCGGCGATCGGCTGTTGCGTCGCCATGTCGCTGCCGCTGGCCCATATCGTCAGCCATGTGAGCGACCTCGGCTACGACCCCGCGCGCGGCGCCGAGATCCTGTCGCTGATGCTCGCCTGCTCGGCGCTCGCCAGCTTCCTCGGCGTCGGCTTTCTCGGCGGCCGCTTCGGCGGCCTGCGCGCGATCTTCGTCTTCTCGTCGGGCCAGGCGTTGCTCCTCACAGCGCTCGCCTTCGTCGAAAGCCTGCCCGGGCTCTACGTCGCCGCCGCCCTGTTCGGGCTCGGCTATGGCGGCATCCTGCCCTGCTACCCGGTGATCGTGCGCGAATTGCTCCCGGCGGCCGAGGCCGGCCGGCGCACCGGGATCGTGCTGCTGTGCGCCGGCGGCGGCATGGCGCTCGGCTCCTGGCTCGGCGGCGCGGTGTTCGACGCGACCGGGACCTACCGCACGGCATTCCTGATCGGCGCCGTCTTCAACGCCGGCAACCTCGCCATCATCGCCAGCCTGATCGTACGCACCCCGCGGTTTCAGCGCGCCTATGCATGACGGGCTTGCCGTGCCGGACAGTTCCGGTGTGCGCGCAGGGGTATCTGCGTGCTATCTTTCGCGGCATCGCCACAGCCGGAGAGCCTCACCATGACCGCCCCCTCGAACGCCGACACTCAGGATCACAACATCACCTCGGTCGCGCAGCTCGAAGCGCTTTATGGCCTGCCCAAGGGGGGCGCCGTGACCAAGGAAATCGACTACATCTCGGATCACTACAAGGCATTCATCGAGAAGGCGCCGTTCGTCGTCATCGCCACCGGCGGGCCCGAGGGGCTCGACACCTCGCCGCGCGGCGATCCGGCCGGCTTCGTGCGAGTCGACGGCAACCATACGGTGCTGATCCCCGACCGGCGTGGCAACAACCGGCTCGATACGCTGAAGAACATCGTCCGCGATCCGCGTGCCGCCCTGCTGTTCCTGATCCCCGGCGTCGGCGAGACACTGCGGATCAACGGCCGCGCCAGTATCTCCACCGACCCGGACCTCTGCGAGAGTTTTGCCATCAACGGCAAGGCGCCGAAGAGCGTCATCTGCGTGACCGCCGAGCGGGTCTATTTCCAGTGCCAGAAGGCGCTGGTCCGCTCGCGCCTGTGGGACCCGGAAGCGCACGTCGACCGCGCGACCCTGCCGACGGCCGGCGACATCATCGAGGCGCTGTCGACCGACGGCTTCGACGGCAAGGCCTATGACGAGGGCTACCCGGCATACATGAAAGAGGTCATTTACTGACCGAACGGGGCGAAGATCCCCACGGAGGAACCGACCCATGGCACAGGCCGCAGAACTGACCACCGACCTTGACTATGTCGAAGCCGAACTCGACTACATCGTCGATGACGGCATCCCGGCGGTGCGCTACCTCGACTGGCCGGAGATGGAGCATCTCGCCCACAAGCCGGCCTACGAGAAACACCGCGTGCGCATCCATAACGGCCGCGCCGACCCGGCACAATTCACCCTGCCCTCCCACGGCTTCGCCTTCGTCGATCACCATACGAAGGTGCGGGATTTCTATGACGAGGACGAGGTGCGGTCCGTCTACTACCCGGAGACCGAGGCGCTGATCGCGGCCCATAGCGGCGGGGCGAAACGCGTGCTCGTGTTCGACCACACGCTGCGGACCGCCGAGCAGGCGCGCCAGCAGGCCGACCGGGTGCGCAAGGCGGTCCATTCGGTGCACAACGACTATACCGAGCGTTCCGCGCCCCAGCGCGTGCGCGACTTTTTGCCGGCGGACGAGGCCGAGGCGGCGCTCCGGCGGCGCTTCGCGATTATCCAGACCTGGCGGTCGATCGCGCCGCGCGTCGAACGCGACCCGCTGGCGCTGTGTGACGGGCGGACGATCCCCGAAGAGGGCTTCATCCCCTACGAACGCCGTTATCGCTATCGCACCGGCGAGACCTATCACATCGCCTACAATCCGGCGCACCGCTGGTTCTGGTTCCCGCAGATGACGCGCGACGAGGCGCTGGTGTTCAAGGTCTTCGACACGGACGCCTCGGCCGGCGTGCGCTTTACCGCGCACACCGCGTTCGACGATCCGAACACGCCGCCCGACGCGGCGATCCGCGAGAGCATCGAGATGCGCGCCCTGGTGTTCTACTGATCACTGCGGCGCCTGCCGGGCAACAACCTGTTCGGCAGGACTGGCCGGCCAAAATTCAATGGAAGGAATACGACGATGGCGTTGCCGCAAGACATCAGCCCGGTGAATTCGGAACTCGTCGACACGGTAACCCGGTCGGCGGAACTGGATTGGATCGAGACCACCCCGGGCACGGGTTTCATGAAGATATTGTGGTTCAGTGCGGAGACCGGCCGCTGGTCGGTGCTGTTCCGCTGGAAGAAGGGCCATGTTGCCAAGCCGCACAAGCATTTGTCGGCGGCGCAGGCCTATGTGATCTCAGGCAAGCTGCAGGTGCGCGACACGATATTCGAGGCCGGCGACTTCCTCTATGAAGCCAACGGCATGATTCACGACGAGACCACCGCACTCGAAGACACCGAGTATCTGTTCACCTGCGACGGGCCGATCCTCTATTTCGATGACGACGGGTTCACCGGATATCTCGGCTGGGAGCAGCTGCAGCGCATGCAAGAGGCCGCGAACAAGGACAAAATCGCGGCCGAATAGGCGCGTGCCCCGGAGGGGAAGCGTGAAACCCTGTCAATCAGGCTGATTTTTGGGAATCCTTGGCGCGCCCGGGAAGATTCGAACTCCCAACCTCCTGATCCGTAGTCAGACGCTCTATCCAGTTGAGCTACGGGCGCTTTGGCCAAGGCGCGCGGAAGCTAATCAAATGCACCACCGAATGCAAGTATCTGGAACCTGGTATCCCCGTCTGCGAAATGCCGCGAAAATCCGGTCCAAAAGCCGCTTGCCCGGTCGAATGCCAATCGGTAACATCCGGCGCAACCATTTGGCTAATCAGCAATTTTTGCGCGTTCGCCGCATCTGCGGCATTTACTGGGGATCGCGCAGGGGCATTTGAGGGACAACGCAGCGGATGACAACGAAACGCACCTGGTCGGCACTGGCCGGCGCTGCGCTGCTATTGGCGGCCTGCGATTTTACAGACGATGCACTCATTCCGTCCCTGACGGGCGAGTCTCCTTCCGGCGGCGACCGGCAGGTCATTCCGGCGAGCGCGGCTGAACGCAACCCGCAGCCGACCATCTCCGCCGCACCGCCACAGCTTGGTCAGAACAGTTTCCAGCCCAGCGGTGTGACGGCCGGGCAGAGTACCGGCACCGAAGTCGGCCGGCGCGTCGAGCGTCTGCGCGGCGATCTCGGGCGCCTGCAGACGAGCATCGGCAGCGGCAACCAGGTGCTGCAGGATCTGCGCGCGCAGACGATCACGAACGCAAACACCTATCAGAGCCTCGTTGGCGACATCCAGGCCCGCCTGCAGGTCGGCACGACCCCGGGCAACCCGAACCTTGTCGCGGGATGGACCCAGGCCCAGGCCACGCTTGATCAGATTTCCGACGGCGTCGGACAGATGAACAGCCTGTCGAACAGCGTCGCCGACAGCAGCTCGCTGGCCGCCTTCATTCTGGAATCGGTCCGCGCCACCTATGGCCTGACCGGCGCGATCGACGAAGACCATCGCCAGCTCGCCATCCTCGAGGACGAGGTCAACCGCACCGTTGTGCTGATCGACCGCCTGCTCAACGAATTGAGCGAGGACGTGTCGCGCCAGACCAACTATGTCGGTCGCGAGCGCAGCAACCTCACCGTATTGTCGCTGGCTGTGAAGAACGGCGAGCTGTTCGGTACCAGCCTGGCCAATCGCGCCTTCGCGACCGCCGGGCCCGCACGCAGCGGCGCACCCTCGCCGGCCGCCAGCCTGGCCAACCGCCGCCCACTCGTGGTGATCCGGTTCGACCGCCCGAACGTGCCCTATCAGGAACCGCTCTTCACCGCCGCCAGCGAAGCGCTGAACCGGCGCCCGGGCGCGGTATTCGATATCGTCTCGATCGTGCCCCAGCAGGGCACGCCGGCGCAGGTCGCACTCAGCGCCAACCAGTCGCGGCGCAATGCCGAGCAGGTGCTCCAGACCCTGATCCAGATGGGTCTGCCGAGCGATCGCCTGTCGCTGAGCTCGACGTCCAGTTCGGACGTGGGCAGCAACGAGGTGCACATCTACGTTCGTTAGTTTGGCCGCCGCCCTTAACGGTCGCGCTCGTCCAGCGCCTGGTCGAATGCGGCCAGCCGTGCGGCGACCCGCGCATACACGCTGCCCGCCGGATAGTTGCCGTCGGCGTCCGGCACGCCCGCCTCGATCCCCGTGAACAGCTCGACCGCCTCGTCCACATGGGCGGCCGAGTAGGTGTGGAACCGGCCGGCGGCGATATCAGCCGACATCTCGTCATCCAGGATCAGGCTCGGCTCGTTCGACCGGGGAAACACGACCCCCTGCGCGCCCGTCAGCGGGCCGGCCTCGACGCATGTGCGGTGGAACCCCTCGGCCTTCTGGATCAGCCCGCCAATCGCCTGCACCTCGCCGCGCTGGTTGACCGACCCCGTGACCGCGAGGTCCTGGCGCAGGGGGACGTCGGCGAGATCCGACAGGATCGACAGCACCTCGGCCAGCGAGGCGCTGTCGCCCTCGACTCCGCCATAGCTCTGCTCGAAGGTGATCGAGGCGTTGAACGACAGCGGCGTGCGCCGCGCGAACAGCCCGGCCAGGAACCCCTGAATGACCATCGCGCCCTTCTGCTGGATCGGACCGCCCAGCGCCGTCTCGCGCTCGATGTTGGTGAGCCCGCGCCGGCCAACCGACGTGCGCGCCGTCACCCGTGAGGGCGCACCGAAGGCATGGTCGCCCATGTCGCGCACCGTCAGCCCGTTGACCTGACCGACCGCGTCACCCGACGTGGAGATCATCACCGTGCCGCGCTGTATCGACTCCTGGGTCCGGTCCTCGATCCGCGCGTTGCGGTTGCGCCGATGGCGGCGCGCGGCGCGCACGGCCTCGGCATCGATCTGCTTCGTCCCGCTCGCGCGGGCCGCATAGATCGCTTCGTTGACGATATCCTCGACCAGTTCGAAGCGCGCCGAAAGCTTGGTCCGGTCGGCGGCGATGCGCGAGGCGTATCCGAGTAAATAGCCGATCGCATCGGGCGTGCAGGTGGTCGCACCATGCTTGTTGGCGAACCCCTGGAGCAGCCCGGCGTAGCAGGAGAGATTCTCCGGGCTCGCGGCCATATCCGCATCGATTTCCGCCTTCACCTTGAAATAGGCCTGGAACTCGGGATCGACGGAAAAGAACGTGTAATACCATTGCGGCGCGCCGACGATGACGACCTTCACATCGAGCGGCACCGGCGCGGGCTTGGGGGCGCCCGCCACCGGGATGCCGCCGGCGCGATACTGTTCCTGCATCCGCACAAGCCCGTCGCGCAGCGCGCCCTTCAGCTGGTCCCAGCTGTCTGCATGGGCCGCGATCGCCTCGGCCCGGATGACGAGGATGCCGCCGTTGGCGCGGTGCAATGCGCCCGGCTGGATCAGTGAATAATCCGTCTGCAAGACGCCCCCGGCCTGGCGATACTCGATCTGCCCGAACAGATTGGCGTAGGTCGGATTACCTTCGAGCACGATCGGCGGGCCCGTGACATCGCCATTGTCGACCAGCAGGTTGACCGCGTAGCGGGCCTCCGCCGTGGGTTGGGGCGGCTGTGGTCCAACCGGTGCCCCCGGCGCCCCCGGCGTCGCGTCCGGCTGCGGGCTGAACAGCGCCAGATTCTCGATCAGATCGACCCGGAATCCAACCAGCCAGCGGTTGAGGCTCTGCACATCCTGAAAGCGCGAAATCAGTTCATCGACCAGGCCCCCGACGGCATTCTCCGCGACCGCCCGGTTGAGCGCTTGCACATCTTCCATCAGCTTCGCCTGACGACGTGCGGCATCCCGGTTGATTTCGGCCAGCATCTGGCCGATCCGCTGACCGGCCTCTTCCATGGCCTTGCGTTCGGCCTCGGGCAGTTCCGAGATATCGCGCGGCTTGTCGTCCTCGTCCAGGGCCGCGACCATCAGCCCCTGGGGCGACTGCACCAGCGACAGGCGCGCGGTCTTCGCCTCGGCCCGCGCGGCCTCGATGGCCTTGCCGATCTCGGCCCGCATTGCCGTCTCTTGCTCCTGCAGGCGCTGCTGATACTCCTCGCGGGTGAAGGCCTGGTGCAGGGCCTCGCGCAGCTGCGGGATCAGCGCCGCCATGTCGTCGCGGAACTTGCGCCCCTGGCCTGCCGGCAGGCGCACGGCGAGCGGCTCGTTCGCGCGTCGGAAATTGTTGAGATAGATCCAGTCATCGGGGCGCGGGCCGTCACGCAGCGCCTCTTCGAGAAAGGCCAGCGTCGCGGTCATGCGGCCGCTGCGGTCTTCGCCGACGACGAAAATATTGAACCCCGGGTCGCGCGCGTCGAGCCCGAACGCCAGCGCCTCGCGCGCCCGCGCGTGGCTCGACAGGGAGAACACCCGGACATCCGGTGTCCCTGCTGCGTCGGTGATCTCAAATGCGGGCAGCCCGGCTTCGGCCGCTTCGATTTCCCTGATCGGCATGACGTCCTCCGTGTGACGCCCGACTATACAAGCTCGGCCGCACATCGTCCCGCTCGCATCGGCGCGTGACACGCGACATAATCTTCACATGTCCGTCACCATCCGCACCCTTCTGGTCGCCCTGCTGGTGAGCCTGTTCGCCGTCAATCCGGCGCACGCCCAATCGGCCGCACCCGGCGGCGCGGCCTTCGCCGGCGTCACCGACGTGATCGAGGGCCAGATCGCGGCCTTCGCGCGCGACGACGCAGACGCCGCCTTTGCCTTCGCCAGCCCGGATATCCGGCGCACCTTCATGACGGCCGACCGGTTCATGGAGATGGTGCGGTCCGGGTTCCGGCCGGTCTACCGGCCGCGGTCCTACAGCTTCGGCGCCCCGGCCCTCGTCGGGGGCACGCCGGTGCAGCCGGTGCGGGTGATCGGGCCCGACGGGCGCGGCGTGGTCGCGCTCTACCGCATGCAGCGCCAGGCCGACGGCAGCTGGCGCATCGCCGGCGTCACGCTGCACCCCACGGGCGAGCGCGGCATCTAGCGCCCCGCCGGTTTTCCCGCTCCCTTGTTCTTGGCCCGTTGGTCCACAGCCATTTCCACCGCGGCGATTGCACCGCCCCACGGCGCCCGCTTTAATACGCGCTGTTCTTTTCTCTGCAATCAGATCGGTTCCGACATGGCCAGTTCTCAGCATGATTTCCCGGTGTCCTGGGAACAACTCCACCGCGATGCCAAGGCGCTTGCCTGGCGGCTGAAGGAAAAAGGCCCCTGGGATCAGATCGTCGCCATCACCCGCGGCGGGCTCGTCCCGGCGGCCATCGTCGCGCGCGAACTCGAGCTGCGGCTCGTCGACACCGTCTGCGTGTCGTCCTATGACCATCAGGCGCAGGGCGAACTCACGGTCCTGAAAATGGTCGATGGCGACGGCGATCGCACCTTGATCGTCGACGATCTGGTCGACACGGGCAAGACCGCCAAGATCGTGCGCGAGATGCTGCCCAAGGCGCATTTCGCCACCGTCTACGCGAAGCCGGCCGGCCGGCCGCTGGTCGACACCTTCGTGACCGAGGTCAGCCAGGACACGTGGATCCATTTCCCCTGGGATCTGGAACTTCAATTCGTCCAGCCGATCGCCGCGCACTAAAGGCTGTATGCCCTGAACCGGCGCGCGCGGGCTGTTAGGCCGGATAGGCATCCGCGTAGGCGGGCCAGCCGTCGTGATCCTGCGCTTGGCCTTGACCTCGGGCCGCAAACACGCCGCGCGCCACGGCCCGCGCCAGGCAATCCGCCGCCGCCATGCCGATCCGCGCCACATCGCCGACAGGATCGCCGATCGCCACCTGCCCGGTCGCCAGCGCAAACACCACGTCGCCGTCCAGCGGCGTGAAGACCGGCCGGATGGCCCGCGCCATGCCCGCCTGCGCCATTTTCGCGACCCGGGATGCCTGCGCTTTGGTCAGCCCCGCATCCGTCGCCACCACGGCCAGGGTGGTGTTAGGGGCATCGGTCGGCAGACCATGTTTGTCGGCATATTTTGTCAACGGATGATCCGGCGCCTCGATGGTCCGTGCGCCGCCCAGCCCGCCGAACTCATCGCCACGCTCCAGCGTCCCCGCCAGGAATTGCCCGGTGCCGTTCGCGACCACCGAGCCCAGCGCGTTGACCGCGGCCAGCGCCCCGACGGTCACGCCGTTGTCGAGAATTTCCGACGCGGTGCCCTGCCCGCCCTTGAGCCGGCGTCCGTCATGGCCGGTCGTGGTGGCGCCGAACCCGGCCCCCGCATTGCCCAGCGTCACGTCCCGTCCGGCATGGGCCGCGGCGGCGCGCGCCAGTTCCCGGTAGGGCAGCGCCGTGTCGGGCGCGTCACGGAACGCCGTCTTGTCGCCGCCGTTCAGCAGATCGAACAGGATCGCGCCCGGCACGATAGGCACGTGCAGATCGCCCACGGGAAATCCCCGTCCCTGTTCGGCGAGCCATCCCATCACACCATCGGCGGCCGACAGGCCGAAGGCCGACCCGCCGCCGAGCACGATTGCGTCCACCGCATCCACCGTGGCGTCCATGCGCAGCAGTTCGAGTTCGCGCGTCCCGGTGCCGCCGCCCTGCACATCGACCGCGGCGACCGCGCGCGTGTCGGGCAGGATCACGGTCACCCCCGTGCGGATATCAATGTCCTCGGCGGACCCGACCTTGAGCCCGGCCACATCGGTGATCGCATTGCGTGGGCCGGTCGTGCTCATGCACTTCCCCGCAACAAGTCCAGCGCCGTCGCCGCCATCACCTTGGCCGAGGCGGCCATGTCGTCGATGTCGATATACTCGTCCGGCTGATGTGCCAGTTCCAATATGCCCGGCCCGTAGGCCACGCAATCCTTGAGCTTGCCCACCCGCCAGACATGCTTCTGATCGTAGGTGCCGGGCGAGGCGACATGGCGCGACGGGATGCCCAGCACCCGCGCGATGTTCCGGTCCAGCGCTTGCACCAGCGGCGAATCCGGTGCGGTCAGGGTTGGTGGCACCGACCAGAGTTCGTGCAGCTCGTATTCGAAACCGTCCCGTTCCGCCGTCAGACGATCGAGAATCTCAACCATCTCGGCACGGACATCCGCCTCGTCTTCCTCCATCAGGTAACGCCGGTCGAGCACGACCCGGCACCGGTCCGCAACCAGGGCCGACGGGAAACCCTCGCGCATATCCTGTTCGTCCAGCCCGCCATGGATCGAGTTGAAGTTCAGGGTCGATTGGCGCGCGCCGTCGGGGATGACCGGCATCGCGGTGCGGCGCCGGGCCAGCTGCGGGTAGAGCTCATGCTCGACCTTCGCGAGGAACGCCGCCATGCCCCGGATCGCGGACACGCCCAGGAACGGCATCGAGCCGTGGGCAATCCGGCCGCGCACCTCGATCTCGGCCCACCACACGCCGCGATGACCCAGACAGACCGCATCCTTGTAGAGGGGTTCGGGAATGATCACATGGTCGACCCGCGGCTTGGAGAAATGCCCGCGCTCGGCCAGCCAGGCCACACCGGCATAGCCGCCGGATTCCTCGTCCACGGTGCCGGAAATCTCGATGGCGCCGGGAAACGACACGCCCGATTTCAGTATCGCTTCGACCGCGATCACGCTGGCCGCCAGCCCGCCCTTCATGTCGCAGGTGCCGCGCCCGTACACACGCCCGTCACGCACCAGTCCCGCGAACGGATCGACCGTCCAGCCCGCGCCCGGCTCGACCACGTCGATATGACTGTTGAAATGCACGCAAGGCCCGGGGCCGTCGCCCTCGATCCGCGCCACCACGTTGGTGCGCGGATAGCGGTCGCTGTCGCCGAGCGCGCCAGCGGCGCGAAGATATTCGACATCGAACCCACGCGTGGCGAGCCGCTCGCCCAGGAAACGGGCGCAGGCCTCATAGGCATCGCCCGGCGGATTGATCGTGGGAATCCGCACCAGATCGGCGGTCAGGCTGGCGAGCGCCTCCCCCTGGCCGTCGATACGGCGAAACAGATCGTCAATTTCAGCGCCGGACATAAAGGCAGGCTAGAGCCTTGTATCGTGAGATGGAACCATTCAAGCCTCTAGGCGGTTCAATCTGCGCGGACAAGGCTTTAGAGTGCCGCCGATGACAGCTCTGGCAGAAACTCTCCCCACCCTTCCCGAAATTCACCTTCAGGCCGGGCGCCACAAGCGCGCCCGCCAGGGCCATCCATGGATATTCTCCAACGAGATCGAGATGGATGCCGCCGCCAAGGCGCTACCGCCGGGCGGACTCGTGCAGCTGATCGATGCGAGCAAACGGCCGCTCGGCGTGGCGACCTTCAACCCCCATCCGCTGATCGCCGCCCGCATCCTGAGCCGCGACCCCGAGACGGTGATCGACGGCGAATTCATCACCGCGCGCCTGCGCGCCGCGCTCGCCGTCCGCGCGGCCCTCTACACGGTCCCCTATTACCGGCTGGTGCATGCCGAGGCCGACGGCCTCCCGGGCCTGATCATCGACCGGTTCGGCGATGTTCTGGTGGCGCAGGTGAACACGGCGGGTATGGAGAATCTGAGCGACATATTGACCGCTTCGCTGCAGGAGGTGTTGGCCCCGAAGACGATCTTCTTTCGCAA
>Ga0070727_10001912_pt1 | contig 20923 bp, 15 predicted proteins | sample tdAd472_FD_66722 | JGI IMG/M metagenome (GOLD analysis project Ga0070727, IMG submission 66722) | Marine sediment microbial communities from the Atlantic coast under amendment with organic carbon and nitrate - tdAd47.2 | ecosystem: Environmental > Aquatic > Marine > Coastal > Sediment | place...
CCTTCCCGCCACAAGCGCGCCCAACATGGTGAAGAAGCGCTTCGAGACGCTTGGAATCGGGCTGACATAGTCGCCGTCCGGCGTCGCGTCCGAGTAGCGGTTGAGCAGGTTCTCGCGGGGTACGCGCACATGGTCGAACCACAACCGGCCGTTGTCGACGCCGTGAAGCCCCAACTTCTCGCCGCAGTCCTCAATGCGCACGCCCGGCATCGTATTCATCTGCTCGTCGCGGATGGGGACCAGCAGGGCGTGTACGCCGTGGCGATCGTGGCCCACAATCAATTGCGCGAACACGACCGCCATGCGTCCATGAGCGGCGGCGTTGCCGATGTACTCCTTGTGCGCGTGATCGACCGGCGTATGGATCACGAACTCCCCGGCGTCCGCGTCGTATCGCGCCTCGGTCTCAATGTCGAAGACGTTCGAGCCGTGACCGTTCTCCGTCATCGCGAAACAGCCAGGAAGCTCCAAGGTCCCAACGGCGGGTAGATACTCCTTTTGATGGCGCTCGCTGCCCAGCATGTTGATCGCGCCGCCGAATAGGCCAAACTGCACGCCGAACTTGATGGTGAGGCTGATGTCGAAATACGCCGTCATCTCAAACGCGACCGCGAATCGCGCCATGTCTCCAGCCCCACCGGCGTTTCGGGGGTAGGAGAGCGCTCCGTACCCGTGCCTCGCCAACTCCCGGCACCATGAGAGCACGTCCTCTCGCTTCTCCTCCTTGCTCAGTCCGTAGCGACGCTCGAACGGCGCTCGACCGAGCTGACTGCGCATCTCCTCGCGCATCTCGTGGTGTGCGCCGTCCAACAACCGCGTCATCGCGCGCGCGTCAAACGACGCGGTTTGCAGATCCGGCGTCGCAGTGTCTTCATCCAACAGTTCACGAGCGGCTTCCCCGCCCGATAGCCCCAGAGCTTCCTCCACAGCTTCCAGAGCCGCCACGGTCTCCACCGACGGCTCGTCGTCCGGGAGGGCGCGCCCAAGTCGAGACAGACTCTCTCGGTCGATCTGGGTGAGGTCCTTGGCGTGCGCCCGAATGTGGTCCAGCAGAGCGACGAGCGACCGCGGCGTCGGCGGGTTCTCAGGCTCCAGCCAGGCGCGTAGGGAACTCCGGGTGTCGGGCCGAATCGAAGGCGTTTCGACAATCCGGGAGCGGATCGCATCGATCTCGTGGGCGTTCAAATCGCCGTCCACCCAAGCGACGTAGATGAGCGGCAAGAAGGGTAAGGCGGCGGGATCTTTCGGAGCGGAGAGCGTCTGCATCGACGCTCATCTTACGGCTTTTCCGCACGGCAGGGCATCGAGGCGGTCAGTTCGCGGTAGGAGACCAGCTCAACGCCCTTGCGTTCGATCGCCGCCCGAACCTCGGGGTCGGTCCAAGCCGCCAGCACCGAGCTGCGCCTCAACGCCCAACGTTCGCCGCTGTTGGTGTCCACTGCCCGCAGTTCCTCGGAGTCGGCCGCCGGATGCCCCACGTAGAGCCACAACCCCGGAGTCAAGCCCTCAATCATCCGCAGCAGGCCGATCTTGACGCCCTGTCGGGTGTCGTCCGGATAGTCGGGGTTGGCGCGCCTCTCCTGGAACCTACCCGCCCCGGAGATACCCAGGCAGAACTCCGCGGCCAGCTTCTTCGTAATCGGCAGCAGTTCCTCCCGGCAAGCCATGCCCATATGGCAGTCGACGTAATCCAACCGGACGCCCATCGCTAGGGCTCGCTCGATTTGGGCTCGAAACTCTTTCTCGGCCTCCTGCAGATTGGGGGCGTGCTCGGCCCACGGAGCCCCGTCCGCAGCCCAGTCTTTGGGCTTGGGGCCGCTGTATCCGAAGCCCCACAGGTAGCCGTCCGGCGCGACCAAGCTCGGCACGGCCATTATGGGCGACACCGGCCGCCAGCGCAGGCGATTCCACTCGCTCGTGATGGTGAGATGGACCCCGGCGCTCCATTCCGGGTGAGCGCGAAGCATAGCCGCGGTCTCGGCAAACCAAGGCCCGGGAACAAGCACGCTGGCCGACTGCATCACGCCGTCCGCAAACGCCTTCTCCATGGCTCTGTTGGACGCCTGTGCATAGCCGAAGTCGTCCCCTCTCACCACCAGCCGAATCGGCTCCTGAGCGAGGCCAACCGCACACGTCGCCAACAATAGTAGGATTCGCATCGTGGCCAATATCATGCACTAACGGCGTGAAATCCTGACACACTTACGCGGAAGCGCCCTAAGTAATTCTTACCCCCTTGGGAAGTTTTTGCGGATCCCAAATCCAGCGCAACGAAGCGTTCCGGCCCCGCCGCAATCATCCATCTTGTTGATTCTACTAGCCCCACAGGCAGTCGCCGCACTTTGGCCCCCCGTTTGCTCCCAACAAGGCACAGGACGCAATCGCCGGTACCAACAGCGATTCGCGACCCACGATTTTTCGTTCAGCCTCGGTTGAACGAGCCGGAACACGGTCTTCGCCTGTACATTCGGGCGCGCAGGCGGAGGCCGAGTTCCTTGGATTTTGCGGCCTTGGGTCGGAACTTGTTCCGGCCCAGAGAGACGAGCAGGGCGGGTTCGTTAGTTCGGGCGCACGAACCCGCCCCGCTCGGCATCTCAGCCGATGTGAGTTTGGACCGTCCCCCCACCCGGGTTCGATCCAACGAGGAGGAGCAGGACCGTTTCGAACATTCGGGCGCGCGGAACGGTTCTGCTTCGACTCATTTCCAGTTTTCTACGAGTTTGGAGTGCTGCCCCACCGGCACTCTCCAAGCGGCGAGACGGGGTCCCTCCGATTTTTCGGGCGCGCGGGGGGGCCCCGCTCCTGTTTCCGGCACGAATTCCGAGCACAATGGAGAGATGCCCCTGCGCGGCGTGATCTTTGACCTCGACGGAACGCTCGGCGATACGCTTCCCGTCTGCTACGCGGCCTTTCGACAGGTGTTTCAACAACACCTCGGCCGCACCTACACCAACCAAGAGATCCACTCTCATTTCGGACCCAGCGAAGAAGGGGTGATCAGCGAGCTAGTCTCCGATGATCCCCAAGGCGCATTCAGGGATTACCTAACCGCCTACCGTGTTGCTCACAGGCAGTGCCCCCGTCCGTTCCCCGGCATCCGCACGGCGCTCGAGAACCTACGCGCCCGCCAAGTTCGTTTGGCCGTCGTCACCGGCAAGGGACCTCGCTCCGCCGAGATCTCCCTGGAGGTGATGGGACTCGCCGGCTACTTTGAGCGCGTGATCGCGGGCTCCGCCCAAGGGGCCGTCAAGCCCGATGCGATGCGGGCAATCCTGCAGGGCTGGGATGTCGCCCCAGCGGAGGTGCTCAGTATTGGAGACGCCCCATCGGACGTAAACGCCGCCCAGGAGGTGGGGCTGATCTCCGCCGCCGCGGCGTGGGCGCCCGGCACCGACCACCGTCAACTCCAATCTCGGCAGCCGAACCACTTCTTCCCCACGGTCGAATCCTTCAGCCGGTGGCTGGACGCCGCCTAGGCCCCGCGCGATGGAAACCGCAACAGGCCGACGCCGTACGTCATCCTGAAGAGATGCGAACAGCCGTAATCCTCATCGTCGCGAGCGCGGCGCTGTCCGCCGCCGAGGCGAATCCGCCCCCGTTGAATACCGTCATGGAACTCGACCTGAAGCGCTACGCGGGACGGTGGTTTGAGATCGCGCGTCTTCCCAACCGCTTCCAGACCTCCTGCGCCGGGGAAGTGACCGCAACGTACCGCCTCCGCCCCGACGGAAAGATCGACGTGGTCAACGAGTGCTCCACCGATGACGGGGCGCTCAAATCCGCCAAAGGCCAGGCAAGGATCGTCGACGGGCCGATGAAGCTCCAGGTCCGGTTCGCACCGGCGTGGCTCTCCTTTCTTCCCATGGTCTGGGGCGACTACTGGGTGATCGATCTCGCCGACGACTATTCCTGGGCGGTGGTGGGCGAACCCGCTCGCGAGTTCTTCTGGATCCTCGCACGCGAACCTCGCCTCTCGGAGGCGGAGATCCAAGCGATCGTCGAGCGCGCCGAAGAGCAGGGTTACGACCTTTCCACGATGACCCGAACGCGCCAGCGATCCCTCGTCGAATCGCCCACGCAGTAACCCATCGAAGCCTCGGAACCGGAGTCACACGCCGACTGCAAACGCGTCAGCGCTTCTCAGCCCATACCTTTTGTTACATGGCTGGGCGTTGATTGACGCCCTCAACTCAACTACCCTGGCGGCCAATCATGTCTCGAAAGCTCCTTGGGATCGTCCTCGGCGCCGTCGCCGTCTACCTGTGGGGGTTCCTCTTCTGGGGTGCGTCCAACTTCGCTTACTCCGCCTGGAAGACGCCGACGTCAACTGACGAGGCAATCCAAACAGACTTGCTCAAACACTTTCCAGAGACCGGGACCTACTACGTGCCCGGCAAGTACCACGATCCGGCGGAATTAGACGCGCTGATGCAGGCGGGCCCAACGGCCTTCGTCCATGTGAACGCGCGTGAGGGCCGCCCCATGATGATGACCTCGATCATGGTCAGCGGTTTCATCCTTTGCCTCGTGGTCGCGGCGCTCATCACCGCAATCCTCTCCCTGTTTCCGCTGGCAGCCTATGGAGACCGCGTCAAGCTCGCAGCTCTGGTCGGCTTGACGGCCGTCGTGGCCATCCACATAGGTGACGCGGTCTGGTGGCTGACGCCGCTGGACTGGAAGCTCACCCAGTCCTTCTATGACTTGGTGCAGTTCGGAATCCTCGGCCTCGTACTGGCCCGCTTCACTCAACCCCCTCAATAGAAAAAGGGCGCGAGCCGAAGCCCGCGCCCGATTCGAGTGAGTAGCGGGTTGCTTAGCGAGTGAAGGCGCCGGCCGGAGGGCCGCCTGCTCCACCGCGAGGGCCGCCGCGACGCCCAGCGGGACCACCGCGCTTGCCGCCAAAGCCTCGGCGACCGATCCCGAGGCCGACGTCGCCGGCCTCATTGGGCAGCAGTCCGATCCCTTGCGCTTCGCGAATCTCTCGTTGGTACTCGACCATCGAGCTCAGCCGTTCCAGTCTCGCCTGCTGAGTCGAGTCAAGCACGCCTTGGATCCGTGCGATATATTCGGCCTCGTTCGCCTTGACCGCGCCCTGCATCTGTTTGGCTTCGACGAGAAGTTGGCCGACCAGCGGCGCATTGGGGTTGTCGCCCTTCAACTCTTCCATGGCGGCGCGCCGCTTCTCGGCGATTGCCTGCATATTCTCGCGAGCGGCGGTTCTGCGCTCGGTCAGAATCGTTCCGACTGCGGCGACTTGATCTTCGGTCAAGCTGAGGTACTCAGTGAGCTGCTCGATGCGAGGACCACGGTCGCCACGCTCGGGGCGTTCTCCGTCGGGACCGCCGCCTCGCCGGCCTCTGGGGCCCGGCGTTTGGGCGACCATCGCGGCGGCTAGCAGCAGAGTGGTTGCGGTAGTAAGAATGAGTTTCATGGTGGGCGCCTCCTTGCGCTTTGCGTCTACAGTTCTATAGTCGCGCCGCACGCCCACTCGGTTGCCATTGGGCCGGTAAAGTAATTGCAAAACAACACTTTACGCTGTTTTTACAAATCAGGAAGCGGATACGGAGACGGCCTCTGAGGCGTGGAGTCCGGCGTTGGCGCGAATGATCTTTACCGTCTCTTGATCGAGCGCGGCGAGGGCCTTCTCCACCTCTTGCAAATCCTGCTCAGCCTGCTGAGTTTCGTCCAAGACCTGACGTCTCATCTCGACGATATAGTTGCGCCCGTGCCTGCGCGCGTCGTCCGCCTCTCGCATGAGGTCCGCCATGGTGGAGGCCTCGGTAGCGGCAATCAACTGGTTCATCTCCTGGATGCGATAGCGCGCCCAGGCGATCTGCTGGTTCGTCTTTTCCAGCCGCGACGAGGGGTCCACTCCGGGGGGGAGCGCGGGCGTCGCCTCCCAGTGCTCCAGCAGCCATTGCAGACGCAGGTGGTCGTTCCCGCGATAGGCGCGCGAGGCCTCCGCCATGAATTCGTGACGACGCCGACGCTCCTCCGGGTCGGTCGCCAGGTCGGGATGGCACAGGCGCGCGAGCTCTCGGAAGAGCTTCTTGAGATCCACCTCCGGCTGAAAAGTCTCCTGAGGGATCTCCCTGGAGACGCCGTCCTCGGACTCCGGATCTAAGGGTTCGCCCGAGCGGGCGCGGCGCACTTGCTCCCAAGCCTTCGCAATCTTCTTCCGCAAAGCCTCCAACCGGCGTTGCCGTTCGCCCACAGCAGGTCGATAGCGCTTTTCGAACTCCTCCACCTCGGCGCGCACGACTTCATAGCGCTGCTCAAGCTCCGCCAAATCTTGGCGCAGGCGTCCAAGCCGAAGCGCGCGCGATTGGAGTTCGCGCGTCGGCGGAGGTTCGTAGCGGACGAGGGAAAGACTCAAGCGGCGTCGAGCCCGAGCGACCGGGCAATGCGATCCAAGTGGAACGCGCTATCTCCCAGGGTAACCTCCGCGGCCTTGGCGCGCTTGAGGTAGAGATGCAGATCTTGCTCCCAGGTGAATCCGATGCCGCCGTGGAGCTGGATCGACTGCTCAGCACAGTAAACCGCCGCTTGATTGGCACACACCTTGGCGGCGGAAGCGGCGCGCGGCAAGTCCTCCGGACTCTCGTCCGCCGCGAGCGCCGCGTACTGGACCGCACTGCGCGCTTTCTCAATGATCGCCAGCATCTCCGCAGCCCTCTGCTGGACAGCTTGAAAGCCCCCCACAGCCACGCCAAACTGTTTGCGCTGCGTCACATAGGACACCGTATCGTCCAGCGATTGCTGCGCCGCGCCCGTCATCTCCGAGGCCAAGAAGACCGTCGCCACATCGAGCAGCCCGGAGAGTTCGGCCTCACCGCCTGTCCCCACGACCGTCGCTTTGCCGTAATCAAAGGAGACCCCGGCGAGCGGTCGCGTCGCATCCAACGCAGGAAACTCCTCGATCGCGGCTTCGGCCACCTCCAGCAGTTCAACCCGATCCTCCGCGATGCGAACCAGCGCCAGAATCAGATCCGCCCCCGCTGCGGATTCGACCAACGTCTTACGCACAGTCCCGCCGGTTTGGACGCCCAGCTCCCAGCGAACGCCCGGCTCCCAAATCGCGACCGTCGCCCGAACCTCGCCCGAGGCGATCGCCTCCATCCGCCCGGATGCGTCTCCGAACCGCCGGAGCGCCTCCACCGCCAACACCGCGGATCCAAAGAACTCGCCGGGAGTCAGCCGACGCCCCATCGCTTCCGCCAACAGCGTCGTCTCAAAAACGGACGCGTCCAATCCATCGACCGACTCGGGCGCGCGCAGCGCGGGCCAGCCTAGCTCGACCATACGCTTCCAGAGTTCCGTCGACGCCGCACCCGCCTCATCTCCCAGCATCCGCCGACGTTGCTCCGTCGTCCATTCAGCCGTTAGAAACTGAGTCGCCTCCTGCACCAACAGGTTCTGTTCTTCAGTGGGTGAGAAATCCATGACGACTACTTCCCCAACCGAGGCAGACCCAATACGCGCTCGGCGACGATCGTGCGCAAAATCTCCGACGTACCGCCCTCGATCGAGTTGCCGCGCGAGCGCTGGTAGCCGAACTGCCAGGACTCGCGCTCGGAGTCGCCCAGGGCCGCCTCTGGACCCAGCAAGCTCAGCCCGAGTGTCTGCAACCGCTGATTCGTTTCCGACCAGGCCACTTTGATCAGAGACGAATGGAAGCCGTAGAGTTGCTCGCCCAAGCGCTCACACGTCCAGCCGAGCGACGCTCCGTCAATCCAAGCCTGAGCAACTTCTCGGCGCGTGGAGGCATCGCAGCCCTGATCTCGAGCCGAGGCGATCAGGCGCTCCAACTGCCGTTCCAGTCGTACCGTGAGATCGATCGCAATGTTCGCCCGCTCGCGCGTAAACGTCTTCATCGCGACCATCCACCCGTCGCCTTCCTCGGCCACTCTGTTCGTCTTCGGAACGCGAACCTCGTCGAAGAAGATCTCGCCGAACTCCGCATCACCGGTAATCTGACGCAGCGGCTTCACCGTGACTCCTTGAGATTGGAGGTCGATGATCATCGCCGTGATGCCCTTATGCCGCGGGACGTCGGGGTCGGTTCTGGCCAGCGCCAGACAGTAGCGGGCATGGCGAGAATTGCTGGACCAAATCTTCTGTCCGGTGACCACATAGTCGTCGCCGTCCTCACGCGCCCGGGTCTGAAGCCCCGCAAGGTCGGACCCGGCGTTGGGTTCCGAAAAGCCTTGGCACCAAATCTCCTCGGCGGAGAGGATGCCCGGCAGGTAGCGGCCCTGCTGTTCCGCTGAGCCGGCCACAATCAGCGCGGGGCCCACGATCAGCATTCCAATGCCGTTCGCCAGGTCCGGAACGCCGGCGCGCGCCGTCTCCTGGTTGTAGATGAATTGCTCGGGCAAACCCGCCCCGCGCCCGCCGTGCTCGGCCGGCCAGCTCAACCCCAGCCAACCGGCATCGTAGAGCGTGCGTTGCCACTGGACGAGATCGTCCCACTCCGGGTCTGCGGGAGGAGGATGGGCCTCCAGCCAATTTCGGAGTTCCAGTCGGAAGGCGGCTTGTTCAGGGGTATCGGCGAAGCGAGGCATGTCGGCGCGATTCTCAGAGCTCTAGTTGCGCAGCGGCTTGCCGGTCTTCAAGGTGTGCTCAATACGCTGGAGCGTCTTCTCTTCGCCGCACAAGCTCAGGAACGCCTCGCGCTCCAACCCCAGCAAGTAGGCCTCCGACACAAAGCCCGGCTCGGAAAGTTCCCCGCCCGCCAGTACGTTGCCGAGCTTTCCGGCAACCACCATGTCGTAGTCGGACGCCCAATGCGCCTGCCGCATCATCCAAACCCGTAGGTCGAAGGACGCCTTCATCCCTTTGCCGCCGACCAGGATCTCCGTCTCCTCCGGCGGCTCGTAGCCCGCCGCGACCAGTCCGAGCGCGGCAGCCTTGGCTTCGGCAATCAGACGATCGCTGTTGGCCGTGACGTCGTCCGAGCGCCGCAACAGCCGCCACTCGCGCGCCTCGGCCGCTGAGTTGGAGACCTTCGCCGTGCCGATGCGGTCGTAGATCTCGATCATGCTCGGCGTGAGGTTGTCCCGCGCGTCCAACCCGGCTACCGCGCGGCGAATCAGTTCCGTGCATCCGCCGCCGCCCGGGATCAATCCGACTCCGACTTCCACCAGCCCCATGTAAGTTTCCGCAGCGGCTTGGACGTGGTCGCATCGCAATGCGACCTCACAGCCGCCGCCCAAGGTCCGTCCAAAGACCGCACCCACCACCGGCTTCTCAAACGTCCGGAGCGAGCAGATCAAGCCCTGCACGCGCGCAATCGCCGCTTCCAGCTCTTTCCACTTCTTCTCCAGGCTCAACCCAAGAACCATCTGGATGTTGGCGCCTACCGAGAAGTGCTCGCCTTGGTTGCCGATCACCAGCGCGTCGTAGCTCTTGGCCGTCTCCTGCATGGCGCCGGCCATCTGGTCGAAGACGTTCTGGTCGAGCGAATTCGCTTTGGAGTGAAACTCCAACAAAGCGACGCCGTCGCCCAGGTCCCACACGCTCGCCCCGGGATTGGTGCGTGCGGGCTTGCGTGTCCGCTTGACCGCATCCAGCCGCAGCACGCCTTCCTTCTCCTCAACCGGCTGCTGGGCCTCCGCCGTCAGGTCAAAATAGGTTCTCTGGTCGCCGTCAAAGCCGTAGAACGACTTCTTCTCCGACGCCAGCACCTTCTCCACCAGCGGCGGCAGGGTCAGTCCGTCCGCCTTCATCCGCTCGGTAGTCTTCTCTACGCCGAGATCGTTCCAAATCTCAAAGATGCCGCGCTTCCAGTTGAACCCGGCCTTCATCGTCTCGTCGACTGAGACGATGTCGTCGCAAACCTCCGGCACGCGGGCCGCGGCGTAGAGGAAGAGTTCGCTCAAGATCTTCCATCCAAACTTCCCTGCCCGGTCGTCTTCTGAGATCAACGCCTCAATGCGCGCGCCGACCTCCGGGATTTTCTTGACGTCGCGCAGGCGTGCGAAGTCCGGCTCGATCCGCTCGCGGTACTGGAGCGAATCCAGGTCGAGCACCAGCCGTCCCCCCGGAGCCTTGCGATCTTTCTTGTAGAACCCTCGGCCGCCCTTGTCACCGACGATCCCCTCGGCCACCATCCGCGTCAGGAACTCCGGCGGCTGGTAGACGTCGCGCCGCTCGTCTTCGGGGACCAGCTCGTAGAGGTTCCCCGCGACATGCACACAGATGTCGATGCCGGTGAAGTCGGCCAGCCGGAACGTCGCCATCCGAGGACGGCCGATCAACGGCCCCGTCAGCGCGTCGACCTCCTCCACCGTCAGGCCCTGCTCCATCATCGTGCGCAGAGTCTGCATCACGGAGAACAGGAAGATGCGGTTGGCGATAAAATTCGGCCGATCCTTCGCGTAAACCACGGCCTTGCCGAGTCGCTGGTCGGCAAAGTCCTCCACAAAGTCCAGCACCTCGGGCGCGGTGTCCGGACCGGGAATGATCTCCAGCAAACGCATGTACCGCGGCGGGTTGAAGAAGTGCGTACCCAGCCAGTGCTTGCGGAAGTCCTCGGAGAGTCCCTCGGCCAGCTTGCCGACCGGGAGCCCAGAGGTGTTGGTGCTGATCAACGTGCCCGGCTTGCGGATCTTGTCGATCTTCTCCAGCAGCGAACGCTTCGGCTCGTACTTCTCAATGATCGCTTCGATAATCCAGTCGGCGTCGGCCAGTCGCTCTAGATCGTCCTCAAAATTGCCGACCCGCAGGTGCTTGGCCGCGCGCGAGGTGAAATAAGCCGGCGGGCGAGACTTCCCCAACGCCTTCAGCGCGCGCGCTCCAACCGCGTTGCGCTCTTTGGGAGACGAACCTTCAGACGGGAGATCGAGCAGCAGACAATCGATACCGGCGTTAGCCAGGTGAGCCGCAATACGCGACCCCATCGTCCCGGCTCCAAGCACCGCCGCTCGTTCCAGTTTTCCGCTCATATTCGCCGTCGCCTCCTACCGCCTCAAGGGCAATAGGTCAGACGATAGCATAGGGCCTGCGGGCGTTCGTCGAGCTTTCAGCAGCGCTACCCAAGTACGTCCACGCGACCGTCCTCAGGCGCCTCTTGGTCGTCGTCGGGGAGGGGGGCTCGACGACGCATCGGTCTGCGTTCCGGAGCCTCGTCTCGGCGCTCCAACCCGCCCTTCCGCAGACGGTCGATACGCCGTACGTCGCCGGAAAGCGGCCTTGGCGGCACAGGCAATATGGGAGTCATCGCGGCTCCTCCGCAGGCACTATCGGCGTCGATGCTAGACAGCTGTAGGCGCGTTGACTTTCCGGATTCGGAATGATGTCATGGGGGGAGATAGGCCGACGTAGCTCAGTTGGTTAGAGCGCCTGATTGTGGATCAGGAGGTCGATGGTTCAAATCCATCCGTCGGTACCATCTATATTCCACGCCCTCCCCGGCTGCACGTTCTCCGGACGTGTTCACACACGAAGAGCCGCGCCTCCCGGTGCAGGCCGAAATAGGGGGTCGGCGCAAGGAACGCGCAGGATTCCACCTGCGCCATTTCACCCATTGTTTGTGCCTCGACGGGGCAACAGCCGCAGACCAGCGAGCAGCGGTGGGTCTCCTGCGCAGGTTCGGCAACCGTGACTGTAGTACCGGTCCGACAGTGATTCGGAACCGCATGTACGTTTCAATCTCGAAGCTTGCACATGGCACGCGAACTGCAAGTCTAGAATGTCTTCGGAAGGAGGAGGGCTGAGAAGCAAGGAAAAAGCGAGCGCGCGTGCGCTGCCGGGCTAACTCCCGCCGCACCACCTGGAGGGGCCCGCAGTTGACCCAGGAGCGACGTCGCCCCTATCAGTCTTTAGATGGACGCAGCACCGGCTGCGAATCTGGGCTTTCGGGTGGGAACACGAGGGATTCATGACATGCAGCCGGCTCGCCGAAGCATGACCAAGAAGTAGCTTCACCCGATCAGCCTTCCAAATAAAGCATGACAACCAAACGCAAGCCATTTCGGGCCGGGACTTCGCTCTCCCGCAGCGATTCCGCGCCCCGTGGGATCTGGCGAAGACGACGGATGGTTCTTAGCCGGGTACTGCTTTGTCTGTTCCTGTCGATGGTGGCGGACACCGCGAAACCTCAAACGGACGCGCCCGACGGCGAAGCCGCCCCGACGACGGTCAAGCTGATTCCAGATCAAAAAGCCTTCGTCGGGTCCCCGGATACGCTCATCAACCTGCAAGACGCTTTCTCCAACATCGATGCGATCCAAGGCGGCGGCCCCGTCAGCATTGAAGTCCTCCGTGGCGGCAAGAGCGTCGCGGAGGCGACCATCGAAGGCGACACGCTCCGATTGGACTGGGGCTCTAAGACCGGCAGCAAGAGCGAGATCCTGATTCGCGCGGGCAATGCGAACGGCGACTCCGTCGACGCCAAGTTCTATGTGGAACTCTGGGCGCCGGACTATTGGAAGCTCCTCCTAACGGTCATCGGCGGCTTGGGACTCTTCCTGCTCGGGATGAAGAACCTTTCCGAAGGCCTGCAGGCGGTCGCCGGAAACGGACTGCGCCGGATGATCAGCGTAGTCACCAACAACCGGATCATGGCCGCCGGCGTCGGGTTGCTGGTCACCATGCTCGTTCAGTCCAGTTCGATCACCACCGTCATGGTGGTCGGTTTCGTCAACAGCGGTTTCATGACCCTGACGCAGGCGATCGGCGTGATTATGGGAGCGAACATCGGGACCACCATCACGGGTTGGATCCTGGTGCTCAAGATCGGCAAGTACGGTCTGCCGATCGCCGGCGCCGCAGCCTTCGTCTACCTGTTCGCCAAGCGCGACCGGCTGCGCTACGCAGCGCTGTCGCTGATGGGACTCGGGTTGGTCTTCTTCGGCCTGGAGCTGATGAAGGACGGGTTCGGAATCATCAAGGAACTGCCGGAATTTGAAGCTTGGTTCCATGCGTTTAACGCCGACTCCTATCTCGGCATCCTGAAGTGCGCCCTGGTCGGGTGCGTGTTGACGCTCATCGTTCAGTCTTCCTCCGCGACCCTCGGAATCACAATCGGCTTGGCGCAAATCGGCGTCATTCCGTTCGAGACCGCAGCCGCGCTTGTGCTGGGCGAAAACATCGGAACCACGGTCACGGCCTGGTTGGCCTCGCTAGGGACGAACACGAACGCCACCCGGGCGGCGTACTTTCACGTCTTGTTCAACGTTCTGGGCGTTGCCTGGATCACCGCACTCTTCCCCGTCTACATCACGTTGGTCCGCCAATTCGTCATGGGGGACTACAACGCCGTGATGTCGCTGGACTACGTGTCTCCGGTCGAGATCACCGCCGGGATTGCGGCGACACATACCGGTTTCAATGTGATCAACACGCTCCTATTCCTTCCGTTGGCGGGCCCCTTGGCGACGCTCATCAAGAGACTCGTTCCAGACAAAGCGCCGTCGGTGGAGCAAGGAGATCATCTCACCAACCTCGATATCCGAATGCTGGAATCGCCCGTCGTGGCCATCGAGCAGTCTCGCGTTGAAGTGCTGCGCATGGCCGATGGTTGCCGGCAGATGATGGCGTGGCTCAAGCAGCTGCTCATGACCGACGCGCCCGACCAAGATCTCACCAAGAAGATCCTGGACATGGAGGAGGAGCTGGACACGATTCAGCAGGAGATCGTGACCTTCATGTCCAATCTGCTCGTCGGCAACGTTCCGCACAAGGTCGTCGATGAGGCGCGTCGACAGCTACGGATGACGGATGAATATGAGTCGGTGAGCGACTGCATCGCAAGCGTCTTGAAAGCCAACCGGCACCTCCGCCGTCATGAGATGCAATTGCCGGAGAATCAGCAAGCCGAGATTCTTGAGCTGCACGACATGTTGAGCGACTTCCTCACCACGGTGAGCCGGGCCTATGAGCGGTCACAAGGCGAGGACGAAGCCCGTGAGGCGGTCGTGCACGGCGAGGCCATTACCAAGCACGCCAAGCAGCTCGGAAAGCGACTGCTGATCGTGGCGCCCAAGGAACAACTTGAGCCGCGAGTCGTTCTTTCCTATAACCGCGCGGTAACAGCCTATCGACGGATTCGAGATCATCTCGTGAACGTCGCCGAAGCATTGGCCGGTGAGAAGTAGAGGGGTCGAAGCCATCCCGCGGAGCGGTAGAGGCGGAGCCGAAGGTCGACGTTGCGGCCTCATCTCACCGCGGAGAGAAGTCTGAGAAGGAGGCGTATCATGGCCGAAAAGAAGGACGTGGGCAGTCACCCCATTCTCGTCCCAATCGACTTTTCCGAGGACTCAGAGCATGTCGTGTTGTGGGCCGCCGATGTCGCGGACGCCTTTGGAGCTCCGCTCTTGGTGCTGCATGTGGTGCATGACCCAGCGTCGGCGCCCGGCTACTACCAGCGCGCAAAGAAGCCCAAGAAGCAGCTTCGCCGCAACGAAGAGGCCGCCGAGGAGATAATGTCCGAGTTCTTGGCGGATTTGCGAAAGAAGCATCCGAAGGCGTCTCGCCTCAAAGCGCTGCGAACGAAACTCGCGGTAGGCCTCCCTGTGACTCGGATTCTCGAGATCGCCGAGAAGACTCAGGCCCGCATGATCGTGATGGGCAGCCGGGGCAGAACCGGGCTCAGTCACTTGCTCCTGGGATCCAAGGCCGAAAGAGTCATCCAGTTCTCGCCGATCCCGGTCACCATCGTCAAGAAGACCCGAGCGTGAGGAAAGTAAGCCATTGAGTATCCAGCTCGGCAATCTTCGTCGCAGTAGGGCCTCGCGCGACAAGCCCAAGCAGTTGAATCAGCTTCAAGTCGCTGGCTCGGTAGGCGGGGCCAATCGCGTACGCCTGTGCAACGTCGCTGTTCAAACCCATGTGGTACGGTCTTCCTCACTGCGGCTCTCTCATTGGTGATACGCCGGCTCGACTCCGTCGCACGATCGAGTGCTGAACCGCGTCTCGCCAGCCTCCAACTGCTCAGAACAAAATCGATGATATCCCCCAAGACAGTGCTCGTCTTCGCGCACGGATTCATTCCATCGCTCCTGCTCGCGCAAGCCACAGCGGTGGAGCCTCCGTCCGACGGGCAGCCCAACGCCGGATTGATTCTGATGGGACTCTTCGGAGGCCTGGCCCTGTTCCTGTTCGGAATGGAACAGATGGCCGACGCGCTCAAGGCCGTCGCCGGGGAGAGGATGAAGTCCATCCTGGCCACGCTGACGACCAATCGGATGATGGGCGCCATGACGGGCGCCTTCGTGACTGCGGTCATTCAGTCGTCCTCGATCACGACGGTGCTGGTCGTGGGCTTTATCAGCGCCGGCCTCTTGTCGCTTTCTCAGTCCGTCGCCGTAATCATGGGCGCCAACATCGGGACGACGATTACGGCTCAAATCGTCGCGTTCAAGGTCACCAAGTTCGCTCTTCTCATGGTGGCCGCCGGCTTCTCCCTCATGTTCTTCTCAAAGAAGAGACATCTACGGCATCACGGAAACGGAATCATGGGGTTGGGGCTCATCTTCCTCGGGATGTCCATCATGGGCGAGGCGATGCACCCCCTGCGCAGCTATCAGCCTTTCCTGGACCTGATGATCCAGATGGAGAACCCCGCTGTGGGGATCTTAGCCGCCGCCCTATTCACCGGGTTGATCCAATCCTCCTCCGCCACCACGGGAATCGTCATCGTGATGGCCAGCGAAGGATTCATCACTTTGCCTGCCGGTATCGCCCTTGTTTTCGGCTCGAACATCGGCACTTGCATCACCGCGATGTTGGCCTCGATCGGCAAGCCACGAGAGGCCGTTCGCGCCGCTGCGGTGCACGTCTTGTTCAACGTGCTGGGCGTCGTGGTCTGGCTCGCCTTCATCGATGACCTGGCCGCCCTGGTCACCGGGCTCTCCCCACAGGCGGAGGGATTGTCCGGCATGGCAAGACTTGGAGCCGAGACTCCGCGCCAAATCGCCAACGCCCATACCGTTTTCAACGTCGTCAACACCTTCCTGTTCATCGGATTCTCCACGCAGATGGCTCAGCTGGTCGAGCGCCTGGTGCCGGATCGCCCCATCGAGGAAGAAGAAGTCATTCGGGCCAAGTATCTCGACACGGAGTTGCTGACGACGCCGTCGCTGGCGCTCGACCGGGCCCGACTGGAAATCCTCAGGCTGGGCGATCGAGTCAAGGAGATGCTCTCCGCCATCCTCCCGGCCGTGACCAAGGGCGACGTCGAGTCGTTGGAAGCGATCGCTAAGCTGGACGACGGAGTGGATTCGCTCCACGGACAGATTGTTCGCTACCTAGGCAAGATCAGTCAGTTGTCGCTCACTGAGCGCCAGACCGAGGAGTTGGTCAAACTCATGGAGGCGTGCAACGACCTGGAGAACGTTGGAGACATCATCGAGACAAATTTGGTGTCCCTCGGCAAGGGGAGAATTGCCGACGAGGTAACCATCAGCGAGGGCACCTACCAGGTGATCGAGGAATTTCACTCCTGCGTGTCCGCGGCTCTGGACGCCGCGGTACTCGCGATCACCCAAAAGAACGAGGAGGCTGCCCAAATCGTGATCAACATGAAGGACGAGATCAACCGTCTGGCGGCTTCAGCCGCGTCGCACCAGACTCGCCGCCTGGTGGCGTCGGAACCCAAGCGTCTGGCCGCCTACACGATGGAGACGGACCTTCTCGAGAACCTCAAGCGCATCTATTACTTCACGAAACGCATGGCCCGGGCGGCTGTTCCCGGTCGGATCATGAGAGGCGTGGAGGACCAGACGATCAAAGTGGGCAGTTGAACACCCGGGAAGTCGAACACTGCGTCAACTCACCCAGTCGGCGCCCATTGATGGGGCCACAGCCTCAGTCGCCGCCGAGTTCCTCGAAACTTCCAGTCCGCCGAAGTACTAAAAGAAACGCCGCGCCGCCGAAATCTCACCGATCCGTCGTTTCCAGAAGCCCCAACCGCATGTGGCGTCTCAATTGCCTCACGATCAACAAGAGGAGTCGGTGTTTGGGGATTGCGCAGTCAAGGGAAGAGTCACACTCGCCGATGTCCGCCCCATCTCCGCGTATTCCTTCTCCTCGTTCTGCTGCTGCGGTCTATCGTCTGGAGCAACAGCCTCCGAACTACCTCATTGAGCCAATGTCGGGGGTCGACCTGGCCTTGGGCGGGAAACGAGGCGAATCGTATTCGGCAACTGAAGGAACCGAACGTTGCCGCTCCGAGGTCGCCGCATGATGACCGTCTTGTATCGAGGCTCCGTCGCCCCTGTTCTCTTGTGGCTCATGCTCGCTGCTCCCGTCCTAGCGCGGAAGAACGAGAAGACCTCGGTCGCCGACGCCGCTCGGACGGAATCCGTCGGGGCCGTGCGGCCCGCCGAAGAGAGCCCGAAGCAAGCGGCCTCCGAGCCGGAAAAACCGCGTGTTGTATATACGAGGGGCGGACTGCGGATCGGCAGACAGGGCGAATCGCGCTTCACGGCGAAAGTCAACGGCCGCTCGCAGATTCGTCTGAGTTCCCCCTTCCAGTCCCCGCCGAGAACCCTGAGTCAGTTCGATCGGGACGACGAATACGACATTCGATTCCACCGCGCTCGATTCAAGATGGACGGGCAGGCCGGTGCGTCATGGATTCAGTACAAGTACGAGCACGACTTGGTCAAGGGACGGCTGTTGGACCTCCGCTTTGACATCGGCCCGGAGTGGTTGAAGTTGCGCATCGGACAGTGGAAGGTCGACTACAGCCGCGAGAGGATGGACTCCTCAGGCAAACAGCAGTTCACTGAACGCTCGATCGCCAACCGGGCCTTTACCCTGGATCGCCAGAAAGGCGCTTCGGCGATCGGTAGGGTGGGCAAGGGCTCGCTCTGGGACTCGCAGTACTTCGCCGGCGTGTTTACCGGCCAGGGCCGCGGCGTTTTCCGTGAACGCCGGGTACCGCGCTCCGCGGACGACGGCTCGCCGATGTGGTCGTTGCGCTACCAGTGGAATCCCCTGGGCGGCGGCGTGGCGCTCTCGCAAAGCGATCTCGAACGGTTGGATGCGCCCCGCCTGAGCATCGCCGTTGCCGCCGCCGGCAATCGCAGTCGATACACGCGCTTCTCCTCCAGCGGCGGCGGCCGGCTCGACGCCTTTGTGATTGGCCTGCCGGGGCAGTACGCGATCCGCCAGAAGCTCGAAGAGACGGCCTTCAAGTACCGAGGCCTTTCGGTCCAGCATGAGTGGCACTGGAAGAGCGTCCTCGACACGGTCACTTCGCTCCGCACCCACATGCGGGGAAGCTACACCGACGTGGGCTACTTTCCAAACGAGTTCCACCGCAAGATCCCCAAGCAACTCGAGTTCGCCGGTCGGATCGCCTTTGTGGATCCAAACATCCATGCATCAAGCGACACGATTCGAGAACTCGGCCTGGCGACCAATTGGTTCTTCTACGGCCACGGCAACAAATTGACCGTCGACATCGGCCGGTACAGCCTCCTCGACCCTAACGGCGTATTGAGATCCACCGTCGGCGTACGGACTCAATGGGACGTCTCTTTCTAGCGTCCTGCAAGATCACCCGCGTCCCCCGTTCCCGGATCCCCCCAGGCGGCCTCCTACGAAGCCGTGTTCCCCGACCTCCATCCGCCAGTGGTAGAGCGGTCGGGATAAACTAACGTCAGGCGTGAGCAGTTCAGCGCAGAAACGAGCGGGAATCCTTTGGCCGACCGTCGCCGTCCTTCTGGCCGTCGCTGCGGTCGCACTGGGAGCTTGGGCGCTGCAGCTCGATCGCGATCTCTTTGAGACGCGGCAGGCGTTAGCCGCAGCGGAAGCCGCCGCGAGAGCCGCCCAGGTTGAGGCTGAGCGCACCGCAGCCGACGCCGCCTCCGCCGGCGCTCGCTCCTCTCAAGCCGCCGACGAGGCCCGGCGCGCCCTGGAAGCCGCCGCATCCGCCGCCGACAAGGCCTCCACCGCCGATCAACTCGCCGATCAACTCAGAGCGATGGCGTCCGGCGCCGACGAGAAAGCCGAACTCGCCATCTCCAAGATGCAGCAGGCCCTCAAGCGCGCCGAATCCGCTGAAGCACAGCTGCTCGCCGCCAAGTCGCGCCTGGAGTCCTCGCTCACCCGGTTGGCCGATGTCGAGGACCAACTCGGCGACGCCCGAACCGCCCTCGCCACCTTGAAGACCTCGGCATCGGCCACCAAGCGACAACTCGACGACGCCCGCAAGCGACTCGAAACTCGCCTCTCCAATCACGACGCCGCCCTCAACCAGGCCCGCTCCGCCGTCACCCGCGCCCTAGAGAGGCATCAGCGGGCCCAGTCTCTCGGCAAGCAGGCCGAGTCGGCCCTCGAGCACTCCCTCCGCGACTTCGATAACCGCGCGGATACAGGCCGCCAACCCCTCGCCGACTACCGTAACCTGCGCCGCCGCCGGGCGAACAACGAGGACCAGACGCGAAAGGAACTCCAGGCGGCCGCCGACGCAATTGACGCCGCCGCCCGACGCCAATAGGCCAAGAAAGGTACGAATCGTTACGTCCTGCTCCACGGGACCTTAGAGACAATCGGGTTCGCTTACGCTAGAATTTCTATTCGGATTGGTTTCAGGGGTGCGCCAATTCTCCTCCCCGCCTCGAATTTTGTCGAGACGCCCCGAGTTTTTGCAGTAGATAGAGGAGTTTGTCGCCCGATGCGGTCCTTCTTGCGTTCCATTTGTGTTCTCTCCGCCTTGCTCGGGGTCCTGCCCCAAGCTTCGGCGCAGTTCGGGATTGTTACCTGCGAAGCCACGGCGGTTGCTCCGCTAGTCGATCAAAGCAGCTTCGACGAACCCACAGGCGACATCCTGCTCAACTGCAGAAATCGGTTCCTACAGTCGGGCTTAGGGTCCAGTCTCCAGACAAACCTATCCGTCTCTCTCAATGTGGACGTTACGAACCCGATTGCCGCGCCCGACCTCAGCGACGCGCAACTCATCGTGAACGGCAACACCTGCGCAACACCGACGCCCACAGGCGGCGTCTTCGGTGGATGTGGAGCGGCGGATCCACGTTTTCAGGACCCGCAACTGGGCCGTCTGGACGCGGTAAATGGGCTCGAATGGAACAGCTTCGACTTTCCCGTTCCTGGGGCAAGCGACGGCGTGGGCGGGACCAACCCAACAACGACGACGATCCGCATCACAGGTATCCGCGCGAAGGCCGCTCAACTGGGCGGAGCCCCTGGAACTCAGATCACCGCCTTCGTCTCCATCACTGGTCCGACCACCATTCCCATCACCAACAACGTGCTCAACGTCGCCTTTCCGGTGGCAAGCCCGGGAACGACTCCCGCTCCGCCAGGCCCCCCGGGCGTCTCCTGCGTCAGCACCTCCTCAGCTCCTGCCGTCGATGCGGCGAGCTCGGACGAACTCTTGGGAGAAGTGATCCTCACCTGCTCCGGAGGGCTGGGCCCCGATTCGCCGGACTCGACCACAACAGTGAATATCTCGGCATCAGCAAACGTCGACAACACCAACGACATCAACTTCGGTTCCGGCGCCGACGTCGTCGACGCCGTTCTCGTCGTGAATGGGAACGAGTGCGCCTCTCCAACAGCGGTTCCCGGAAGTACAAGCTGTGGAGCCCCCGACGACCGTTTCCAAGACCCTCAGTACGGTCGCCGCGGCGTATCGAATCGCGTTGATTGGGAAGGCGTCGTCTTCCCAATACCCGGAGCGCCCGACGGCGAAGGCGGCTTCAACCCCTATTCCACGACAATCCGGCTCCGCAACCTGCGAGGCATGGTCTCGCAACTCGGCGTTCCATCCGTAGCGACTTTTCCCAGTACTCAAGTCACCGCGTTCATCTCCGTCCTCAACATCCCGGCCACCAACAACGTCGTCAACATTGGAGCCCCGATCGTCGGCGCACCTTCCAACACCTCGACACCCGATCCGACCCTAGGTACGACATCATGCGTCGCCACCTCCGTCCCTCCGGTGATTCGC
>Ga0070727_10001913_pt1 | contig 20919 bp, 25 predicted proteins | sample tdAd472_FD_66722 | JGI IMG/M metagenome (GOLD analysis project Ga0070727, IMG submission 66722) | Marine sediment microbial communities from the Atlantic coast under amendment with organic carbon and nitrate - tdAd47.2 | ecosystem: Environmental > Aquatic > Marine > Coastal > Sediment | place...
GACTCCACCAACAGCACCTTCGGCAACGGCGGCTCCTTCAACCCGGTAGGCAACTCCACCAACAGCACCTTCGGCGGCTCCCAGTCAGGCACCAACTCCGGTCCCTTCGGCAACACGACCACCGTGAGCCCAGGGGGCACCTCGACCCTCGACCTCGGCGGCTCCCCCAGCGCGTTCAACGGCTTCTCCAGCGGCTTCGGCAACTTCGGCAACGGGTTCAACGCCGGCGGCTCCTTCGGCGGGTTCTCCGGAAGCGTCCAGACCGGCGGCAACGGCGGCTCGATCAACGCCGGGGTCGGCGGCGGACCGTCGATCTTCGTCAACTCCGACGCGGTGCCCTTCGACCCCACGAGCTTCGGGGTGTTCACCGCGACCTCGCGCTTCGGGCTGAACCAGATCCGGCGCCGGTTCCAGAACCAGGGGGCCGGCGTCGACTTCGCCGTGCTCGGGCTCACGCGCCAGCTCGCGAGGGGCTTCGTCCAGCAGCAGCGCTCCGGGCTGAGCGCCGAGGAGTTCGCGCAGCAGTTCGGGATCTTCACCAGCACCGAGTTGCAGTTCAAGACCTACCGCTCGGCCGCCGAGCTGGCCCAGGCCGTGGCCCTCTCTCGAGCCACGCGTGAGGTCTACGCCGCGCTCCTGGTCCACACCCCCAACCCTGGCGGGGGACTCCCCATGCTCGCCGCGCTGCGCGAGATCGAGGGCCGCCTGGGGGTCAGCGCCGACTCCAGCAGAATCCAGGGCCTGATCGACCTCATGCTCGGCCAGCTGGACCAGGTCGATCAAACCGGGATCAGCCGCAGCGCGGCCATGGCCCAGATCTGGCCCTCGGTCAGCGCCATGCTCCTCACCCGCTCCCTGCGGCTGCTGCAGCAGACGGGCACGATCCCCAGCAGCGTGGCGACCCAACTCAGCGTCAGCGTCAACGGCTCGAGCAGCTCGATCCGCGTCGGCGGCAGCGGCAAGTAGCCCCGCGCTTCATTCACTCCTTCCCAGGCTGCGTACTTGTCTCTGATCCGGGGGGCGTCGCTCCGGCGGCGTCCCCCGGGTTTCCCTGCGAAGCACAGCAAGACTCTCTTCTCTGGCAGGGGGCGCCACCAACGGTTGGTGGCGTCCCCTGTCGCCCTTGGGCGGAGGCTGGCGCTAACGCAGGTGGGCGCGGAGGAAGCGGAGCAGCTCCTCGGCGCGGGGCGCGGTGTCGTCGGGGGCCAGCACGTCACCGGCGAGCACGTGGTGGCTGGGGTCCGCCGACGAGGTGACCTCGATCAGCTGCTTCGGCTCGGGCAACTCAGCGAAGCGAGCGCGGGCGACCGCGGGGTCGACCACGCGGTCTGCGGGCGAGACCAGGCAGAGGGTCGGCGCGCGGGTGCGGGAGAGGTCGGTCGAGGCCAGCAGGTCGAGCAGCCCCGCGAGCTCGAGCAAGACCCGGGTCGGGTAGCGGGTCGTCCAGAACTGCTCCTGCGCCGGGTTGTGCGCCTGCCAGCTGCGCTCGGGACCAACGACCAGCTGCGCCAGGTCGCCCCCCCAGGGCGCGTGCAGCAGCCGCGCGGCCTGAGAGCGCACGGCGAAGTTGGGCGAGATCCACACCTGCGCCGCGAGCTCGACGTCGGGCTGGGCTGCCAGCCAGGCGGCGAGGGTCGCCCCGGTGGAGGTCCCGATCAGGATCACGCGCTCGCCCAGGCGCTGACCCACGCGATACGCGGCGTAGGCGTCGTTGAGCCAGGCGTTGACCGTGGCCTCGCCGAGGGCTGCGCCGTCGCGACCGTGGCCGGTGAGCCGCGTGTAGTAGAGGTTCGCCCCCAGCGCCCGCGCCACGCGGTCGCTGAGCGGGGCCGTCTCCTGGCGGGTCGCCGAGAAGCCGTGGAGGTAGACCACGGCTAGCCGTGTCCGAGCCGGCGCCGCGGGGTCCGCCCACACGATCCGCTTCTCCGCTCCCGAGATCACGTCGGCGACCGTCGCTTCGTCCGCCGTGAGCTGGGCCTCGAGGGCGTCCAGCCGCTGGGGCAGCGCGACCTCGCGCACGGTGGTGTCGACCTCGGGGACCGGGCCCATAAGGAACGCGTCCCAGACCAGCAGCAGGAGCAGCGCGGCGCCCCACAGCCGAGGACGCCGCCGAGGCTCGCGCCCCGGGGCCAGAGCGCGCGCACAGAGCACGAGGTACGGCAGGGGGAAGGCCAACACATAGACGCCCAGGGGCACGTCACCGCAGAGCGCGAGCAACGCGAAGAACACCCCCGCACCCGGAAGCCGAGCCAGCAGGGTCCGCAGCCGCGGCGGTGCCGATCCCCGCGCGCGGCCCGCGAGGAGCACGCTCAGCGTCCACACCGCAGCGACCCCGTAGCGCGCGGGAATGCTCGCGCTGACCCAGCGCAGGGCGCCCCACCAGCAGAGGAGCAGCGCCAGGTGCACGGCGACCGGTGCGATCACGAGCAGGCCCAGCTCGGCGCGGCGACGGGTGTAGGCGGAGGCTCCGCTGCGGTCCAACCACACGAACCACGCCGCGCCCACGCTGGCGAACACCGCCCAGCCGAGCACCCCGATCGGGGGGACCCCGAACAGCCCCGGCGCCGTCCAGCTCCAGAGCCCTGCGCGCACGGCGACCGGCTCGATCAGGGCCGCGTCGGCGAACACGATCAGCCCGCAGAGCGCGGCCACCCCGCCGACTCCCACGCGAGGCGCGAGCTCACGGGCCAACGCGAGCGCCGAGAGGATCACGACGGGCCACACCAGCACCACCGCCAGCGGAACCACGTCGAGCCACAGCCACCAGCCGGGGGCGTAGCCGTAGAACCCGTAGAGCCGAATGCAGCTCGCCTCGCCCACGAAGCCGGACACGGCGAGGAGCGCGAAGCGCGAGGCGCACGCGAGCCGCGTGTCCCGGTCGCGGAGGATCGCGAGCAGGTAGACCGCCACGACGGCGAAGCTCACGGGCTCGACCCAGCCTGGCATTAGCCGTCGACCCCAGGCAGCCCGAGCAGGATCCACCCGTGATACAGCGCCAACAGCAGCGCGCCGAGCCAGGTCAGCTGCAGGCAGTGCTTGGCCTGGACCCCGTCGGCGAGCCAGCGGCGGTAGATCACCAGCTGGGCGGCCGGCGCGGCGCCCATCACGGCCAGCCGCCAGGGCACGTGACCCAGGGCGTAGCCCGCGACCAGCACCACCAGCGAGCCGAGCATCAAGGCGTCGGCGATCCACACCGCGCCGCGCACCCCGTGGACCACGGCGAAGCTCCGCACACCGGCCTCGCGGTCGCCCGCCACGTCACGCAGGTCGTAGATCACCTCGAAGCTGAGCTCGAACAAGAAGAAGAACGCGCCGAAGAGCACCAGACCCGGGACGCCCAGGTCGGGGCGCAAGGCGTCGAGACCCCCGACCGCAGCCAGGGGGTAGCCGAAGCACGTGATCAGGAACCCCAGGTCCGAGGCCGTGTTCTTCAGCGCGTAGAGCTCCTTCAGCCGCTGACGAGCCGGGAGCAGGCGGTAGTTGTAGACGGCGCCCAGGGCGTGGTAGCCCAGCCGCAGCGGGGTCAGCGCGGGCGCCAGCAGGTGTGTGCCCACCAGGCTCGCCGGCCCCAGCACCCCCGCGACGACGGTCAGCGGCCGCCGGTGCCGGGCCACGAAGCCCGTGCCCACGATCCCGTTGGCCGTGTCCTCGCGCAGGTCGACGATCCGATTGAGCAGGTTCACGAGGAACCAGTCCAGCGCGCAGGCGCCGACGGCGAGCCAGAGGTAGCGCCCAGTGAACGCCCAACCGAAGGTCAAGCAGGCGAGGGCCGCGATCGCGACGATATGGAACCGCCCCACGCTGTAGAGGGCGCGGACCCACCCAGGCTCGACTCGCTGCTCGACGGCGACGGTGCTCACGCTGCGCATGATAGGCCGCCGACGCGTCCCTGGAGTTCGCTGTTCCAGGTGGAGACCACGGCGCACCAGGTGCGCCCCTCTCCCGGCTCAACCCCTCACGAGCTGAGGCCGATCCCAGGCGGTGAGCGGTTTCGTGAGGCGTTTCGCACGCCCTTGAAACCCTCCCGATTGGCTCTTGGCTTGCTCTTACGGCCCGCAGGAAGGCCAACGAGCCCTCACCCTTCGTGAACCAGATTGGAAGACCCACCATGATCCGCCTCAGCAACACGCTCCTCCGCCGCCGCACCCGCCGCAGCCAGGGCATGACCGAATACATCATCATCGTCGGCTTGATCGCGATCGTGCTCATCGCCGCGATCAAGAAGTTCTCGAACGCCCTCGAGACGACCTACGGCCAGGCGGAGGCCGGCGTCACCAGCGTCGGCGAGGCCATCGAAAAGGCCAACGGCGAGAACGCCAGCGCTGGCTAGCGCACCTCTTTCCTTCTCTTTCCTTCTCTTTCCTTCTCTTTCCTTCTAACGCACCTCTCCAACGATTCGCCCCCGTCGACGCTCCCTGTGTCGGCGGGGGTGTCGTCTTGGTTCGGAGGGCCCCTGCCCGCATGCCAAACCGCCCCTGGGGCGGATAGCCTGGAGGCATGGAGGACGTCGGACCCGAGTCCCTGCGCAGTCAACGCCGCCGCCGCTGGCGGCGCGGCTGCTTGCTGACCGTGCTGCTCGCCCTGCCCCTCGCGGAGGTGGGGTTGAGGCTGGTGTGGCCCCAGCCCCCACGGGGCTTCACGGAGGGGCTGTTCCAGCGCGGCGAAGACGGCCTGACCCGGCTCGTGCCCGGCGCCGCCGGCACCCACTACAGCCGCGAGTTCCACGTGGAGGTCGCGGCCGACCCCCGGGGCTACCGAGCCGGGGTCGGCGTCACGCCCGACGCGCGAGACGGCGCGTCGTGGTGCCTGGGCGACTCCTACCTCTTCGGCTGGGGGGTCGCGGCGAGCGAGGTCGCGACCGCGCGCTTGACCGCGGCGGGCACGCCCTGCGTCAACCTGGGCATGCCCGGGGACGACCTCGCCGACTACCCCAGGCGGCTGAACCTGGCCCTCGAGGACGAGGCCCGCCCGCGGGCGGTGGTGTTCGTGCTCTACGACAACGACCTCAGCGAATACACCCCGGAGGCCGAGGCGGCCGCCCCCGCGCACGCCCCGTCCCTCCGCCAGCGTGCCCTGGGCCTCCACACGGTGCGCCTCGGTGGACGGCTGCTCGACGGACTCGGGCTCTCGGCCTGGGCGGCGAACCTCGGCGGCTACCCGGCCCAACGCGCGCAGGTCCTGGCCCGCGACCTCTGGCTGCACGAGCCGGGCCGGATCGCCGAGCTCGACCCCGCGCTCTCCGCGCTGCGCGCGGCGCTGGACGCCGTGCCCGCGGGGATCCCCAGGCACGTCGTACGGGTGGTCCCCGTCTACGCAGCCGGTGGCGAGGGCAGCCAGAACGCCCTCGCGCTGCTCGAGCGCGACGCCGCAGACTTCGACTTCGACGCCCTCGGCGATCGGCTGCGCACGGTGTGCGCCGAGGCCGGGGCGAGCTACCGCGAGCTGCGCCCGACCGACGCCGGCCAGGAGGCGAGCTGGTACTTCCCCTACGACCTGCACCTGACCCCCGCAGGGCAGGCCGCGCTTGCCGCCGAGCTCGAGGCCGCGCTGGGCGGCTGACCTACGGCGGCAGGAGCTCGCCGTGGGGGTAGAAGGTCACCAGATCGTCGAACACCGGCACCGCGCTGGCGAAGAAGATCGCCGAGGTCGCGAGCCCGAACGTGAGGGTCAGCGCCCTCCCGACGCCCTTGGCCGCGCCGCGGGGGCGCCAGCGCCAGGTGAGCCCAGCGGCCACGCCGTGGAGGAGGAAGAACAGGACCTGGTAGCCGCGCACGTGGAGCGACGCGATCCCGGTGTTGTACTCGTGCATGACCGCGCTGAGCAGGAACACGCCGAACAGCGCGCCGTAGGGCGAGCGCCGACCCCAGCGGCGGAACACGAGCGCGAAGAACAAGTGGTTGATCGGGGTGTTCCAGCGCTGCCAGAAGTCGGCTGGGCTGTAGGCCAGCACGGGATCGCGGAGCAGCGGCTGCGCCGGCGAGCCCAGCAGGTGCTCGCCGTTGGCCAGCACCCGCGAGACCCCGGTCAGCACCACGTAGAAGGCGGCCAGCTTGGCCAGGTGGTCGGTCCAGAAGCCATAGCGCCCGAGGTCAGCGTCAAAGGCCTGAACCAGCAGCGGCAGGCCGACGACCAGGCACAGCGCCCCAACCGCCAGCCCGCGCAGGCACCGCGCGGGAGGGCGCAGCTCGCCCTTGCCGCGCCTGCTGTAGACGTGGTTGTGCGGACGGACCCACAGCAGCCACAGCCAGGCGCTGAACCAGGGCGGATAGCCGTTGCGTCGCCTGCTGACGTGCAGCTCGCAAGCCTTGAGCAGGGACAGCACGCAGTGGATCGCCAACAGCAACCGCAGCGACCCCGACCCTCGTTGCCCGAGCGGGACGAGCGCCGGCAGCGCCAACTCCGCCGGCGCCAGCACCCCCAGCGACACCACGGCCGCCCGCGCCCCTCGCGACCCGGCCAAGGCGACGATCGCCGCCCACACCGCGTGCAGCCCGAGCGCGAGCGCGAACCAACCCCAGAGCGTCAGCGGATCCCCAGCATGCCGCAGTGTAGCCCCGCACCCAGCGAACGCAGCGAGCGAGCCGCGTGCGCCGCGTCAGCGGCGCGAACCGTGAGGTCCGCGAACAAAAAGAAGAGGAGAGCCGAAGCTCCCCTCTTCCCCACCTTCCCCCCGGTCGGTGTCTGCGTTAGCCGGCGGCCTTCTGCGAGCTCTTGAGCTCGGTGACCTCGGCCATTGTCTTCGTCGCCTTGGGACCGTTCCGCTTGTTGTTCTCCCGGATCAGCTTTTGAACCTTATTGAACATGATCGGCGGAATGATCGAGTCGTGCTTCCCCTTGGTGCGGATCTTGCCGAAGTGGACCCGCCCGACGTAGGTGTCGTTCTTGAGGATCCACGATACGCCGGCCCGTGACCACTGCTTTCCGCGGCGAGTCTTGAGCCCCTGCTCGTCGAGGAGCTTGATCAGCCGCTTCATGCTGCGCAGGCGCAGGTATTCACGGAAGATCATGCGCACGACGTCGGCTTCGTTGTCGTCGGGGACGAGCAGCACGCCCTTGGTGTTGCGCATGGAGTAGTCCCGCCGATAGCCGTAAGGCGCGGGGCCGCTCTGGTGCTTCCCGGCGCGGGCGCCGGCCTCGCGACCTCGGAGCAGGCGCTCGGCCACGCGGCGCCGCTTGGTGCGCACCGTGACCTCTTCCCGCTTCGGCGGCCTGGGGGCCTTCTTCAGCTTCTCGCGCAGGGCCTTGGCGTTGGCCTCGGTGGGCAGGACGACCTGCTTCCCGTGGTTCCGCAGCTCTGCGACGCCGTCGATCTGGATCGTGTCCAGCCGCAGGCGGTCGAGGGACGTGACGAGCACGCCCTCCCAGGTTCCGTCCATGCCGTCGAGTATCGACACCAGCCCAGCACAGGTTCCGTGCTTGGGGCTGAGCCCGGTGTCGGTGAGGATGCGGTCGAGGGTAATGCCGCAGCGCTCCGCGAAGTCGCGGAGCGTGCGTTCTTGCTCGTCGACCGCAGGAAAGCTCGCCTCCTCCTGTTCCTCCCAGGAAGTGCGAACGTAGCCTACGAAGCGCACCTTAGCGGAGCGATTCCCACGCCTCGGTCGGCATGTCGTAGGCGATCTTCAGCGCGCCGTTGGCGCCCGAGTAGACCGGCTCCTCGACGCTGCGCACGCCGCCGCCGCCGTACGCCTGGAGCGCCTCTTCCACGGCCTTGTCGAGGCCGTGAATCCGGCTGCCGCCACCGGCGATCAGCACGTTGTTGCGGAGGCGACCCTGGAACTCCGGGTCGAAGGTCGAGACCAGGCGATCGATCGCCTCGCAGATCGGCTCGATGATCCGCCGGCAGCCCTTGCGCATTTCGGCGGTCACGTCGAACTCGACCGGCTTGCCGCGCACCGGGAAGGTGACCACGACGGGCTCGGAGGCCTCGGTGACGAAGGCGTGCTTCTCCTTGACCTGACGCACCATGTTCTGGGTGAACGAGGCGTCCGGGCAGCGAGCCTTGAACAGCTCGAACAGCTGCTGATCGATGAAGTCACCGGCGACGGTCAGGGTCAGCTGGTCCTCTTCGTCGGGCATGGAGCCCTTCATGCGGCAGAGGTCCGTGGTCCCCGCGCCGATGTCGATCACCAGGCAGTCGTGCAGGCGCTCGAGCCCGTAGGCCACCGAGAACGGCTCGCTGCAGATCACGACCGAGTCGAGCACGTCGCGCGCGGCCTCGATGATCGACTGCTTGTTGTGGATCGACGCCTGAGCCGGGCACCCGATCACGCCGTAGACCAGCTGGCCGGGCTCGGGGCGAGCGAGCTCGATCGCGTGCTGGATCAGCGCGCGAGCGGCCTCGAGGTTGGCGTCGACCTCTTCTTGCGACGCGCCGGAGCCGTCGGAGAACTTGATCACGCCGTCTTCGAGCGGACGATACATGTTCAGCGCCAGGCGGTTCGCGAGCGCCTCCTCACCGAACAGCACGTCCTTCTGCAGGAACTTCCGCGACACGACGTCCTTCGGGTAGCCGACGACGCTGGCGATGGTCTCGCGCACGCCATTGCTGGCGCTGATCGAGGTCCGCGAGGTCCCCAGATCGATTCCGACGTAGAGGATCCCCTCTTCACCCGCGCGATACCGCGGACGATGCTCGCTCCCACTCACGTTGTTTTCCTTTTGAGTCATGATTTCCCCCTCTGCTGAAACGTGGACGAACTCAACCCGCCTGGCGCTCGCCGGGCAGGCTGCCAGCCTCGTCAGCGCGCGCCCGGCCCCCAAGGCCGAACGCTTCCGCGAGACTGCGCGCAAAGCTCTTGCGCGGTTTGATTGCTTCGTCGACGAGCGCGATCGCCGCCGACTCTTGCTCTGCTTGCTCCGCAGCCGCGACGGGCGCGGGCTCGTCCCGCGTCTCCGGCTCGACCGGACGCTGGGGCGCGGGCTGGCGCGGGGTCGCGCGCAGCTCGGCGTTCTGCTTGACCAGCCCGGCCAGCATGCCACCGCCACCAGCGGGACGCTGGCCCGTGGGCTTGCCCATGGGCTTGCGCGGGGTCGCGCGCAGCTCAGCGTTCTGCTTGACCAACCCGGCCAGCATGCCGCCGCCACCAGCGGGACGCTGCGCGGAAGGCTGGCGCGGAGTTTCGCGCAGCTTGGCGTTCTCCTTGACCAGCCCCGCCAGCATGCCGCCCCCGCGGCTGGGCGCGGGGCGAGGCGAGGCGCTCCTGCGCGGCGGCGCGGGGGCCAAGGTCGGGTTGCTGCCCTCGAGCCGGTTCACGGCGCGCTCGAGGCGCGCGACCAACTCCGCCATTTCAGCGGACGGGGCCCCCTCGCTGGGGCGGTTGGCGCGGCCCGTGCTCTCGCGGCGGAGCTCGCGGACCTTGGTCCGCAGCTCGTCACGCTCGTGGCGCATGCTCTCCAACTCGGCGCGGAGCTTCGAGGCGTCGGTGGCTCGGGCGCGGCGTAGCTCCTCCTGCAGCCGCTCCACGTCGTCGCGCAGGCGCGCGCGCTCGGCGGAGAGGCGGGCGATGATCTCGACCGCTGGCCGAATCGCCTGGGGCAGGTCCTTGGGGGCCTGGCCCGCGGGCCGCTTCAGCGACTTGGAGGTGAACAGTACCTGTCCCGAGAGGTCCACGGCTTAGCGGCTGCCCTTCCGCCGCGGCGTTCCGAAGCCGAAGCCAAAGGAGGCCGGGGCACGCGGCGCAGCGCTCCGCCGGGTGGGGTGGGGCTTGGGCGCCGGCTGGGGTGTCGGCTCCGGCTGCGCCTCGACCTGCTGCTCCTCGACCCGCTGCTCGCTGGTAGCAAGCTCGGAGAAGGCGGTCTCGAGCTCTTCGCGGGCGACGTGCAGCTTGCGCTGCGTCTCCTGCAGCTCGACCAGGAGCTCGTCGCGTTGCTTGGTCGCCGACTCGGCAGCCTGGCGCACCTGCACCAGCTGGGCCTCGTTCTCGACCAGCGCGCTCCGGGCCTGACGCATGAGGGTCGAGAGCTCCTCGTTCTCCTCACGCAGGCGCTCGGCGTCGCTGCGGTGGCGGTCACGCTCCTCACGCAGGCGCTCACGCTCCTCGAGGAAGCGGTCGCGCTCGGCGCGGTACTGGTCCCGCTCCTCGCGATACTGATCGCGCTCTGCGCGATACTGATCGCGCTCGTCTCGGTAGCGGTCGCGCTCACCGATCAGCTTGGAACGCTCGCGCTGAGCCGTGCCGTAGTTCTGCGTGAGGGATTGGTTCTGCTCCTGGCGCTGGCGGAGCTTCTCTTCGAGGCTGCTCGCGGTGCGCTCGCGGTGGGCGAGCTGCTTTTGAGCCTTGTGCAGCGCCTTGTCGAGCTCGGACTGCTTGGCCCGCAGCCCCTCGAGCTCGGTGACCATGTTGCGGAGGTCGGACTCTTCGACCTTGCCCTGGCTGGCCTTGCCGCAGGCGTTGAGCACGCCCTGCAGCTCGGCCTGCAGACGGCTGCGCTCGCTCTCGGCGAGGCCCTTCTCGTGCTCGAGGGCCAGCTTGGCCTGACCCAGCTTCTCGACCTCTTCCAGCAGGCGTTGGATCCGCTTGCCTTGATTTCCGGGCTCGCCGGCTGCGGCCTCGCGCGGAGTCTGCTTGCCCAAGGCCTGGTCCAGCCCCGAGCGGGTGACCACGCGAACCGCGCTGATCTTCCGCTTCCGCAGCTCCTTGAGGGTCATGCGCCGGGTAATGCTCTCCAGGGCAGGGGTCAACTCTTTCCGCGCGGCGCTCATGTGATCTCCTCGAAACGAACTCAAGTGCTAGTGGTTCTTCGTCGGGAATCCACAGGACCTAGAGTCCTTTTCGGAAAAACTACGCCTCTAGGGGAAAAGACTACAGCTAGGCCCGCCAATGCATGACTTACACTGATTCTCTGAGTGGTCTTGACAAGCATGCACTCCTTATAGGTGGTAGGTCTGACTCATACCACAATATTTTGTGGGTATCTCGGGGAGGACCCTGGGTGGTCGGCCTGGACTGGGGCCGTCCGGCAGCCCGCCGTGTGTTAAGAGATTGTGGGTAAGTTCTTTAGGCCAGGTCGGGGGCCACGGTCTGCTGGATCAGGGCCAGGCACGTCCGCTGGACATTGGGCCGCTCGGGCTCGCCGTCGAGGAAGCCCAGCAGGTTCAGCAGGTCCAGGAGCCGGACCGTCGTGCGCCAGCCGGGGGGCAGCTCGCCCCCGGCGGCGCGATACGCGGTGACGAAGGCCTGCTCGAAGCCCGGCGGGGTCGGGTGGCGCAAGAGCTGACCCACGTCGCCGAGAGGGGTGAAGGCGAAGGAGAACTCCCAGTCGAGGACCGCGGTCAGCCGCCAGCCGTCGGAGCCGTGATCGACCAGGAGGTTCGTCGGCTTGAAGTCGGAGTGACAGAGGCGGGGGCTTGGGTCGAGGGCGTCGAGCCGGGGCAGCTCGGCGGAGATCCAGTCCCGGGCTCGTCCGAGCAGCGCCTCACCCAGCCGCTCCCCGGCGCGGCCCCCCAGCAGCTGGGCGAAGTAGCCGGCGACGGGCGGTCGGAGGCCTGCGAAGGGCTCGGGGACCTCGAGGGCCGCGTCGAGGAAGCCCAGAGCGGGCAAGCGCACCCCGTGGATCGCCGCCAGCGCGCGACCGACGACGGCCCCCAGCGCTGGGGCAGCGGCGGGGGCGTCGCGGAGGGCGAGCTCCAGCCGCTGACCCGGGACGAGCGCGAACACGGCGAAGGGTGGGTCGTGCTCCGGCGCGGCGTAGCGCAGCGGGGGCAGGGGGACCTCCGCCGGCAAGCGGCCGAACAGCGACAGCTCGCGCGCGCAGGCGGTGGGGTCGCGCCGGTAGACGCGCAACACCAGTGGCTCTCCCCGCTCGAGGTCCAGGCGACAGGTCGTGTTCGCCAACCCGCCCGCGAGGGGAGCCCAGCCCGCCAGCCGCGCCGCGGGGGCCGCGAGGGCGAGCATGCGCGTCAGCTGCTCCCGGGTCAACGGAGCGGCAGGCGCGCTGCGCTCCCAGGTCTCCTCCGGGAGTCCGCTCAGGCGAGGGTCCGCCAGAGCGCGGCGGCGGCGCGGCAGTCCTCGAGGGTCGGGACCAACGCCACACGGCAGTAGCCCTCACCGCCGGCGCCGAAGTAGCTGCCTGGAATCACCACGATCCCCAGCTCGAGCAGCGCCTCGGCGTAGGCCACCTCGTCGCCGCCGGGGGCCGCAAACCAGAGGAAGAAGGTCGAGTCGCCGCCGAGGTGGGGAGCCCCCAGCTCCTCGAGCAGCTCGACCATGACCTGGCGCTTGGCGGCGAAGATCCCGCAGCGCTCGGCGACGTGGGCGTCGTCGTTCCAGGCCGCGATCGCCGCGCGCTCGACGAAGCTCGAGCCCGCGACCCCCAGGTTGGGGCGCAGCCGGCCGAAGTGATGGATCAGCTCGGGGTCGCCGGCCACGAACCCGGTGCGGTATCCGGTCATCCCGCTGCGCTTGGAGCAGCTGAACAGCGCCAACACGTTCTGGGTGCCGAACTCGAGCAGCGAGCGCGGCGGGTTGGCGCCGAAGGAGACGTCGACGTAGCACTCGTCGGAGCAGAGCACCACGTCGCGCTCGACCGCGTAGGCAGCCAGGCGTTCGAGGTAGGCGTCGGGGGCCTCCGCGCCGGAGGGGTTGTGGGGGTAGTTGACCCACAGGATCGCGATCCGCTCCTGGACCGCCGCGGGCAGCGCCCAGGGCTCGAGGAGGAAGCCGTTGTCCGCCCGCAGCGGCACGCCGTGGGCCACCCCACCCGCGAAGCGGGCCCCGCTGGCGTAGACCGTGTAGCCCGGGGTGGGGAAGACCACCGTGTCCTTGGGCCCCGCGGGGTCGAGGAAGGCGAAGGGCAGGTGGAACACCGCCTCTTTGGAGCCACGGGTCCCCAGGATCTGCTCGGCCGGGAGCTCGACCCCGAAGCGCCGCTTCAGGTAGCCGCTGGCCGCCGCGCGCAGCTCGGGCAGCCCCGCCGGCGCCGGGTAGCGGCACACGGGATCGACCGTGAGCGCCCGGCGCACGAAGTCCGGGGTCGGCTCGAAGGGGTCGCCGGTGCTGAAGTCGAAGACACGGACGCCCTTGCCCTCGAGGGCCGCCCGCGCGCGAGCGACGCGCACGATCGGGTAGTCAGGGAGGGACCTGAGGACGGGATGGATCGTGGGCACGGGGGACCTCCTCGCCGCATGAAGCGCAGAGCTTACCCTCCGGAACGACCGCGGGCGGGGTGATTGCCCCGCCCGGTCGTCTCCGCGTAAGCCCGCTGGGCTGGCTACAGTCTGCCGCGGTGACGGACGCGGCCAGTCTTCATGAAGCCTTCGTAGTGGCGCATGAGCAGGTGGCTCTCGACCTTCTGCACCACGTCCAGAGCCACGCCGACCACGATCAGGATACCTGTGCCGCCGAGGAAGCTCGCGAGGAGGAAGTCCACGTTGAGCAGCTGGCTCACGATCGTCGGGAAGATCCCGATGAAGGCGAGGAAGATCGCGCCTACGAAGGTGATCCGGTTCATGATCCCTTCGAGGTACTCCGCCGTGCGGCGCCCCGGGCGGATCCCCGGAATGAACGAGCCCTGCTCCTTCATGTTCCCGGCCATCTCCACCGGGTTGAAGGTCAGGCTGACCCAGAAGTAGGTGAAGAACATGACCATGCCGATGTAGAGCGACACGTACCAGAACGACTCGCCGCGGGCGAAGTAGTCGCTGAACGCGGGCCACACCTGCCCCAGCAGCGCCGAGGGGATCATGATCAACGACTCGGCGAAGATCACGGGCATGACGCCAGCCGCGTTGACCCGCAGGGGCAGGTAGTGCCGCTGACCGCCGTAGACCTTCCGCCCGCGAGTGTGCTTCTGCTGCTGGACCCGGATGCGTCTCTGGCCCTGCTGCATGATCACGACCGCGACCACCACGCCCACGAAGAGCGCGAGGAAGATCACGAACTTCAGCACTTCCATGGGGACGTTGTCGCCCTGGACGGCCGCTTCCTTCACGTTCTCGAAGAAGTTGAAGATCGCGCCCGGCATGATCGCGATGATCCCCGCCATGATGATCAGGGAGATACCGTTGCCGATGCCGAACTCGGTGATCTGCTCACCGATCCACATCAAGAACACGGTCCCGGTGGTCAGGCTGAGGATCGTCGAGAACCAGAACCACCCCCCGGGCTCGAGGGCCAGGTTGCGGTTGCTGATGTAGATGATGATGAACACCGACTGCACGAGGCAGAGCCCGACCGTGCTGTAGCGGGTGTATTGGTTGATCTTCTGCCGGCCGCTGTCGCCCTCCTTCTGGAGCGCTTCGAGGGCCGGGATCACCTTCACCAACAGCGAGAAGATAATCGACGCCGAGATGTAGGGCATGATGCCCAGGGCGAACAGCGTGCACTGCGCCAGCGCACCGCCGGTGAGCATGGACATCATTTTCATGATGTCGGCGAGCCCACCGCCGGCGTTGCCCGCGTTGAGCTTCTCCACGTCGATCCCAGGGATCGGAACGATGCTCCCCAGCCGGTAGAGGATCAAGAAAGCTGCTGTGACCAGCATCTTCTTGCGCAGCTCGGGGATCCGGAAAATGTTCGCGACTGCTTGCATGGATCTCAGGCGGAGAGGAGCGCCGCCTCGCTCGACTGTCGTCCCCGCCGAAGCGGGAGCTGGGTCCGACCTGGAGGGCCCTAGGGCCCGCTAAGCCTTCTTCTGCGCCGCCTTGCGGCGAACCGTCTTCTTGCCGTGCCCGCGCTTGGCCTTCCAGTTGGCTTTGGCCTCGTCGCCCGGAGCAGGCATGAGCTTAATCGACCCACCCTTGGCTTCAATAGCCGCCTGGGCAGTCTTCGAGACGCGGTGCGCGTGAATCGTCAGCCCGCTGGTCTCGAGGTTCCCCTGGCCGAGGATCTTCAGCCCGCTGCGGATGTTCGGGATCAGCCCCAGCTTCAAGCACAGCTCCGGGGTCACCGTCGCGTTGTCGTCGAAGGAGTTGAGCTGACTGAGGTTGACGAAGGAGAACACCTTACCGAAGCGCTTGTTGTTGAACCCACGCTTGGCGATCCGGCGAATGACGGGCATTTGCCCGCCCTCGAAGTGGAGCTTGGTCTTCCAGCCGCTGCGCGACTGGGCGCCCTTGTTTCCACGACCGGCGGTGCAGCCCCAGCCCGAGCCCTGTCCGCGACCGATCCGGTGCGCGTCGGGCTTGGCTTTGACCTTGGCGTTGATCTCGTGCAGGTTCACGACTTGGCCTCTTGCTTGGCCGGCTTCCCCGACCCCTTGGTCTCGTCGCCGTCGCCCTTGGCGCCCAGGCGCCAGGAGCCGGCGTTGCTGTCGAGCTTGACGCCGCGCAGCTTCTCGATGCTCTGCCGGGTGCGCATGTTGCGCAGGCCCTGCTCCACCGCCTTGACCACGTTGACCGGGTTCCCGGAGCCGTGGGACTTGGTGAGGATGTTCCGGATCCCGACCGCCTCACAGACCGCGCGCACGCTAGCGCCCGCGATCAAACCGGTTCCAGGCTTGGCCGGCTCCATGACGACCGAGGAGGCGCCGAAGATCGCGCGGGTCGGGTGCGGGATCGTCCCGTCGACGAGGGGCACCTTGAACATGTTCTTGCGCGCGTCCTTCACGCCCTTCTCGACGGCGCTGGGCACGCCGTTGGCCTTGCCGTAGCCAATGCCGACGCGGCCGCGGCCGTCACCGACGACCACGAGGGCCGAGAAGCTGAAGCGGCGGCCACCCTTGACCACCGCGGCGCTGCGGTTGATGCGGACGACGTGCTCGCTGAGCTTCTCGCCGCGATCGTCGCCGCCACGGGCTCCGCCGCGCTGACGCGGCGAGCCGCCGCGACCACCGCCGCCGCCGCCGCGACCACCACCGGCGCCGCCACGACCGCCTTGGCCACCACGACCGCCCTGGCCGCCACCCTGCGAACCGCGGGGGGCAGGCCCGGCAGGGCTCTTGGCCTTGGGCGCCTCGGCCTTGGGGGCCTCGGCGGGCTTGTCCTCGGCAGGCTTCGCAGCCTCCGCGGGCTTGGGCTCGGCAGGCTTCGCAGCCTCGGGCTTCGACTCGCCCTCGGCCGGCTTGTTGGTGTCTTCAGAACTCAAGGCCAGCCTCCCGCGCGGCGGTTGCCAGCGCTTTGATGCGTCCGTGGTAGCGGTAGCCACCGCGGTCGAAACAAACTTGAGCGACGCCCGCGGCCTTGCCGCGCTCGGCGATGGTCTTGCCAAGCAGCTCGGCGGCCGCGACGCTCGCGGTCTTGTCGTCGAGCTGCCCGCGCAGGTCCTTCTGCTGGGTCGACGCCGACGCAACCGTCTTGTGCGCGTCGTCGTCGACCAGCTGGGCGTAGATGTACTTGTTGCTGCGGAACACCGTCAGACGGGGACGGGCCGCGGTGCCGTGCAGGCGACCGCGCGCGCGCCGATGGCGACGCTTGCGCATTTGGGTCCTGGTTTGAACTGCCATTACGTCCTCGCGCTACTTCTTGTCGCCGAAGCCCTTGCCGGCCTTCTTGCGGATGAACTCGCCCCGGTAACGAACGCCCTTGTTGTCGCCGTACGGCGTGGGGGGTCGCTTGGAGCGGATCATGGCCGCGAGCTGTCCGACGGCTTGCTTGTCGGCGCCGGAGATCGTGACCACGACCGGGCGCCCCTTGTCGATCTTGACGTCGAGCCCTTCGGGCACGTTGACGTCGATCTTGTTGCTGAAGCCAATGTCCAGGGTCAGGGTGTTCCCGTTGAGGACCGCCCCGAAGCCGGTTCCATGGATCTCGAGGATCTTCTGGAAGTGGTCCTTCACGCCCTTGACCATGTTTGCGATCAGGGCACGGGTCAGCCCGTGGAAGGCGCGGTGCTCGCGGTCCTTGGGCTTCTCGGCGCTGACTTGCACCTGGTTGCCCTCGACCGCGATGTTCACCCCATACGGGAAGGTGTGCTTGAGGTTCCCCTTGGGCCCCTCGACGCTCACCGTGCGCAGATCGACGGCGACCTTGACCCCCGAGGGGATCTCGATCGGTTTCTTTCCTACTCGACTCATGTCGCCCTGCCTAGTAGATCGTGGCAAGGACCTCACCGCCCACGTTGCGCGCACGCGCTTCGCGGTCGGAGAGGACACCCTTGGAGGTGGAGAGGATCGCGATGCCCAGCCCGTTGAGCACCGGGTCCAGCTCGGTAGCCTTGCGATACGTACGACGGCCCGGCTTGGACTCGCGCTTGATCACCTGAATGATGTCTTCGCCCTCGGGGCCATACTTCAGGTCGAGCTCGAGCCAGCCCTGGGGGCCGATCCCGTCGCCGGGCTGGGACTCCAGCTCGCGGCAACCCGTGATGTAGCCCTCACGCTCGAGGACCTCGGCGATGCGAGCCTTGAGCTTGGACTTGGGAACCTTGACCCGGTCGGCGCGGATGTGAAGCGCGTTGCGGAGACGGGTCAGCATGTCTGCAATTGGATCGGTCATCATAAGACTTACCAGCTCGCCTTCTTGACGCCCGGGATCCGGCCCTGGAGGGCCAGTTCACGGAAGCAGAGTCTGCAGACGTTGAACTTGCGGTAATAGGCCTTGGAGCGGCCGCAGAGGTCGCAGCGGTTGTAAGCCCGCGTGCTGAACTTGGCGGGGCGCTTTGCCTTAACCTTGAGTGAGGTCCGGGCCATGACTAACCCTCCACTCCAATGAGCTGTACGGGGTGGTTCTTGAAGGGGAAGCCCATGAGCCGCAGCAGCTCACGCGCCTCGTCGTCGGTGCGCGCCGTGGTCGCGACCGCGAGGTTCATTCCGTTTTGGAAGTCGACCCGGTCGGCACGCAACTCGGGGAAGGCGAGCTGATCGGGGAGGCCGAAGTTGTAATTCCCCCGACGATCGAAGGACTTCGGCGAGAGCCCGCGGAAGTCGCGCAGTCGCGGGATCACCAGCGAGAGCAGGCGATCGAGGAACTCATACATGCGGACCTTGCGCAGGGTCACCCGCAGCCCGACGGCCATGCCCTCGCGCAGCTTGAAGTTCGCGACGGAGACGCGAGCGCGAGTCACCTGCGGGCGCTGCCCGGTCACCAGCTCGATCTCGTCGAGGAAGGTGTTGAGCTTACGCGGGTTCTCGTGGGCGTCGCCGACGCCCATGCTGAGCACGATCTTCGTGATCCGCGGGACCTGCATGATCGACGTGTAGCCATACTTCTCTTTGAGCTTGGGCACCACGAAGTCGTTGTAGTGCGCGATCAGGCGCGGAGCCGGAACCGGCTCGCTCGGGGGACCGGCGAGCTTCTTCTTGGCCTTGGCCTTGAAGGAGATCGACGCGCGTCCTGCTTCAGCTTTCTTCGCCATGTGTCTGCCTAATCAACCTTGCGCACTTTGCAGGCGGGGATCGGAACCTCGCGCTGCAAGCGACCCCCTTGGGGGTTCTGTTGGGTCCGCTTGAGGTGCTTCCACTTGCGGTTCACACCCTGGACCACGACCGTGCCATCAGCGGGGATCACGCGCAGGACGCGCCCGCGAGTGCCCTTCTCGGCGCCGCTGATCACGACGACTTCGTCGTCCTTCTTCACGTGCACCTTCTCCAGGTGCTTGGTGCCCTTGGGCTTGGCGCCCACCTGGGCCCGGAGGTAGTTCTTCCGGATCGTTCCAATGCGGGGCATTACACGACCTCCTGAGCGAGCGAGATGATCTTGGTGAACTTCCGCGCGCGCAGCTCACGGGCGACCGCGCCGAAGATGCGCGTGCCCTTGGGGTTCTTGGACACGGGGTCGGTGATGATCACCATCGCGTTGCGATCGAAGCGGATCCAGCTGCCGTCGTCGCGCCGGTAGCGCTTCTTCTGCCGCACGATCACGCCCTTGACCACGTCGCCCTTCTTCACGTCGGCGCCCGGGGACGACTGACGGATGTGGGCAACGATGATGTCGCCGAGCTCCGCGACTCGCGCGTTGGACTTGCCAATCACGCGAATCATCTTGGCTCGCTTGGCGCCGGTGTTGTCGGCGACGTCGAGCTCGGTCTCCATTTGAATCATGGCCGACTACTCTCCAGCCTTCTTCAACACCGTCTCGAGCCGGAAGCGCTTGGTCTTCGACATCGGACGGCACTCCACGACCGCGACGTAGTCACCGATCTGAGCGGTCTCCTTCTCGTCGTGGGCGTGGAGGTTGGTGTGGCGGGTGATGTACTTCTTGTACTTGGGGTGCATCACCCGGCGCTCGACCGCGACCACGATGGTCTTGGCGTTCGTGTTCGACTTGACCAGGCCGCGGAAGCGAGTGCGGTCGCCGCGCGCGCCGGCCTTGTATTGACGCTCAGTCTGGGCCATGGCCTAGCTCTCCTTCGCGGCCGACTCGGTCGGCTGCAGCTCGCGCTCGCGGAGCACGGTGTTGATCCGCGCGACGCGCTTGCGCATCTCACGAATCTGACGGGTGTTCTCGACCGACTCGGTCACAGCCGACATCTTCATGCGGAACTGTTGCTCGCGAGCCTCGTCGAGGGCCTTCTGCAGCTCCCCACTCGGGAGTCCGCGGATCTCTTCCAGATTCACATCACCCTCCGCGGCACGTAGCGCACCTTGACCGGGAGCTTGTGGGCGACCCGCGCGAAGGCCTGCTTGGCCACGCTGTCCGGGACACCACCGATCTCGTAGAGGATCTTCCCGGGGCGGACCTCAGCGGCCCAATACTCCGGCTCACCCTTGCCCTTACCCATGCGGGTCTCTTGGGGAATGCAGGTGATCGGCTTGTGCGGGAACATCCGAATGTAGAGCTTGCCTTCACCGCCGAGGAAGCGGTTGGCGGCGATACGGGCAGCCTCGATGACCTGGGCCGAGACCCAGCCCGCCTCCAGAGCCATCAGTCCGTGCTCGCCGAGCGTCACGCGGTTGCCACGGCTGGCGAAGCCGCGCAGCCGACCGCGGTGCACCTTCCGGTGCTTGACGCGCTTGGGCATGTTCGCCATGGGTCTTGCCTTTCCTTACTGCCTAGCTGCCGGCGCCGTCTTGCGGGGCCGGGGCAGGGGCGGGGGCGGTGGCCGGCGCGGGCGCCGACTTGGTCAGTTGAGGAGCGCTCTTACGCTCACGCTCGGGGCGCAGGCCGCGGTAGACCCAGCACTTCACGCCGATGGACCCGTGGGTCGTGATCGCCAGCGCGAAGCCGTAGTCGATGTCCGCGCGGAGGGTCTGCAGGGGGATCGAGCCCTCCTGGCTGCTCTCGGTGCGGGCCATTTCGTGGCCGCCGAGGCGACCGCTAACCTGGATCCGGCAGCCCTTGGCGCCGGCGCCCATGGTCAGCTCGAGCGACTTCTTGATCACGCGGCGGAAGCTCATGCGCTTCTTCAGCTGCTCGCCGACCCCCTCGGCCACCAGCTGGGCGTCGAGCTCGGGGCGGTCGATCTCGATGATCTTGAGGTCGACCTTCTTGGTGGTGATCCGGGCCAGGTCGTCCTTGAGCTTGTCGACCTTGGCGCCCTTGCGGCCAATGATCACGCCGGGACGCGCAGTGCGGATGATCACCGTCACCTCGCCGCCCTCGGTCTTGCGCTCGATGTCGACGCGAGGAATCCCGGCGAAGCCGTACTCCTTCTTCACGGCGTCACGGATCAGCTGATCCTCGACGAGCAGGGGGCCGAAATCGCGCTTGCGCGCGTACCACCGCGACCGCCACTCCTCGGTGACGCCGACGCGGAAGCCAGTGGGGCGAACTTTCTGTCCCACGGTGCTACTTCCCTTCCGGCAAGGGCCGGAGATGAATGGTGAGGTGGGCGAAGAACTTGCGGTAGGGGTAGGCCGAACCGCGAGCGCGGGGACGCCAGCGCTTGTGCCGCGGGCCGTCGTCGGCGCGCGCCTCGTGAACGTAGAGGTCGTCGACGTCGATGTCCGGCTGGTCCTCCAGCAGGCGACGCTTGGTGTCGCGAATGTTCTCGCCGTCGATCGCCTGGTCGGCGTTGGCGATGGCGCTCTTGAGCACCTTGTCGATCAGGAACGCCGCCCGCTTGGGGCTGAAGCGCAGCTGGTCGAGGGCGTCCGAGACCGGGA
>Ga0070727_10001914_pt1 | contig 20916 bp, 20 predicted proteins | sample tdAd472_FD_66722 | JGI IMG/M metagenome (GOLD analysis project Ga0070727, IMG submission 66722) | Marine sediment microbial communities from the Atlantic coast under amendment with organic carbon and nitrate - tdAd47.2 | ecosystem: Environmental > Aquatic > Marine > Coastal > Sediment | place...
CCATGTCTGATCCGCGCTTTGCCCCGGCCTATGCCTATGTCCACCCGGTCTTCTGGCCGTGGCTCTGGCTGCAGCTCTGGGCCATCGCGACGCATCAGAAAGAGACGGGGCAGGACTTCCTGCTCACCGTCACGCGCTGCGGATTTGTTCGCATCAAATACGTGTCGGACGTCCGCAAGCCCAAGCCGAAGAACCCTTATAAATACGAGGCCCCCGCTGTGCCTGCGTGGGAGCGCCCGGCGCTTGGCAGTGACATGCCCGTCGAGTTTGCGGACAACGCCCAGCCGCTCTTGCTGAGCGCGCTGGGCAATGCCCTGCACGCGGCCCTCGCAGACCTGCGCGCAACCTGTCGCGAGCCCGCTCCCGACACGTCCTGATACGGAAATTCCTACCCGAATTCAGCTCACCCAACCGGATGGCCCCCGCCATGCCGGGCAAACGTGCTGGCTCAAATGAAAAAGGCCTCTGCTGCGTTAGCCCCGGCGTCCGAACAGCTTCTCGATGTCGGCCAGCTTCAACTCCACATAGGTAGGGCGGCCATGATTGCACTGGCCGGAATGCGGCGTCGCCTCCATCTGGCGCAGCAGATGGTTCATCTCTTCACCATTGAGGCGGCGGCCAGCGCGCACAGAGCCGCGGCAGGCCATATTGCCCATCACTTCCTCAAAGCGCTCCTTCAGGGCGAGACCCGCATCATATTCGGCAAAATCATCGGCCAGATCGCGGATCAGGCCTGCGGCGTCCATCTCTCCGAACAGGGCCGGGGTTGCCCGCACACAGACGGCCCCGACGCCAAAGGGCTCAAGCTCCAGGCCGAGCTCTGCCAATTCCTCGGCACGCTCCAGCACCCGTTCGGCCTCATCCTCTGACAATTCCACCACGTCGGGGATCAGCAGCGCCTGACGCTTCACACCGCCCGCCGCCATCTGGCGTTTCATGTCCTCATAGACGAGGCGCTCATGCGCGGCGTGCTGGTCAACGATGACGATGCCATCCGCCGTCTGGGCAACCACATAGGTCTCGTGCAGCTGCGCCCGCGCAACGCCGAGAGGGAAGTCTTTGGGCGCGGCTTGTGGTGCCATCGCGTCCGGCTCGACCCGCGCAGACGGCGCCCCGTCCTGGCGCCAGTCGGGCGCATAAGAGGGCGCTGGGCTTTCCTGAAAGCCCGCCCCGTGCAGCCCGGATGGCTCCAGCGGCGCATCCACATCCGGCCCGACAGGCTGGCGATAATAGGAAGAGGGCGAGGCCTGGCGCTGCGGCGCAGGCGGCACAGACCAGAGATTGGGCGCTGTCGCCTCCTCGATCTTCACCTTGCCCAGCGCATAGTCCGCCACCGTGGTAGAGGCCCGGTGCCCTGCCGCCGCCAGCGCATGGCGCAGCGCGCCGATCATCAGGCCGCGTACATTGCCCGCATCGCGGAAGCGCACTTCGGTCTTCGCCGGGTGCACGTTCACGTCCACATATTCTGGGTCCAGGTCCACAAACAGCGCGGCCAGCGGATGCCGGTCCCGCGCCAGGAAATCCTGATAGGCTGCCCGGATCACACCGTTCAGCATACGGTCTTTTACAGGCCGTCCATTGACGAACAGGAACTGCATCTGTGCATTGCCGCGATTCAGCGTCGGCAAGCCGGCAAAGCCGCTGAGGCGCACGCCTTCACGCTCGGCGTCGATCTCCAGCGCATTGTCCTTGAACTCCTGCCCCATGATCGCACCCAGCCGCGCCAGATGGCCCGCCGCGCCCTCGGCTTCCACGCCATAGCGCAGGCTGTTGCGACCATTGTTTTCCAGGCTGAAAGCCACCTCCGGATTGGCCATCGCCAGGCGCTTGATCGTGTCGGTCACCGCCATGCTCTCGGCGCGCTCGCCCTTCATGAATTTCAGGCGGGCAGGCGTCGCATGGAACAGATCGCGCACTTCAATGCGCGTGCCGGTCTCGCCCCGCCCGGTAAAGGCAGAGGGCTTCGGCCCTTCCACGCGGCCAGCCTCGATGAAGACTTCTGCCGCATCCTCGCCCGCTGCGCGCGATGAGATGCTCATCCGGCTGACCGAGGCGATGGAAGGCAGCGCCTCACCGCGAAAGCCCATTGTGTGGATGTTCAGAAGGTCCACCCGGCCCGCATCATCCGGCACCAGTTTGGACGTGGCATGACGCTCCAGCGCGACAACCAGATCCTCGGCAGACATGCCGCAGCCATCATCCTCGATGATCATCCGCTTCAGGCCGCCTGCCTCAATGGCGATCGAAATCCGCCGCGCGCCCGCGTCCAGCGCGTTTTCGACCAGTTCCTTCACCGCCGCCGCAGGTCGCTCGACAACTTCACCGGCGGCGATGCGGTTCACGACATCCGGAGACAGCTTGCGAATTTCGGGTCTGGTACGAACGGAATCAGCCATGCGAAGAGGATAACGCGGCAGACGGGCTTTGTCCCCGCCTGCCGCGCACCCGTATGCCACGAGCCCTACGCGTGCGTCGTCCCCGCGGCCTTGAAGACAGGCTGACCGGATTTTCCTATAAGGGGTTTCCCTAGCGGCGGCCTGTTGACGCAGCGCACAAACGCACACCCTGAATTGTGGTCTAAGCTGCTGAATTCATTGCAATACAGACCAAGTCAGGGCAGGCTGAAGCGCAGTTTGCAAATTGCCGCGTTCACGCCCAGTATGCGGCCAGACATCAGCTGGAGCATTGTTTTCCCATGAAGATTTATCATTCCACCGCCCTTGCAGCGGCCTCTCTTCTGGCCCTCGCAGCCTGCGGAAAGCAGGAGGCGCCTGCGTCAGAACCTGCCGCCACTCCGCCCGCGACCGAAGCGCCAGCTGCCGAGACGCCTGCTGAAACGCCAGCCGAAACTGCTCCGGCCGCAGCAGAAACGGACACAGCCGCAACACCTGCAGCCGCACCTGCTAGCGACACATCAACGGCCATCGCCGATGCGACGTCTCCGTTCGCAGACCTGCCAGCACCGTACAATACAGCGGACTACAATCGCGGCCGCCGCACATTCAAGCTGTGCCAGTCCTGCCACATCCTGACAGAAGGCGGCGGCAATCTGGTCGGCCCGAACCTTTACGGCCTGTTCGGCCGCGAGGCTGGGTCCCTTGAAGGCTTTGCCTATTCCCCGGCCCTTCAGGAAGCTGACTTCATCTGGACCCCGGACAAGGTGGACCACTGGCTGGAAAACCCGAACACCTTCCTGGCCGGTAACCGCATGACTTTCGCAGGCGTGCGCAAGCCGGAAGACCGGGTCGCGGTCATCGCCTATCTGATGTCCGAAACCGGATATGACGCATCGAAGATGCCGGCTGACGAATAGGTCAGTGTTTGACAGTCATGGCGAGCAGGATGGCCTGCTCGTCATACTCTCCTGCGAATTCCTGCCGGTAGCCAAGGGCCAGATCGACCCATGGGAAATGATAGCCGAGCTTGGTCTCATACTTGTTTGAGTCCGCCGTATCATTGCCCCGCTCTATCCAGAGCTGCTGGCTGAGAAAAACATTCTTCCACACATCCACGCCATAGCCGATCTCGGCGCGATAGCGCGTGCAGCCATCCTCGTGACGGATGACTGCGGCGTCTGCGAACGTGTAAAAGCTGCGTGCCCCGCGCACGCCTGACAGGCCGCCGCTGAGCCGCGCCTCGGCGCCCCAGGCATCACAGCCAAAGACACCTGCGACTGAGCTGCCATAGACCAGCCCGCCCTCTGCCCCGACAGCCCAGCCCTTGTGAGATAAGAGCTGCCGGCGCACCGAAAGGCGGGCGGCTTCCTTGTCCAGGTCATAATCGCTGTCATAGGTGACGGCTTCCGACTTTGCGGTCACCAGCCACCCATCTGCGACACCATATTCGCCATAGAGTTCGACCCGATTTCCATCGATGTCTTCAAGCTCTTCCTGCGTGACGGCGGCCTGCAGGTACCAATTCCCCTGCTCCTGCGCCCATGGCCCAGCCCAAGCTGGCGCGGCCAGACACAGGCCCCCGCATGCGATCCCCCAAAAGCCCCTCATTCCATTTTATTTACTCGATGAATTTCAGGTTGAAAACAATTTTGTTGTTCAGACGGGCCAGGCCCGCCCTTCCAATACGGTGCGGTAGCCGTCCGGATCTTCGAATGTGTAGCCATTTTGGTCCCAGTAGGGATTGAAAGAGACGACCGGCAGGAAGCCGGCAGTCTTCATGCGCTCAACCGCCTGTTGAAGCAGGCCCGCCTCCGGCACATAGAAAACCAGCAAGTGGTCCTGGCTGGGGGACCGGCCGGCCTCATGCCCTTTGGTGCACGTGAACTCCAGATGATAGGGCGCGCCGGGATGGCCCAGCATGATGCCATCAATTCCGGAATGGTCCCGGAAAGAGCCAAGCACCTCAAAGCCAAGGCCCGTACAGTAAAACGGCAGCAAGGCTTCAAGATTGTCAGTCGGCCGCGCAACGCGCAGCTTGCGGGATTTCAGAAGTGTCATGACATGTCTCCAATAAGGTCAGACGTGCCGATTGCCTGCTCAACCTAAGTTGAGGTCAAGCCGCCAAATGCGAAAAGCCCCGTCCAGCAAGCTGGCGGGGCTTCATCATGCAGGAACCGTTGGAAACCTTAGAGGCGGAAACGGATTTGGTCTGACCAGAAGCGCTCAAGGCGCGAAATGGTCTTGTTCAGCTGGGACAGGTCGTCCGGGCGGACGCTGGCCGTCGGCTCAAGCGCACCAGCCTGCTTTTCGAACAGGGACTCGACACGCTTGCGGACTTTCAGGCCACGCTCGGTCAGGCGCAGCGTCACGGTACGCTTGTCATCTTCAGAGCGGGTCTGGATCAGATAGCCGCCTTCCTGAAGCTTCTTGACGTTATAGGAAAGGCTGGTGCCGGCAAAAGCGCCACGGGCACGCAGGACGGATGCCGGAGCTTCCCCTTCGCCAATTTCGTAAAGAAGCAGAGCCTGGACACCGGTCAGAGACCGCTCACCGGCACGCTCCAGATCGTCTTTGACGACGTCATGAAGACGACGGTGCGCCTGTTCAAGTAAAGAGAGAGACTTAAGGAAAGACTCACCAAGGGAAAGGTCTGCAGTTTCCTGCATTTCAGCAATCATCATTTTCACCACCACTCAACTTTTGTTGTAGTTTGAAGAGAAATACACGACCAATCCTAATGAATTGATAAGCATGCCCCTTTTTCAAGTGATGATGGTTAATATTCAGGCGAATACATTAACCGTTACTATTGCGTAACGATTTCAAGGCGCTGAATTGTGGATAAGTCTGTAGTATTCGCTCAGGCAAATGTGTCGGCTGTGCTGCGAATGCCATACTTCGGGCTGGGCCCATGCGTGTTCGGCTCTGCACGACTATCGATGAACATGAAGATCATCACAATGAACCAGCCGATATAGGGAATGAAGTTAAGCAAATACATCCAGCCCGACAGATCCTGATCATGCAGGCGGCGCACAGTGACCGAAATGCCGGGAATGATATTGTATAGGGCCCACAATATAGTGAAGATCGGCACGAAGAAGGCGTCCGCGCCGGAATCCATACCAACAAGGCTGGCCATCAGCATGACATCGACGACAAAAGCCATCACCATCACGAGCCAGTAAAACAGGACATAGCCCCAATACTCCTGACGGCGCGCACGCCCGGTAAACTTGAAATACCGCACAGAAATCGCCTTCAGGAAGTAAGTGAAGATGCCTTCACTCTTCTGCGCCATTGGCGGCGTGTAAGTATTCGCGGGATGAACATAGCTGGGCTGGGCCGCTGAGGGCGCAGAGGCATGACCAGCCCCCAACAAGTATATGTCTCGCGCCTCTTCGCCCGCCGGCACAAAGTCCACGATATGTCCGGGCACAAGGCGGTTACCGTCCCGGGCTTCCTGCTGGGAAAAGCTGTAACGAACTCCATCATCCCCAAGGATGAGCCCCTGTCCGTTACCGGAGTCTGTTTTCAATACCTGACCGCGCATATCTGCTCCCTGAACTGCTGTAGCGTTTACACTCGGGAAGCAAGGCGATGTCTACCCGTTCAGTCCCCGAAGATCAGCTCATTGTCGCCCAGTGGCTCAAAATAGCGGGCCACATCTGCGTCGCTGACCTGTTCCAGCGTGGGCGGATTCCAGTTCGGCGCGTTGTCCTTGTCGATGATCACCGCGCGCACGCCTTCGATGAAGTCATGGCTCTGCACCTTGCGCCAGCCAATGCGATATTCCATCCGCATATTGTCTTCAAACTTATCCAGCTTGCCGCCCTCGCGGACCTGGCGCAGTGCGACCTTGACCGTCTCAGGAGACTTGGTGCGGATCGTCTCCGCCTGTTTCAATGCCCAGTCGCCACCTTCGGCCTGCAGTGCGGCGACGATCTCTTCGGCGGTCTCCTTGGAAAAGCACGCATCCATGATGTCACGATGCTCTTCAAAGCTGCCCGCCGGCACGGCATGGGTAAGCCCGCGCAGGATCTCGTTCAGCATTTCGGCCGCGCCAACGGAGAAGTCCGCCCCGGCAATCTGTGTCTTCAGATTGGGCACCAGTTCGGATGGCAGGTAATGCGTTGCCACTTTCGCGGCGGCCACGTCTGCGCCCTTCAGGCGCGCACCCGTCAGCGCCAGCCAGGTGCCCAGCTCTCCCGCCAGGCGCGGCAGGAACCAGCCCCCGCCGACATCCGGGAACAGGCCGATCCCGGTCTCCGGCATGGCGAACACGGTGCGCTCTGTCGCGATGCAGTGAGAGCCATGCACAGACAGGCCCACGCCGCCGCCCATGGTCACGCCATCGGCAATGGCCAGCACAGGCTTGGGGAAAGACTGAAGCGAAGCATTCATGCGGTATTCGACATTGAAGAAGGCGCGCGCCTCGCTGGCATCGCCCTGCCCGCTTTCGGCCAGCATGCGAATGTCCCCGCCTGCGCAGAAACCGCGCGTATCATCCTGATGGTCGATCATGACGAGATAAACCGTCTGGTCATCGGCCCAGCGCTCCAGCGCCGCCAGAATGGTTTCGCACATCGGGGCGTTCAGGGCATGCAAAGCCTTGGGCCGGGTCAAGGTGATATGCCCAACGCCTTTTCGCACACTTACCGATACTTCATCCGACATAATACATCCCTTTGATATCGCCTCTGACTGGCGTGTGTTTCGTAGCCCGTACACCTACCGCTGATGTCAGCGCAATCAAGTCTGCCCGCGGGGCAATTCTTAACAATATCCGAACGAGATTCTTGAATTCGCGAAATTCCCAATTCGCGAATGTTTACACATGTTAGGTATAAGTCCTGATCATGAGAGAACATGATGCATCCGGGCCAGATCAACGCGGCCGCCGCACGCCGGTGATTGAAAAGGGCATTCTGAAGCTGGGCCTGTTCAAATCCGTCCAGTGCGAGATCCGTGATATCTCCTCCGGGGGCGCGCGGATCGTTACGCCGAACGGCATGGACCTGCCGGAAGAGTTCTCCATTCGCATTGCCCGCCAGAAACGCGCACGCCCGTGCCTGCGCCGCTGGCAGAGCGGCCGCGAAACCGGCATCGAGTTTATCTAGCCCCAGTATAAAACGCAGATCCCACGCCTCAGAGTGTTTCTCGACACTCCGGTTATGGTTGTGTGATGTCACGCCACTGGCATCGCCCGCTCGATCAGGCGCGCCTGATCGACGCCCTCTGCGATATCGCCATACATCAGCCCCTTGCGGGACGGGTCCAGCCGCTGAAGGCAGAAGGCCTCAAACACAAAGTCCGGCGCAGAGCCGCGAAGCGCAGCTGCCTGCAGGGCGAGGGCCATATCCTGCGCGAAGGCGCGGGCGCGCCCCTCATGCAGGCTGCCAGGCTGCAGATAGTCTGACAGGGCCCGAACATGCGCATCATAGAAACGGTGCGCGCCGAGCGGCTTTTTCAACTCCGCCTGCACGGCCTCCAGACTGTCCGGTTCGCGTGACAGCGCGCGCAGCACGTCCAGCGCGATAACATTGCCGCTGCCTTCCCAGATCGCATTCAGCGGCGACTGACGGAAGAGGCGCGGCATCGGCCCCTCTTCCACATAGCCCGCGCCGCCATGGCATTCGAGCGTCTCATAGACAAAACCCGGCTGGCGCTTGCAGACCCAGTATTTCGCAATCGGCGTCGCCAGCCGCATGAAGGCGGCTTCGCGCGCATTTTCCGCAGCGCGGTCCAGGCTTGCCCCGATGCGCAAGGCAATGGCGGTGGCCGCTTCACTCTCGATCACCAGATCTGCCAGCACGGCGCGCATGGCGGGTTGATCCTGCAGCGTCTTCTGGAACACACGCCGCTGGGAGGTGTGCCACAGCGCCTGCACCAGCGCCGCGCGCATGCCGCCCGTTGAGCCGAGGATGCAGTCATAGCGCGTATGCTGAACCATCTCGATAATTGTCCGCACACCCCGCCCCTCCGGGCCGACGCGCTGGGCCCAGGCACCGTGATACTCAATCTCTGAAGACGCATTGGACTTGTCGCCCATCTTGTCCTTCAGGCGCATGATGTGGATGCTATTGCGCGTGCCATCCGGCCGCCAGCGCGGCACGAGGAAACAGGTCAGCCCGTCTTCGGTATAGGCCAGCGTCAGGAAGGCGTCGGACATGGGCGCGGAGCAGAACCATTTATGGCCGGTCAGGATGTAATCACCCTGCCCGTCCGGCACAGCGCGGGTTGTGTTCGCACGCACATCACTGCCGCCCTGTTTTTCCGTCATCGCCATGCCGATAGTGACGCCGGTCTTCTGATCCGCCGGCAGGAACCGTCCGTCATAGGAAGATGCCTTGACCCGCGGCACCCAGGTTTCGGCCACGGACGGCTCCGCCATCAGGGCCGGAACGGAGGCATAGGTCATGGACATGGGACATGTCACGCCCGCATCGGCCTGGTTCATCAGGATCATCATCGCGCCGTGCAGCACATGGCCCGCCTGCGGCCGCGTCCACGCCCCGGCCGACAGGCCATTGTCCAGCGCCATGGCCATCAGCTTGTGATAGGCAGGGTGAAATTCCACCTCGTCCAGCCGATATCCATAGCGATCAAAGCTTTTCAGCCTGGGCGGGCTCTCCTGCGCCTGACGCGCCCATTCGAGCGTTTCGAACGCGCCGCATTTTGCCCCGAATGCCGATAGATGCCCGGCATGGGCACTGCCACCAGCTGCCTCCACCGCGCCTATCAGAGCCCGGTCCGTGGCGAACAGGTTTACGTCGCCAAATGGCTTTGGCTGATTGGAGACAGTGTGCGTCTCCAGCTCTGCCTGCGGATGATAATGCGTCATGCGGGTCTCCCTGTGGAGCGCTTACGGCTCCTCTGTCAGCAGCTTGGTATCACAATGCCAGCACGCTTCTGCGGCGCCAGCGCCTATGGGGCTGCCCGGCGGGACATCGACAGCGGGCGAGACCGGCAGCGCCGGCTGGCTCGGACGGTCCAGATGCGCCAGCACGCGGCGGGCAATCTCGTCACGCGTTGCCACATCCAGCGGGTCTGCCTTGCGCGAACGAGAGACAACCCGGCGGCCCAGCGCGCTGAGATAGGCATTAGTACGGGCCGTGATTTCCGGCGTGGCCTGACCACCCGCCGCCATATCAATCAGCATGGACACATAGCGCATCTGTTCGCGGCGCAGGATTTCCGCCTGACGCGGTGTCTTTGCATCCTCGAACAGGGCCTGCTCAATTTCGCGCAGCACGTCTTCATAGGTCAGCGCACCCGCATTGCGGCGCTCCTGCTCGACCAGACGGCCAATACGGGCCGGATGCAGCAAGGCAGTCAGCGTTTCGGTGGCAGCTGTGTCTGCGGCGGTCAGCAGGTCAAACTGCGCGCCCGTTGTGCCGGGGAAGTACTCCGCGCCGCCACTGCCCGAACCGAAGGAGCCAAGCGCCGGGGTGAGCAGATTCAGCGTGGAATCCGGCAGGTCCAACACAGCCGGGTCCAACGTGTCGACCAGCGTCGAAAGCGCGCCGCGTTGCTGGTCTGCAGGCACGACCTTCCCACGCTCGCCACCATCGCCTTTCTCGGAATAGCGGAATTCATAGCCGCCAATCATCTTGGAAGCCGCCGCGATCTGATAGCGGTGATACAGATAGACCGGTACGATAACGGCGCGCAGATGAGAGGTTGGCTGGTCAGCGCGCACGGAGTCCAGGCCGAACCGGTCCAACGCCACCTTGCGCACCCGCATCGCTTCGATCAGTGCGGCCACGGGGTCTGCGCCATTGTCCCAGACACTGGCATAGGGGTGGGCCGTGCCGACGCCGCGCCCCTGCGGATCGTCGACAAAGCGCAGGCCGCTGGCATAGGCGGATTTCAGCAATTCATCGCCTGCTGCTTTTTCATCCGTACCGGGTGCGTACTGATTATAGAGCCACATGGTGGCGACCTTGTCCCAAACGCCGATGCCGGTGTCATAGGCATCCGAGAAATCCAGATTGCCATCCTGCCCCACCCAGACCAGCGGCGCGGGATAATCCATCACCGAGGCGCGATTGTTCGTGGACGCCGCAAAATTGTGGGCAAAGCCGAGTGTATGCCCCACTTCATGGGCCGCCAGTTGGCGAATGCGGGAGAGGGAAATCTCCACCGGATCATCCGCCGCGCCGGTTCCGGTTTTGGAGGCTCCAGCAAGGCCTTCAAAGATCATCCGGTCCTGACGCACGCGCTGGCTGCCGAGGATGACATTGGCCTTCAGCATCTCGCCCGTACGCGGGTCAGCCACGCCGCCGCCATAGGACCAGCCCCGTGTCTGGCGATGCACCCATTGGATCACATTATAGCGCACGTCCAGCGGATGCGCGCCTTCGGGCAGAACCTCAACGCGGTAGGAGTCCGGAAAGCCTGCGGCCTCAAAGGCTTCTGCCCACCAGGACGCGCCTTCGATCAGCGCGTCGCGGATTTCCTTGGGCGCGCCGGAGTCCACATAGAAGACAATCGGCTCCCTAGCCGGGCTGCTCTCTGCTGACGGGTCCTGCTTCTCAAGGCGGAACCGGCGCGCGAAGGCCTGGCGCACCTGCCCGGATAGCGGGGCGGAGAAATCATAGAAGGGCATGTCGATGGTGCCGCTGCGCGGATCGAACATGCGCGGGGTGTAGCCATCATCCGGCAGGCGCACGAGCGAGGTGTGCTGCACCAACGTGACAGAGCGCGGATCCGCCGCCGTGGCCCAGACTTCCGATTTCGGGTCATCACTTATCAGGGTCAGGAAGGCGTCGAACTCCACATTGTCCGGAAAGGCCAGCGCGGCAGAAACATCCGGCATGGAGAGGTTTTGCGACAACTGGAACGATCCGCCCTGCGGGTGACGCTTTAGTGAGGCGCGCACATCCAGCGCGTCCCGTGTCAGGAAGCCGGACATATCGACCAGCAGTTCGCCGTCTGCGCCCGTGCCGATGATCTCACCGGACCAGAGGAAGCTCTGCGCGAAGGATTCGCGTACGGATTTACGTTCACGCGGATTGTCAGCCGTGGCGCGGTAGGACCAGTTCTCCTGCTGAGCGACCAGCTTGTTGCCCATCTTGCGAAAGGCCAGAATGACCCCGCCATCCCCAAGCCCCCGGTCAAGGCCAATCGGGTTGGAGCCGAGCCCTGCCGTCAGACCGCTGGAATGGATCGCGCGCAACGAGACGCCCTCTTCATCCGGCGCCGGGAAAGCCGCGAGAACCCGCCCGCCGTCATTATCCAGATAGAGATCCACAAAGCCGTCCTTGTGGACCAGTTTCACTGTTTCCTTTGTCCAGCCAGCCGACTGGGCAGCCGCCACCGGAAGGATCAGCGCTGACAGCAGCGCCATTACAAGACCTTTGAAACCCCGCACGAAATACCTCTCCCGATCTGAAAACACCGCCTGCACGGTGCCGCAGATTGCGACAGGGTTCAAATCCTTTCCAGTACAATTGCAGCAGCGATGCCTTCTATGGGAGCATGTTCGCACGCTTGCGGAAGATCGCCAGGCAGGCTGATGTGGCCGTTTCCAGCAACACCGCCTATATCCTTGCCCCAAGGCGGCTGAATGGAAGACAAGACTCATGGCAGATGACAGCAAGATCGGCCTGCGCGAAGCGGTCTCCATTGGCATTGGCGGCATGGTAGGTGGCGGCATCTTTGCCGTGCTGGGCCTGGCGGCGGATCTGGCAAAGGGGGGCACGCCGGCCGCCTTCCTGTTTGCGGGCCTGATCGCGCTGGTCACCTCCTACAGCTATGTACACCTCTCGCGTGCTTATCCGGACCGGGGCGGCACAGTGCGCTTCATCAATGAAGGCTTTGGCAAAGGCGTCTTCAGCGGCGGCATCAACAATCTGCTCTGGGTCAGCTACATCATCATGCTGTCGCTCTATGCCTCTGCCTTTGGCTCCTACGCGCCAAATTTGTGGGCCATTACCGGCGACAAGCAACTGGACCCGCACATCTATTCCAGCGCGATCATCATCATTGCCACTGCGATCAATTATTACAGCATCAAGATTGTCGGTTCGATCGAGTCCTTCGCCGTGATCATCAAGCTGATCATTCTGCTCGGCTTTGTCGGCATCGGCGCGGCGGGCCTGCCGAGCAATGCCAATCTGGGGCAGCTCAACATGTCTCACTGGGAATCTCCGCTGACGCTGGTGACGGCAGGCATGATCATCTTCGTGGCCTATGAGGGATTTGAGCTGATCGCGAATGCCGCGCCGGACATCAAATCGCCGGAAAAGAATATCGCCCGCGCCTATTATATCTCGGTCATTTTCGTGATCCTGCTCTATCTGGCCATCGCAATCATCACTGTAGGCTCCCTGCCCTTTAACCAGATCAAGACCGCGCAGGATTATGTGCTGGCCGAGGCCGCCAAGCCCATGCTGGGCCAGGTGGGCTTTACGATCATCACCATCGCCGCGCTGATCTCCACCTTCTCCGCCATCAATGCTTCTCTCTATGGCGGCAGCCGGGTCAGCTATGAGATCGCCGAGGATGATGAACTGCCGCATGAATTCACGGCGCAATTCTGGAACCAGCCCATCGGCCTGATGCTGACGGCCATCGCAACGCTGATCCTGGTCAATACGCTGAAGCTGGAGAGCATTTCCACAACGGGCAGTATCGGTTTCCTTCTAATCTTCGCCATTGTGAATCTGGTTGGCATGCGGAAGGCTGCGGACATCACGGGATCAAAATGGATTCCCGGGTTTGGCGCCTTTCTGTGCTTTGCCGCACTGGCCGCCCTGCTCGCCCACAACTACCAGACGAGCAAGGTGAATTTGCTGATCGCAGGCGGCATCATGGCGACCTGCTTTGGCGCGGAATGGATCTACAAACGCAAGAAGACAGCCGACACGGCGGGCTAGTCTTTCAGCATGTCCCGGCTGATGATGACGCGCATGATCTCGTTCGTGCCTTCGAGGATCTGGTGCACGCGCAGATCGCGCACGATACGCTCCACGCCATAGTCTGCCAGATAGCCATAACCGCCATGAATCTGCAGCGCGTCATTCGCCACCTTGAAGGCGGTATCGGTGACAAAGCGCTTCGCCATGGCGCACCAGCGGGTTGCGTCCGGCGTCTTACCGTCGAGCCGGCCGGCGGCCTCGTACAGCATCACGCGGGCGGCCTGCAGCTCTGTTTCCATGTCGGCAAGCTTGAAGCGCGTGTTCTGGAAGTCTGCAATCGGCTTGCCGAACTGTTCGCGCTCCTTGGCATAGGCGACGGCCTTGTCGAGCGCGAGCTGAGCGCCGCCGAGCGCCGCCGCGGCAATGTTCAGGCGGCCACCATCCAGCCCCGCCATGGCGAAGCGGAAGCCGTGGCCTTCCTCGCCAATGCGGTTTGCGGCAGGCACGCGCACGCCGTCGAGAATCACCTGGCGCGTCGGTTGGCTTTTCCAGCCCATCTTGCGCTCATTCGCCCCGAAGCTGAGCCCCGGCGTATCCTTTTCGATGATGAAGGCAGAGACGCCTTTGGCGCCATCATCAGAGGTGCGCGCCATCAGGACATAGACGTCAGAGGTGCCAGCGCCGGAAATGAACTGTTTCGTGCCGGTGATGACATACTCATCCCCCTCGCGCAGAGCGCGCGTCTTGAGACTGGCCGCATCAGAGCCTGCGCCCGGCTCCGTTAAGCAATAAGAGGCGATCAATTCCATGCTGGTCAGGCGCGGCAGCCAGGCCTGGCGCTGCTCGTCTGAACCGAACGTGTCGATCATCCAACTGGCCATGTTGTGGATGGAAATGAAGGCCGCCGTGGAAACATCGCCATAGGCCAGCTGTTCGAAAATCAGGGCCGCATCTGTCCGCGTCAGGGCGCTGCCGCCGACATCTTCCTTCACATAAATACCGGCAAAGCCAAGCTCGGCCGCCTGCTTGATCACGTCGACAGGAAAGTGGCTGTTCTGGTCCCATTCCTCAGAGTGTGGCAGCAGCTGATCCTCGGCGAACTTCCGCGCCATGTCGCGGATCATGATTTGTTCGTCAGAAAACAATGCACTCATTGGCTTTTACCTTTATTATCGCCTAAGACGTCCCCTTGGGAATTGAATGGGCCGGGCAGAATGTCAATGCAAAGGGCGCTTGCCGAATATACAATCGGGACGGCTTTCACAACTGATGTGGAAAGCCTGATCGTGATTGACTGCGCGGCAGGGCAACTGTTTGCGCCGACCGGCCTGTTGTCGGAAGAGGCCTTGCAGGACCATGTGCCGGGCGAGATTCTGCATGCTGCCGCCGAATCGGGAGACCTGTTCGCGGCGCGCCTGCCAGACGAAACGCCCGTGGGATTCGCGCTCGTCTCCCTGCGCGGCGGCACGCTGTATCTGGACCAGTTGAGCGTTCATCCAGACTATGGACAACGCGGCATTGGCGCGGCCCTTCTTAACCATGTCGTCGCCGAAGCCCGCCGCCGGAAACTGCGTCGGGTGACCCTCTCCACCTTCCGCGACCTGCCCTGGAACGGGCCGTTCTATGCCAAGCATGGCTTTCGGGAGATCCGCCGAGGCGACATGACCGACTGGATGCTGGAACTGGAGCAGATCCAGGCCGAGGATCTGGACGTGTCGAAACGCTGTTTCATGGTGCGTAAAATTGGCTGGTTGTAGGCCACGCTGAATGGGATACTAAGTCAGCCATGACTTACTTCCCGCAAACCTTCCCCGCCACCCGTCTGCGCCGCCTTCGGCAGAGCCCATGGGTGCGTTCGCTGGTCGGCGAAAATACGCTGACCCCCGCTGACCTGATCTGGTCTGTCTTTGTGCATGATGGCGAGGGCCGCGTGCCGGTGGTCAGCCTGCCGGGCGTGGACCGCCTCAGCGTGGACGAGGCCGCAAAGGCCGCGGTACGCGCAAGAGAGCTGGGCATCCCGGCCATCGCGCTGTTCCCCTATATCGGGCCCGAAGGCAAAGACGACACAGGCTCGGGCGCGCTGGACCCGGACGGGCTGGTGCCCCGCGCGCTGCGCGCCATGAAGGCCGCTGCGCCGGAAGTGGGCCTGATCACCGATGTCGCGCTGGACGCCTATACCAGCCATGGCCATGATGGCCTGCTGGATGAGGATGGCACCATCCCCAATGATGCGACCACGGAGAAACTGGTGCAGCAGGCGCTGGCCCATGCCGCCGCGGGCGCGGATGTCGTCGCGCCGTCTGACATGATGGATGGCCGCATCGGCGCGATCCGTCAGGCCTTTGAGGATGAAGGCTTCACGAATATGATGATCCTGGCCTATGCGGCCAAATATGCGAGCGGCTTTTACGGCCCCTATCGCGACGCCATCGGCTCGTCCGCCTCTCTCAAGGGTGACAAGAAGACGTACCAACAAGACCCGGCCAACTCTGACGAGGCACTGCGCGAAGTCGCCATGGATCTGGCCGAAGGTGCAGACATGGTGATGGTGAAACCCGGTCTTCCGTATCTGGACATTGTGCACCGCGTCTCCAGCACGTTCGGTGTGCCGACGGTCGCCTATCAGGTCTCCGGCGAATACGCCCAGATCAAGGCCGCCGCGCAGAATGGCTGGATCGACGGCGACCGCGTGATGATGGAATCCCTGATGTGCTTCAAACGCGCCGGGGCCAGCGGGATTATTACGTATTTCGCGGAAGAGGCAGCGGTGAAATTGGGAGGGTAGCCCTACGCGGACTCATCCCGAGCTATGTCGAAGGATGAAGGGGTATAGAGACTGCTCACAGCCTCACCCCGCCAGCCGCTCCAGGTGCCCCAGCAGCATTTGAAGGGTCAGTTCCCTTGCGCGGCCTTCTGGTTTGCCGATCAGTTTGCCGAGGGACGGGCCGAAAAGGCCGACGCCGACGGCCAAAGTGACGCTGAGCAGGATCAGGTCTTCGGCCGAGTCTGACGGCACGCCCGCGCTTGAGATTTTCTTCTGCGCAACATCCTGCACGGCCTGGCGCACAACGGTCAGCCGACTTGTCTCATCCGTCAGTTCCAGCCAGGCGGCGAGCCTTGCCGCGCCGCGCGTCTCAAAGGCATCAAACAGCGTCTTCAGGCCATCCGCCCGCGCCGCCGCCGGAGCATCTGCGGGAATCTCGATGGCCATGATACTGTCCACCAGATCTGCAATCATGCGCTCCATCAGCGCCTGCTGAACCGCATCAATCGAGCCGAAATGATGCAGCACAGTGGCATTCGCAACACCCGCTGCCTTGGCCACATCGGCGAGCCTCAGGGATTGCGGGCCCTGTTGTACCAACAGTGATTCCGCCGCCGACAGGATGTTGGCACGGGACTCTTCCGGTGAACGGCGGATTCGGGGTGTATTATTTTTTGTTATTGACATTTTTGTCGGTAACGCTATTTCTATCTTCAAGATTGTTGTTCGACTATTTGCATAAGGCAATAAACACAATGGCAACCAAACGCACACCCGAAGATGTAACAATTCTTCCCCGCGACCTTCACTTTGACATGAACGCCGCGAATTCAGAGCACTGGCTGGATGAGGACCCGGTCGCGACGGCGATATTCAACGCCATGTCGCTGACCTTCCCGGATGGTGAGCGCATGTTCATGGACGCGGTGAAAGCTTATCGCGGCGAACTCTCGGGCAAACTGGCGCAGGATGTGAAAGACTTCATCAGCCAGGAAGCCATCCACTCGCGCGAGCATCACCTGCTGAACAACAAGATCGACCGGGGAAAATACCCCGTCGACGAAATCGAAGCAGCCATCAAGGAGCGCATCGCTTTCGCGCGCGAAGGCGGCCCGTTCCGTATGCTGATGGCAACCATCTGCCTGGAGCATTTCACGGCAATGATGGCAGAACTGATGACTGTCGCGAACACGGATGATGTTCCGCTGTTCAGCAAGACAGACCCCGCACTTGAACGCCTGTGGCGTTGGCACGCCATGGAAGAAACCGAGCACAAGGCCGTTGCCTATGATGTGTTCCTGGAAGTCACCAAGGACTGGTCTGGCCTGAAACGCTATTTCCGGCGCAGCATTTCCATGCTGCTCATCACACGGAACTTCACGCAAAATATCGCAGACCACGCCGTCTCTCTGCTCATGGCAGACGGATATGCGGAAAAAGATGCGCGGCGCGCCGTGAAGCAATTCCTCTGGAAGAAACCCGCCCTTTTCGGCAGGGGCTGGAAAACCTGGCTCTCCTGGTTCAAGCCCGGCTTTCACCCATGGGATCACGATAACCGGGATGTCATGGCCGACTGGAAAGAAGAGTTCACGGCGGTTCCCGCGGAATAAACGCGCGGCTTCAGAGATTCGCTCTCTTTTTCGGTTTTTTGCATGAAAAATCCGTAATCTGATAAGGTGAGGTCCTTCAGGCACTGTTCATCTGTGCGGCGTCATCCCATTCCTGACACGATCTGCGTTTAGTCAGATCGCCTTTACAGGCCTGTTCAGGAGACCCAGATGATCCGCACCCTTTGCCTTGGCGCCGCCCTCACCGTGTTTGCTGCATCCCCGGCCCTCGCCCAGACACGCTCTGATGAGGTTGCCAGCTGCATGATCCGCAATTCGACGGAGGAAGACGTCACGCAGATGAAGCAGCTGATGTTGCTGGCCCTGCAGGACAGGAAGGATGAGGCAACCTCCACACTGGCAGGCCTGATGATGAAGGCGGGCGTCAGCGCCTCCGGAAACTGCGGCGTCGGCTTCAGCGAGATGACAAGCCCGATGTTCGAAGCCGCCATGCGCCAATACGGCGAGCACCTCGGCACCATCGTCATGGAGCGCGCCTTCACCATGATGGAATTGCCCATGCAATAGGCCGCCAAAGGAGCAGGCCTGAACTGCCACTTGCGTCATTCGCCAAAGGACGCGACACCTTGGCCATGGCCAAACTGCTGATCATCTATCATTCCCGTACCGGCGGCACGCGCCAGATGGCAGAGGCTGCGCTGAAGGCCGCGCAGGCTGAAACGGACGCGGAGCTGAAACGTGCACAAGACACCCAGCCGGAAGACCTGCTGGCGGCGGAGGGCTATCTCTTTGCGGCGCCGGAGAATCTCGCTGCGCTATCCGGTGAGATGAAGGAATTCTTTGACCGGTGCTATTATCCGGTGCTCGGAAAGCTGGAAGGCAGGCCTTATGGCCTGATGATCTGCGCCGGATCAGATGGCGAAAACGCCCTGAAACAGGCCGCCCGCATCGCCAAGGGCTGGCGCTTGAAGCAGGTGCAGCCGCCCTTCATCATCTGCACCCATGCGCAGACAGAGGAGGAGATCCTCGCCAAGAAGACGATCCCGGAAGACGCGCTGGAGACTTGCCGGGAGCTAGGCGCAGCGCTCGGCGCAGGCCTGGAGATGGGCGTCTTCTGACTTATTCGCCGGGTGTGAAGGAGAGATCCTTGCCCGCCACAACCGGGCGAAAACCGCCTCGCAGGAAGGGCCAGGCCGCAAAAGCCGCGCCAGTCACAAACAGACTGACGGAACTGAGCAGGATGTAAGGATTTGACCAGTCTCCGCCGACCACCGCTGCGTGGATCAGAGCGCACAGCATCAATGCCGCGCCGAGGGCCAAACGCAGCACGTTTCCGGCCATCGCGGCGCTTGTCAGGACGCACGCCGCCAGTGAGCAGACCGCAGAGCCGATCCAGTAAATCGCAACAAGCCAACCGATGGAGAGACCAAGGATCGCTCCGATCAGCGTGACCGGCAGGAACAGCGTGCTGCCCCAGACCCAGCCGCTCCACAGCGCTTCAAGGCGCGGCGCAGCGCGGCCTTTCTCGCGTCGCTTCAGGAAGTAAATGTTCAGGCCGCCCGCAATGATGACGCAGAGCATCAGCCCCAGAATGAAATAGATCAACTTCATGGCCACGCCGCCAAAATCTCCGAAATGGACACGGTACATGGACATGGCGATCTGCTGGCCTGCCGGACCGTCGGCATTGTGCCCGATGGCAAGCAATTCGCCCTCGGTGGAATAGGTATAGGTCTCGCCATAGATCAGGCGGTCTGTCTCATCGACATAGAATTCAATGTGCTGGCTCTTCTGGCCAGGCTCATGCATGACGACCAGGAAGGGCGGTTGGCCAGGCGCATCCTTCGCCAGTTGCTCAACGGCAAGATCAATGCCCACAATGGGCGCGGGCGTATCGTCAGCCTCAATCACTTCACCGCCAAAAATGGCTTCACTGAGTTTGCGTGTATCGCCGCCGAAATTGGTCTGGGCAAAGACGAGCGCGCCTATAGTGAACAGGCCGATCATCGCGCCGGTTCCGGCCACGGCGACAATGAAAGGCGTTGTCCAGACACTGAGCCGGTTGTGCAGATCCGCCTGCGCGAGTCGGGGCTGGCCCTGCCGCTTGAAACGGAAGGCATCCCTGAAGATACGTGGATGCGCCAGCAGGCCAGAAATGGCCATGGAGACCAGCATGACACCAAAGATGGCAACGATGATCATGCCGAAGCTTTCCGGCAGGTTCAGATAGTAATGAAGGTGAACAAGGAACTCATTCCAGTTAGCCTCAAGTGGGCTCACGAATGTGCCGTTTTCATCCACCGCATATATTCCATTGTCGCCACCCGCGATGAAACGGGGCCAGTTCTCGCGAGGAGGATATAGATAAAGATGTGTCGTCTCAGGATCGCGGCGCAACACTTCTTCTGCTGTAGACTGCAGGACAGCAGGCGAAACACTCTCGACAGGCGCGACATTGGCCTGCTCCCACCATTCCAGTTCATCCTCGAACACGGCAACCGTGCCACTAAGGCAGACGACGAACAATATGGCACTGATGACCAGCCCCATAATGGAGTGAGCCGAGAGAGAGGAATCAACGCGGGCGCTGGATGATTTCGGCCAGAGTGTCTTTGCCATGTCTGAAGTCCCTCTATCCGATAAATGCGACAGCCAGCGCGAAGAACGAACCGCCAATGGCGTAAGCGCTGCGCCGAAGCGGCCGCTTTTCCATAAGCAGCAGCGTACTGAGCAACGCCCACAGAACCAACGCGGCGATGAACGCGCTGACCACTGCTGTGGCAGGGTTTCCCGTCTCAGGTCTGATAAGGCGAAGCAGGCCGCCTGCTGTGAAGAATGCGATAAGGCCCGCAATCGGGCCCGCAATCAGAAATGTCCAGATGCCGGAGGCGACTCTTTGCGCCCGCCCAAGGGCCGAGACTGGCGCCAAGGCAGGTGCGGGCCTCTCCCGAACGGGGCTCTGCAAGCCATTCGTACCCAGAAAGCCCGGCAGGGTGATCGCGCCCGCCACGAGCAGCATCAACAGGGATGTCACTTGCGCGACACCCCTGTCATGATTGGCAACGAACCAGAGAAGCAGACTGACCGCCAGCAGGGCCCAGCCAGATGCGAGCAGCACCGGCTGGCCAGGCTTGCGCCACACCTTGAAAAGCAGCGCAAGACCAGCAAGCCCGAGAAGAGTTGCACTTACAGCCAGCAGAAGTCCGGTCCCTGTCATCTATACCAGCCCTAGAATTTATAGCGCAGGCTGGCAATAACCGTGCGACGCAGACCCGGGAAACAGTCTCCCCGTGTCAGACATCCGGTCAGATATTCCTCATCCG
>Ga0070727_10001915_pt1 | contig 20906 bp, 31 predicted proteins | sample tdAd472_FD_66722 | JGI IMG/M metagenome (GOLD analysis project Ga0070727, IMG submission 66722) | Marine sediment microbial communities from the Atlantic coast under amendment with organic carbon and nitrate - tdAd47.2 | ecosystem: Environmental > Aquatic > Marine > Coastal > Sediment | place...
TATTTGCTGGGCTTTAAATTCCTCAGCATCTACGGCTGCTTTAAATCTATTGATTCGATTCATCTCGAGAAGACGTTTTGCTTGCTTCCTTTGAAGTCTAGCCTGTCTTCTCCTAGCCTTAGCTCTCGCTTTGGCTGCCTTAGACGCTCCAAATCCTCCAATAATACTGGAGGCTGCTGAAGCTATTGCCATAGTTTCTAGTACTGCCATTACTCAAACCTCGCATAAAGATAAGCATCTTGCTTCTCTTCCGTGTAGTATTTTACAACTCCCTCAAACTCGAATCCGAGGGACTCAGCCCATTTCATGTTCCGCTTGTCCACGTACATCTCGAGTCTATGGAGATTATATTCTGGGATACAAAAAGCCAGTAGCTCTTTAGTCATTCCTTGAAATTCTTCCTTGTAGTCACCGATATGGATCGATCCGTACATGAAGGCCTCGGCCACTCCCTCATGTTTATAGAGAAGACCGAAAAGGCCTAGAACAGTATCTCCAGCAAAAACCGTAACCATTGGCATAGTAAGGAGATTCTCTGGCTCCACTTTCTTCCAATTAGGATCTCGACACTCAAAGTTAGTCAAATGTCTTAGCTCGAATGTCTTAACATCAACGGTCATTTGTTTGTCCTCTGGCTACAACGCCAAGAATGGTTAATGGATAAGCTCCATCAGCTGCAATTTTTATCTTAGCTCCATCTTCTCGAGGGCCCTGAGGAAAGTCAAGAGGGAATGTCCCAGTCTTTAACTCAGATATTAGATCTTTAACTGGATCTTGTTTACCTAGAGGATGTCCAGCTCTTACTCCCCGAGATCTATAAACTAAAACTTGGAGTCTATCTATTCTCTGAGTAAGGCCTAAACTAGTCCCAAACTGCCCACCAGCATTGAGATCGTTAGTTTCTACATAGGATTCATAGGGAATCCCAGCCACTAAAAATTTGGCACTATTCTTTGTGGCCGTAACCGTTCCACCAGCTACAGTGGCCACACTATCAAACTCTCCATCAACGTAGATATGTACCTCTTCTCCCTCTAAATGATCCATATTAATAGTGTCATTAACTCCCACTAAAACTTTAGAGGAATCAAGGAAATTAGGGATATCGTCTACATTATCCAGAACATCAGATAAGAAGTCCTTTCCAATTTTTTCTACGTGAAGTCTTCTCTCCCCATCAATGAATCTCTCGAGTAACATCCAGATCTCATCGACATCTCCATTCTGGGATGGAATGGCCACAGCACCATGAACTTTGGCCCCTAAAGGGAATCTGTGCCAAGCCATAACTCCATTGGCTGGAGAATATGTAAACCCTATAAGCTCATCATTTGATGTAACCGCTAGGACAATATTTCTAGTAGTACAGTATTCTAATACTCTAAACTGTTTATCGGCTGCTGGATCTCCAAAAGTATTCACATCTACAATATGATCAGCATGGAGAGTCAGATCGTTAGAAAGGAAAGATCCATTCCTCTCAGAGAATTTAAAGTTATAAGCTGATCTACCATCTCGGAGGATATAGACAACTTCATCATCAGCTCTTACAGGCATGATAGGAGATCCACCTCTAGTAGTCTGTCTCCTAAAGGCCACTGACGTAGCCGAAAGAGCTTTATTCCCTCCAGATACCACATACTCAGCTCCAAGAGTTCCCATCATAAGGGCCTGTCCAGAGGATAACCACTGGATAGCATTGATCTCATTTGATGATGGCCTGAAACTTACTGGATCCGTTTCAAGATTTACGGCTCCAAAAATATCTACAACCTTGTCTTTATCTGGAATATTGACAGGTACAAAGTTATTTAACTTAGTTACATCGGTTCCAGCTCCATCTTGAGTGAAACGAGTCCCTAGCATAACGAATATGTTCCCAGTACGGGAAGTTCTAATAGTATCAACTTCTTTCTTAGTTCCCCCAAAGACAGCTCGTTGCTCAAAAAAGCAGCAAGATCTAGGAAAACCTTGAACATCATCCCAAGCCGACTCCGACCAATTGTCTGTAGCTGCGAACGCAGCGGGTGCTGTGGTAGCCACATTATCAGGAAATGGCCCATCGAAAGCATCGATAGTAAAATCTGATGTGTGGAATCTGGACGTAATTGCTAAACATACGTAAGGCGAGTTTTCGAGAGGGTTGCCCGAGGGCGGCTGTGGATAATCTACATCAACTACAACAAAGTCTATAGTTTTAATTGCGGCTCCGACAAGAGCTTCTATTTTAAAAGTAGAACCTAATTTGGCATCTGTAAATATTGGTTTCTTGCTTTCTAGTTTGTAGACATCATAAAGGTTTACATCTCCAAAAGTAACTGCTGGGCCCCCTGACGGTGCGATGTCAATTCTATGAGTCTCAATGAAAGTACCTTTAATAGTAGTGTCCGTGGTATTCGGAGTGAGAAAAGGAACTCTCATAATATTAGTGTAGAAGTGTTTCGTTTGATCCACTCCAAAGAAAGTTTTCAATCTAAATAAGTGGAACCATTCCACCTCAAACTCGTCCTCATCAGTCCTAGCAATAACTATAGGAGGAATCTCTCCAGACTCATGAGTAAGGAGCATAATATCCCCAGACTGAGCATAGTGAAAGCCTCTAGCATCAGCTCCGGCTAATTTGAATTGGCCCTTATAAAAAGGAGCATAGTAAAATAAACTATTATTTATAGCTGAGACATCAGTATAAGTTGAGATATTGTTCCACTCAGTCCCGAGATCCCCCGAAACATTGGCATTTGTCCCATCGTTCTTAGTTACCACTATGAAGTTGGAAGCTGGCATGTTGTGGAATAGTGTATTATCATCTCCCTTCCCTAGTACATTTGTCCTATTAAGAACGCTGGCTGGAGCTGGTATCAGGTTAGATGGGTGGAGAGTGATATGGTAAGCTTCTCTTTTTGAAAATATAAAAGGTATTGATCGGGCCTTTCCATCACCTTGAAGAGGATTAGGCTCAAAAATTCTATGGATATACTCGAGGCCCTTTCTACGATTAACCCCTCCCTGTTTCATAGGGAACATATTTACAACTCTCTCACAAGAGCTGTTATATTCTTCAACTTCAGTACGAGCCGACATCTTAGGAGAAAACTCTCCAGATTTAAAGCTATTAACTAAGTCGTTAAATTTTGACATTAATACCTCTCGTAAGTTGAAGGGTAGTCGGACTCTGCAAAGTGAGCATCCAAAAATTGATTTGAATGAGCAGTATCTAAGTAGTCCTCTTGGGCATCTGTGGCCGCTGCATCTAATGTGAAACTTTTAGCTTTCTTCTCCATTGACTCCCCTAAAGATACAGATTGTACCAGAGGATAAGCCCATTCAGCAGCCAGCCTATAAGCTAAGGCCTCGCTAAATTTAGAAGTAAAAGTGGCTGGATTGTGGTTTCTCCACACGTATAATAGATTGGCCTCACTCACATTACTTGTGATTAAAAAGCCAGATTCTATTTTGTAAGGATAATTATTAAGTAATCGGATTGGCCTTTCCATATCAGCTGGAAGAACAAATTTACTCCCTCCTCCTATGGCTGGAGTTGGATCTAGTGCAAGAGCTTGTCTCTTAATTGCAAAGTTCCAGTAGTGATCATAAAGGAGAGCATCTAAAATAACGTAGAAAGTTCGATTGGCCAACCGTCCCGCTTTGCTCTCTTCAGATAAAGATGCGATAGGCTCGACACCTATTTTCGAGAGGGCTGAATTAACTATTCCTACTACGCTTCCCATAATGTACTCCTTGCACCTATAAAGCCCCAGACTAGCTGAGGCTTTTTAGTTTAATATCGACTTGGGAGAAGATACAAACATCCCACCCTCGAAAGAGTGGGAGGGGGTTATAATTATTCTACTGAAAGAATTACAAAACCTTCGATCTTCCCAGCGGCATTAACAGAGGCCTCGGTACATTCGATCATTAAGTAATCATTACCTTCAGTAATGTAACCAATGTCGTTTGAGTCCTTGTCGGCTCTTTCTAAAACATCTTGTCCACCAGCATCCGCTACAGGGATAAGGCTGTCAGAGTCCTCAGCACCGTCTTTGCTAAGTCCCATTGAAACGATACCCGTAGCACCTAAACTAGGTAACTTAATGATAGCATCTACAATAAGAGCGTTTTTAGGAAGTTTCAATCCGTAGATCTTATCTCCAAGAGCTAAAACAGCTGCAAGAGTAAACTCGATCTTCATAATTCTAAGCTTCCCGTAGTTTTCATACGACGGAGTTTTTTTAGCAAAATCTGCTGCATCCGTACTTAATCTATCTTGATAGTTCATAGTATCTCCTACTATAGCTGAGGCTTATCAAACCTCAGCCAGATAAAAATTAATTATTATTTTTGCTTACAAAGAATTTCTACTACTTTAACCTCTTCCATTCTTACAGCACCAACTGAGTGTCTTACGTAAACAAGAGTAGAGAATCTCTTAGTATCCATTTCCTTAACTCTAGCGAACTGCTCCTCTCCAATTGATGAAAGCATTCCGTCTTTTTGCCAAGCAAAACATCTTCTCCAGTTCTCACCAGCACCACCTGAATAAGTACCGCCAGCATTGAAAGTTCCATCAGCTTCCCACTCGATAGAAGTTGGATCTAATACAAATGGAAGTCTTTCACTTCTTACAAACTCAAATCCCATAAAGGTATTGATTTGACCTGTAGTAAGGGCCTTAACTGAAGCATAGTCAGAAGACGTAGCTTTAGTTCTGTTAAGTAATGCTTGCTTCTGAGAACTTGACCAAGCTAAAAATCTCATTTCCTCTTCAACATCAGCATTATCAAATTTCTCTTGGATCTTTGTTAATGTGTATACGTTGAAGTTTTCAGGATCTCCAGAGAGATCGTCTTTAACACAAACAACTTTTTGGCTGTCTGGGAAAATTACTGGAACATCCCCGTCCTCACCAGTCATGGCCGTACCAAGAGCTGCTGTGATGAAGATATCATCTTTCTTATGGTTAAGAGCTTCAACGGCTCTAATTGCATAAGCGTTTGTAGGTTCGATCAGAGTTCTAATCTGATCCATTTTATCTACAAGCGTACCAAAGTCAGCATCTTTCAATGTAACTTGTCTACGGCTATGAGGAACATCAAGGATCGGAGTATCACCATGTCTATTGGTAATATCTACAGCCTCAACACCACCTAACTGCTCGTAGTGATCCACTTTACTATTTTGAGATTCCATACGAGCTTTATAAAAAAGTCTCGCTTCTTTCTGCTGAGATAACATATAAATGTTTGATTTAAACCCCTCAACGTGAGCTACTGTTATTGTAAACATTTTATCCTCCACGGATTTTTAGTTAATAATAATTTCCAAAAATTTTCGATTGATTGTCTCTAACGAGGTCTATCTGATAGGAGTTGTTAGAGGTCTGAGAAGATTGTCTCGCCCCTATCTTGAGTATATGATGTAAGAAAATTTATAGTGTGTCAAATAAAAAGAGGGAGAGCCGCACGATCAGGTTAAGCTCTCCCCTATTATGGAGATTGAGGTGAGTGATTACCTCAAACTTTAAGCGTGTAAGTTTAACTTACGAGAAGCTGCAACCTCATTGAGTTTATGAAGCCTTTTCTGGTGGAAAACATAACTAGGGTTTGTCTTGTCACCTTTCATAAGAACTGCATAAGATTCTCTGTACTGGGCCTTGATTTGTTCAACATTGTCCAGAGTTTCTCCTCCTCCACCATCGAGAGTTTTATCGTCGAGAATTTTCTTCCCTACAGTATTGAGCATCTTGATAACAGCTGGATCCGTGAGAAGTCCCGCTTTTTGATAGGCCGCTTGCTCCTCTTCACTGAAAACTTTTTTGAAAGCTGTCTCAGCAATCTTGGCCTCTTTATCAAAATTGTCTCCCCAGTCTCCTTTGAGTTTGGCCACTTCAGCTTCATAGGCCTTGTCAGCCTCAGCATCAGATCCCTCAGCCATCTCAGCTTGGGCCTTTGCATAGTAACTAAAAAGAGCCTCAGCCTGTTTTGGAAGAACTCCAGCTTTGTGGGCCTCTTCTAAGAATCCTTTATTTATTGGATCCTCTGCGTTAAATCCGTCGATATTGAGCTTATAGTCCTCTGGTTTCTCAGGACGGCCCAATTGATTATATATTTTATCCCACTCCTCTGGAGTAGTGGCATCTGAAGGTTTAAGAATTTTATCGGCCCCTACTAATTTCTGGGCGTGGATATTGGAAAGAAGTACTTTCCCTAGATCAAAATTCCCTGATTCCTTATCAAGAAACTTCATAATAGTTGGATTGTCGTGGTATTCCTTTGGAAAGTTCTCAGGGTAATTTACCTGTGGCCCATCCGCTGGGGGTGTGTCAGCTGGAGGTGTATCAGCCGGAGGAGTATCCGCTGGAGGTGTATCAGCCGGAGGAGTATCCGCTGGAGGTGCTCCCCCGCCTCCCCCAATAAGGTCAGCTCTATTCATAATTCTCTTAAATTCTCTTATCATTATTCTTCTCCCTCATCGTCGTAATTATCCGATGTAAATAATTTTAGGACATTGGTATAGTCCATCTCTAAAGTGTTAAAAATTGCAATGATTACAGCACGTTGGCCCTCTTTAAAAGCTAATTTCTGAGGATTTAGTTCGGGGGCTGGGCTAAACAGATTGGCATTTTTGGCCATGTCTAAAAGAACAGATCTTCCCTGTTCTCCTTTAAAAACGGCCTTATAGTTTCTAACTACCTGTGCGGCCTCTTTTGCTTCCTTTGAAGGATTGTCGTTCATATCTTCTCCCAAGTCGATATTAATGCTTATACAGTTTGTCCAGCTTTACTCTCTATATCCGCTTCAATGCTTTCTTTCTCCAGCTCTTGAGCTTCAGCAGCAGCTTGAGAATCGGCCTCTCTCTTGTCGTCAATCTCCTCTTTATTCCTAAAGATAGAAGCATCTATTCCGTCCAATTGAGCTGTGAGAGACAGGGCCTCATCAAAATTGATTGGATCAAGGATAGATGGATTTTGGAGAGTTGTCGAGAGATTTACGGCCTGAGCTATAAAATTTTGAACATTTCTACTTTCATTAGACTTTTGAGCCTTAGCGATCTGAGATCTATAGAAAACTTTAAGAGCCAGATCTTCAAGTTCCTCAGGGATATCCTCTGGAACTTTCTTCTCAGCAATCATAACTTCCATGATTCTCCCGATCATAGGCTCGAGATATTCACTATGTAGCCTACCGAGAATAGGTGATAGTAGTCTTAAGTTCTCGTCATTACGGATATTTACCTCAAGCTCAGTCATTCTATCTGATCCACCTAACTGGAGTTGATCGATAAAAAATCCTTGCTTGATAGTTGATCTAACTTGATTAATGATCTCAAGGCCAATATCTGGACGGGCTCCTGATTGAAGAGGAGAAATTGTTTCTTGCATCCCTTGACGTACAGCAGTAATCCCACCAGCGGCTAGATTCATTCTACCTAAAACAGAGTCATGAGATACTAGCATCGGAGGATCAATAGCTTTTTGAGCTCCTCTGATTGTGGCCTTCATCATCTGGTTAAGCATTTTAATATCTGGGAGAGTCTTCATAGTAGGAGATCTACCATAAGTCTCATTCCCTAATTTTGTCCATCTAGCTACAATCCACGGATTCTTATCGAAACCATCTTCTTTGAGCATTATTTTATGTTCTTTCCAAATATGGTAAGAGGCAAAAGGTTTGTTCAACTTATCAACTTTCCCTTTAAGTCTATTCTTTCTCGGGGTTACCATGTGGATAACTTCAATTTTATCTCCGGCCTTTCTATTTTTTAGCTGCTGAAGTTTGTCCTCAGGGATATTTTCTTCTCCATATTTCTCGATGAGCTGCTCAGCTGACATCTTAATTATTCGAGAAACAGTATCAACGATACCTTTATGATTCTCTCTAACGTACAATTCAAATATGGCTACAGTTAAGAACCTTAAGATATCATCTTCATCCTCATCAATGTACATGGCCCCTGTCCCAAGTGTGGCCAATTCCATATAAAACTCATGAGCTTCAGTTTGAAAATTTGTATTGTTTAAAACATCGTGAACTCTAGTAACAAGTTTCTTGATGTACTTTCTAACTCTCGTTTTCCGATCAGTTTCAGTAACCCCAGTAGAAAGGCCAAACCATTCTACACTTGGATTGGTGAGCATGGAGTGAAGTGCTGAGGAAAGTAACTCAATAAAGTGTTGAGCTGAAGAGTCGTAAAGCCGTTGGCCTCTCTTCTCTCCAGTAGTATTATTGTAGATTCTATTCTTGTGGGGAGCTCCATATCTTAAAGCATCCTCCCAATGATCAGTCCAGTTAGACCTCTCGGCTACCATCTCATCGTGTAATTTACATACCTTTACAGGATCACTCATATCTACCTATCTGTTAAAATTAATTGTTTTCTACCTTGTATTTGCTCTTGTCGGACAAGGCTCGATTGCCTTTGTCTGAATCTAGTAACAAGAGTTTTTAATTGATCTTGAGTTACATCAGCAAAGAAAGCTTTCCTTTCCTCTTCATGTTTTTGTCTTCTCTCCTCTAGTCGCTTTCTATCGGCCAACTTTTGAGAGTCTGTTCTTTTATCATCTCTAAATGAGAAAGGAGATCTACCTTTAAACTTTTCAAATTTACCTGATACATCTTGAGTAAAGTCGGTAAGGGAGTTGAACTCTCCAGCCTGAGTTAAACCTTTTTCAGTTAGGGCCTCAAACTTCTCTCGGGAAATACCTCTATGAAATTTATCTCGTTTTCTTGAAGAACTACCTGTACTCATTTAATGCTCCAATTCATCATAATCTAAATTTGCAGTCATAGGTTCGTTATTATTGTAGTTATTAAATAGCTCATCGTCTTGATCGTCAAGAGATGAGTAACCAAAGGAGTCCGAACCGTGAGAACTCCAGTCATGCTTAGGGGTAGACTTGAACATCATTAGCTTAGAATCGTATTCCTTTTGGTAATTGAAAAGGCAATCGAGGCCCCTAGCACATTTTACTTTATCAAATTTAGAAACCCTTAGTCTAATCCTACTTGCATTTATTCTATCTTCAACTGACTGTTTAGGTTGTATATACACGGGCCAAAGGCCGTTCTTTCTAGCCGACTCTTGTCTCGTAACACCAGTACCAAATTCTCGAGCCCTACCATCATGAGGCCAAACGTGCCTTACAATGTTATATGGTTTCTTATTAATTTCCTTTGCTATCTCTGGAACCCCAAGGCCATCAACTTCTAGATAATCGATATAGTGCCAGAACCTTCCAACTTTTTGTCTAAACCAGACAGTACATTTATCTTTAATCCCAATATCCCAGAACGTAGATACTGGATAGTTAGGATCATAAGGGAGCTCACATATCTGTCCAGCAGCCGTGATGTCGTTCATGATCTTCCCATAATAGGATCCAAGAATGGCCGCTGCAAAATCACACTCAAGCTCTTGAGCTACTTCAGCCTCTTGAAGATCTTCAGTCATTTCATCAATTTCCGACTGAGCTAGGACTCCAGTTTCAGAGGCCTTATAGATTGCTCCATACCAATTTTTATTGGCAAGGTAAGTTCTATACCTCTTATATTGCTTTACAGTAAGCTTATTCTGCTTCTCATAGATTGCATCTCTATCTCTCGTAGGCATATCTTCAGTCAGCCCGAGAGACTTTTCAAACTTCTCCCACTTGGCTATTTGATAAGCCACATCATACCTAGCCTCATAATTGGCCACAAAATCCATTGCCCCAATTGCTTGCATATATCTTCTATGAAAGTGATTCTTCCCTTTCGGAGTTCCTAGAAAAATCGCCCACGGCTCAAGAGTCCTACCTCTCAGATCCACAAATACACCCATATCATTAGCAATCTTCTTTCTATCCGCTAATGCTGGACGAATAATCTGTCCCCAGATAATCGGATCACATTGAGCAAATTCATCCAGAACAGCTCCATCTAAATAAAGCCCCCTGAGCGAATCCGGACTATCCGAACCAATCAACATGAACTTCACATGGTCAGGATCCGACTCTCCAGTAACAGGATCTTTTCTCCAAGGCCTTGGAATAACTATCTCCAAGTCCCCTTTATTAGGTTTAGTATTTGGAATATGTCTCGTAAAATCTAGGAAATATTGCCATGCAATTTGTTTGGCTTGCTTATAAGTAGGAGCCACATACGCATATTGCGGATTCCTAAGTGGATTCGTTAATCCTCGATCAATGATCTCATTAACTGTAAGTACAGTCTTTCCAAAACGTCTATGACAAACCAGAACATTAAAACGCTTTAGAGTAAGGTGTACTTCTTTTTGGAATCTTCGGGGCTTGTAAAGAGGCTTTAACCTCTTTACTTCCCCATCAGATTTAGAGCTCAGGATCTACTTCTTCCGAAACAGCTTCTAGGATATCAATAAGATCTCCTTTCTTAGCTGACTTTGGATATTCAATATTAAGCTCATCCAGCTTAGCCTGTAGTTCTTTTACAGTCATCCCTTCATACCCCGATGGATTCTCATCCACTGGTGGAGCTTCTGGAGCTGGTGATTCAGCATTAGCTTTAGCAGTAATGCTTGGTGGTAAATCCTTGTGCGAAACAAGTCGATTGTTAATTAAGTATCGCTTCTTAGCCATAGCTTTCTCCTCTGGTTTATCAGTCCAAAGGATATGAACTATTTTTTAATATGGCAAGTTACAAGTCTAAAGGTTCTCGAAGTACGACCAACTTCCCTTTAAGACCACTAGACCTCACACTGGCTATATTGTCTTGACCGTAAACCACCAAACAACTGGGGGCATTGGCCGATTGCCCTTGTACCCCGTTTACATGGTAAAATTTAATTCTTCCCTTAAAAAAGAAAACAGCGTCAGCCCTGTCCCATATCTGCTCATGAAAGCCTATTGTCTCAGTCCTAGCAAATATCAAAGCAACACCATCTCCATGTGCGGCCAACTTGCTGAGCCATTTAAAAGTCTCTTTCCCATAAGGAGGGTTACACCAAACTCTACCTGTCCAATCCTTATTCAACCCGTCAAGTTCTTCCCAGTAGTGGTTGTTAGCTGTAGGCCACGGCCTCCTATCTGGATGAGGACTACAAGGATCTAAGTCAAAAACCCCCAAAGACTTTATAAGCTCAGGAGGCGTTAACCACTCATCCTTGTTCTCTGTATTAGTATTAAAATTGCTCACAATCTCTCCTTTTTAGTTTCTCACAGTTTACCGCCCAACTTCTGTGGCTACCAGCTCTTTCCTCCCCCTAAGTAAAATTTACATATCCTTTAGAAACTCTCCCCGACAGGGGCATAGTCCTTGGAAGCATGTTGTTATGTTTTAAACATAGCGTTAAACCCTTAGGTGCTTTTTTGCCTCGAAGTTTTATAGGGTGCGTTAAACCTTTAGAGGCTTTTTGTCCCAATGATGTTTTATAAGGTGCGTTAAACCTTTAGAGGCTTTTTGTCTCTAAGTTTTCCCCCAGACGGTGCTCAAGGCTTTCCTAGGGGGTTTTGACTTCGTATATACAACATAGAATCTCCGTATATATAGACTTTTAAGTGTCCGATACTACGTGAAAAAATAGGCTCACTGACTTCTGGGCACGGTTGCCTCTGTGATATCGATAGGATACAAGGATTAAAACGCACTATAGTCATTATTATCGTGCGTTTCATAGAATATACGTTGACCATTAGGACATACTCTTTAGGTCAAGGCGTTTCATGATAGTTTGGTGATAAGTAACTAATAACTCGTCAAACGCCACTAAGACTCTCAATACGATATCACTCCCAACCCTACATATTGTGTAATTAAGCATCCCACCAATAAAAACACCACTACATATAAGGACAAATTGACGTTATTAAAAAAGTGCTAGGTGATATCCTTAACACCGTGTATAATACAAGCATGACTATACTTATCACATCGACACTATTTTACATGAGTACTCAGCTTGTAACACCTTACAACTCTTGTATCAAGAGCCTGAGAAATGACCCTAGATTCCATGAGTCTATAAATGAAAAGACTTATAACAAGTTTAGGAAGTTCTGCAAAAAGTATAAAAAAAGAATTGCATAAACTGAAAAGAGCCAAAAAAGCCTATCGACTCTAAAGTGTTGAAACAAGGCAAAAATCGAAAATAAAAATAAAATACTTGAAAAAAGTGTTTTTTTCTCTTGTAATTAATAACGCTCCGTGCAATAATCATAGATACCAAAAACAAAACTAACTAACTATCGAGGTAACTATGAAAAAACTACTTACACTAATTGCACTCTGTTCTATCCTATCAGCATTTCAAAACATGACATCAGAAGACGCTAAACTAGCTAAGAAATTCAAGTATGAGAATACATCTATCAACATGTACATGCTTGCAACTGAATAAAATATCGATACCAAAAACAAACTACTAACTAAAGAGGTGAAAAATGAGTAGATCTAGAAACTATCAATTAGACAAAGATTTAAACCAAAAACTAAGAACTAAGAAATTAAATGATTCTCAAGATGTGAAGGACTTCTTTTTTAGTATGAGTCCTAATATCATAACTCCAAACTTCATTAAATCAGGATCGAGAAGAAATTACTCTTATATCTATGAAGTTACTGGAGGGACTGACTTTCAAAATAAAACTATTTTCGGACTGACTGTATATCTTTGGGACGGCTCTGAATATGTAAGCCATGATAGTAGTGGAATAAAGTATACTATGAAGGAAGTCGATGAGACTTTAAGGGATTTGGAATAATGAAATTTTCAAAGAGTCCTTTCAAATTCAAAAATATACTTCCTACGTGGATTAGTTTCGAGACTCAAAAATATAGAATAGGCGTACAGTTTGGAGATTATAAAGAGTTCTATATTTTTGAAGTGAAACTACTTAATAAGATGAGATACTGCTTCCGATTTTTCGAGGTGATAACAGTAAGAAAAACCAAAAACTAACAACTAACTATCGAGGTAACTATGACAACATTTAAGAAAGTAAAGCCACTATTTAACTTTATAAAAAAAGAGTATAGACAAACTCTTCAAAAAATACGTATTGACGAGAAAGGCATGAGTTGCACCGACTTAGAAACCTATCTAAGAATAAACGATACATTTGACCTTCAAAAAGGTTTTCAGGATATTCAAACCTTTGGGCTAGTCGATAGCGTGGAAGATTTTGAAAACTTCCCTATTTTTGATTTTACTATCGATACTATGAGAAATGATAAACTAAAAATAAGTGTTGACACTTTAAGTTATATTCTAAAATTTGCTAGTAAGGATGAAACTAGATTGCATCTTAATGGCGTGGCTCTTTATAGAGACTTATTGGTTGCTTGTGATGGTCATACAATGTCTTATATTGAGCACGGGTTAGAAAATAACGATAATTATATTATGCCCAGAACATCCATAGCACTACTAATAAGAGCTTGTAAGGCTTATAAATTAAAAGAAATTGAATTGCAGTTTGGTGACGATTTTACAATAGTAGAGAGTGAGTTTTTCTCTTTTAAAATGAGAAATATCTATAGGGAATACCCTAACATTAAAACTGTGATTCCTACTAGGTTTACTCATACGTTAGAGGTTACTAATTGGGTCAATATGAAAGAACTTAAGTCTTTATTTTGCCCTCATTTCAAATGTAAGTTAAAAGAAGTTGAAGGCAGTCTAGTTTTGATTCCTAAACAATACCCAGATAACCAGTATATAATTGGGAAGTGTAGTCTTCCTAATTTTGAAATGTTTTTCAATGCTTCTTATATTGAAAGAGCTTCAAATGGTTTAAAAGAATTTGAAATTAAAATAAATAACGACTTAACTCCCACTATGATAAATGGCTCTATAGTCATGCCTCAGAGGGATGTTTAAGGCTCTATAGTTAGAGTTTTGGTATATTCGAGGGTTGGGAAGTAGTTAGCCCAACCCTCACTTTTTAAGCTGGTCACGTAGTGAGTAGCAAACAACTAACAATCGGAGAAAATATGTATAAAGGGATAAAAATAAATTCTACAGGTGATGTATCCAGAGATATTGAAATTAAGGGATCTTATAATTACAGTGGATCTGGATTAGGAAGTTTCAATAACTTCAGTCAGTGGCCTTCAATACAGGCTAGGATTCCAATGCCAGCGGGTAGGGAAGACTTGAGAGATAAACTGGCTAATAAAATAGTCGAACTAGTAAATAGTTTTATAGAGGAAAATGATTTATTGAATGACCAAACTGTCAGAACAAGAGAGAATACTAGAGAAGAAGTTTGGGCTGAATATGGGTTAGAAGAATGAAAAGAATAATTGCAGTCCTATCAATAACCGCCCTGTATTGGGCGGCTTTTTATATCCAAAATTTCAGTGAGGTGAAACTATGAAAAACTGGTGTAAAAATCCCAATTGTATGAACTATCGAGAAAATAAATACTCTCCTAAACAAAGTTTTTGCACTCCCCATTGTAGGGACGATTATCAAGTAGAACATTTTAAAAGAGTGATGGCAGTTAAGAATATAAAGTTAACTGCTGATAGACTTGAAATAACAGAGAAAAAAGCCCGCACTTGGCTTTACAGGTACTTCCAAACAGGTGTTAAGCCTAAAATATCTAGTTTATAAGTCCCACGGCTCCGATTCATTGTCGGAGTCTTTCACATCTTCACCCTTGGAGCCGATAGGATTCACTACTATTTCAGCATCTTCAATAACAGGCTCGTCTAAGAATGATTCATAGGGTAGAGCCTGTTTATTCAAGGTCAAGGCGTTCTCAGAAATTTTCCCAGCTCCAACTTCATCATGGTCAAGGTGTTTTGGAACTATTTGTCCTTCAACGTCTGGAAGTGCTGTAGGAACTCCAGTATCAATAACAATAGTAAGGCCTTCCTTTCCAATGAGAGCTGTATTCTCTTTGAATTGATCTGGAAAGAAGTTTTTAAGAGCAAAAATTGTAGTGGCCGGAGCACCTTTGATAGTCCCATCAGATTGCTGAAGTACAATATCTTCCCACTTACTCATCTGACATAACATTCCAAGCTCTTTAGCGTTGGCCCATTCAGGTATATGTTTCTCCCACCTTTTCATAGTACTCAAGGTAACTTTAATTTCAGCTCCAAACGTAGCATAAGACTTTCCCTTGCTCATGTGTACAAGTAAGTCTTCACAATATAGTAAATCAAATTTAGTAATTCCCACGGCTGCTTCTCCCTCTTAAGCCTTTCTTCTTACCTCTAAAACGCATAGTCTTATTGGCATGACATCCCTTACATAATACTTGAAGATTATCTTTATCGCAAAACAGGGCTTTTATCCAGAGAATGAGACTCTCCTCATCCATTTTTGAAGGTGTTGGGAGATTTTTGGCCACTTCAACGATATGGTCAACTTCCACATTGTCATTATCAAAAAGATTTTTACAATCATTACATCTAAATTTAACTTTATATTTAATCTTCCCATTTTTGTGCCGTCCAATTTTTACACGTTTCTTAGATTCTGCTAACACTTCATTGCGAACATGCCATATAATAGAAGCCTGTCTCAATTGGTTCTGGATTAATTTGACTGTTCTGGTATCAATGTGCATGATGTATTTTTAACAGTAACAACGGGAGAAGTAAAATGAAGATCAGTTTAGAAGATTTTAAGAAAGGCTGTAACGAGGTCAAATGGGACGGGAAAGTCCACCATCCACCACTAACCTACAATTTCAATGTGCATGGTGCTCGAGTTGATTTACGAGATTTTGTAAGGACTTGCTTGAGTTTTACGGCCATTACAATTATGAGTGAGAAATTTCAAGATGTTATTTTAGATAGTAATGCTTTCACTCAGTATGGTTTGAGTAATCGAGAAGTTTATCGAAAGTTAATTACTGGGGAAGGATTCTATACTGGGGAAGAACTTGAGACAGATATCTCGTTAGAAGAGGATCCAACTAGAACTAAGTTCAACTACTGTGATGAGTTTATAAGTGATGTTACTTTCTTAACTCAAAACTCAGTATTTAGAAGAATTGAAACTATATCTCAAATCGTTGAGAAGATTGTGTCTGAGTATTGTTTTAGCTATGTAACTCAAGAATGGTATTTGGTAGAGGAGATCTCAAAAGCCGCTAAATATATCTCTGTGGCCCTTATGACTAGAAACGTAGAGAACGGTGATAAATGACACTCAGAGAGTTTATTAAAGAGTATGGAATAGTGGCCACTGATATGGCTCGGGCGTGTGAGATTGAATACTCTACGTTCCGAACTTATATTGGAGGCCATCGTACTCCTAACCTTAGAGCCGCTATTAAAATCGTTTTACAGACTGGTGGACTTGTTACTATGGAAGACCTCTTAAGAAAGGATCAGCCCTTAATGAGAGAGTCTAATCCACTGGAGAGATGGGAGCCTAGAAAGCTTAAAACTAATCGTAAAGTTAAGATAGCTGGAGACATTAGAAAGGGCCATTATCGTAAGATTTATTTTCATGCTCATAGTCAACTATAAATTGACAATACATATTTTTCTGATATTCTAAACGGGTTTCAACTTCAAATTGGAACTCAAAATACCGCAAACAAAAAACCTAAAAAACCATAAAAATTAAAAAAGTGAAAGTTCGTGTCCCGAGGGTGGGGACACAAAAATATATATAGAAGTATTTATATAAAAAACACCTATAGGAATCAACTACTTACAGCTCTAAAGGGACACGGGGACACGAAAAACAGCGATTTTTCAAAAAACGTGGGGACACGAAACGTATATTCCGGCCAAAATTTCGAGATAAACCCTTTTTGTTTAGATGAGATTTCAATAAGTTAAACAGTGTAAACATGTTTTATACGGTGCATAACGGGACACGAAAAGGGGCCTCGTGTCCCCACGTTTTTCGTTTTTGATCTAATTATTAGATAGATCTTTGTTCAACGATAGCAATTCTTATACTGTACGGCCCGAGTCTGATCCGATACTTTTGCTTCAACAAAAATTAAGTTTTGACAACCGAGAGGTGATTCACCCCGCCTCTTGATCCAACCGCTTAGGTTTCTGGGTTTGTTGACTTGTAACTTGGGGAAGGGAGGGTAAGTATAGGAGGCCTTGAGCTGACCTAGAAAGCCCTCCCACTTATGGCCTAGAGTAGCGTGAACAGAGGAGTGATCGCCAAAGCTAGATATTGAGTTTAGGTAGAGACTAGCAGACTCTTTGACCTGATCTTACGGTTCGAATCCGTCCTAGGCCCCACTTTATTGGAGAGAGATGTTTGAATTAAATAATGAAGAGAGATGCAAAATAACAAATGCCATTCACTGTACTTATAAGTTTGAGAGAACTGAAGAGGGCGTGGATAAATTGGAGCAGCTTATTTTGATGGCCAAAGATTGTTACTACGCTGGCTATCCTTTTCTAACTGACAGTGCTTATGATCAGCTAGAAGAATTATTGAGAAAGAGAAGACCGGACAGCAAAGTGCTAGAGAAAGTAGGCCATGATATTGGCGAGAGTGAATGGGATCTGTAGGAGATATATATATGAAAGAAAGAATTAAGTTTGATTTTCATGGAGTGATGGTAACTGGAACAGCTATAGCCTATGAAGGCAGTGAAGTGGGAGAATATTTTTTAGTAAGGCTGGACGCTAGATGTGTAGAAGAGGGGGGGAGTTTCTACGTGTTTTGTCCTATTGTTGAAGCTCAGCCGATTGAACTTAACGATTGCAAAGCGGGGTTAGACCTATGAATCATAAGAAAAATTATTACGTTATCAAAGGCTATAAATTAAAAATAAATAAACTTGAAAAAGAAAAGCAAGACTTGCAAAAGAAGTTAAAAGAAATTGAGGATTACTGCACTACAAGCAGAGGATTTAATTTAAGCGTTATGTGGGCCGCAGTTATTTATGCCATCATTAACGGGATAAGTTTTACGGACTCTCCTAGACACTATGTAAATAAACTATTGATGGAGGAGCAACAATGAGTGATGCAGCCTACGTAAAAGAACTTCAAAACTATGTGGACAGACTTTTGATACATAAAAAGAGATCCAACAACAAAGAAAAAATTGCTGTCTTAGATAAGAAAATAAGATCAACTCAGTGTGTGATCGACCTATATGAAAAAATGGGCGTTACACCTACAAATAAGAAATTGAATTAAGGAGAGAATGTGAGGGAATCGAATTTTATAAAAAAATGTGATAGAGCTGCTGAGTACTCTCTTACTCAGACAAGCGGAGGGGCTTGCAAAACACTAGGCGAGGTTTTTGGGAATAAAGTTTTCTGGGGAGAGCACCTACCTACTGATGGAGTTAAAAGGGGAGAGTATGGATGGGACAATCGACTGAGAGACCTTTACTACAATCTATTCAAGCCCTTCACCTCCTCGATTTTTTGGTGGGCTGACAATTCAAAAGAGAGTCAAGAGGAGAGGCTATATACTATCCTCTTGTTTAAAGAATATTGTTTAACAACTGAAATTTATAAGGAGTGGTAGTGAATAGTCAGACGTGGTACGAGCAAATATTGGTAAGAATGGAGAAGCTAAGAAAAAGACTTGATATAGTTAAGGGCTCCGATAAGATTTGTAAAAGAGATGCTGAGCAAAGTTTAAAGTCAGCAATATATAATTTAAGTAGGTGGAAGCTTTTTATGGAAGAATATCCCCAATTCAAAACAATAACTACACCCTATAGAGAAAGATTAACTGAGGCTAACTAATGAACTCGCTAGATTTAGCGGAAGTGATAATAGATAAGTTCCCTATTAACCGCAAGACCGCTGCTAACTATTTCTTTGAAGATGGTACTAGAAAGAATCGTCTTAAGTTTGGAGAGGAAATTTTCGACCTCAACAATCTTATGGAGTTTGCTCCTGAGGCTGCTATGGAATTTGGAAAGAAGTCAGCCGATGCTAAGAAGAAATATAAGCAAAGAACTATGGCCAAAGTCGATGAGATTGTCTCGGAAATATCGAGTAGGACTCATACCAATATAGATCCTAGCCAATTAAAGGAACTTCATATTGTAGATACTGCCTTTGATTTTGAGAAGTTCATACTTTTTAAGAACATGACTAAAGGAAAGTATGCTGGGGAGTCAGTAGTATTCTCTCTACCTGATAGACAGATCACGGACATTGATCCTGAGATTTATTTAGATTCTATGAGTAGAGAAATGAGAGCTAACTATAGACCTATCCAATGTATCTTTAAATACGATCCGTACAACATCTCTCCGATTAATCAAGGGATGCTATATGGACAGACAATCAATGAAGTAAATATTTATAAACCACCAAAGTGGAGACTTGAGAACTACCTTTCTAAAGGAGAGGAGAAAGTTCCAGCGGTTATAGCTAAATTTTTAAAACATCTATTCCCAGATAGAGAGGTAAGACTTTTTGTCTGTGCATGGCTTAAGAACGCATTACTCTACAGATCTGAAACTTACTTAGTTCTCAACGGGGCAAAGGGAGCTGGTAAAGGACTCTTTGTAGAATTATGTCGTAACTTAGTTGGTAAGGAAAACTTTGGGAAAGCTCCAAAGTCCTTACTTACTAAGGAATTTAATACAGTCTTAGAAGACAAGAGATTGATCTTTATGGACGAGCTTAGAATCGATAAGCCAGCTTACAATAGACTAAAGGACTTGATTAATGAAGACCATAATATTGAAAAGAAAGGTAAGGACGCTAACAATCTTACTAAAACTTTTAATAGTTTTATTATCAACAATAACGATATACAAGATGTACGGGTAGAGCACGACGATAGAAGATTCTCTTGTACTGAAATTACAAACAAACCTCTTAAGGAAGTTTATACTCAAGAGGAAATTAGAGAGCTAGTAGAAGCTTTCCAAGATGAAGACATTATTAGAGAGTTTGGAAATTGGCTTATCCAGTACGAGCACCCTGTTTATCACGATCCATTTTATATGTGGAAGGGAGAGAAGTTTCATAGTCTTGTTTTCTCTTCATTATACGGCTGGCAACAATACATTGTTGAGAAGTTACTTGAGGATAATTATAAAGACCTTCCAATCAGTGTGCTTAAAATGGATGCTGAAGATGCTGGGAATAAGTTCCCTAGTTCTAGTACAAAGATCGATAGCTTCCTTCAGAACTATTTCCATCGCGGAGAGAAGAGACTGGGAAGGCTTAAGAAAGTTAAGAACGTGTGGACGCTATATAAGTTTAGAGTTGGACAAGTGGAAGAGGAGTTAGATCTGTGAAAAAAGAAAAGTGGAAGAGATTGAAGCAAGAGAGAGGATTTATAGTCAGCTCTTGGGGTAGAATAGTAAACCTTCAGACAGGTAAGCTAGTTAGCCCATTCATTCATAAGTCCCGATCAAATAAATATTTGAGAGTTAATATAAAAGATAAGAAGTATATGCTCCATGTCTTAGTTGGAACAAACTTTAAAGGTAAGGAGTATAGAGAGTTGAATCATAGTATCCCTTATAAGGAAATTGAATGGAATCATGAAGATAGAAATACATTGAATTGCAATGCTTCCAATATCTCCCCTATCTCCAAGAGTAAGAACATTAGACATTCTTACTACACCAATCAAATCCAATTCAATGGGAGAGAGTACAAACTGAGTGGAGGCCAAGTTGAGGAAAGCACTAATTAAACAGGTTACAAAAGAAGTAACGGCAAGAATAAAAAAGAAGATACCTAACGCTACTGTAGAAGTTGTGGACTACGGAGCTAGGTTTAAGTTAGTAGTTACACAATCTGATACTGGCTTTAGAGGATTCGGTTATTTTACTTTGAATCATAACAATGCACTGGACTCGATCCTTATGGAGCATAAGCTATATGAAGAATAATAAATTTATAGATCTCGATTTTGAATTTAATAAGTCTAGGAATAGACGACTCAACTTAATTTCTGTCGCTTGGAAAGTTAGAGATACTGGGGAGCGTGGAAAGCTTTGGCTCCATGAGCATGGGCACGATCCAATAC
>Ga0070727_10001918_pt1 | contig 20886 bp, 18 predicted proteins | sample tdAd472_FD_66722 | JGI IMG/M metagenome (GOLD analysis project Ga0070727, IMG submission 66722) | Marine sediment microbial communities from the Atlantic coast under amendment with organic carbon and nitrate - tdAd47.2 | ecosystem: Environmental > Aquatic > Marine > Coastal > Sediment | place...
CCCGCCGTGCTCGTAGACGTCGGCGTGGATCGCCGTCGCCACGGCGGCCGGATCGAGATCCAGGATTTCGGTGAGGTAGGTCCACAGCAGCTCGACCCGGCGCTGCTCGCTGAGGGAGTGCGCGCGCTGGACGCGCGCGTGCAGCCAATCGGAGAACGCGAGCCAAGCGGCGAAGGCAGGTCCGCCTTGGGTGAGCAGCGCCAGGGTCTGGGGGAGGGCGTCGCGGTTGCGGAAGCGCTCGAAGGCCTGCGCCAGGCGCTTGACCCGCTGCAGCTCGGCGTGGGACACCGTCGCGCTGCGCAGCAGCTCGTAGGGCGCGACGCGGCTGAACACGAGGTCGTCGCCCTCCTGCTCGCGGATCGGCGTCCCGCGGATTCGCTTGAGCACGCCGAGCTGAATGTCGCCGGGGACCAGGGCCAGCAGGCGGTCGAAGGACTCGCCGAAGCTGGCCAGGGTCTCGCCGGGCAGGCCGAACAGGAGGTCGGCGTGCACGTGGACGTCGGTCTCGTCGCGGAGGAACTCGAGGTTGGCGACCGCGCGCGCGTCGTCTTGCTTGCGCGAGACGTTGGCGTTGACGTCGGGGGTGAAGGTCTGAATCCCGACCTCGAACTGCACCTGGCCCGGCGGGAAGCGGCGGGTCAGCTCGCGCACGGCGGGGGGCAAGCGATCGGGGATCAGCTCGAAGTGCAGGTGCAGGTCCGGGGTCAGCCGCTCGAGGAAGAACTCCAGGATCCGGACGCAGGTCTTGATCGAGAGGTTGAAGGTCCGGTCGACGAACTTGAAGTTGCGCGCGCCGCGCTCGAGCAGGCGCTGCATGGCGTCGAGGAACGCGTCGAGGGGGACCTGGCGCACGGGGTCGGGGAGCGACGAGAGGCAGAACGCGCAGCGGAACGGGCAGCCGCGGGAGGCCTCGACGTAGACCACGCGCCCCCGGGCGAGGTCGGCGTCGGTGTACTCCTCGTAGGGCAGGCGAATCGTCGCCAGGTCGGGGAGGGGCGCCGCCTGGATTCGCTCGGCGGGGCGCTCCCCCGCCAGCAGCCGGCCCGCGAACTCGGCGAAGGCGAGGTCCGCCTCGCCCTGCAGGGTGTAGTCGGCGAGCCGCACGATCTCCTGCTGCTCGGCTTCGTGGCTGACCTCGGGTCCCCCGAGCACGATCAGCAGCGCCGGGCGGAGCTGCTTGAGGTCGGCGACCACCGCGGTCAGCTCGCGCACGTTCCAAATGTAGACCCCCAGCGCGAGGACCTGCGGGTCGCGCTCCAGGATCGCGGCGAGCACCGCGTCGCGCGGGGTCGTGATCTCCAGCTCGAGCAGCTCAGCGCGCTCCCGCAGCTCGCCGAGGTTCGCCAGCAGGTAGCGCAGCCCGAAGCTCGAGTGCGCGAAGCGGGCGTTGAGGGTGGCGAGGAGCAGCTCCGACATGACCCCAGTCTCGCTGATTTTGGCGCTGGTTTCGGGGCGAGTCGCTGAAGCCCTGACCTGCCCTCGGGTTGCTCCGCGTTCCAGATCCGACGCGACTTTGCAACGCCGGATTTACCTGGGCTTGGTGCGGGGTCGCTTCTCTGAGAGGTGAACCCAGAGCGAGTCACTCGCTCGCATTTTCAAGGAGGTTTCGTGTTCGAAGGCTTGGCCGATCTAGGCTGGCTTCCCGTTGTGTTGCTCGTCGTCTCGCTCGTGGTCGCGCTCGGCTTCGAGTTCGTGAACGGCTTCCACGACACGGCCAACGCGGTCGCGACCGTGATCTACACCAACTCGCTGCCCGCCAACCGCGCCGTCTTGATCTCGGGCGTCTGCAACTTCCTCGGCGTGTTCGTCGGCGGGATCGCGGTGGCGATGGCGATCGTGCACCTGCTCCCGGTGGAGCTGCTCGTGTCGTCGGGCACCGGGGCGGGGCTCGCGATGGTGATGGCGCTCTTGATCTCCGCGATCCTCTGGAACCTGGGGACGTGGTACCTCGGGCTCCCCGCCTCGAGCTCGCACACCCTGATCGGCGCGATCCTCGGCGTGGGCCTCGCCAACTCGCTGCTCCCGGGCCACGCCTTCGGCAGCGGGGTCAACTGGGACAAGGCCGAGCACGTGGGCGCCTCGCTGCTCGTCTCCCCGATCTTCGGCGCGCTGGTCGCCGGCGTGCTGCTGATCGGCATGCGGCGCGTGATCAAGGACGAGCGCCTGTATCAGCCTCCAGCGGAGGGCGAGCCGCCCCCTGGCTGGATTCGCTGGCTGCTGATCGGCACCTGCTCGGGGGTGAGCTTCGCTCACGGCAGCAACGACGGGCAGAAGGGGGTGGGCCTGATCATGCTGATCCTGGTCGGCGTGCTCCCCGGCGGGTTCGCGCTGAACCTCGGCGCCTCGAGGCAGCAGATCCAGCACACGGTGGCCGCGGCGCGCGCGCTCGAGGGCCGGGTGCTCGAGGCCTCGATCGCCGGGGTCGACACCGCGGCGTTGGCCGCGGTCGACGCCGAGCGGATCCAGCACGGCGGCGAGGAGCACCCCGAGGGCGTGCCGCCGCACGCGCGCGAACCGAAGACCGCGCAGGCCGCGGGGCTGATGGCGCTCTACCACCTCGAGCGGATCCGCTCGAACCTCGAGGGCAAGGACCAGGTCTCGGCCCTCGAGCCGGGCGGCCGCTGGGAGGTCCGCGAGAGCGAGCTCCGCTTCGAGCAGGCCTGGAACGCGCTGCAGGCCCAGGGCGCGGTGACCCTGGGCGAGGCCGAGCACGCGGCGGTGCAGGCCGACATGGCCAAGCTGCGCGGACTGACCGACTACGCGCCGACCTTCGTGCTCGTGCTGGTCGCCCTCGCGCTGGGGATCGGGACCACGGTCGGCTGGAAGCGGATCGTGGAGACCGTGGGCGAGAAGATCGGCTCGACGCACCTCACCTATGCCCAGGGCGCGAGCGCTGAGCTGGTGGCGATGTCGACCGTCGGCGTCGCCGCCTTCGCGGGGCTCCCGGTGAGCACGACCCACGTGCTCAGCTCGGGGGTGGCGGGCACGATGGTCGCCAGCAAGAGCGGCGTGCAGAGCTCGACGATCAAGAAGATCGCGGCGGCCTGGGTGTTGACCCTGCCCGTGGTGATGCTGCTCGCCGGCGGGCTCTACCTGCTGTTTCGCCAGTTCGTGTAGGCGCGCGGGCGGCAGCGGGTCGAGGGAGAGGCGGCGGAGCGCAGGTCTCGCGGGAGTCGTGGCTCCGCTGGCCCCTGGCACGCGGCGGTCGATTCACCCACCATGCGGCATGCGGCAGGTCGGGGCCTACGAGGTGCACGAAGAGCTGGCCCGGGGGGGCCAGGGCGTCGTCTACCGGGCCCGCGACCCCCGGCTGGGGCGGGACGTGGTGCTCAAGCTGCTCCTGGTGGACGACCCCGACAGCCGCCGGCGCCTGGAGCGCGAGGCCCGCGCCCTCGCCCAGCTGCGCCACCCGCACCTGGTGCCCCTGCACGCGCTCGGCGAGCACCAGGGGAAGCCCTTCCTCGTGCTGCCCTACCTCTCCGGGGACTCGCTGCAGGATCGCTTGGATCGTGGGGGGCCGCTGCCGGTGGAGGAGGCGCTGCGCTTCGCGCGGGAGGTCGGCGAGGCGCTGACCGCGGCCCACGCGGCGGGGCTGCTGCACCGCGACCTCAAGCCGGCCAACGTGCTCACCGACGAGCGGGGTCGCGCGTTGCTCACGGACTTCGGGTTGGTCAAGCGTGTGGGGCCAGGCCAGTCGCAGACCCTCAGCCTCTCGGTGCGCGGGCGTTGTCTGGGGACCCCCGGCTACTGGGCGCCGGAGCAGGCCCAGGGCCGCCACGAGGAGGCGGGGCCTGCGGCGGACGTCTACGGCCTGGGGGCCCTGCTCTACGCCTGCTTGAGCGGGGTGCCCCCGCGGCCCGCGGCGAATCTGTTGGAGGCCTACGAGGCTTCGCAGGCTCCGCTGCAGCCGCTGCGGGTGTTTCGCGACGACGTGCCGGCCTGGGTCGACGCGCTGCTGCGCGCCTGCCTCGAGGTCGACGCCGGGCGCCGCCCGCCGCTGGCGGCCGTATTGCGCAGCCTGGAGGAGGGCGGGGTGGAGCTCCCGGCGAGGCGGGGGACCTCGCGCGCCGTCGTCGCCGGGTCCGCGCTGGCCCTGGTGGTTGGGGCGGGTCTCTGGGCGGTGTGGAGCGCCTCCGCTGAGGCCGCAGCGGCCCTGCCCCGGCAGCCCCGACCCGGCGCGGCTCCCGACCAGACCTCGCCCGAGGAGGGGCGCCAGGTCGAGCCGAGCTCCCTCGCCGAGCTCGACGACCCGGACCTGGGCGCGCAGGCGCGGGCCGAGCTCTTGCTCGAGCGGGCGGCTCGGGCGAGCGCGGGGGAGGCCAGCCTCGACTACCGCCTCGAGCTCACCCGCCGGATCAGGGCCGAGATGGACGAGGACCACCCGCACCCGCTGCGCACCCGGCTGTACGTTGCGGGCTGGACCCTCGGCAACGCCCTCGGGCCCGCACTCCTGCGCCGGTTTCGCGAGCAGCTCCCGCCGTTCGAGGAGGATTGGGTCTACGAGCAATCTCCGGGGATCACCGCAGTGGCCGGAGAGGGGTCGGCCAAGTGGGTGTTGCTCGGCCAGGGCCTGGCGAACCGGGTCAGGACCGACCAGGGCGACCCGGTCCGACTTCGGCCGCAGGCCGCACATTGCATGTTCCGCGCGCTGGACGCCGGTGAGCCCCAGGCCTACGCCGACCTGACGAACTTGATCTCGAGCTGGTTGACCGAGGACGAGGTGGAGTGCCGCTTGCTCGTGCGCGCCGTCAAGCGAGAGGGCCTCGAGCGCGGTGTCCTGCACTGCGCGGTCTCCCTGGCCTACGAGCACCTCGTGCTCAGCGACGAGTTCCCCGCCGAGTTGGAGGTCGTCGCGAGCTTGCTCGAGGGGGTGGAGCTCGACGACGAGGCTTACACCCTGTTCGACCACCAGCGCGTCAAGCTCGGCTGCTGCCTGGTCCGCCTGGCGCGCCGTGATCCTCCGGCGACCGGCGTGCCCCTCGACGCGGCGATCGAGTGGCTCGAGCAGAGCCTGAGGACCCTCCCGTCCGAGCGAGGCGGCTACCTGGACATGGCTGAGCGGGTGCTCCGCGAGCGCTAGCCCGCCAGCAGGCGCAAGGCGATCAGCGCGAGGGTCACGCCGTTGTGCAGCACGTGGGCGGTGATCGCGGCGGTCAGCGGGTCGTCGTCGGGGGCGGTCAGGCGCAGCGCGCCGAAGAGCAGCCCGAGCACGAACATGGGGAACAGCGCGGCGAGGCTGAGGTGGATCAGCGCGAACAGCGCGCTGCTCGCCAGCAGGGCCGCGAGGGGGCCCCACACGTTGCCGAGGGCCGGGAGCAGGATCCCGCGCAGGAGCAGCTCCTCCTTGAGCGGGGCGAGCACCGCCGCCAGCAGCGCGACGAGCCCCAGGGCGGCGAAGCCCTCGCGGACGACGACCTGCACCAGGTCGTGGCTCTGGGTGGGGACCCCCAGCGCGGTGGAGAGCGCCGACCCGCCGACCACGCTCAGCGCATACAGCGGGAGCACCGCCAGCCACACCAGCGCGCCGCGAGCGAGCTCGCGGAGGGTCGGGCGGCGGATCACCCGCGGGAGGAGGGTCGGGGCGAGGATCGCGAGCCCGATCAGGAGCGCCAGCAGCCCGGCCAGGCGGCCGAGCGCGGCGCCGCCGAGGACCCGCGAGGTCCGCGGGACGTCGATCCGCAGGCGGTGCTCGCCGGCCACGAGCACGGCGCCCGGGTCGACCGGGTGGCGTTGGTCGGGGAGCAGCGGCTCGCCGTCGAGGGTCACCTCGGCGACGAGGGGCTCGACCACGACCTCGTGCTGCTGGCGCTCGAGGCGGGCGACGACGGGGCCGCCCTGCAGGGGGCCCTCCTCGCCGCCGACGGTCAGCGGGGCCGTCAGCGGGAGCGGCTTGGCGTCCGGGGGCTGATCCAGGCGCACGACCCGGGGCCCGGTCACTCCGGCGACCTCGCCGAGGAGGAACACGCCGAAGCCGACGAGGAACAGGCCCGCGGTCCAAGGGACCCGCCGCACGGGGGACCCGAGGGCGCGGCGCAGGCGGTCGAGGGCGGGCTTGGCCCGCAGCGCGAGGGTCACCAACGCCCCCAGCCCGAGGGCGCCGAGGAGCAGCAGCGGGCCGAGGCCCTCGGGGGTCAGGTCCTCGCCGCTCCCGCCGCGGGCGGCGGCGGCGAGGGAGGCCGTGATCAGGCCGTAGGCGCCGACGGCGCACACCACCCCCACGATCGCGCCCGCCACGATCCCTTCGCCGGGGGCGGCAGGGGGCTCGGGTGGGGCGCCCTCGCCAACGGCAGTGGCGTCCCTGGGTGGGGCGTGTTCGCCGGGTGGGTCGGCGGGCCGGTCGCTGGGCGGCGGCTCGCTCAGGGCTGGATCAGGCCTTCGAGGGGGCTCGACGCGGTGGCGTAGAGCTTGCGCGGCATGCGGCCCGCGCCGGCGGCCAGCCGCCCGGCGAGGGCGGCGTGCTTGACCGCGCTGGCCATGGCCACCGGGTCCTGGGCGGCGGCCACGCCGGTGTTGAGCAGCACCGCGTCGGCGCCGAGCTCGAACACGCGGGTCACGTCGGAGGCGGTCCCGACCCCGGCGTCGACGATGACCGGCACGTGCATCAGCTCGACCAGGATCCGCAGGTTCGCCGGGTTCTGGATCCCCATGCCCGAGCCGATCGGCGCGGCGAGGGGCATCACCGCGGGGCAGCCCATGTCTTGCAGGCGCTGGCAGCTGACGGGGTCGTCGGTGATGTAGGGCAGGACGACGAAGCCGTCGTCGAGCAGCTCCTTGGCGGCGGCGAGGGTCCCGGGCACGTCGGGGAACAGGGTCCGCTTGCAGCCGATCACCTCGAGCTTGACCAGCGGGGTGTCGAGGATCTCGCGGGCCAGGCGCGCGGTGCGCACCGCCTCGTCGGCGGTGAAGCAGCCCGCGGTGTTGGGGAGCAGCGTGTACTTCCCCTGCAGCCGCGAGAGGATGTCCGGCCCCTCCTGCTGGCCGAGCTTCACCCGGCGCACGGCGACGGTCACGACCTCGGTCCCGCTGGCGGCGAGGGCCTCGTCCATCAGGTCGAGGGTGCTGTATTTCCCGGTGCCGAGCATGACCCGGCTGCCGAAGGTGTAGGGACCCACCTGCAAGGGATCGGTCATGGCTAGCCTCCTCCCACGAAGGTCACGATCTCGACGCGATCGCCCTCCGCGAGCGCGGTCTCGCCGAAGTCGCGCTTGCGCACGATGCTCCGGTTGACCTCGACCGCGATCCCAGCCGCCGGCCGCTCGAGCTGCTCGAGCAGCTGCGCGACGGTGGCCCCGGACGGGAGCTCGAGGGTGCTGTCGTTGACGAAGACCTGCATCAGGCGCGGATCATACCGCGCGACGCAGGGCCCGGAAGGCGAGGGGGTCTGGGAAAGGCCCCCTGAAAGCGAGCTCTAGCGCGAGCCCTGGAGCACGAAGTCGGTGCCGGCGAGGGCGTAGTTCACCAGCTCGCGGGTGAAGCGCCGGCTGAGGAAGCCCACGCCGACCTGCACGAAGACCTCGAGCCGAATGTTCGAGCTGCGGCGCATCAGCACGTCGTACTCGATCCGGCTCGGGCTGAGGGTCAGCTCGGCGGGCATCTCCGCGTTGAGCAGGTCGAGGGTCCCCTCGACGCCGGCCCCGGCGACGGCGTAGGTCACGCCGGCCTCGGCGGTCCCCGAGAGGCGCAGCGTGCCGCGGAAGCGGTGCCGCGAGGCGCTGCCCCGGCGCGAGACGGGGTCGCGGTCGAGCTCGATCTGCCCGCTGACGTTGGCGCCGATGGCCACCGGCACCGGGCCCACGGGCACGACCAGGGGCGGGGTGCTCAGCAGCCGGCGGTTGAGCGAGAGGTCCGGGGCGGGCAGGGTGAAGCGCACGCTCCCCGGGAGCTCGATCCGCTGGCGGCTGTCGCTGGGCCACTCGGCCTCCTGGCGGATCCCCAGCAGGCGGAACTGGCGCCCGGCGAGGCGCAGGTGGACGACCGTGCGCGCGCTGGCCTCGGCGGTGGTCGCGGTGCGCTCGCCGGCGACGACCCGCTCCCAGGCGGCGCCGATCAAGCTCGGCCCCACGCTCTCGCTCTTGCTGTCGGTGAAGGGTTGCGCGCTGGCGGCGGTCGCCAGCAGGCAGGCCAGGGCACACAGACGGAGCGTGGTCATTGGGGTCCTCCTTCGGGGACGAGCACGGCGCAGCCGCAGGGCTGCGTGGCGCGCAACAACTCGAGCAGCCGGGCCTGGAGCCCGGCTGGCGTGTGGGGGTCGTGGGCCCAGGCGCCGAGGGCGCGGTGCGCGTCGGCGTGCAGCGCGGGGTCGACGAGGGCCGAGCGGGCGCGGTCGACGGCGGCGGAGCTGGCCGGGCGCAGGCCGAGGGCGTCGAGGGCCGCGCGCTGGACCGCCGGCGCGTCGTCGGCGCTGAGGGCCAGCAGGCGCCGGTCGGCTTCGGGGCCGCGGACGTTGCGCAGCGCCTCGGCGGCGGCGGCGCGGGTGCCCGGGTCGGGGGAGCGCTCGTCGTCGCCGAGGAGGTCGAGGACGACGGGGTCGCCGCTCTGGGCGAGGGCCTCGAGCACCTCGCGCCGCGGCGCGCCGGCGTCGAGGCTCGCGAGCAGGGACGTGCGCAGCTGGGTCTTCGCCCAGCGGGGCTCGGCGCGGGCGATCTGGATCCCGGCCGCCGTGCGCGCCCACGGGCTGAGGGCTCCGTCCGCGATCAAGGCGTCGTCGGCCAGGCGGTCGGTGGTCTCGGGGAGGGGCGCGGCCTGGTCGCCGAGGGCGAGGTAGAGGTTGCCCAGCAGCCGCGGGCGGTCCTCGTCGAGCAGCTCGAGCAGACCGCGTTGGGCCTCGGCGGTCGCGCTGGCGCCGAGGGCGTCGACGAGCGCGCACTGGGCCGCGTGCGGGAGGCCGCCGTCGCGCAGGGCCTGGAGCACGAGCGCGACCTCGTCGGGGTGCGCGGCCAGGCGCCGGGCGAGCTCGTCGAAGAGCGCGGGCACGGCCCGCTCGGGCCCCACGCGCACCGCGCGCTCGAGGGCCTGGACCAGGGTCGGCGCGTCGCGGGCGGGGACCTCCACGGCGGGGGCGGCCTCGAAGGCCGGCTGCTGCTCCCACTCCAGCGCGAGGGTCACGGCCGCGGGGTCGTCGCCGGTGCGGGTCAGGTGGACCTCGGTGGTCGCCAGCAGCTCGCCCTGGGGGGTCGCGATCCGGGTTCGCTCGACGCCGCTGAGCGCGGTCAGCCGGCCGTCGAGCAGGCGCAGCTCGAGCTCGCCGCGGCCGTCGAGGGGGGAGCCGTCGGGGAGCGAGGTCAACGTCCGGGTGCGCGTGAGGCGCGCGCCGTCGGGGCCAAGGGCGAAGCGGTCCTCGCCGCGGGCGTGGGCGGGGGTCGCGGGGTGGCTCCACTCCGGCTCGCCCTCGGGCCAGCGGACGGCGACGGCGGCCCAGAGGGTGCGCGCCAGGTTGCGCGCGGCGGCGTCGCCCTGGGGGAGCCCCAGCCGGCGGAGGGCGCCGCGGGGGTCGACCTCGGCCACGAGGCTCAGCTCGTCCGGGAACCCGGGGGCGCCCGGCGTCGCCTCGCGCTCGCTGAAGCGGTAGCGCTGGGCGAGGCGATACCCGGCGTCGTCGGCCTCGACGGACAGGTCCAGGCGTCCGGCGGCGCTGAGCTCGAGGAGGGTCGCCTCGCCTAGCTCGAGGCGGTGGCGGGTGCTGACCGCGTAGACGCCGTGCAGCGCGCGGGGGTCGAGCTCGAGGGCCGCCGAGGGGGCCGCGGGGGCGTGGCGAGCGGGGCTGGCTCCGGGCCGAGGGCTGGCGCCGGGGGCGGCCTGATTCGTGAGCGAGGGGCGCGAGGGCGCGGGCGCTTCGGCGCGGGGGAGCCCCAGCGCGAACACGACGAGCGCGATGCCGCCTGCGGCGGCGCACGTGGCAAGCCACGTTCTTCCCACCCCCAACTCCTCTCTCTCGCGAGCCGTTCTAGCACGTGGGCCCGTCCAAGTTCCAGCGAGATCACGAGTTGTGCGCCTGCCGCACGGTCGCGCCGCCGGGGGGGTGGGCGCGGGGTCGCCTCGCTTGCGCGGGCTGCGTGGGGGAGAGAGGGTAGGGGCATGCCCGACCTGCCCTTGTTCCACCTCGCGTTCGGGGTCAGCGACCTCGAGTCGACCCGCCGCTTCTACCTGGACGTGATCGGCTGCAGCGAGGGGCGCAGCGCGCCGCGCTGGGTGGACTTCGACCTCCAGGGGCACCAGCTCAGCGCCCACCTGGTGGACGGGGTCGCGGCGGCGCCGACCAACCCCGTCGACGGCGACCAGGTGCCGATCCCCCACTTTGGCCTGATCCTGGAGTGGCCGGCGTGGGAGGCGTTGGCCGAGCGCGTGCGCAGCCACGGCCAGGGCTTCGTGATCGAGCCGCGGGTCCGCTTCCAGGGGCAGGCCGGGGAGCAGGGCACCTTCTTCCTGCGCGATCCGAGCGGGAACCACCTCGAGTTCAAGACGTTCCGCTCGCGGGCGCAGGTCTTCGAGACCGAGGCCGGGGGGGCGGGTGGACCGGCGACTGCGTGAGCTCGAGCGGGAGTTCCTCGCGCACCCCAGCGACGCCGGGCTGGGGCTGACCCTCCGCCGCGCGCTGGCGCGGATCGCGGACCTGGGGGACCTCGACGCCTGGGGTCAGGCCGACCCGCGGGCCCAGGATCAGGTGCTGGAGCTCCTCGGTCAGCTCCTCGACGACTGCAGCTACCTCGGCGCGGCGCGATTCGCGGTCGGTCAGCTCGCGCACCGGGTCGGGCGCTACCGCCACGAGCCGACGGGGATCGAGCTGCACCTGATCCCGGGGGGGCAGGCGGTGCTCGGCCCCGCGCGGGACGCGCGGAACCGCGAGTTCCACCGCCGGGTCCGGCTGCCGCCGCTGTTGGTGGGGCGCTACCCGGTGCTGCAAATGGAGTGGGACCGGCGGCCGCACCCCGACGAGCGCAGCTTCGTGGGGGCGGAGCTCCCGATCGAGGGGGTCACCTGGCACGACGCGCGGCGCTGGCTGGAGGAGGTCGGGCTGCGCCTGCCCTCGGAGGCGGAGTGGGAGTTCGCCTGTCGCGCGGGGAGCGTCACCGACTACTTCTGGGGCGGACACCCCGACCCGGGCTACGCGTGGTTCGGCGAGGGGCAGGCCTGCACGACCCACTCGATCCGGCTGCACGCCGACGCGCCCAACGCCTTTGGCCTGGTCGACGTGTGCGGCAACGTGGCCGAGTGGTGCGCCGACGTCTACGGCCCCTACGGGCCGCACCTGCCCCTGGACGGCAGACCGGTCGAGCAGCGCGGCGGCATGCGCGTGATCCGCGGGGGCGACAGCTTCCACTCGCCGCACCACTGTCGCTCGGCCGCGCGCAACGGGGCGGACGCCCGCGACTCGGGGGCGATGATCGGCTTCCGCGCGGTGCGCAGCGCGCCGCTGTTCGGCCCGGGGTAGACTCGCCTCGTGAACGACGTGCGAAGGCTGGTGCTGCTGCTGCTCCTCGCGGGCTGCGCGGGGAACCTCGAGCGGGCGACCGACGACGAGACCCAGCTCAAGGGCAAGGTCCCCCAACAGCTCGGTCGCGAGCTGCGGGTCGAGCTCACGGGCGCCGACGAGCCCATGCGCGAGACCTTCCTCTCCGCGCTGCGCTCGGAGTTCGAGGGGCGCGACCTCTTCGACCGGGTGCGCCTGGGGCAGGGCAAGACCACCGCCGGGGCCACGCTCTCCATCGTGGTGGTCGAGCGGGACGTCGACGACCTGTTCGACCTCTGGGAGTTCACCGACGCCTACGTGGTGCGCTACGAGCTGGAGATCGACCTCCTCGACCCGCGCAAGAACCACGTGCTGGCCGGGCACATTACCGGGATCGGCGTCGACGCCGTGAGCGACGACGACGACATCGACGAGCAGGCCCAGGCCGATATCGACCTCGCCGCCGTCTCCGACGCCGCCTCGAAGATCTCGCGCAACCTGCGCCTGGCCGCCGACCGCCGCGGGATCGAGGCCCTCGACGCCATGCCCGAGGTCGTGCTCCCCGCGGGGGTCGGGCCGCTCTCGGTGGCGGTGCTGGGGGTGACCGCCGACGACAACCGGGTCGGGCACGAGGCCCGCGCGCGGCTGGGGGTGGCCCTCGCCCAGCTGGGGTCGGACGTGTTCCTCGTCCCGGGGCCGAACGTCGATCGGGCCCTCGAGGACCTGATGCCCGGCTCGTTGGAGCAGCCCGACCCGGCCAAGCTCGAGGACGTCGCCGCGAAGCTGCGCGCGCGCTACCTGGTGATCGGTCAGCTTCGGCGCGGGGCCGAGCGGGTCGAGCTCGAGGTGCGCCTGTTCGACGCCGAGGGCGCGCTGCTGACGACCGCCCGGGGGTCGGCCCTCGGGCTCGGCGCGCCCCAGGTCGCGGCCTGCGAGGTGGCTAAGCAGCTTGGGGCGCATGTGCTTACCGTTCACTCGCCCAAATCCGACAATGGGCGATCGTCCCGGTAGTTGGGACGAAAACCAGCCAACTTAGCGACTTAGGTCGGACGATCCCGGGGCACGAGGCTCGCTCAACGCTCTCTCAGTGAGAGGTTGAAAGCTGAGTTGCATGTGCTGTCCCTAAAACAATTTGCCCTCGGGGTTCTCGTTGCGATCCCGTGCTGGGCGCAATCGGGCGCCGTTCATCAAGTCCGCAGCGGAGACTCCCTCTGGAAGCTCCAGGAGCGCTACGGCGTCCCCTGGCAGCGGATCCAGCGGGCCAACAACCTCTCGAGCACCACGATCCGGATCGGGCAACGCCTGCGGATCCCGGGCAGCTCGACGACGGTCGCGGCGTCTGCGCCGACCCCCACCAGCACGCCCTCGGCCTCGAGCTCCTTCGAGGCGGCGAAGCTCGCGCTGCGCAACGGGCTGAGCGCCCTGATCCAGGAGCGCAACGCCAACCCCGCGCCCCCGGCGCAGACGACCCGGATCTATACCGTCCGCTCGGGCGACAGCCTGAGCAAGATCGGCTCACGGTTCGGGGTCAGCGTGTCGAACCTGCGCTCCATGAACGGGATCCCGTCCAACTCGAGCCTGATTCGGGTCGGGCAGCGGCTGCGGATCAACCGCGCCGGCTACCCCCGGCGGCTCTCGATCCGCTACCACGCCCCCATGCGCTACACCCAGGACGAGCTGGTCGTGTTGGCGCGGATCGTGAAGGGCGAGTGCCCGCACTTCATGTCCTTCGAGGGCAAGGTCGCGGTGGCGGCGGTGCTGCTCAACCGGGTCCGCCGCAGCGACGGCGTGTTCGCCAAGGACCGCTCGATCACCCGCGCCGCCCACCGACCGGCGCAGTTCTCCTGCTACAACTCCGACAAGCGGGCCCAGCTCTACTACGGCAGCGTGCCCCAGTGGGCCTACGACGCGGCCCGCGCCGCGCTGGCGGGGATCGACCCCACCCAGGGCAGCACCCACTACTACAACCCGTTCCTCGTCAGCCCGGGGTGGGCCAAGCGCTTCACCGCGGTGCTGCAGCTGGGGGAGAACTCGAACGACTCCCACCTGTTCTTCCACACCCCGACGAATCGTCAGCCGGGTGCGAGCCAGCCGACCTGGGCCTACAGCAGCTCGGGCACCCAGCAGTAGCGGATGCGAGAACCCACGCCGTTCTGGCCAAGCCTCGGGCGGGGGTAAACCCCGCCCCTACACCTCGACCTTGGGCTGGCCAAGCCTCGGGCGGGGGTAAACCCCGCCCCTACACCTCGGGCGCACCTCGGGCGGGGGTAAACCCCGCCCCTACACCTCGGGCGGGGGTAAACCCCGCCCCTACACCTCGGGCGGGGGTAAACCCCGCCCCTACTTCTTGTTGTGGCGGACGAGGACGCCTTCGCTCTTGACCTCGACCGAGGCGGTCTTGAGCTCGCTGAGGTCCTTGACGATCCCCACGCCCTTGGCGAGCCAGCGGGTGATCTTGCCCTCGCTGTCGTCTTCGCCGGTGAACACGATCTCGACCACCATGCACTCGAAGCTGCCGGCGGGGGTCTCGAGGGTCTCCTTGCGCACGACGGTGACCTTCTGCTCGCCCTTGATCGCGTTGACCCGCCCGCTCCAGGACCAGCTCTCGCCGACGGTGAGCTCCTTCTTGACCACCGGCTGGCCCTCGCTGAGCACGAAGTCGCGCATCTCCAGGCCGAAGCCCTGGATCCGCCGCAGGCAGAGGACCTCGTCGGGGGTGCAGAAGAAGAAGCTGCGCTGGGCGAGGCTCCCGTCGAACTTCCACTCCACGACCGAGACGGCCTTGTCGTCGATCCGCTGGGGCTCGGCGACCACGACCTCGACCTTGTGGGTCTGAGGCACCGGCGCCTCGGCGGCGTTGGCCTCGCTCACGGTGACCTGGGTCTGGTAGGTCCAGGTGCGCCCGCGCTCGAGGGGGAAGTAGGGCAGCCCGGGGAGCGGGGAGTTGTCGAGGATCCCGCCCAGGGGCGGCCCGTCGTCGGGGTCCTGGGCGAGGGCGGGGGAGCAGAGGCTCGCGCTGAGGAGCAGCGCGAGGGCGACGCGGGTGCAGGTCATTGGTCCGCCTTGGGCCGGGCGAGGAGCGTGGCCGTGCTGGTCGTCTCGCGCCCGTCGGGGAGGGTGATGGTCGAGATCTCGCGCACGAGGCCGTAGCCGGGGGCGAACCATAGCTGGCGCACCTGCTGCGCGGTCTTCTCTCCCCGGCGGAACTCGCCCTGCTCTTCGAGCTGGACGCAGGTCAGCTTGCCGAGGGCCGGGGTGTTGAGCTCGGCGCTGCCGAGGACCGCGATGGTCCCCGAGGCCTCGCCGCCGAGGCTGGTCCAGGACCACTTGGCGCCGGCCTCGAGCTTGGTGGTGTCGAGGAGGATCCGCCCGAGGGTCGCCTCGCCCTCGCCCTCGGCCGGCTGCTCGCGCAGCTTCTGCACGAGGGCGCCGTTTTGCGAGCTGGTCTGCCACTCGCGAACCACGCCCGCCTCGCGGGAGACCCAGGCGGTGCGCAGCAGCTTCTTGCCGCTCTTGGTCTCGAGGACCACGCACTCGACCCCGTCGAGGGTCTCCTCGCGCACGGCGCGGGTCGCGTAGCGGATCGAGTGCGACTTCTCGCCGCGGGTGATCGTGAGCTCGTAGGTCCAGCTCATGCCGACCTCGAGCGGGTAGGGGTCGTCCGCGCTCTGGGCGCTGACGGCCGAGATCGTGCCCACCACCAGCGCCGCGGCCAACGCGATCGACTTCATGGAAACCTGCCTTCCGAGCACCACGACGTGCTGCCCCCGGGGATTACTCACCCCGGACCTCGGCCAGGATCTGGGCGGTCTCCTGGGCGGCGCGGCTCCAGGTGAAGTAGTCGAGGACGCGGGCGCGGCCCGCGGCGGCCATGGTCTCGCGCAGGGCCTCGTCTCCGAGGAGCTTGGCGAGGGCGTCGTGCATGGCGTCGAGGTCGCCGGCGTGGACGAGGATCCCGGTCTCGCCGTCGAGCACGGCCTCGGGCACGCCGCCCTCCTTGCCGCCGACCACCGCGGTCCCGCAGAGGTTCGCCTCGGCGTAGACGAGGCCGAAGGTCTCGTAGGTGTCGTCTTCGGGGCGGGTGTAGGACACGGTCACGAACAGGTCCGCCGCCTTGTAGAACACGCCGACCTCGTGAGGCGCGACCTGGGGGCCCCAGATCACGCGCTCGGCGATCCCCAGCTCCTGGGCCAGGTCCTTGAGGTTCTGCTCCTCCTGGCCGCCGCCGACCATCAGCAGGTAGAGGTCGTCGAACTGCTCCAGCAGCCGCGGGGTGACGCGGAACACGCTGTCGAAGTTCTTGCGCGGCACGTAGCGCCCGAGGCAGAGCAGGACCCGCTTGCCGTCGAGGGCGTAGCGCTCGCGGACCTCGGCGACCCGCTCGGGGGTCGCCCAGTCGTCGATGGTGCGGTCGATCCCGTAGTGCACGGTGTCGACCGGCCGCCCGACCAGCTGCTCCATCTTCGAGCCCAGCCAGCGGGTGCAGGTGATGACCCGCGCGGCGTCGGCGAGCCCCCACTTGCGCCGGCGGTAGGCCATCGCGGCTTCGGTCTCGAGGTCGCTCTTGTTGAAGCCGTGGATCCCCACGATGTAGGGGATCTTGGCCGCCGCGAGCTTGCCGTAGAGGTCGCCGAAGCCGACCACGGTGTAGGCGAAGAACACGACCTCGACCCCGCGCTCCTGGATCAGGTCGAGCACGTTGCGCTGGGCCCGCCGCTGGCGCAGGGGCTTGAGCAGGCCGGTCTTGGTGTCGATGGACACCACGTCCAGGCCCAGCTCGGCGAACTCCGCCGGGTCGCGGTCGCGGATCACGACGGTCACGGTGTGACCCAGGGCCTGGAGCCCCTTGGAGATCTCGGCCGCGTGGACCGAGGTCCCGCCGATATCGGGGGGCAGCTGGCTGGTGATCACGAGGACGTTGAGCGGCTTTTCCACGGGCGGGATTCTAGCCCGCGCCACTCCCCTCGCACTAGGGCCTGTGTTCGAACTCGACCAGCGCTCTCGCTTGCCCGCGTCGCCGTCGATTGCGTGGGTCGCCGGCCACGTAACACCACTGGTGCGCGGTCGGCGGCGCCTCGGAAGCTAGCTGGCGGGGTTCAGCCGCGCCGAGCGGGTGCGCTGGCTCTGCTTGCGCAGGCGGGTCGAGTCGGTCGGGCGCGGGGTGCGCCGGGAGGCGCGCACGGGGCGCCAGCCCTCGGCCAGCTTGGCCACGTCCACCCGGGTAGCCCAGGCGAAGGGGTCCTGTCCGACGATCTGATCCGGATCCAATGAACTCACGCGTCCTCCATGGAGAGCCGGGACCACCCCGGGCGTTGCGAGGGCGGACTATAGCCCTGACGCCCGACAGCGCAAGCGGATACCCGGGGCGGATACGTAAGCCGCATTGCAGCCATGACTTGCTTCTCGGTTTCGCGCTGCCGCGGGCCCGTCCTGGGCCTACAGGGCGTCGGTGCTGGACTCGTCGAGGTGACGCATTGCGTCAAGCACGGCGGAGGAGATGCTCACGTTGCAGCTGTCGTCGCCGCCGGGTTCGCCGGGGGAGAACTCGAACGCTCCGGAGCGCAGGGTCAGCAGGTTCAGGATCGCAGGCTGCCCCTTCTGCTCGCCGGTGCCCGCGTCGACGATCCGCCCCTCGAGGATCCGCAGCAGCCCGCCGCCGGCCTGCGAGCGGATCCGCAGGATCCCGGACTTGCGGTTGAACTCCAGCATCCCGAGGAACTCGACCAGCTCCTCCTCCTCGAAGGAGCCGCTGACCTTGCGCCCCTTGGGCTTGGCTCCGCGGAGGGAGCGGGCGTCGATCCGCAGGGTCTGCATCAGGTCGGTCTCCTCGGCGACCATGCCCAGCAGGAGCTCGAGGTTCTTGTCCGAGGCCTTGACCCCGGTCAGCTCGGTCACGACCTCCTCGATCCCCTTCAGCAGGGCGGCGGGGGAGTCGAAGCGCTTCTCGGGCTTGATGTGGGTCATCTGGATGATCAGCGAGACCACGCACAGGGGGACCCCGACCAGGTGCTCCAGCGGGGGGCCCTTCCCGAGCAGCTCGATCAGCTCGCGCTCGCTGCGCGCCATGTAGGGCGCCCGCCCGGCGAGGGCGTGGTAGAGGCAGGCCCCGAGCCCGAAGATGTCCGTGCGAATGTCCGAGCTGCGCGCGTCGCGGAGCTGCTCCGGCGCCATGTAGCCCACGGTGCCGAGGGCCTCGCCGTCGGCGGTGATCCCCAGGCCGAGCTCGTGCATGTTCTTGGCGAGGCCGAAGTCGATCAGCTTGGCGTCGCCGTCGCGGGTGATCATCACGTTGCTGGGCTTGAGGTCGCGGTGCACGATCCCCCGCGCGTGGGCGTGCTCGAGGGCGCGGGCCAGCTGGTAGGTGAAGGACAGCGCCGCGCGCACCGAGAGCCGGTTGCCCGAGCGCGTGATCGCCTCCAGCAGGGTCTCGCCGTCGACGAGCTCCATCACGATGTAGAGCATGTCGCGGCACTGGCGGACGTCGTAGATCGCGACGATGTTCCGGTGCCGCAGGCGGGCCTGGGCCTTGGCCTCCTGCACGAAGCGCGAGACCCTCTTCTCGTGGCTGGGCCCCGTGAGGGGCATGACCTTGAGCGCGACCTCCTGGCCGAGGGAGCGCTTGACCGCGCGGTAGATCGGCACGCCCCCGCTGGGGTTGATCCGCTCGTGGATCGTGAAGCCCTCCTCGTTCAGCTGCTTGAGCACCCCGACCTCGGGTTGCTGCGGCTCGGGCTCGATGGGGGAGACCGTCGAGGGCTCCTCGATCTCGGACGAATACTGAATGTGGAGGGTGATGTCGCGGTTGCCGATCTGCAGCGTGTCGCCGTCCTTGAGCGGCACCTTCCGCACGCGCACCCCGTTGATGAAGGTCCCGTTGGCCGAGTTCATGTCCTCGGCGGTGAGCCCCTGCTCGCCCAGCTCCAGCCGGCAATGGCGCCGCGAGAGGCGCAGATCGTCGACGCTGACCTCGTTGGCGAGGGAGCGACCGATGGTGATCGACTGCCCCGTCTTCAACTCGAAGGTGGCTTCGACTGGACCGGTTAAGCGGAGGACCGCAGACATAAAAGCTCAACTCGTACAAAAACTTATAGCGCGGACGGCCCACGAAGCCCACCCATGCCTGGTGGCGGTAGACTCTGGGTATGCGTTGGACGCTCCTGGCTCTGGTCCTCCTCTGCTGCGGCTGCCCGGTGCTGGAGTATCCCCCGGGTGAGCCTCGCCCGGCGCGGCCCCTGGAGCCCGAGGTCCGCGGGCGCTTCACCTACGCCCTCGCCCAGCCCGTCGACCTCAAGGGCAAGGCCGTGGACGAGGACGCGGTGATCTACGACGGGCGGGTGGTCGTCCACGTGCAGGGCGACGCGGCCCCGACCCCGATCCCCTTCGAGTTCTGGCGCTGCGTGCGCGCGCCGCGGCCCGCCCCCGCGATCATCGTGACCCCGATCCTGGGCGGAGGGCGCTCGCTGGCGCGCGCCCAGTGTCGCGCGCTGGTCGAGGCCGGCTTCCACGTGGTCCTCGTGCAGCGGGGCACGCGGATCCTGCGCGAGACCTGGGCCATCGAAGACCTCGAGCTCTGGGCGCGGCGCTCGGTGGCCGCGCGGCTGGCGGTGTTCGAGTGGATGCGCCGCCGCCCCGAGATCGACGGCGAGCGAATCGGCGCGCTGGGGATCTCGCTGGGCGGGATCGTGACCACGCTCTTGCTGGCGGTCGAGCCGCGGATCCACTCGGCGGTGATCGCCCTCGCCGGGCGCGACCTGTCCGAGGTGATCGAGATCTCCTCGGAGGAGCGGCTGATCAAGTTCCGCGCGGCCAAAGCCGCCGAACACGGGATCAGCGAGGCGGAGGCCTGCGCGCGGGTCGAGGCCGCCTTCCCCTCGGACCCCGGCGCCTTCGCGTCGGCCATCGACCCTCGCCGGGCCGTGCTCATCACCGCGCGCCTCGACACGGTCATGCCCCACGAGTACCAGGTCGCGCTGTGGGAGAGCATGGGGCGGCCTCTGCGCTACGACCTGTTCACCGGGCACTACAGCGGGGCGGTCTACCTGCCCTACATCCTCGAGGTCTCCGCGCGCTGGTTCCACGAGCGCTTCACCCGTCCGGTGCGCGAGTCGACGCTGCCGCCGCTGGAGGTCCCGCTGGCGGAGGTGCAACCCGACGAGCCGGTGAGCCCCGACGAGGCGGAGGAGCCGAGGAGCCCCGAGGGCCCGGGAGGCTCCGAGGCGTCCCCCAAGGACCCCGCGCCGAATCCGGCGGGGACCCCCAAGGAGAACAGGGGTGGCTGAGCGACCGACCCTCGTGGCCTGGTCCGGCGGCAGCGGCTCGAGCTATGCCGTGCGCTGGGCGGCGCAGCAGGCCTGGGGTCCGGTGTGGGCGGTGACCGTCGACACCGACGGGCTCAACGCCCCCGCGCTGGAGGCCATGCGCGAGCAGGCCCTGGCCCTCGGCGCCGCCGAGCACCGGGTGCTGGGCGCCCAGGGCGCCTGCTACCGCGACCTGCTCTCGCCCTTGCTGCGGCTGGGGGTGCGGGTGGGCGGCGTCGTCCCCTGGTGGGTCGCTGAGGAATACGCCCGCGCCGACGCCTTGGCGACCCTGGCCAGCGAGTGGGACGCCCAGGCCCTGGTGCACGGCAGCCGCAGCGGAGACTCGGGGGTGCCTAGCGAGCTGGTGTGGGCGGCCCGCTGCCCCGGCGTCGAGTGCCACGCGCCGGCCCGGGGGAAGAGCCTGCACGAGCTCGAGGCCGAGGGCGAGAGCGGCGAGGACGTGGAGTCGGTGTGGGGCACGCGGGCCGTGCTGGCCGCGCTCCAGGACCCCTGGGAGGAGGCCGAGGACGACGCCTTCCAGCGGATCCCCGACCCCGCCGAGGTCAACGACCTCCCCGAGGAGCTGAGCCTGGAGTTCTCCGCGGGGCTGCCCGTCGGGGTCGGCGGACAACGCACCGACCCGCCGAACCTGTTCGGGCGGCTGAACCGGCTCGGGGAACGCCACGGCTTCGGGCGCGGGGTCCACGTGCGGCGCACGGCGCTGGGCGCCCTCGAGCGCGCGGTGTGGGAGGCCCCCGGCTTGGCGATGGTCGCCGCGGCCCGGGACGCCCTCGACGCGGTCTCGCTCTCGGCGGCGGAGCTGCAGCTGCTCGACCAGCTGCGCGCGCTCTACGCCCGCGAGTTCTGCGCCGGGCGACGCAGCGAGCCCGCGCTGCGCGCGGTCGAGGCGGCGGGCAAGCAGCTCTGCTCGCGGGTCTCAGGCGAGGTCCGGGTGCGGCTGGCGCGGGGGACCCTCGCCGTGCAAGGGGCGCAGCGGCGGCCTCCGCGGTCGGCGGCGGCGGTGCCGCTGGACGGGGTCTCGGCGTTGGTGGAGCTGCAGACGCGGCTGCTGCGGGCGGACAGCATGGCTCGGCCGGCTCCGCCTCCGTCCTCGTCTTCGTAGCCCTGCCTGCCTGCCTGCCT
>Ga0070727_10001919_pt1 | contig 20885 bp, 21 predicted proteins | sample tdAd472_FD_66722 | JGI IMG/M metagenome (GOLD analysis project Ga0070727, IMG submission 66722) | Marine sediment microbial communities from the Atlantic coast under amendment with organic carbon and nitrate - tdAd47.2 | ecosystem: Environmental > Aquatic > Marine > Coastal > Sediment | place...
CCACCAGCGCCCCCTCCATCGTCAGGTCCGCGCCCTGCGAGTCGGCGTCCTTCGCCAGCCCGAAGTCGGCCAGGTAGGGCTTGCCCGCGGCCGAGATCAAGACGTTGGCGGGCTTGAGGTCCCGGTGCAGGATCCGGCGCTCGTGGGCGTGCCCGAGGGCCTTGGCCAGCGGCACGAAGAGCTCCACCGCGTAGCCCACCGGGAGCGGACCCAGGCGCTCGATCCGCTCGTCGAGACCTTCGCCCGGGATCAGCTCCATGGCCATGTAGAGCGAGCCGTTGAACTCGCCGAAGCCGTGGACGCCGACGATGTTCGGGTGATTGAGGATCATCAGCGCCTCGGCCTCCCGGCGGAAGCGCTCTTGCTGCCGGGGGTTCTTGCCCGGCGCGAGCAGCTTGAGCGCGACGTCGACGCCCGTACGCATGGATCGCGCGTGGTAGACCACGGCCATCGCGCCGCGGCCCAGCTCACCCAGGACGTAGAACTCACCGATCTGCACACTCGATGCATACAGCCCGCCGCCGCCGCGCGCCCGTGGGAGTTCCCAGTCCGCTGCGCGCGCGGTCCTCGCTCGGGACCCAGCCAGACCCTACACTCGTCGCTCCGAGAAGCTGGAGGCCGCATGAGCGAGACCGCGTCTGCCCCGCTGCACGTCGAGCGCGTCGCCCTGCGCTGGAGCGACATGGACGCCCTGGGCCACGTCAACAACGCGGTCTACTTCACCTACTGCGAGAACGCACGGATGGGCCTCTTCGAGCGCCTGCGGCTCGCCGACTACGCGGGGGACCTCGGCCCCGTCGTCGCGACCGCGAGCTGCACCTTCAAGCAACAGCTCGCCTACCCGGCCACGCTCTTGGTCGCGGTCCGCTGCACCCGGGTCGGGCGCACGAGCTTCACCCTGACCTACGACCTGCGCCGGCTGGACCCCAGCGGTGAACCGGAGGCCGAGCCCGTGTGCAGCGGCGAGTCGGTCGTGGTATGGATCGACTTCGCCAACGGCGGCTCGGTGCCCCTCCCCGACGCCCTGCGTCGGGCCCTGGAAAGTCCCGACCGGGTCACGTAGCGTCCCGGTTCGTCGTGGGCGGAGTACCCGCCGGGAGACCCAATGGACGAACGCGCGCTCAACGAGTTCGAGTCGATGTTCGAGGCGGCGGTGCGCCCCTCGGTGAACATCGAGCCCCTCGCCTGGAGTCGGATCCTCGTGGCCCTCGACGGCTCCGAGCGAGAAGACTCCGTGATGGCCGTCGCGACGCACCTTGCCCAGCGGGTGGGCTGCGCGCTGCACCTCGTGGCCACCCGGGCGATCCTCGACGGCGAGGACGAGTCCAAGCTGCGGGAGACCCTCGAGCAGCGCCTGGCCGACGCCACCCGCAAGGCCGAGGAGGCCAAGCTCGAGGTCAGCGGCGAGGTCCAGCTGGGGTCCCCTGGGGAGATCCTCCTCGCCCAGCTCGAGGCCGCGCCGACCACGCTCCTGATCGTGCCGACCCCCCACGGCGGCCAGACCCCCGACCAGACGACCCTCGGCTCGACCGTCGACCACTTGCTGAAGGTCTCCGACACCCCCGCGCTCTTGATCAAGGGCCCGATCGACGACCCGACCGCGGTCTTCAAGCGGCTGCTGGCTTACCTCCCGGGCGGATTCGAGGTCGGCCCCCACTTCTCGATCCCCTTCGGCCTCGTCGAACCTCAGGGCCATCTGGAGCTGATGCACGTGGTCAACGAGGAGGAGGTCCAGCGCTACGCCGCGGCCTTCGAGGTCACCCCCGACGCCGACGAAGAATCGGCCAAGGCCGAGGCCATGATCCGCGGGATCGAGTCGAAGATGACCGCGCTCCTGCAGGCCGCGGTCAAGGAGGTCCGCGACGAGCCCTTCGAGTGCCGCAGCCTCGTGACCCAGGGCAACCCCGTCGAGCAGGTCGCCCTGCACGTGCTGAACAAGGGCGACAGCCTGCTGATCGTGGAGAGCGAGTCGCGACCCGAGACCCCGGTCTCTCCCGAGGCCTACACCCTGCTGAAGGAGATCACGGGCGTGCCAATCCTCGCCCTCTAGGAGCCTCATGAGCGAAGCTGCCGAAGCGAAGACGAGCGGCCACAAGAAGCATGACCCCAAGGCGGTGGCGGGCGTCTTCGGCGTGATCGCGCTGCTCAGCCTGGGCGCCATGCACTACGACTGGCTGCCCGACAACTACCTGTTCGGGATCCTGCTGGCGCTGACCCTCGGGGTCCTCGCCGCGGAGAAGCTGAACAAGGTGATCCTGCTGATGCTCAGCGCAGGGCTGTGCCTGTTCCTCGCCGTGGCCGAGGGCGGGCTCCACGCCACGGCCCACGTCGAGCATTGGAAGATCCCGCAGTACATCGCGATGATCGACTGGGGGACCATCGGGATCATCATCGGCTCCACCGTGTTCGTCGAGTTGATCTCGCGCAGCGGCCTGTTCACCTACACCAGCATCAAGATCATGAAGCTCAGCAAGGGCGACCCGCTGCTGCTGTTGATCGCGTTCTCCTTGCTGACCGTGGCCTTCAGCGCGTTCCTCAACAACGTGACCGCGATGATCATCATCGGCTCGTTGACCATCGTCGCCTGCCGCAAGCTAGAGCGAGACCCGACCCCGTTCCTGCTGACCGAGGGGATCTTCACGAACATTGGCGGGTTGCTGACCCTGATCTCGTCGGTGCCGAACATCATCGTCGGCACCGAGGCCAAGATCAGCTACCTGAAGTTCTTCGTAGTCAGCGCGCCGTATTGTGTGGTCGCCTCAGCGGCCACGATCTTCATGACCAGCTGGATCTTCAAGGTCAAGCGCCTGGCCAGCGAGGAGGAGCGCCGGGCCGCACGCGAGCAGGTGGAGCGCTTCGACGAGTGGGAGACGGTCAAGGACACGAAGTTCTTCTACCTCTCGGCGGGCGTGCTGGCGGCGATCGTGGTCGCCTTCGCGCTGCACTCGCAGATCCCGGTCCTGCACAAGATGGGCCTGGAGGTCGTCGCGTTCATTGGGGCCACGGCCATGCTCGTGCTCTACCCCACCGACGTGGAGGAGGTCCTCGACCGGGTCGAGTGGTCGCTGATCTTCTTCTTCGTCGGGCTGTTCGCGCTGCTGGGGGTCATGGAGCACGCCGGGGTGCTGGAGCTGATCGGCACCTGGCTGGAAGGCCCGCTTGGCAGCGGTAGCACCAGCGGCCCCCTGGCCTTGATCTGGGCTTCGAGCCTCTTCAGCGGGCTGACGGACAACATTCCCCTCTCGGCGGTGCTGGCCAAGGTGCTCAGTGGATTCGGCGACTCCTTCGAATACATGGACACCCTCTGGTGGGCGCTGATCTTCGGCGCCGGGCTCGGCGGCAACCTGACGCCCATCGGCAGCGCCTCGACGGTGGTCGCGATCTCGATCATGAAGCGCGAAGGCAAGGGGATCGGCTTCCTCAGCTACGTCAAGATCGGCGCTCCGATCGTGCTGATGCAGGTCGCCCTGGCCACCGGCTACCTGTTCCTCGCGAGCGCCATCGGCCTGCTCTGATCAGGACCCGGCTCGGGCCTGTAGCGCCAGCCCCACGGTCGCCCCTGCCCGGTGAGTTGACCCCGGCACACCGGCAGAATACGCTCTAGGCATGCCGACGGGCCTCTACCGAGCGCTGCTGATCCTGCTCACCTGCCTCGCGTTCACGCTGGGGCCAGGCGCTGCCGCCTTCGCCAGCGCGCTGACGGTGGGCGAGGAGTCGGAGCTCAGCCAAAACGAAGAGCGCTCGGCTGAGGGCCGCGAGGCGGCGGACGCCGCCCTGCCCTCGGAGGCGTGCGAACGGCACGATCGCCAGGCGTCCACCACGACGCCAGCTCCAGCCCCCAACGCGGGGCCCCAGTGGCTCGCCACGGACTCGGGAGCGGCACCGCCCCCGGACGCTTGGCTCCGACCGACACGCTGCTAGTTGCTCCGAGGGGGCCCTAGCCCCCCACTGCGACCGCGTTCCCTCCTCCGAGGGTGGCGGACTGCCCCCGCGACCGGGCACGGCCACCCCGGATCGCCCTCACCGGGCGACCCCGTCTACACCAACCAAACCCCTTGATTCATCAGGCCCCGACCGGGGCGCACCCAGAGGACCCCATGCAGAAACTCGTCCAAGGCGTTCACAAGTTCCAGAACGAAGTCTTCGGCTCCCAGAAGGAGCTCTTCGAGCGACTCGGCAGCGGCCAGAAGCCGGAGGCGCTGTTCATTACCTGCTCCGACTCGCGCGTCGTCAGCAACCTCGTGACCCAGGCCGACCCGGGCACCCTGTTCGAGCTGCAGAACGCGGGCAACATGGTCCCGCCCTACGGCGCCCAGCAGGGCGGCGGCTGCGCGGCCACCGTGGAATACGCGGTGTCGGTGCTCAAGGTGCGCGACATCGTCGTGTGCGGTCACTCCCACTGCGGCGCAATGACCGCGCTGACCGAGCCCGAGAGCAACCTCGACGCCGTCCCCGCGGTCAAGTCGTGGCTACGCCACGCCGAGGCCACCCGCCGGATCGTCAAGGAGAACTACGAGCACCTCGCCCACGACAAGCGCCGCCACGTGATGGCCGCGGTCGAAGAGAACGTGCTCGTGCAGCTGGAGAACCTGCGCACGCACCCCTGCGTCGCCGCGGCCCTCGCCCGCAAGGAGCTCAACCTCCACGCCTGGGTGTACAAGTTCGAGACCGGTGAGGTCTTTGCCTACTGCTCCAGGACCGAGCAATACGTACCCCTGGCCGAGGTCGACGAGGCGCAGCAGTTGGGGACCAGCGCAGCCTACGGCCTCAAGCACCGCGAGCAGCCCGCCGGGGCCTGAGCGCCAGCCAGGCCACCCGTTCTCAGAGAGCCTCTCCGAGGACCCCCTGAGAACGGGCTGAGGGCTCGCGCTCTCAGGGAGCCTCCTCGTTCCTGACGAGACGTGCACGCCGATTCGGGTGAACCACGGCCAGTGCTCGGGGTATAGCCCGCGACGGGTTGCCACCTGCGGGTGGCCCCGCCCCGCGTGAGTAGCGGGTTTCCCGTCGCCCCTCGCACGCCCTGAGCTTGCGCTGGGCCCCCCGCTTGCACGGAGGCCGACCATGCGCCTGACCCTCGTCCTCACCCACCGCTGCGACCTCGCCTGCCGCTACTGCTACGCCGGCCCGAAGGACAGCCGGACCATGGACCGGGCCACCGGTCGAGCGTCCGTCGACCGCGCGCTGGTGAAGCTCCAGCCGGGCGAGGAGCTCTCCCTGGGGCTGTTCGGGGGCGAGCCGCTCCTGGTGTGGCCGCTGGCCCGCGACCTCGTCGACTACGCCCGCGCGCGCTGCAGCGCGGCCGGTCACCCGCTGAGCGTGCACCTGACCACCAACGGCACGCACCTCGACTCCTCCTGCCTCGACGAGCTCCTCGCGCGCGAGGTCCAGCTCTCGCTGAGCTGCGACGGGCTGGCCGAGGTCCACGACGCTTGGCGCCCCAAGGCTGGCGGTCGGCCGTCCTCGGCTGCGGTCCTCCGCGCCCTGGACCTGCTGGTGGCCCGGGGCGTTCCCTTCCGCGTGGTGAGCGTGGTCCGCCCGGAGACGGTAGCGCAGCTGGCCGCGGGGGTCCGTTTCCTCGCCGACCGCGGCGCACGACGCTTCGTCCCTTCCCTCGACTGGGGCGCCGACTGGCGGCCCCATCACGCTGCCGAGCTGACCCGCGCGGTGGCCGAGCTGCGCGAGCTGTGGGTCGAGGCCTTCCCGCGGCTCGAGATCGGCTGGCTCGAGTCCAAGGTCGTGCTCCTCGCGCGCCCCGACCTCGAGGCCGGCACCTGCTGTGGCGACCACGCCGCCGTGGCCCCCTCGGGGCGCCGATACCCCTGTGAACGCCTGGTGGGCGACGACCGCGGCCGGCTGCCGACCTGCGCCGGGGGCACGCCCGCGGCCTGCCAAGCGTGCCCGATTCGCCGCCTCTGCAGCTCGTCCCGCTCGGCTTGTGTGAACCTCGCCCGCACCGGCTACGCCGACCGACCCGACGGGCTGGTGTGTGCGCTGGAGAAGGCCTGCGTGAGCGAGGCTGCCGCGGGCATTCGGGCGGTGGCCCATGCCTGACGCACCGCCCCTACCGCGACGGCGATTCCGCCTGCGACGCCTGCTGCGCGCGACCGAGCGCTGCCTGGCGGTGATCGGCGCCGTGCTGCTCGTCTACCAGCTCGGCTTCGACCTGGCGGAGGTCACCAGCGGGTCCATGGCCCCGACCCTCGCCACCACCGACGCCGGCGCGGCGCAGAACGACTGGATCCTCAGCGAGCGGCTCACGACCCGCTTCGCTCCCCCCCCGCGCTTGAGCCTCATCCAGTTCCAGAACGAGGACGGAGTAAAGGTCGTCAAGCGTGTGGTCGCCTACCCCGGTGAGCGTGTGTCCGTCGAGGATCGCGGGCTGCGCGTCGACGGCGCCCCCGTGCCCGGCGCGGCGGTTCGCTACGTGCCGGCGGGCAAGCTGCGCCCCACGAGCTCGGGCCCGCGCAGCTACGACGTCCCGGAGCAGAGCGTGTTCGTGCTCGGGGACAACTCGCCCGATTCCTGGGACAGCCGCTTCTTCGGCGGCCTCGAACGACGTCGCTGGCGCGGCCGGGTGGTCGCGGTGGTGTGGCCCCCGAGCCGCTGGAGTTGGCTGTGGTGAATGGAGACCCCAATGGAGACGCACGACGGGAGCTGGCCCCTGGATCCCCCCACCCTGGACGAGCGCACCGAGCTGAAGCGGCTCGCCGCGTGGTTCGCCGCGGGGCTGGGGACGACCATCGCCTTCGCCGCGATCCTCCCCCAGACCATCGAGACCCGCGGCGCGACCCGCGGGATGGCCCTCGACCGCGAGCTGCGACAGCGCTGCCTCGAGACCGGCTGCACTCCCGAGGAGCTCCTCGCCCGCGAAGCGCGCTTCGAGGAGCCTGGCGGGCCTGCGACCGACCCGGGCTAGGCGCGCTCGACCTGGGCCTGCTCGCGGCCTGCCTCCCCGCGCTCTCCTTCGCGCTGCTCGGCCTCGCCTACCTCGTGTGCGGCGAGACGCGCGGCTTGACCCGGATCGTGACCCGCTGCACCGCCGGAGACCCGAGCCGCGGCTACGTGCTCTTCGTCTCCCTCAGCAGCTGCACCGCCCTCACCCTCTTGAGCTGGCTGGCGCTGGCCCTCCCCCGCCCCCGGCTCCAGGAGTATTCCACCGGGCACCTGCTCTGCGCCTTCTTCGCCGGCGCGACCCTGCCCCTCGGGCTGATCGGCGCGGCCAACTTCTGAGCTCGTGCGCTACTCGGAGGAGACGAAGCAATCGGAGGGCTTGCCGCTGCCTTCGACGGCTTCGACCTCGACCAGCTGCCGCTGCAGCTCCTCCCAGCGTGCGAGGGTCATGGAGCCTAGCGGCGCGCCGGTGTCGATCAGCGGCTTCTGCGCCTCGGCGGCTGCGCTGAAGGTCTCGACGTCCATGGAGCCGTTGAGGGTATGCATGTGGGCGTTGGCCGCGCTGGGGTCGTCGAGGTAGGCCCGCCAGCCTTCCTGCAGGGCTGCGACCACGGCCGCGACCGTCTCCGGGTGCCGCTCGAGGTAGTCGCGGCGGGTGATCACCACCGAGGTGTAGGGGTTGAAGCCCGAGTCAGCGATGAGGAACACCTTGGCGGGCGCGCCTTCGCGCTCGGCCGCCAAGGGTTCCGAGGTCACGAAGCACTGCTGGGCGAAGTCCAGGCTCTCGCGGCTGGCCATGTACTGCCCCAGCCCGCCCTGGTAGGGGACCAGCTTGGCCTTGATCCCGATCGTCTGCTCGAGGTATTTCACGTAGGCTAGCCCCGGCTGCACGGCGAGGGTCCCCTCGGCCTGCAGCAACTCCTCCAGGGTGGCGACCTCGCGCTCGCCGTGGGTCATCAGCCCCTGGGGTGCGGTCTGGTAGGTGGCGAACACGGCGACGACGTCGGCGCCGCCCTCGCGGATCCGGATCACCTCGTCCGCCGCGGCGAGGGCAAACTCGACCTGCCCCGCGGCGGCCATTTGCACGGCGGGAATGTCGGGCCCGCCCTTGCGCACGTCGGCCTCGATCCCGTGCTTGGCGAAGATCCCCGCTTGGGCCGCGTGGTAGATCCCACCGAACTGGGGCTCCGGGAGCCAGTTGCACTGGATCGCGACTTTGGTTGCGCCGCTGGCGCCGGTGGCCTGGGCGCCCGCAGGCTCCCCTGGGCAGCCGAGGAGAAGCGCGAGGGGCAGCAGGATCAAGGGCGCGCGGGTCATGGTCACCTCCCACAGGGCCCCGAGGGTACCCGACTCAGCGCTCCTGCGCTGAAGCGTGCCAGCGACCGAGCAGGAGCTGGGAGAGCCCGTTGACCGCGCCGAACATCAGCAGCCCGAGCAGCGACGCCAGCCCCACGGCCGCGAAGGCGCGGTCGGTGTGGTACTGCTTGATCCAGCTCGCCACCAGCAGGCCCAGCCCGGCGTCGTCCCCGGCGTAGCTGGCGAAGAACTCGCCCACGATCGCGCCGATCACCGCCAGCCCTGCCGAGACGCGGAACCCGGCGAACACGTTCGGCAGCGCGGCGGGGAGCTCGAGCTTGAAGAAGCGATCCCAGCGGCTAGCCCCGTAGAGCCGAAACAGGTCGCGCAGGGCCGGGTCGACCGAGCGCAGGCCGACGAGGGTATTCGCGATCACCGGGAACAGCGAGACCACGAACGCCGAGACGATCACCGGGCGCAACCCGTAGCCGAACCAGATCACGAGCAGGGGTGCGATCGCGACCAGGGGCACCGTCTGCAAGAACACGGTGAAGGGGAACACCGCGCGCTCGAGGGTCCGCGAGGCGGCCAGCGCCGCCCCCAGCGCCACCCCGACCACCGCGCTCAGGGCGAACCCGGCCAGGGCCCCGAGGGCGGTCAACCCGAACCCGCGGGCGAGGGCCCCGGCGTTGTCGGCGGCGGCCTGGGCCACCACCGAGGGCGCCGGGAACAGGTATTCGCCCACGTCGAAGGCGCGCACCACGCCCTCCCAAACCAGGAGCGCGGCGAGGAGGGTCACCATCGGAGGCAGGAGCCGCTTCACGCGCTGGCCTCCTCCAGCGCCTGGGCCAGGCGCTCGGTGAGGGCGGCGAAGGGCTGGCTGGTGCGCACCGCCCGTCCGCGATCAGGAGGGAGCTCGATCTCGACGTCGAGGGCCACGCGTGCCGGGCGCGGCGAGAACACCAGCGCGCGCTCGGAAAGGAGCACGGCCTCGGAGATCGAGTGGGTCACGAACAGCACCGTCAAGCCGCGCTCACGCCACAGCGCGCGCAAGCGCTCGTCGAGGCGCAGTCGGGTCAGCTCATCGAGGGCGCCGAAGGGCTCGTCGAGGAGCAGCAGCCGCGGCTCGGTGACCAACGCACGGGCTAGGGAGACGCGCATCCGCATGCCGCCGGAGAGCTGGGCGGGGTAGTGCTCGCCCCACTCGGCGAGGTCCACCCCACTCAGCGCCTCCTGCGCCTTGGCCGCGGCCTCCGGCTTGGCCACCCCGCGCAGCTCGAGAGGCAGGGCCACGTTGCGCAGCACCGTGCGCCAGGGGAGCAGGTGCGGGTCCTGGAACACGTAGGCCAGCTGGGGGTCGCCCACGAGCTCGACCCGGCCCCCGCTGGGGGCGTCGAGCCCCGCGATCAGGCGCAGGAGGGTCGACTTGCCGCAGCCCGACGGCCCGAGGAGCGCAACGAACTGGCCCTCCTCGACCGTCAGCTCCACACCGTCGACGGCGACGACGCCGTCGTCGAAGGCCCGGCGCAGGTCGGTGAGCTGGAGGGCGGTCCCCATGCCCGGGATCTTAGTCGGCTTCCGGGGCGGCGGGCGCCTCGCGCCCCACGACGTGGCGGGCGAAGATCAAGAACCCGGTGTGCGGCGTAGTCTCCGTCTCGGGGCGCACGCTGCGACGCCCGAGCCGCCAGGGCCGTTGAAGCGTCTCCAGCATGCGAATGTCGGCGAAGCGCCCGCTGTCCCGCAGGGCGTTGCTGAGCTCGTGGGCCTGAGTGATCGAGGGCAGGAAGGCGCAGAGGATCCCCCCCGTGCGCAGGGCCTCGCGGGTGTGGGGGACCACCTGCCAGGGTTCGGGGAGGTCGAGCACGATCCGGTCCAGCTCCCGGTCGGGGATCCCGGTGTAGACGTCGTGCTCGCGGATGGTGTGCCCCGGGTGCGGACCGCCGTACCAGAGGGCCACGTTGTCCGCGCCCTGCTTCAGCGAGCGCGCACGCAGATCGTAGGAGAACAGCCGCCCCTGGGGGCCGAGGGCGCGCAGCAGCGAGAGCGTGAGCCCGCCAGAGCCGAGGCCGGCTTCGAGCACTCGCGCGCCGGGGAACACGTCGGCGTGCAGCAGGATCGGCCCCGCCTCCTTGGGGTAGATCGTCTTGGCGAAGCGCGGCATGGACTCCACCCAGCGGGCGAGGGTCGGCCGCACGACGAAGAACTCCTGACCGGCAGAGGAGACGAGGCGCGAGCCCGGCTGCAGCCCGATCAGATCGGCGTGGGCGAAGCGGTGCCCCCGCACGTCGACGGTCCCCTGAGCCTTGAGCACCACCAGGTAGGGCTTGGGTTTGCCGAACTGGAGCAGCTCGATGGGCTCTCCCACTCGCAGTCCTTCGGGGCTCCCGGGCTGGGCTCGTTCCATGCGCCGCATGATACGCCCCCCCGGGCTGGGAAACCTGGCGAGCCCCTGGACAGCCCGCTAGAACCGAGCAGACACCAAGGAGGCCCCATGCACCGTTCCCTGTCTCGCGCCGCGAGCCTCTGCCTGGCGCTCTTCGTCTGCGGTCCGCTCGCGGCCCAGGACGATGCCCAGCCGACCCCCCAGGAGGCCGCGCTGGCCGTCACCAAGGCCTACGTCGCCAAACTTCAGGAGAAGGACGCCAAGGCGGGACTCGAGGCTAGCTGGAGCTTCGACGGCATGTGCCAGGAGATCTTCGGCGCGCACTACACCAAGATGAGCAAGGAGGCCCAGCAGGAGACCGCCCGCACGATCTTCGAGGTCCTGCTGCCGACGATGACCTCCCCCGAGGTCGCGGACCTGATGGCCAAGGCCACCTACGACGGCTTCGCGGCCCAGGAGCCCAAAGACGGCAAGGTCCGGGTCACGTTCACCGTGACGATGCCCGGCATGCAGCCGGCCAAGCAGTACTATTGGCTGCGGGAGATCGACGGCAGCTACAAGGTCGTGGACGTCGCCAACGGCATGCCCGAGCAGGCGATTAGCAAGGCCCTCGCCAAGCAGTACGAGCAGCACGCCGCAGAGGCCACGCCGCTCGACTTCGTGCGGCTGATGAAGCGCTAGCCGCGCGCCTCGCCAATTCCTGGAATGAAGGTCATCGCCCGCTCCGCGAGGGCCGTGATCGTCAGCGAGGGGTTCACGCCGGGGTTCGCCGAGACAGCTGAGCCGTCGATCACGTAGAGCCCGGGGTAGCCGAACACCCGGTGTCGGTGGTCGATCACGCCCTCCTCCGCGCTGGCCCCCATGCAGCACCCACCGAGGATGTGCGCGGTGGTAGGGATCCCCAGCGCGGCCTCGGTGGCCATGCTCTGCGGCACCCCGTCGAGCTTCTCCGCCACCCGCTCGGCGAGCTCGGTAGCCTCCGGCATGAACGCCTTGGGCGCCTCGCCGCCGCTGAGGGTGCTCGTCAGCGCGTCGGCCTGGAGCCCGTTGCCCAGCGAGCGCCCGAGCTTGAGCCGCAGGTGGCCCTCTGCGGTCCGCATGTAGAGCAGGATGAGCGTGGACTTGGCCCAGTCGGGGACGAGCGCCGCGCGCAGCAGCTTGAGCGGGTGCTTGAGGGTGGCCCCAGCCAGGCGGGCCAGGCGCAGTCCCAGCGCGTCGCCGGGGGCGTGAGGCAGGGAGAGCAGGCGGAAGAAGCCCGCGCCCTTGGGGTAGCGCACCGGCTCCAGGTGCGAGCGCTCGTCGGTGTGGAAGATCGAGGTGATCGCCACCCCCTGGCTCATGTCGAGGTCACGGCGCGGGGTGGTGACCCCGAACAGGGCCTCGGAGTTGGTGCGCACGAAGTCCCCCAGCCTCGGTGAGATGTCGGGCAGGCCCTCGGGGCTCGCCTGCAAGCGGAGCAGGAGCTCCACACTCCCCAACACGCCGCCGGCGAAGATCACCTGCCGGGCCCGGTAGTGGCGGGTCCGTCTCCGCTTGTGCCGGGCCGTGACCCAATAGCCGCCCGCGTCTGCGGGGCGGACCCAGGTGACCTCGGTCTCGGGCGAGACCTCCACCCCCAGCCCCTCGGCGAGGTAGAGGTAGTTCTTGTCGAGGGTGTTCTTCGAGCCGTGGCGGCAGCCGAGCATGCACCCGCCGCAGTGCACGCACCCCGTGCGCTCAGGCCCCTCGCCATCGAAGTAGGGGTCGGGGACGGTCTTCCCCGGCTGGCCGAAGTAGACGGCGACGGTCGTGGGCTGCACGTGCGCTTCGCGCCCCAGGTCGCGGGCGACCTCGCGCAGGACTCGGTCGGGGTAGGTCGAGCCCGGCACCTCCTCGGCGCCGAGCATGCGCCGCGCGGTCCGGTAGTGCGGGGCTAGCTCCTGCTCCCAGTCGGCCAGCCCGCCCCAGGAGGGGGCGCGAAAGAACGCGGGCTTCGGGATCGGCAGGGTGTTGGCGTAGACCAGCGACCCCCCGCCGACGCCGACCCCGGAGAGCACCGTCACGTGGGGAAGGAACGTCATCTTGAACAGCCCGCGGAGGTTCAGCCGGGGTAGCCACAGCCAGCGACGCAGGTCCCAGTTGGTCTTGGGAAAGTCCTCGGCGCCAAAGCGCCGCCCGCGCTCGAGGACCAGCACCCGGTAACCCCGCTCGGCCAGCCGCAACGCAGAGACGCTGCCGCCGAACCCCGAGCCCACGATCACGTAGTCCCAGGGCTCGGTCGACTCGGGCACGCGGCGCTAGCCCTCCAGGCGGTTGAAGCTGCGCGGCTCGACCCACTCGCCCTGCTTGAGGATGCGGATCGTGTTCACCACCTGCTTCAGCTCTTCGGGCTTGCGGCGCGCGCGGTTCTGCTCCTTGTCCAGGGTGTCCAGCGCCTCGAGGGCGGTGAGCATGGTCTCCTCGGGGCTGCGCGCGCGCTTGCCGCCGAGGGGAATGATCCGCAAGCTGATGGTGAGCTCCCCGGTGGCCAGCTGCGCCTCGCCAGGGAAGTCCCGCCGGATCACGTCCTTGGCGGTCTGCCGCGCCCACTGGATCATGTCTGGCGGCTGCAGCAGCGGGAGGAGCACCGCGAAGGCGTCGTGGCCCAACCGCGCGGGCAAGCCCGCCTTGTAGGTCACCGGCCCCAGGTCGTGACGCTCGGCGCGCTCGCGGAGGCAAGCCCCCACGACCCGCAACGCCTCGGAGACGGTGCGCCCCACGTCCTCGGGGGCCACGTTGCCCTCGGCCTCGAGGGTCTGCTTGTAGAGCCGCAGGGCGTCGACCATGCCCACGACCAGGCCGCCGGCGATCTTGCCCTTGGTCAGCTGGTGCAGGCTCATGTAGCGGTCGATCTCGTTCTGCAGGTGGCGCTCGTTGTAGAGCCCGGTCACCGGATCCTTGAGCGTGCACTGCGGCGTAACGAGGGCGCAGGCGAGGAGCTTGCCCAGCGCCTTCTCGACGTCCTCGATGTCCTCGCGGTTCGGCACGCGGAACAAGACCAGCACGCCCACCCGCGCGCGCTCGACGATCCGACCCTGGTGCTGGGTGTAGTGCAGGGGCACCGCCAGCACCGAGAGGTCGCCGGAGCCGAGGTCGTCCTGGGGAGAGGGGTCCTTGAGCAGCACGATCTTGTGCTTCTCGATGTCGGCGCCATAGAACGCCTCGTCGCGGAAGGCCAACGCCACCGCCTTGGAGGCCGCATCGCGGGCCAGGTCTTCGCTGAAGGGGGCGGTGTGCCCGGGCACGAGGTCCGGGTGCCCTTCGGCGTCCTTCTGGGAGACGCGCATGCCCTCCCCGAAGCCACTCTTGACCGTCAACACCCAGTCCCCCTCGTCGACGCTGGGCCGCTCGTGGGGGTCGTCGACGAAGATCGAGATGTCTTCGCAGCCGAAGGCCCGGGTCAGCTCACGGCGGATCTGGCGCGTGCGCTCCTCCTCGCCGGTGCCCTCGAACACGCTCGCCAGGGCGTTCATCAGCGTGGCGAGGAAGTCCTCGCCCACGTCGTCGCTGCCCCAGCGGAAGAGCTTCGTCCACCCCTTGCTGCGCTCGTTCATCGCCACTCCTCCCCGGCTGAAGATAGCCGCCGCGTTGCGCTCGCGCCGTGGGTCCTACTCGCCGACCATCACGTAGCGGTCTTCCGCGCCGGCCGGCCCCTGCCCGTCTGCGGCGGCGACCTCCACACCCTCCAGCGCTTGCAGGCGCCCGATCACCTCGGGCGAGCAGTAGTGGCGCGAGACGTCGAGGCGCTGCAGCTTGGCCACCCCCGGCGACGCCAACAGCGCCTCGACGCCGGCATCACCGAGGGTCCCCAGCGAGAGGTCAAGGGACTCCAGCCGCCCGAGCAAGGGCGCGCTGGCCACCGCCTGCGCGAGGTCGTCGGCGTTGTGGGCGTTCTTCAGCGCCAGCCGGCGCAGCTTGGGGAACAGCTTCCCCGAGAGCAGCGGCGTGAGCATCTCGACGCTGGTCGTGCAGCCGTAGTTCCCGGTGCCGATCCAGAGCTCGAGCTCCTCGAGGTTCGGCAGCTGCGCGGCGCACACCTGCCCGACCAGCCGACCGGGCAAGCCCCCGCTCTGCACGCTCAGCGCCCGCAGTCCCTCGTGCTGAATCCCGTTGCCCAGGCCCGGCCCGTCCCCGCGAAAGCCGAGCCTCGCCAGCCCAGGGAACGCGCCCAGCAGCGGACCGTAGTCGTCCACGGTCTGCAGCCAGCTCATCTCGCACTGCTCGTAGGTCAGGTCACCCACGAACAGCGCCTCCAGCGCCGGGAACAGCGCCGCGTTCGCGATCAAGGCCTCGAGGATCGGGCTCGCGTCCATTTCGAAGGGCTCGACCCACTCGCCGATCACCAGCGCGCGCAGCTCCGCCGCCTTGGGGTCGGCGGCGAGGCGCTCGATCACCAACCGATACTGCTCGGCATCGTCGAGGTCGTCGTCGACCCCTTCGAGCGCATCGAGGAGGCTGTCGTCCTCGCCCAGGTTCAAGCGGTAGGCGGTGCCCTGGGGGTCCGCGATCCCGCCTGCGAAGTCGTACTCCACCACGGCCAGTCCGTGGAAGGTCGTGAGGTTCTCGCCAATGGTCATGGCGTGATCCTGCCGCCCGCGGGGTCCGCTGGCAACCCGTTCGCGACATGCTTCGCCGCCTCCCCGCCCCGGCGCGTAGCATGCTGCCCTGAAATGGAGGGTAGGCACCGTGCAGATCCGCAGAGCTGGTTCGGATTCGCGGCCGTGCTGGGCCTGGTGTGCGCCGCCAGCGCCAACGCCGAGTTTCGCTTCGACGAGTTCAAGCCCCGGGGCTTCGACTACCACGACGAGTACTTCGTCAACTACCTCTCGTTTCGCCCGCGGCTCACGCACCGTTGGATGTGGCGCGACGCTGCGGTGGGCTACTTCACCACCGTTGGCAGCACGCGCAGCACCGAGTTCTACATCGATCAATTCGCCCGGGTGCGGGTGCCCTTCAGCGACGGGTTCACCGGAGAATACCGCCTGGTACAGACCGAAGACTACGACTCGCGCTACTTACGCAACGAGGTCGAGGTGGTGCTGCGCTGGTTTCGCCCCCCCGAGCTGATGCCGCTCAGCGAGACCCTGGGTCACACCCCACGCCCCGACGGCCTGTTCCTGGGGGCCAGCGCGATGCTGGAGGCCTCCAAGGAGTTCGTCGACGCCGGCGCAATCCTCGGCTACGCCACCGCCCACAGCGGGATCCGCTTCGACGCGGTCCTCCCCGACGTCACCTACAACAACAAGAACGACGAGTTGGCCGAGTACACCGAGGAGCCGGTGACCCTCCGCGCCCGGGTGCGGACCGACCTCCCCCACTCGGGGATCCGGCTCCGCGCCTGGGTCATGAATGATCTCCCCCTGCGGCTCGTGCTCCCCCTGCGGGAGGACCTCGTGTTCCGCTACCGCAAGCTGACCGCCGGGGGCGCCGCCTTCTGGGAGCCGAGGGAGGGGCTACGCTTCGACCTCGAGCTCCAGGGCGAGGAGACCCGCAAGCGCTTTCGCTACCTAACCCAGGCCCGACCCGACGCCGACTTCCGTCGGCGCGCGCTGCGGGGGATCGCCCAGTTCGAGCTGGACGTGGAGCCCGTGTTTGGTCCCCGCGCCAGCCGCCAGGACCTGCTGTTCGGCACCCTGTTCCTGCACCACGTCGACGAGACCACCCGCCGCTCGGACTTCGTGATCGATCGCTTGCGCCGCGACGAGGCCTACGGCGAGCTCGGCTACCTCCTCGCGCTCCCAACCCCCTTTCCGTCCTGGGAAGTCGGTGTGCGGGCGGCGACCCAAATGGGGGTGCTCAGCCAGCGCGACGTGCGCCCAGACAGCGACAAGCACACCGTGGGACAGAAGTTCCTCGTCAAGGTCGGCTTCGGGGTCGAGGCCAACTCCCGCGAGGAGCGCGCGGCGTTCCTGATCCAGGCGACCGTCCGCGTGGACACCCCGTCCTTCGGCGGCGCCAACGCCCAGGTCCTGCTGCGCTTCTGAAGCGGCTCCAAGGGCCGAGCTTCACGGCGATCCAAACCCTCCCCTCGGCGGACGAGGGCCCCAGGCCCTGTGGCTTAGCTCTCTCGTTTCAAGCACTTGAGGGTCCCCTGAAAGACCCGGCTCGCCTCGGGGTTCTTGCACCCAATGGGCGGGGGCCCGGAGGTGTGAAGTGGATATCGTGACCCACGCAATGCTCGGCGCGATCGCGGCCAGCCCGTTCGCCGCCAGCCAGCCGGAGGCCGCCGCGGCCTTCGTCTTCGGCTCGGTGGCGCCCGACCTCGACGCCTGCAGTCGACTCTTTGGGCGCAAGGCGTTCCTCGCGGCGCACCAGACCTGGAGCCACGCCCTCCCAGTGATCGCGGTCGTCGGCGGGCTGGCCTGGGTCGCGCGCGAGGTGTGCGGGGTCTACGCCCCCTGGGCTCCGCTGGCTCTGGCCCTGGGCATGGCCCTCCACGCGCTCCTCGACTGGACCAACACCTACGGGATCACGCTCCTCGCGCCGTTCTCGCGGCGCCGGCTGTGCAGGGAGTGGGTGTTCTTCGTCGACGCCTTCGTGATCGCCTCCTGCCTGGGCATGCTCGGCGTCCTCGCCTGGCGGCTAGCGGAAGGCCGGCCCCTGGGCTGGGGGTTCCAGCTTGGCTGGGGCTGCGGGCTCGTCGGCTACGGCGTGGGGCGCGTGGCCCTGCGTCGCCGCGCCCGGCGAGTGTGCCCCCCGGGCACCCTCTCGCTCGTGCCCAGCGCGCTGGTCCCCTGGGTCTACCTCGGCTGCGCCCGCCAGGGGGACGAGGTCCTCGTGTTTCGCGTCGACGCCCTGACCCAGACGGTGTTCGAGGTCGAGCGCGTGCGCGTGCTCGACGCCGATCACAGGGCGTTACTCGCGAGCTTGCCCGAGTGGCGGGTGATGCGCAGCCTCTCGCCGGCCTACCACCTCGTCTCCCGCGACGAGCACGAGGGCGGCGCGCGGCTGGTGTGTCGTGACCTGCGCACGCGCAACTTCGCCACCCGCTTCGGTCAGCTCGAGCTGCAGCTCGACTCCACGGGCGCGGTCGCCGGGCGGGTGTTCCATGTCTAGCCCACGCACTTTCGGCTTCCGCTTCTCCGTCGTCGACGGCTGCGCGATCGCGCTGTGCGTCGTCGGGGTACTGTGGCTGGGCGAGCTGCTCCGCTCCTTCGTGGGGATCCTCCCCTGCGCCCTGGGGCACTTCTTCCTCTTCTGCAACGTGTTCCGAGTGCGTCGCTCGTTCGAGCTGGTGTGGACCGCGGTGCTCCTGCTCAACTTCGCGATCTGGCTCGGGGTGGGGTTCAGCTGGCTGGGCCTGCTCGGCACGCAGACGCCCTTCACCCTGCTCGCGATCGCCGCCGAGCTGCGCAGCCCGCGCTACCACGGCATCGGGGCTCGCCGGCTGAACCCCGACCTCGAGGCCTACCTCGCTGGGGAGTGAGTTCGCGGCCCTCGACTGCGACGGGCCCGGCGGGTAGCGTCCGGGGAGGGGAGAGCGTGATGAGCCACGAGACCTGCGAGCGCTGCCAGAGCGAGCTGAAGCCCACGACCTACGAGGGCCACCCGGTCGTCCACTGCCCGGGCTGCGAAGCCTACTGGCTGGGCCCCAAGGCCTTGAAGGGGGTGCTCAAGTCGACCGAGGTCGACTTCACCCGCTCCCAACGCGACGCCGCCCTCGAGACCAAGGCTGAGGAGGGCGACGACCCGCTCGTGTTCTGCCTCACCTGCCACGCACCGGCGGACCGGCTCAACGTGCTGGGCTTGCTGATGATCGACTACTGCGCTGGCCACGGGATCTGGCTCGACGCCGGGGAGCTCGAGCGGATCCAGGTGCTCGCCGAGACCAACGAGCAGTGGCGCAAGACGATGGTCAAGGTCGTCTCGGGCAAGCGCGAGGCCGAGCTCGAGGGCTGAGCCTCAGCGCTGGAACTGGATCGTCGCCGCCGCGCCGGTCGCCTGATCGCGCGCGTGGACGCTGACGCGCCCGCTGACGTCGTAGCAGTAGTGGATCTCGATCGGGTGCCCCTTGGGCCGCTGGGGGAGGTCCATGATCAGGCACTCCCCGAGGCGCACGCAGTCGTCGGGGTCATCGCTGTCGCCCTCGAGCACGACGACCCGCACGCCCCGCTGGTTGTCGTAGACCGTGTTGAACACGTTGGTCGCGGTCACGGGCAGCGGGGTGTTGGCCGGGATCATGACCCGCGCCCGGGGCTGCCCGTCGCGGTGCACGAGCACGGCGAGCGCGCGGGAGTTGACGTCGACGATCGCCCGCTGCCCGGGGGCCCCGCCCATGCCCACGAGGTCCATGAACCCGTAGCCCGGGTCAGGCCCGAACGGATCCTCCGGGGCGAAGGGGTCGAGGCTCTCGAGCTGCTCTGGGGGGAGGTCGGCCCAGGGGTTGACCGCCTGCCTCGACTGCGCCGGCGCGAACGGATCCCCGCCCGGCGGCGCCTGCGCGAACGGCGTCCCCGGCTGCGCAAACGGATCCCCGCCCGGCGGCGCCTGCGCGAACGGCGTCCCAGCTGGCGGCGCCTGCGCGGACGGTGTGCCTGCGCTCGCCGGCCGCGCCCCCGGGGGTCCGTCGATCCACGACTCCGTCTCGGCGTCCAGGTCGACCCAACTCTCGCTCGCTGGGTCCGCCCCGGCCCAAGGATCTCCGTAGCCCTCGACTGGAGCCACTGGCTCGGGTTCTGCCTGCGCAGGGGCCCCCCAGCCCTGGAGTCCCGGAACGTCAACCGGGGCCTCAGGGCCCGGGACGTTGGGCTCGGGCTCCGCTGCGGCAGGCTCCGCCTTGGGTGCGCCCCAGCCCTGGAGCCCCGGCACCTCCACCGGAGTCTCGGGTTCGGGCGCGGTCGGCTGGGGCGCGGCCGCGGTCGGGTCCAGCGTCTCCGCAGCCTCCGCGGGAGCTGGGGGGCGCGGCCGGCGCGCGGTCCGGCGGCGCCGCAGCGGCCCGGTGGGCCGGCGCACCCCCGGCCGACGCGCGATCCTTCCGCTGGGTCGCGGGCGCCGCGCGGCGGGGCGCGCGATCCGTCCGCTCGGGGCGCGGCCCGTGGGTCGCTCTCCGGTCGGGCGCGGGGTCTGCCCGGTCGGGCGCGGGGTCCGCCCGGTCGGGCGCGGGGTCCGCCCGGTCGGGCGCGGCTGCCGAGCGCTGGGCGCCCGCGCCCCGGGTTGAGGACGCCGTCCGCTCGGGCGCGGCTGGCGAGCGCTGGGCGCCCGCGCCCCGGACTGGGCGGCCAGCTCGGCGGCCTCCTTTTCCTCGACGGTTGGTTCGCGCGCGACGGCGAAAGGCAGGTCCTTGGGGTCCGGTGGTGGCTTGCGCATGCCCAGGGGCGCGTTCCCCAGGACCATGGGGATCTCCTCCATGGTCGCGGGGCGCTCGGCGCGGGCTTGTGGCTGCGTGCTGTCGGGCTTGCGCACGACGACCCGCAAGCCGCGCTCCTCGAAGGTCAAGGCCGCGTAGTAAGCCGCCCCCCGCGCCACCGCCAGCTCGGGGTCCATGGCCTGCTCGGGTTTGCGCCCGCTGAGTTGCTCGAGCATCCGCAGCACCTGGGGCATGCGCGAGCTGCCTCCCACGGGCAGCACCGCGTTGAGGTCGCGCCACCCGATCCCGGCGGTGGCGAGCACCTGATCCACGTAGGTCCGCGTCTGCTCGAGCAGCGGCTCGGTCAGCGTGTCGAACTGCTCTCGGTGCAGGGTGTAGCTGAAGAAGCGGCCGTAGGCGTTGCAGAAGATCTTGGCCTTGGGCTTCTCCGAGAGCGCGACCTTCGCCGCCTCGCAGCGATTCCGCAGGTCCTGCTGCACACTGAGGTCGTCGCGTGGGTCCACCCCGTGCTCCTCGAGGAAGGCATCGGAGACGGCGTTGATGACCTCGTCGTCCCAGTCCTTGCCGCCCAGCTGGTGCTCGCCGGCCGTGGCCAGGACCTTGACCCGCCGTCCCTCGAGCTCGAGCAGGGTCACGTCGAAGGTGCCGCCCCCGAGGTCGTAGACCAGGGCTCGCATGCTCGAGCCGCGGGCGGCGTGGTGCAGCCCGTAGGAGAGGGCCGCCGCGGTGGGCTCGTTGATCACCCCCAGAACGTCGAGCCCGGCGAGCTTGCCCGCGTGCGCCGTGGCCAGGCGCTCGGTGTCCCCGAAGTAGGCCGGGCAGGTGATGACCGCCGACCGCGGGCGTTCGCCGAGGCGGAACTGCACCTGATTCAGCAGGTGCTTGAGGATGATCGCCGAGATCGACGACGGGGTGTGCTGGATATGCCCCAGCTTGCGCTTCCAGTCCTTGTCCCCCATCTCGCGTTTGACGAACTCGACCACCTGCTCG
>Ga0070727_10001928_pt1 | contig 20850 bp, 20 predicted proteins | sample tdAd472_FD_66722 | JGI IMG/M metagenome (GOLD analysis project Ga0070727, IMG submission 66722) | Marine sediment microbial communities from the Atlantic coast under amendment with organic carbon and nitrate - tdAd47.2 | ecosystem: Environmental > Aquatic > Marine > Coastal > Sediment | place...
CCAGACAATGCGGTTCCATCTTCGCCCATTGGGCATCGGTCAGTACAAAGCGTTCCATCCGGAGTATGAATCATATCTCCGCGCAAATGGGAATCCTAAATCCCCACAAGCCGTAGACCAATATGCATCTCGTCAATTTCACCTTCGCTCAGTGTAACGATTTTGATGTCTGCAAAACGTAGTTGCTTGTGAATGTGTGCAATATCCTCTTGATCGCGGCTCAGCCTGTCGAGAGCCTCGGTCATCACAATATTGAATTGCTTGTTCTTGGCGTCAGCTAAAAGGTTTTGGATGCCTGAGCGGATCATCGAGGTTCCTGAGATGGCACGATCAGAATAGGTTTCAGTGACCGTCCAGCCTTCTCGCTCTGCACGCTCACGACATGTGCGGAGTTGGTCCTCAATCGAGTTTTCAGATTGCATGTCAGTTGAATAGCGGGCGTATAGCGCAACCTTGATCATAGTGGCGGACCTTTCTTTTGGCAATTATATACTTTACTTAGCAGCGTGATTTGAGTAGGATGGTTTCACAAGGAACGAAGCCATGAACATCAATATTACCGATCCCATTTTTCACGACGAAGCCAAGGCGACGGCTCATCTCGAAGCATCGCGCTGGCCCGATGGTGCGTTCTGCCCGCACTGTGGTTCGGTCAAGGTCCGCAAGATGGGCGGAAAGACTCAAGCTGGCATGTTCCTCTGCAACGATTGCCGCGACAAGTTCACGGTCCGCACTGGCTCCGTCATGGAACGCAGCCACGTTCCCCTGCACAAATGGCTTCTGGCAACGCACATCATGGCGGCGTCCAAGAAGGGCATGAGCGCAGCGCAGATGGCCCGCATGATCGGTGTCACCTACAAGACCGCATGGTTTCTCTGCCATCGCATTCGCGAAGCGATGGACGGTGCCGATACGTTCGGCCCGCTGGGCGGTCCTGACAGCGTTGTGGAGGCCGACGAGACATTCGTTGGTGGTAAGCAGCGCAATCGCGCTACCCGCGCCGTGAAGCCCAAGAAGGCCGTTGTCGCACTCGTTGAGCGAGATGGCAAAGCCCGCTCTTTCCATGTTGCCAACGTCAATGCGAAAGACCTTCGCGGCCTGATCGTCACCAACGTTGACCGATCCTCGCATCTGATGACCGACGAAGCCCCGGTCTACACCAGCGTTGGCCGCGAGTTTAACGGGCACAGCGTCGTCAATCATAGCGCCAAGGAATATGTCACCACTGGAGGCTTCAAGCACAGCAACACCGCCGAGAATTTCTTCTCGATCTTCAAGCGTGGCGTGATCGGCACCTATCACCACATGAGCGAGGCGCACCTTGGCCGCTACTGCCGCGAGTTCGATCTGCGCTACAATACCCGCGACATGAACGATGGCGAACGCGCTGCTGTTATCGTGCAGGGCATGGTCGGTCGCCGCCTTACTTATCGGCGGACTGATAACGTCGCCGCCTAAATATGCGGTGACAATCCGCCAGATAGGTGAGGCAAGAAAGCGCTGGACTAAAGGAAAATGACATGACTGACGGCGTCTTAATCTCAACTCCTGAGCTATTGGCAGCCGTCTCACTCGCCATGCAAGCGATGGCTTTGGAAATTGAAATTCAAGGAGGACCGAAGCGTGGCGACATCGCCAATCGGATAAAGAGGTCGGCTAGCGACGGAAAATTTCCCGGATTAGACGAGTCAATAAGGCAAATCTCGGTCGCAATCGAAGCCGATCCGCAGCCGCCCTCTCTGCGGCTAGTTTAGCGGCAGATGCGACATATTCATTTAAATCTGCAAGTTCCATATCCCGCACGATAGCAGTTCGAAAACAGCCTATTCTACGGACGCCTATTTTTCCCGAGACTCTCGCTTAGCATTTTTGCTAGCCGTATGCGGCTTGTGGGGGGTGGCAAACATGCGTTGCAGCGCCGACTCTCGGCGAGCGACTGTCTCCGCCTCGGTGTATGTTTCAGGATGGGATTTGGGGTTTCGCATGTTCAAAGTATCGGGCGAGGAGGAGTTACTTGTCAACGTCGGCCTGTGCCTGCGCGAGTGGTCGCGCATCGAAAATGGATTGGCGGAACTGTATGCTGCTTTAAACGGATGCGATCCGATGCCACATCATCCAGTTCGCGCGGGCTTTGAGACTGTCAAATCTTTCGAAGTCAAAACCGCTATTGTGCTCGCGCAAATCCAATCCGACGATAGCCTCTCAAAAGAGTTCCTGGAGGCATACCGACCATTGCACAACAAGCTAGGGAAAATGGCGCGCAAGAGGGCGGAAGTCGCCCATTTCAATATTGTGTATCATCATGATGCCAAGAGTCCTGCCGGGAGAGCCATGCTCCACCCCTTTTGGACGTGGAGCGGCCAGTTCTATGAACGAAATCGCCGCCCCTTGTCGGCAGGACAACTACTCACACGGGCGAAGGCTTTCGGCCTGCTGGCAGATAGGATGCATCGGTGCGCACACTATATCCAGCAGACCTCAGGGAACTTGCCATTATACCTGCAACAACAAGCTGATCCGGCCCATTGGCTTCGTTTCCAATCGGAATCATCCCCGAATCCCAAAGAAGGCGAGTAGCGGTCTCGACTACATCCCGCCCCAAGAAAATTTGAACGCCGGCCTGTCGCTGATTGGATTCGCACATTGTCGATGCTCACTCAAGTATATAATTGCCAAATTATCGCCGTGAAAAGTCGGTTCACCACAATCTCCCAATCAACGCATTGCGTTTAGCATGCCCTATCAGGGCCTATCGGGCAAGTATGCGTTCGGAGCGCTGATCTCGCTGAGGGTAGCCTAATGCCAGAGGTGACGAGACCAGACCATCCGATGTGATGACCTCGCGTACTCGTTGACCCTATCGGTTTGTTTGTCTTTTAGAGCTCGTCTCGTGCGCTGGCCAGATGTTGCAATCGCTTGTCTATTGCCTTTGTCACGCTCTCATGTATCCCGTCCGCAAAATCATCAGGCATCTGAGCCCGCGCGCGTGCCGTTGCGTCGTTCGCCTTGTCGAGGATGGACTCGATAACCTGACCCATCGCTTTGTTGCCAATTCCCGCCGCTTTGCCCGATTGGATAAAGTGTCGGCCCATCACCTCAACGATGCGATAGTGTCGGTTCTTGCCCGCTGACATGGCGAGGCGGAATTTGCTTTGCTGAATCTGCCCTTTGTTAAAGGCTGGCTGTGCTGAGAGCACATCATAAAACGGCGTCAGGCTGTAGCGTCCACCAGGCTTCAAGAAGATGCTGAAGTTCTTGGCATGCCCGTCCGTAGCACCCATCAGCCAGAACAGGATCTGGCTTGTGAGAAATGCCATCTGATTTGCTTCAGCGTCATCAGCACCTTGGAGCAGGTTTAGGATGTCACGCATGTTCGGGCCAAGGTCGCTTTGATATTTGCGTGTCGGCGGAAAGCCAAGCGCCTGACAGCAATCTTCCTGCGGCAGGCGAAGAAGGTGATTGTCATTGCGCCAGCGACGGTCAAATCGCTCTACGACCAACACCCTCCGTGCGCCGAAGGTGGCGATCTCCGTCGTGGCGACATCGAGGCCAAACGCCTCCATGAGGCGCATGCAATAATGTTCGTTGTCGACGCTGTCGGTCATGTCGACCATACCGTCCGCTGTCGGTATCTGGCCGAGCTGCGGTTTGAGAATATGCGTTGTCGGTGTCGTTCCAAGCGGTCGATGCCATTGGTCACCCAATTTTAGGAGCGCGGTTTTCTCTTGTGCCCCCGCCACAGAAATCCGGAACTCTTGATCTCGGTCGACGCCTAAGGGAGCCTGCGCCAGGTCGGTAAGCATTGCTTCGATGTCCGTATCGGACAGTCGCTCGCCCTTTATATAGGGCTCTTGCGTCTCGTTTGCGCCCTCAGGCAAAAACTGCATGGCGCCGATACAATCTCGGCCGATCGCTTCCAACAGACCATAAGTGTCCGTGCCTTGCGCGCCCATGCGCTCAGCCACGCGCCGACGCACGGCGTCGCGATCGGGCAGCAAGTTATCAAAGACCGCCGCAACCTCCGAGCCGCGATAGGCTGTTGGCCTTAGCGGAAGCGATAGCGATACCGCGAAACGCGGCTCCCATTCGAGCCAGCTCTCTGCATATTGAAAGCTGATCGCGCCGTTTGGTGCTTTAACCAGCTGCCCAACGAGACGGCCATTAATCAGCACATCGAGCGGCGCATGTGTTTTCTTGCGCGCCATCTCTAAAAGACATCCTCAATGTCGAGGCTCTGGCGCTTGCGTGACACGATTTGGAGTTCAAGATTGAGTTTGGCGATCAGGCTCAACAGCGTATCAAGCTTAGTGCCACCACTGCCATTCTCGATGGCCGAGATGGTTTTCTGCGTCTTGCCGATTAGGTCAGCCAATTGTTGTTGCGTCATGTTGCGGCGCAAGCGCTCGCTCTGAATGATGGCACCAAGTTGGCTTGGCAGTCTAACTATCTGATTCATAGGCGTCCCCTTAGAATCAGATAATACCCTAGAAGGTATAAAATTGCAATATACCTTTGAGGGTATATCAGTCATTTAATCCCTGTGGGGTATAAATCCAAAATATACCCCACAAGGGATAGGCGGATCAGCGCTCGAAACTCCGATCTTTGTCGGCCTTTTTATCCGATGCGATTGCCTTGAACTGGTGGTGCACCGGCTCATTCTTGTCTGGCTTCGGGCGAGCCGATGTGCGGGCTAGCCCCGGCGCTCGATCACCGATTTTTATCCCGCTCATGCCAGGCGGGGCCAAGCGCGGATGATCAAGCGTTATGTCGCGCGGTTTGGGTATCTGTGGCGTGGCATTGTCTTTGTCGCGCAAAGGTGCGTCGCGCTTGAGGTCCGATGCGCTGAAGGACTTGCGATCCTTGCTCGGAAGCTCTTTGCCATGCGCTAATTCGCTGGCGCTGAAAGAAGTCCGCCCGGTTGCCCGAGTGGAAGTTTTGGGAGGTAGCCGATCTGGCATGATCTGTTTTCCTTATCGGATTACTTGGTCTGATGCAGATTGCGACCCAGAGCTTTGAGCGTTTCATCCTCAAACCACTTCACTTTCGTGCCGATGATAGGATTGAGATTGTTGATGAAAATGAGCTCTTTGCTCTCATGCATGCGCATGAGTTCATCGGCGTAGGCGAGCTGGCGCTGTGTTGCAGACGTTGTTTCTGTGTTTGTGGTGGAGCTGTTCGACGTGACACCGCCTTTCCCGATGCTTGTGCCAAAGGCGCGGGCTATGGCGGTCGAAAAGTTCCACACGGTTGTTACACCACACAAGGCTTGAAAATACTCAGCCGTCATGCGGTCGCGGGAGCCAAAATATTGGATCATCCCGCTATTGGCGATCATGCCTTCATATCGTTCGCCATATATGCCTTTGAGCTGATTGAGGTCTTGGACAATCCCCCAAAGCTGCATCCCGAATCCCGCCATCAGGCCGAACGCTTGTTCGACCATTGATAATCGGCCCAAGGCTGGCATTTCATCGAGAAGGAATATGACGGGCTTGTCCGGCTTGGTTTCAATGTTGCGCGCATTGACCGTGATCGCTTGCTGGATGAGCAAACGGAGCCAGCGGCTAAACGTCTCCAGCCTATCGGCTGGCAGCACGAGATAGATTGTCATCTTACTTGCCTTCAAATCCTCGAATTTGAAATCCGAGGCCGAGAGGCTTTCTCGGATACGCGCGCTATCCAAGAAATGCGTTTGTGCTTGCGCCGACGCAATCACATTGGCGAGCAGGCGTTCTTCTTTTTGCAAACAACGCGCACCCGTTGAGCGCACAATATGATGGGTGGAATCGAGCATGCGCTCGAAAAACTCTTTCATATCATCACCATCGAGCAAGAGCAGATCACGCACCCGTCCCAAATGACGATAACCAGTTTCGCGGTCATCGGTGGCCACATACAAGATGATGCCTTGGAGCAGTGCTTTGGCTTCTTCAGACCAAAAGCTATCACCCTTGTTATCAGGCACAATCAGCGCATCGGCCAGCAGCATCGCATTCTCAGTGATATCGACATCACCTTTGACGAGCCAATCAAGCGGGTTGAAGCGCGCGGGGCTTGCCGATCCTGTGATCATCCAAGGATCAACGATGTGGATGTTTTGTCCCATTGTCTCGCGGCGCTCTGCCGTGATCATGGCGTTTTCGCCTTTGGGATCAATCACGAGGATTGAACCTTCATAGGTCAGCAGGTTGCCGATGATGGTGGTCGTACCTTTGCCCGAGCGCGTTGGTGCAACGGTCAGTAAATGCCGGTCGCCATCATAATGGAGCGGCGCGCTTCCATCCTTTGTGTTGAATTGACCAAGGCGGATGCCCGTTTCACCGATCACCCTATGCTCTTGAAGATATGGAAGCGTTGCCCATTCAGCAGAGCCAAAAGTCGTTGGCGGCGATGCCAGACCTTTGATGACAGTTCCCAGCCAATAGCCAAGCGCCCAGAAAAAACCGATGACAGAGAGGATGAGCGTCATGCTGTATCCCGTCACGCCATTACTGCCGAGCCCAGACAGCAACAAAATGAGTAAGGCTATAAACGCGGCCATTCGCCGCGCATGTTTGGCATCAGGTGAGAGGAACCACCCCAGCCCAAAGCCTATCGAAGTGGCAAGGCCGATCATCATGATCTGGCTGGAACCCGTCACTATGGTTCTTGGTGGATCGATGAAAAGTTTGAGCAATATGACCCCGCCAAGCGATAATGCAGGGATCATCTTGATGATGTCTTCTTTATGCGTTGCCCAAAACTTAGCGCATGTGTGCAGAATTTTTCTCATAGTTGAGGTGTCCTTTATATTAGCGGTCTAGGGAAAAGCCGCGTTTCCGGCGGCGAGGGAGGTCAGGGTCAGGACGTGGATGTTTGCCCTTTTCCTGTGCCTTCTTGAGGCGCTCATTCTGACGAAGCGATGTCATCACTTCGTGCGCGAGGATGCGACGATCCTGCATTTGTCGAGAGCGCAATGTGTTGAAGTCTTTTTGAAGCGCCTGGTGCTCCATCATCTGCGATCTGATCAGGTTATCTCTCTGTTCTTGATCGCGTTTCAGCCCCGCAAAGGCTTCCAGCTTATTTTGTTCTTTGATGACTTTGGCTTTGCCGGTCAGTCTATCGACCAGACCTAAAAACCCTGTCCGAACACGCTTTGCGCGGGTCTCAGCTTCCGCCTTCCAGCGTTCTTCCTGTTTGGATTTCAGGCGCACCCGCTCATCGCGGTGTTGTTCCCGCAAGGCATCGCGCCGCGCTATGTGGGGCGCTTGCTCCGACGCATGATTGTGTTTGGTATCGTGAATGAAGGACTTGAGCTTATCCGTGACACGGGATTTGATGTCTTTGGCGACCTCTCCGACCGAGGGTAGGCCATACGCATCACCCAGTTTGGTTCGTACATCTTTGGCTTTGACGCTGGCATATTTGGCAATGGAATAGACATCACCGTTGATATCGACCGCAACAAAGTTGCGCCGATCACCTTTGGCTAGAAAATAGCCATACTCAGACAGCGCATTAGCAAACGCCTTTTGTCCGTCAGAGCGGTTCCACGCATCACGGAACACGGTTTTGATCTCACGTGGATCAATGCCTTGGCGTTTGGCTTGTTGCCATTCTGCCAAGCTGAAATTGAGAGGGTTGCGAACACCATCTGGTTTGAGACCATTTGGCAGCTCCCAACCATGTTGGAGATAAAGCTCGCGCGACAGGCTTGTGAGCTTGTTCTTGAAGTGCGCCATATTAATCGCGCGCATTTCGTTTGCATGTATGCGCGACCAGATGACATGCGCGTGACGCCTGCCTTCTTTTTCATGATACACAATGGCGCGCGGCTGATCCTCAAGGCCGAGTGCTCTTTCAGCCATATCGACAGTGCGCTCAAAATCGGCCTCTGAGACCTCTGCACCTTTTGGCGGATTGAGGCTGAGAGAAAACAGATATTGTTGGCATTTTGTGCCTTGCGCGATGGCTTGGCTTTCTTTGAACGCGCCATGCAGATCATCCGCAACAAGCCCGCGAAGCTCGCCAAGCGTTACATGATCATTGTCGCGATCATTGAGCAGATGCGAGGCAAGGGCGGTTCCGCCTGCGCGTTGTGATCCTTTGAGGATCATGGCCGTCGCCTTGGGTGTACACTGGCTCGTGTGAAGCCTTGTGATGGAGATTTATTAGGTCGAGGCTCATTCGCACCATCTAAGCCCAAAGCCTGGATGAGTAATTGGCGTATGATGTGAATGTCATCACAGGCCTGTTTGATTGAACGCTTTGTCTCACCATCGAAATAGAAATTGCCGACATTGGTAGCTCTGGCGAGCTGGTTTAGATTGCTCGACAAACGCGTAGCGCCCAAGCACGCCAGAACCTGTGCTAGCAATTCTTGATCAGCAACTGGGGGTTTGCGGCGCTTCCGATATTTGGGGGCATCTTCTGCAAGCAGCAGAGACTTGATATACGCGCCCACGGGCATTGATCCCGCGTTCGCTTCAATTTTGGTTCTCTCTTCAAATGTTAATCGAAGGGAGAAAGGTGCAGGGCGTTTGCCTTTTGGTTTACGAGCCATTTGTTGCTGCCTTTCGGCCTGCAACATCTCTGATTGTTCTTTAGCCACCGACGTGCGGAAGCTGCCTTGGCCCTTAAGGCTTAGGTTTCAGAACATCCGTGATGTCATAGGCGTTGAACAGCAGGTTGAAATTTGGTTGATTATTTGTATCGTTTTCAGATACTTGACGAGTGCATAGGGAATGTGATTTAGTCACTCCCGATATCAACGATTCCTTACCAGTTTTGGTCGGTAGGGCATGTTGTGGGGAAGCCCCCGCAACCAACTGAATTCCTATGGATATCACAAAAAAACCGCCCTTTGAGGCGGCTTTTTTGTATTCATCTGCTGGAAAATACCTCAAGCAGGATAACCCCTGGCACAATCAAAGCCCTCGGCAGACTCTTTGTTTTCGTGTGATTTGTTGACAAAAACCGGTTTCCACTTTTTGTCATCACAACCTAATGTCCCGAATCTGAAGTTCACAGCATTATTCGGCAAGCGCTGAGCTGCTAACAACTATAGGATTCTGATGTGGCGTAAGGATTTGAAATTCGCGCGACGCCTTGCCGTATGAATGTAGCGAACTTCAAATCCATCGCATTAGAAACGATATATTACACCGCCCTGCAGAGCCGTTGGGTTCAGGGTAACATCGGCTTCAATTGGCATTACGCCAAATGTGCCCCGCCCGTCGGTTTTCAGCCACGAATATGATGCACTGGCATATAGTCCGAATTGCGGAGTGATCATATACTCGGCGCCGGCCTGCACCAGAGGCCCCCAACTGGCATCAACCTCGAGATCGACAACGGCCCCGTCCGTTTCCTTGAAGCTGACAAAATGTGAAGCGCCTGCGCCAATAAAGGGCTGAAAGCGGCTGGACTGATTAAAATGATATTTGGCCAGCACAGCACCCAGGCCGTAACGCACTGAACCGAGCCTCCCGACGGGTGCTAATATGCCCTTTCCGTCAACTTTGGATTTTGGTGGAATGCCCATAGTAACGGAGAGTGAAATTTCGGGGACGACATAGATTTCAGCTTCAACCGACAGGGTGAAGCCATCACTCGTGGTTAGGTCAGCGCCCACAAGATCTTGGCCCAACACCTGGAAATCACCCGAGGCGTCAAATATTATCGCTGCCGGACCTGTCCGTAGCGTTACATCGCCCGGCGCTGGTGCAAAGTCCTGCGCATGAGCGGGCGTTGTGAGTGCTGCTATGGCCGCAACGGCGGCACTAAAAGCGGCAGTATTGAATTTAGTTGGCAACGGCATGGAAACTCTCCTGGTTGAATTCCGAACTGGCTTGAAATGGAAAATAGCGTCCCAGCCAGTTTTCTATTTTTTTGATGCTATTGGTGTTTACCAGCAGATCGAAATGCCCGCATGAACCGATCATGGGCATCTCGCCATGTGGCGCTATGACAGCAAGGGCGTCCTGATAGAGCGGCTGTTTGAAGCATTCGTCCTGCTCTCCGGCGAGCAACAGAACCGGTTTGTGGGCTGCGATGGGTTTGGCCCCGGGCAGCCAGCGACCGGCGCTAAAGGCCTGCATGGTGTTGAACGACCAATTTTTCACAAAACGAGGGTCATGCAGACAGGCTTCGGTATCGAAATCAACAACGCTATTATTGTTAAAGCGCTCGATACCTAACAGGTTTGCTATTATGAGCGCGGCCAGCCGGAGTATCCGCAAACGGGTCCAGCCGCCGAAAAACGGCCGTACAGTGGGTGAACCAAGGCCGAGATAGGGTGCCAGGAAGACATATCCATCAACCAGACGGTCGGCCTGTGTTCGGGAAACACCCAATACGACTCCTCCGCCTGCCGAATGACCACAGAGGATTATTTTGCCATGTGGCGCATCGTGGCGTAAGGCATCGAGAAATTTTCCGACATCTTCTACAATTTCACTAGGATATGAGACAGCATGACCGCGTGCGCCATCTGATAGGCCATGCCCACTCATATTCAGTGTATAGGCTTGCGCGAGGCCAGCCTGAGACACTGCACGGGCAATATGATGAAGCTGATCGCCAAAGCATCCGGCTCCGTGAATGAGAACCAGATGCACGTCTGAATCGGCATGATATTGCCGAAAACCCAATGTTTTGCCGCCCAGTTTCAGAAAAGACGCCTGAGGCAGGTCCCGCACATTCATGGCGAACAGGCGGGCGAAAGCAGAAAATGACAGCCTTGGGCGGGCGGCGCAGACGAAACTGCATAGCGTGCGCCCGTAGGCGAGCAGCATCTTCCATCCAATGCCGGGTGCATATTCAGGGTGTATAGTTCCGCGTAACATACTGCGAAACTATCATATTAATGGTTAAGCTTTCGTTCCTGATACAATGACGATACTCAGCGACGCGGCAAAGCGATCATTCTCGGCGCGTGTTTTGAGGTCGTCCAGCCATGCTGTGGCCTGTGCCTCTGGCAACAGGCCGCCGGACACGGCCATAGGAACCAGCATCCCAAGGTCCAGAACCTTGGCGACAGCGCTGATGTCCGATGATGTCAGGGTTTGCACAGAACATTGTACATCCTTGAGACCTTTATCTCGCATCATCGTCCATAAATCGCGCGGAAGATAAGGGGTTACGCAGGAATTTGCGATTTCCTTAACCAGCAATCCCGTGGCGTTATAGTCATCACTCGCAACCCAGAAGCCGTGCATGTCTGGCTCGCTGATAACCACTTTGCCGCCCGGCCTTGTGACCCGGATAAATTCATCAATCGTTGCTTCAGGGTCCGGAACGTGGATCAGAACCCGATCGGCGCGAATGGCATCCAGATGATTGTCGGGCAGGTTCAGGCTGTCAGAGGAGGCCTGGAAAAAACTGACGCTTTTGGTGACAGAATGGCGCTTTTCTGCTTCCTCGATCATGGCCTTGCTCAGATCAAAGCCGATGGCGCTGCCTGTGTCGCCTATCAATGCGGACAGCAGGTTGATATCTTCGCCGGTCCCGCAACCCACATCGGCAACGCGTGCGCCGCTATACAGGTTGAGCAGTTCAAACGTATATTTTTTGTAAGCCCGGAACACGTCGAGGGCATGCATCTCATCAAGCCGTTCGATAAAATCCTCTGCGTCTGTCTTGTCAACATCCGCAAAAGCACCAAGCTGACGGTCCACTGTTGCCTGATTACCCTCACTCATATTCGCACCTCTTGAATTTCAATATCCCAATTTGGCATTTACGAAGCATAGCGCACTGCGGTGCATTGAGGGGAGCATCTCATTCTTTCCTGCGCTATGCAAGCGTCCATGGCCGTATGAATGGCAGTTTGTGCCGGTCGTCCCGATTATGAGACCATGCATGATTTCAAGCCGTTATGGAAATCAGGATAGCGCGGGCGCCAGCCCAGCAGGCGTTTTGCCTTGCCGTTGGCAACACGACGGTTCTCGGCGTAGAAAGCGCGGGCTTGCGGTGATATTTCGGCTGTATCCAATGTTTGATATGGCGGCGGTTTCATACCGAGCAGCGCGCATGCATATTCGATTATCTGGTTGTGCGAGCAAGGCAGATCGTCTGCGATATTATAGACACCGGCGGGGCTGTCAAAACTTTTTGTAACAGCTGTTATAATATCATCGACATGGACACGGCTAAAGATTTGCCCTTCTAAATCAATACGATGTGCTTTCCCTTGCTGTACGCGCTCCAGAGCGCTGCGGCCCGGCCCATAAATGCCGGGCAGACGGAATATACGCATGTCCTTGCGCAAGCCCTGCCATGTGCGGTCGGCATCCGCGCGGGCGGTGCGCCGGCCCAAACCAACAGGCGCGCTTTCATCGACCCATGCCCCACCCGTATCACCATATACGCCCGTAGAGGAAAGATAGCCGACCCAGCGCGCGGGGCTTGCGGCGATCGCATCCCCATAAAGCGACAAAACCGGATCATGACCCTCACGGTTCGGCGGGACGGACGATATTATATAATCTGCGCTATAAATATGATCGCGCACATTATGGCTATCATCAAAAGCCAGCATATCCGGTCTGTTGGGCTTGCGTTTTACACCTGTGACCCGCCAATCTGTGGTACGCATTGCTTCCGCCAGTCGCGCACCTGTATAGCCCAGGCCCAATATCAGCATATGTTTTGTCATCATGCTGTTAAAAAGCCTATTGGCGTGCACCGCAAGACGATTGTGCATAAGCCAGTCCATGCGTAGAAGCGGCGAATGATTGATGCTGCACCCCTTGCTTCGCCCCATATTGTCCACCGCAATGATTATCGCGTACCAGATTGGCTGGTGCCTGAAGTTGCGCTTGATTTTCAACTGGAGGCTGCGCGCACGCAGGTCACCGCGCGTCTGGTGGTGGAGCGTAATGATACGCATGACCGGCCTTTGAAGCTGGACGGCGAGGGGCTGGAAACACTTGCGATCATGGTGGATGGCGTTGACTTGCCCAAGGACCAATGGACGCAGGACGATGTGTCACTGATTATTGCATTGGAAGGCACTCGCCATGTGATCGAAACCCGCGTCGCCATTGCGCCTGACAAGAACAGCCAGCTGATGGGGCTTTATGCCAGTGGCGGTCTGCTCTGCACCCAGTGCGAGGCGGAAGGCTTTCGCCGCATCACATGGTTCCCCGACCGACCTGATATATTGAGCCGCTATTCGGTGCGGATGGAGGCGGACAAGGCGCTTTATCCTGTGTTGTTGGCCAATGGCGACCCGATAGAGAGCGGTGAAGCGCCGGGCGGACGGCATTGGGCGCAATGGAACGACCCGTTCCCCAAGCCTTGCTATCTCTTTGCGTTGGTCGCGGGTGATCTTGCTTGCAATGCGGACAGTTTCACGACGATGAACGGGCGCAAGGTGGACCTTGGCATCTGGGTGCGCGAGGATGATGTACCGCGCACGGGCCATGCAATGAAGGCGCTCAAGGACAGTATGGCATGGGACGAGCGCGTCTATGGCCGCGAATATGATCTGGATGTGTTCAACATTGTTGCGGTGGCTGACTTCAACTTCGGCGCGATGGAGAATAAGGGGCTGAATATCTTCAACAGCCGCTACATATTGGTTGACCCGGACACCGCGACCGATCTCGATTATGATAATGTCGAGGGCGTGGTTGCCCATGAATATTTCCACAACTGGTCTGGCAATCGTGTGACCTGCCGCGACTGGTTCCAGCTTTCCTTGAAAGAGGGGCTGACTGTCTACCGGGATCAGTGCTTTTCCGCCGATATGGGCAGTCCGCCAGTCAAGCGCATCGAGGATGTGCGCATATTGCGGGCCGCGCAATTCTCCGAAGACAGTGGACCACTGGCGCATCCGGTGCGCCCGGAATCCTATATGGAAATCGGCAATTTCTACACTGCAACCGTCTATAACAAGGGCGCAGAGGTGATCCGCATGATGGCGGAAATATTGGGCGCCGAGGGCTATCGCAAAGGCACGGACCTGTATTTTGAGCGTCATGATGGGCAAGCGGTCACCTGTGAAGATTTCGTCAGTGCGATGGAAGCGGGCGGCGGGCTGGATCTCGGCCAGTTCCGCTTATGGTATAGTCAGGCGGGCACACCGCGCGTGTCTGCGCAATTATTGCAGGATGCCGATAGCAAAACCGCAACATTGACGTTGCGCCAGACAGTTGCAGACACGCCGGGACAAAAAGACAAGCAGCCGATGGTGCTGCCACTGCGCACGGCATTGTTTGACCGGCAATCGGGCGAGCGACAGGAAGAACAATTGTTGATGCTCACGCAAGAACAGCAGAGTTTCCGTTTCGAAGGCGTGAATGGCCCGGCGGTTCTCTCCATCAACCGCGGCTTTTCTGCGCCGGTGACGCTCGATGTGGCGCGCAGCACGGAAGAACTGGCGTTCCTTTCGGCGCATGATGATGACCCGTTTGCGCGCTATGAAGCAATGCAACAGCTTATGGTTGGCGCGCTCACCAATGCGGTCGTTTCCGGAGCGCTGGAGAGTAAGGCTGTGGTGGAAGCAGTGCGTAATACAGCGACCAATGCCGATCTGGACGATGCTTTCATATCGGAGAGTATTCGCCTGCCGAGCGAAGCCTATATTGGCGACCAGATGCTGGTGGTTGATCCCGATGCGATCCATGCAGCGCGCGAAGAGTTGCAAGCGGCGATAGGCAGTGCGCTTGAACCGGTTTGGCGTGATTTGCATGCGCGCACGGCGCATACAGAGTTTGAACTCTCGCCAGAAGCGAAGGGCGCACGCAAGCTGCGCACGGTTGCATTGTCCTATCTGGCGGCCAGTGGCGCGGATGATGCTGCGCGCATTGCACTAACGCAGTTTGAGGCCGCCCATAATATGACCGAGCGACAGGGCGCACTTGCGGTGTTGGCCAATATGGAATGCGCTGAGCGCGAAGCGGCTCTGGGGCAATTTTATGACCGCTATCAGGGCAATGCGCTGGTGCTCGACAAATGGTTCCAGACACAGGCGCTCTCTTTCCATCCTGACACACTCAGCATCGTGGCGGACTTGGCGAAGCATAAAGACTTCACACTGCACAACCCAAACAGGGCGCGCTCGCTTTATGCGGCGTTCGGCGCGAACCAGTGGGCGTTGCATACGGCCTCCGGCGAGGGTTATCGTCTGCTCGCCGATGCGATCCTCGCGCTCGATCCGATCAACGCTCAAACTGCTGCGCGTATGGTGCCCCCGTTGGGCCGCTGGCGCCGCTTTGGTGAAGTCCGTGCGGCGATGATGCGCGCCGCGCTGGAGCGCGTCGCCGCGCAGCCGGGACTGTCCAAAGATGTAACCGAGCAGGTGAGCAAGAGTTTGGCGGATTAAGGGTCTGGGATAGCTGCCGTGGTGTCAGGCTACCCCAGTTTGGCGCGCTAATCTGCTACCCTATTCAACATTGACAGCACATCGTCGTTAGAGGGTCTTGAACGAAAATCTTCAGCCACATATTTGGCCTTAACTGTGCCATCATTTGCCAGAATAAGAATTGTTGCGCGCGGCACGCCATATGCAAAGCTGTCAGCATCATATTGCGGGTCACGCAGGCCAAGCGCGTCGATCATCTTGCTGCCTTCGTCACTGAGCATTGTGTAGTTCAGTTCTTTTGTCTCTGCAAAAGCGGCAAGTATTTCGGGTGCGTCGTATGACAGGCTGGCCAGCGCATAACCCCGGCCTGCCACATCCGCTTCGATCTCGTTGGTTCGGATAAGTTGTGACTTGCAAAACGGACACCAGTCCGCCGAGCGCACCAGGACAAGAACAGCCCCTTTCTCACCCATTATCTGGGCGAGGGATGTTGGCTGGCCTGCGCTATTGCGCAGAGGCATGTCTACAGGGGCTTTCGTATTGAGGGTGATACCAGCCTCAATGCTTTTGGGTGGAAATAATGCCGGGCCCAGCTGCCAGACAGCAGCGCTGCCGATAATGACAAGCAACGCCCCTATGATAGACAGTGTAATTTTCTTCCAGGTCATGTCTCGGCCCCCATTAGCCTATGGTCTCGATATTCGGACGATTTGCGTATTTCGTTACAGCTTTGTTCAAAAATCATTCTGACATTTTCATGAAACACAGGGGCCCGTCTCACGAAATGAACATATGCTTGCCCTATGCTGCTTTTCTGGACAGCCGGTAGCCTGCCCCTATTGCGCTTTTACCCAGTTGGACACCTGCGCCGCTACATCATTGGCGGCTTCGTTGATTGGTTGAGCGACATATTTCGCCTTGATGCTGCGCACCGGTACTCTTGCGGTGAAGCGCTGGCGGCGGGCGGGGGTTTCGATGCCACCGGTTAAAATCGCGTCATAGGTGACGACGGCTTCCTGGCTTTGTGCATCGATGCCGAAATCGAGCAGTTCGCCCATCAGCCGTTGGCCCGGTTTCACCGCATATTGCCCGTCGCCCAATATGAACATTGTGCCATCGGCTGCTATGGTTTCGGATAGCAGGCGCTGGAAGAGGGTGCGTGGGGCTTCGGTCCATTGCGCATCTTTCACATAAGCAATGGTGGTGTCATCGACCTGCACCGGCACACGCACATTGGCGAGTTTACGCGGTACGCCGGGCGTGAGCACGATCAGGCTGGGCAGGCTTTCGCTCGACAGGTCTGTACCTGTATCCGGTTGGCTGTCGGCTGAAAGCGTGAGCAACTGTGGCGGTGGTTTCGAGCCGAAGCTGACACAGGCGGAAAGCATCAGACTGGCCAGGCTAAGCGCGAAAAGCTTTACGAGTAGAGAATGCAGCATGGTCATCCCTCAGTTTTTGTAATCCGGCAGGGGTGGGTTGCCGAGCAGTGACCCCGCACCTTGCTGGTCCAGTTTTTCTGAAATGGCGCGCAGGCTGCGGCTCATTTCGCGCAAATCCCGCACCAACAGGCCAATTTCCGGTACAGTGTCCTGCGAGAAAGTCTGCACGCCCGGCTTGGCCGCGGCAATGGTCTTGTCGAGCGTATCGAGGCTGCGGTTGGCGGATTGCATGGTTGCACGCAGATCCTTGAGCAGCGGCTTGCCCTGTTCGTCGAGCAGGGCGTTGGTCGTGCCGACAAGCTGGGTAACGCCTTCTGCCGTGTCACCAACTTTCTTGAGCGTCACACGCATTTCGGCAATAGCTCCTGCCATTTCCGGGCCGCGGTTTGCCAGAGCGGCTGTGAGCTGTTCGGTATTTTTCAATATGCCGCCGATGCTCGCCTGATTATCATCGTTGAGCAGTTCGGTCAGGCGTTCGGTCAGCGTTGTGAGCCTTTGCAGTAATTGCGGTGCATTGTTGAGCAGTTCACCCAAAGCGCCCGGTTTGGTCGGGATGACCGGAACGCCATCCGGGCAGACATTTTTGGAATTTTCCTTGGGACAGCGCAGCGGCGGCGCACCTTTGACGGCGCCGTCCAGCATGATTTCCGAAACGCCGGTAAAGCCGACGCCCTGTATGGTCGCGGTCGTGCCTTGCAATATCGGTGTATCGTCTTTCAGCGCAATACGCACACGCACGAAGCCGGGGTCGCCTTTCCACAGTTCGATTTCCTTGACCTGGCCCGAGGGCACGCCCGCATAGGAAACACCGGAGCCCTTGGCCAAACCGCTCACGCTCTGCTTGAAATAAATGTCGTAGAGCGCGTCCTGTCCGTCGGACAGGCGCGAAAACCAGAAGGCCCCAAGCACGATCGCCAATAACAGGCCCAGCGTGATGCTGCCCACCAATATATGATTGGACCGGGTTTCCATGTTTAGCTTTCGTCCTTCTTGGCCGGGCGTGTCCCTCTGTGCCCCATAGCACCTGTTGAGGAAAGGGCGGCGCGCCCGCGCGGGCCGTTGAAATATTCCTGTATCCAAGGATGCTCGGTTGCCAGTAGCTCGTCAATAGTGCCAACCGCAATGACATGTTTGTCGGCGATTACCGCGACACGATCACAGATGGTATAGAGCGTGTCGAGGTCATGGGTGATGAGAAAGATAGTCAGCCCAAGGGTTTGCTGGAGCTGGCGCGTCTGTTCGTCGAAAGACGCCGCGCCGATCGGGTCCAGTCCGGCTGTGGGCTCGTCAAGAAAGACAAGGTCCGGGTCGATGGCGAGGGCACGGGCGAGACCAGCGCGTTTTTTCATGCCGCCGGAGAGCTCCGCAGGGAATTTGGGACCGGCATTGGCTGGCAGACCGGTCATGCGGATTTTATAGGTAGCGATCTCATCACGTAATTCTTCGCCTATCTGCGGATAGAATTCGCGGATAGGCACTTCGATATTTTCGGCGACTGTCAGCGTCGAGAAGAGCGCGCCGCCCTGAAACAACACGCCCCAGCGCTTGCGGATTTCGAGGGTTTCTGCATCGTCGCGGTCGATCATGGACTCGCCGAAGACCGAGATTTCACCTGCTGTTGGCGCTTGAAGGCCGATGATCGCGCGCATCAGCACGGATTTTCCGGTACCTGAACCACCCACTACGCCCAGAATCTCGCCCTTGCGGACATCGAGATTGAGATTGTCATGTACGACATGCGGGCCAAAGCTGTTGCGCAGCCCGCGCACGCGAATGGCGATGTCGTCTTCAGCGGGGGGTGTTTGATGGATGATATCCTGTTCGCTCATGTCCAGCCTACCCAGGTGAAAAGAACAGCGAAAATAGCATCAAGCACGATTACCATGAAGATGGCCTGCACCACCGCAGCAGTGGTCCGCAGGCCTACTTCTTCAGCATTGGCCTTCACCTGAAGCCCCTGAAAACATCCGGTCATGCCGATGATCAGGCCAAAAACCGGCGCTTTGATAAGGCCAACCCAAAGATCCGTGATCGGTACAACTTCGCGTAACCGCTGAATGAAGGTGATGGGCGGAATATCGAGTGCAATCGCACAGAGAAAGCCGCCACCGATGATGGAGAGGATAGAGGCATAAAAGCCCAGAAGCGGCATCATGATGACCACTGCCATGATGCGCGGCATAATCAGCGCTTCCATGGGCGAGACGCCGATAGTGCGCATTGCGTCAATTTCTTCGGTCAGCTTCATTGTGCCAATTTGTGCGGCAAAAGCGGAGCCGGAACGCCCGGCGACCATGATTGCGGTCATTAATACGCCAAGCTCGCGGAACGTCAGGCGGCCAACGAGATTGACGGTGAGCACTTCCATGCCGAACTGACGCAGCTGCACTGCGCCTTGTTGTGCGATGACGATACCAATGAGGAAGCTCATCAGGCCGATAATGCCGAGCGCCGCCACGCCAACCATCTCAAAACGCTGGATGACCGCATTCCAGCGCATGCGCGAAGGGTGACGGATCAGGCCCCATAGGGTGATGAGGGTCAGGCCGAGAAAGTCGATGAGGCCGAGTAGGGTTTGCCCGGCCATGACCACGGCTTCGCCAATTTCGCCCAGAACGCGTTGATGAGGTCGCAATTGTGGCGCGTGCAGCTCTGCCCCGGTCTCTGCACCTGTGCACACCGCATCGATCAGGCGTTGGGCATCGGCGTCGGCTCCTTCGATGGCGCAGTCCCATTTGAGAGATTGGCTATGGACGACCCAGGCACCGATTGTGTCGATATGCTCGATCGTGCTGATGTCGATTGCGCGGACCGGACCCGTTATTTCTTCCAGCCGGTTGGCCATGTCTCCCAGCTTGCTGATCGCAAGCGAACCGGAAAAACGCAGAACTGCGCCTCCTTGCTGTTCGTCTTCAAGGGAAAATTCTGCCGCCTGGGTCATGTCATGCAGGTTACTGGTCCATTATCGGTTGCGCGGCAAGCTGAAACGGCGCATTCGCACAGCATAAAGAGGAAAAGAGTACAGGATTATCATGGTGATGAAAGAGGAAAAGCCCGTCAAGATCGCCATTTATGATATGGACCGCACCATTACGTTTCGCGGCACTTATACTCCGTTTTTGTTGCATGTTGCAAAGGCGATGGCACCGTGGCGTTTGCTGCTCGCGCCGTTCGTACTGCTGGCAATGCTGGCCTATGTACTGAAGCTGGTTTCGCGCAAGCAGCTCAAGGAAATCAACCAACGCCTGATGATAGGCGGGCAGGTGCGCCGTGACCGGCTGGCCCCGCATATTGAGAGCTTCGCCGAGAAGGTGATGCAGGGTAATGTGCGCGCCGGAGCACTTGCGCGGATTAAACAAGACCGCGCCGAAGGGTATCGGCTGGTGATGGCGACAGCATCCTATCGGCTGTATGTGGAAGCAATAGCGCGTCGGGCGGGCTTTGACGATGTGATTGCGACCGACCATCTGGGGCAGGACATGGACTATGTCCGCGCGAAGATTGCGGGTGAGAATTGCTATGATGTTGCGAAACGGACGATGATCCGGGAATGGATGGCACGAGAAGGCATAGAGCGGGAAGAGGCCTATGTCCGCGCATATTCTGATCATGTGTCTGATGCGCCGATGCTGGAATTTGCCGATGAAGCCTATGCGACCAATCCGCACCCGCCATTGGCGAAGCTGGTGCAGGAAAAGGGCTGGCAGCGTTTTGACTGGGCCTGAGCGGCATATGTGAAAGTTGCGCGGCGCAACTTTTCGTATTGCCTGGATGATATGGCTGGGTTCCGTTCGCCCCGAGCGAAGCCGAGAGGCGCGATGTCATGTTTGGGCTGCGCTTGACTTCGCTCGACGCGAACGGCTCTTTTATCGCAAACCAATCAACGAAATCTGACGGCCATAACCTGGCTCTTGCTGGTGGCAGGAGCGGCGATAGCTGAAGAAACGGTTGCTCTGCGCATAAGTGTCTTCGCCCAATGCCTCGATGCGCTTTACACCAGCTGCCGCAAGGCGCGCGGTGACATAGGCTTCGATATCGAACTGCGCATGGCCGGGGCGACCATCGGTGAAGAAGCGCTCATTTTCTGGCGCAGCCTTGAGGAAGCGGGCGACAAAATCC
>Ga0070727_10001931_pt1 | contig 20824 bp, 14 predicted proteins | sample tdAd472_FD_66722 | JGI IMG/M metagenome (GOLD analysis project Ga0070727, IMG submission 66722) | Marine sediment microbial communities from the Atlantic coast under amendment with organic carbon and nitrate - tdAd47.2 | ecosystem: Environmental > Aquatic > Marine > Coastal > Sediment | place...
GTGACGAAGGCCCTGCGAGCGAGGCACGATGTCAGACACTTCCAGCAAGGACTACGGCTCGGATCAGATCAAGGTCCTCGAAGGCCTCGAAGCGGTCCGCAAGCGCCCGGGCATGTACATCGGCGGCACGGGCATCGGGCCTCTGCACCACCTGGTGTACGAGACCGTGGACAACTCGATCGACGAGGCGATGGCCGAGTACGCCACGTACGTGGGTGTCACGATCCACGCCGACGGCTCGTGCAGCGTCGTCGATGACGGGCGGGGCATCCCGATCGACCCGATGAAGAACGACGACCCGAATCTCAACGGCAAGCCCGCTGTCGAGATCGTCATGACCAAGCTCCACGCCGGCGGCAAGTTCGGGCAGGAGGGCTCGGCGTACAAGGTCTCGGGTGGTCTGCACGGCGTGGGTGTCAGCTGCGTCAACGCGCTCAGCGATTACCTCGAGGTTGAGGTCTACCGCGACGGCAAGGCGTACGAAATCGGATTCGAGCGGGGCGTGGTGACCAAGCCGCTGCACGAGGTCGGGCCGATCCCGGCCGACGCGACACGCAAGCGCGGCACGCGGGTTACCTTCCACCCCGATCCCACAATCTTCGATGACACGAACTTCAGCGGCGAGACGCTGACCAACCGCCTGCGCGAGCTCTCGTTTCTGAACCCGGGCGTGACGATCCGCTTCGTCGACGAGCGCACGGGCGAGGGGCGTGACAACGAGCCCAAGATTTTCAAGGCCGAGAAAGGGCTCCTGGAATACGTGGTCCACCTGATGGGCCCCAAGAACGCGATGAGCCCGCCCGTGCACGTCATCAAGACCGAGGGCGACAGGGTGTGCGAAGTGGCGATGCAGTACCACGACGGGTACTCCGAGCTGCTCTTGTCATTCGCCAACAACATCAACAACCCCGACGGCGGCACGCACGCGCAGGGCTTCAAGCTCGCGCTCACACGCTCGCTCAACAGCTACGCCCGCAAGGCCGGCCTCATCCGTGAGAAGGATCCCACCCCCACCGGCGAGGACCTCCGCGAGGGGCTGATCGCGATCATCAGCGTCAAGCTGCCCGACCCCGCGTTCAACAACCAGCCCAAGGAAAGGCTGCTGAACCCGGAGATCGAGGGCTTTGTCAGCCAGGCCGTCGGCGAGGCGCTCGAGGCCTGGCTTGAAGAGCACCCGCAAGACGCCAAGCTTGTTTGCCAGAAGGGCATGGTCGCGGCCCAGGCGCGCGAGGCGGCAAGGCGCGCTCGCGAGCTCACGCGGCGCAAGACGGCTCTTGAATCGGGCTCCATGCCGCACAAGCTGCGCGACTGCAAGACCCGCGACGTGGCGCGCTCGGAACTGTTCATCGTCGAAGGTGACTCTGCAGGCGGGTCGGCGACGCAGGGGCGTGATGTCGACACGCAGGCGATCCTCCCCCTCAAGGGTAAAATCTTGAACGTCGAGAAGGCGCGCATCGACAAGATGCTCCAGCACGAGGAAATCCGCACTCTGATCCAGGCGATGCGCTGCGGCATCGGCGGCGAGTTTGATCTCTCTCGGTTGCGCTACGGCAAGATCATTCTGATGACCGACGCCGACGTGGACGGAAGCCACATCCGCACGCTGCTACTCACGTTCCTGTTCCGCCACATGCCCGAATTGATCCGCAAGGGTCACGTGTTTATCGCCCAGCCGCCGCTGTATCAGCTGGTGAAGGGCAACAAGGGCGGGCCTTACATGCTCAACCAGGGCGCTCTCTCGGGCACGCTGACGAAGCTGGGTCTCGAGAAGGCGACGCTGCAGGTGCGCGATATCACCGCGGCCCAAGAGCTCAAGGACGGCAAGGTCGGCGAGGCTCCGGTCGAACTCGAGCTCAAAGGCGAGGACGCCAAGCGGGCGGTCGAGTTGCTTGAGCGTCTGGAGCAGTTGGTTGATATCGCCGAGCGTCGCGGCACGCCGCTGGTCAGACTGCTGGAAGTACGGAGCGAGGACCCCGAGGGCAAGAACCGCCTGCCGACGCACCGCGTGAGCTGGCGTGGCGGCGAAGAGCTCTGCTGGTCGGAGTCGCAGGCGCTCGATGCTGTCGAGAAGAACGAGCTGCGTCTTGGTGATGCTGCAGAGGCTTCAGAAGACGATGACGGCTCGACACTGGCGACCGTGCGCGAGCTGCACGAGAACCGCGAGCTGGACAAGGTCTTTGTCGCGCTGACGGAGCTTGGGCTCTCGATCTCGGACTACAGCCTGACGCAGGAAGAATCCGTCACGGGCGAGAAGCTGCCGGCGAGATTCAGCTGGGTGATCCAGAGCGCCAGCAAGGCGGCCGACGAGCCCGCCGAGAACGAGGCAACGGACGAGGGCAGCGAGGATTCGCACAAGAAGCACTCGACATCCAAGATGGTCGAGGCGGTGAACCTGCAGGAGATTGTGCCGGCGCTGCACGAGGTTGGTCGCCGCGGCATGGAGATCAAGCGGTTCAAGGGTCTGGGCGAGATGGACGCGATCCAGCTCTGGGACACGACGATGGACCCGGACGTGCGCACGCTGATGCGTGTCACCTGGGACATGGCCGGTCAGGCCGAGGGCCTATTCAGCACGCTCATGGGCGAAGAGGTCGAGCCGAGGCGCAAGTTCATCGAGGACCACGCGCTCGAGGTCAAGAACCTGGACGTCTGAGGCACGCCTCTGAAAGGCAGCAACGCCGTGAGCGCATCCCTGCTTTCAAAGCTCTCTGATCAGAGGTCTTGGTTATCGGGGCCGATTGGTGTCGGTCGTGCGGACGCTGCGGGGCGGGCCGTCTGGGAAGTGTGCGCGATCCACCCACCTCGGTTGATCCGGTTGAAGGGCCGAGGGGTTTTGCCGACATCGTGATATGGGTCCACGCCGGGCGTCCCGAGCGGCGCGTGGGGTGTGGCCGCGTCAGCTGTCGGGGGACTTGCGGTGCAGAACGAAATCGATCAGCTATCGGCTGCTGTGAGCGGCTTTGGCCCCATCGCCTGGGTGGGTTTGGGCGGCGTGGCCTTTGTGCTTGTATGTCTCGGGTTCATTTTCGGAATGGTGCTCCGCAGGCCCAGGAACGCGGGCCCGACGGCTGCCGGTCAGCCCGGCCCCCTCGGGGCGTGCGGGGCCGCGACGTTCGCTTGCCGGGTGACACCCACACTCAAGTTCACCGCGCTGTCTGCGGACATCGAGACGATCACGGGGTACGCCAGCGAGGTGCTCACCGAGAGCGATGCGTTCATGCGCATGCTCGACGAGCGCGACGCCTCGATGTTCGAGACCAAGGCCCGCAACGCTGTGCAGTCTGAGATCCCGTTCGTGGCGGACGTGCGCTACGAGGACGCCGACGGGCAGAAGCGCTGGCTGCAGATCCGGGCCGAGATCGTGCGCGACGGGCGGGGCAAGACCAACGGCATGCGGGGTGTGCTCAAGGAGATCACCGAGCAGAAGCGCCTGGCGACCGAGGCGGCGGCGGCCTGGTCGCGGTTCAACGCGCTTGCCAACTCCACGCCCACCATGCTCTGGGTGCTCGACGAGGCGGGCGATTGCCAGGCGGTCAACAGCGCCACCGAGCGGTTCGCGGGCATGAACGAGACGCAGCTGGGCGGCACGGGCTGGACGCGTTCCATCCCCGAAGACGAGCGCCAAGCGGTCATAAAGTTCGTCGCACGCTCGATAGAAGATCGCACGAGCCTCAAGCGCGACGCGGCCATGATCGACGGCAGCGGTCGGGTGCGGCTCGTCTCACTGAGCACCAACGTGGCTCGCGACGAGCAGGGGCAGGTCTCGGGCGTGGTCGTGGTGGGCACGGACGTGACGGACCGCTCCGAGGGCGACAAGCAGCTCGATCGACTCCGCCAGATCGTGGATGCCAGCGACCATCACATCGCGATCCTGGCGCCCGATATGCGCATCACAACGCTCAATACACAGGCGCGGAACGTGCTCGGGCTGGGCGAGCGGGACTCGGCCAACAGCCTGGCGCTCTGGCATGTGGTGACCAAGGACACGAGCGATGAGATCCGCACCGAGGGACTCAAGGCGTGTACTGAGGCGGGCATCTGGCACGGCCGGGGCATGGTCCGAACGGGCGAAGAAACCAGCGTGGCCTCCGAGCTGACGGTCACGGCGCTCGGCGATGGATGGCACGGCCTGATCGCAAGGCCCATCGAGCACGAGCTTCGGCGCGAAGCGGATGCGGCCCTCGACAAGAGGCGTCTGGCGGTCGCGATGGGCGCGCTCGAAAAACTCGGCGGCGGGGGCTGGGCACCCGGACGCGCAGCCGAGCGGATCGTCGAGTCGGTCGCCAGGCACTACACGCACCTCCGCGCGACCTACGCGCTGCTGGCCGACGATGGCAAGATTGTTGTCGAGGCCTCTGATGGCCCGGCGTGGATGGGCTCTGCCAAGGGACGCGTCGTCAAGATCGATCCCGACGGGACGCTCTGCGAGCGGCTGCGCGCCGACGAGATCGTCAAGGTCACAGACGTGTGGGATGAGCCGGCCTTCGAGGACTCGCTGCTCGCCTTCGAGCAGACGGCGACGCGCTCGCTGGCGGCGGTTGTGGTCGACGCGGGGGATCGCTCGGCCGGCCTGATGTTCTTCGAAAGAGCAGACGCTTCGGAATGGTCGCCCGACGAGATCCAGACCCTGCGTCTGGCCTCGGGCGTGCTGGGCGTGGCCCTGCGGTCTGAGCGCGATCGCAGGGCACGGATGGCGGCCGAGGCTCGAGCGGCCGAGCAGACCCAGCGCTGGCGTGAGGAACGCTCACGGAGCGAGGAGCTCTCCGCGCTGGCCTCGGACCGGGCCGGCGATGCGGAGCGGCTCGAAGCCAAGCTTGCGCGGGTCGACCAGGCGTGGGCGGGCGGGCTGGCCGAACTCGGCAAACGCGCGATGGGGGCCTCGGAACTGGCGACCAGCGCCCGCCAGCAGGGGCAGACGCAGCTGGCTGAGGGGCTCGAAAAACTGGCGATCGATGCCGACCGGGCCGAGATCGCCGGGCGGCTGGTGTCTGGGACGCTCAGGCCTGTTCTTGAATCCTGCGAGCCGGCGGCCGTGCTGCGGCACGTCGGCGAGCGGTTCGTGGGCAAGGCCAAGGCCCGGGGCGTGACGCTCAAGATCACCCAGGAGGGCACGCTTCCCGAGACGATCGAGGCGGATCAGCGGCTCATGAAGTTGGCCTGCTGCGAATTGCTGGATGTGGCTTTGGCGCGGTGCTCGAGCCGTGAAATGGTCGCGGTGGTCAGCGTCCGGGGCGAGGAACCCGACCGGGCGATGGTGGTCCGGGTGACGGGTGGCCCGATCTCGACGCCCACGGAATCGGCCTCGGGGGCCCCAAGCGGGCTCTCGCTCCTGCGGCAGCTGGCCCAGATCATGGGCGGCAGGCTCGAATTGAAGTCCGAGGGCGGGCAGACGGAGCTGGCTTTGGCGCTGCCCATGGCCCGCGAGGCGAGCCTGAATCTGACGGGGCCGGCCAAAGGCGAAGGGGACTCCCCCGAACGCTCGGCGGCCTGATTCCGGGCAAAATCGCCTGGACCAGTGGAAGAAAGAAAGAAGGGTGACCGACGGGATTTGAACCCGCGACCCCAAGGATCACAACCTTGTGCTCTGCCAACTGAGCTACGGCCACCATCTCGCCTTTGCTGGACATTGTCCGGCTCGGGCGGGAAAGAACGATACGGAAGACAGAGGCGAAGGGTCAATGGTGGCCCGATTGTATTGGCCGATCTGCGGGGAGGGGTCTAGTGTCCTCTTCCGGCATTGCATACAACGGCTCCGGCGGAGACCCGGGCCCGGTCGGGGGAGGCGAAAAAGTGTCGATTGGAGCGATGGAGAAGTTAGATCTGTCCGCCAGCCGGACCTCGTTGAACCTATCACCCGCGGAATTGATCGAGGATGCGATCAAGCGTGGCGAGGGCACGCTGGCCTCCAACGGCGCCCTTGTCTGCAAGACCGGCACCTTCACGGGACGCTGCCCCAAGGACAAGTACCTCGAGGACACCCCGGGCATCCACGACAAAATCTGGTGGGGCAAGGTCAACCAGCCCATCACGCCCGAGCAGTTCGCGCTCTGCGAGCAGATCGCCACCAAGCACCTCAACAAGCAGGAAGGCCTGTACGTCTTCGAGGGCTTTGCGGGCGCTGACCCGACGCACCGATTGGGTGTGCGCGTCGTGACGGAGCAGGCGTGGCACTCGCTCTTTGCCAGCACGCTCTTTATCAAGCAGGGCTCGGAAGCGGCCGGCGGCTCGACCGACTGGAACCACGACTGGACCATCCTCAACGCGGGTCGTCGTCTCCTCACAGATGAGGAATGCAAGGCGCTGGGTGTCACCAACAAGACGATCATCGTGCAGTCGCTCGAGAAGCGGACCGTCGTGATCCTGGGCACCGAGTACGCCGGCGAGATCAAGAAGAGCATCTTCTACGCGATGAACTTTGACATGCCCGAGGTGGGCGTCTTCCCGATGCACTGCTCGTCCAACGTCGACAAGAAGGACCCGTCCAACGTGGCGCTCTTCTTCGGGCTGTCGGGCACAGGCAAGACCACACTCAGCGCCGACCCGAACCGGGCGCTCATCGGCGACGACGAGCACGGCTGGGGCCCCGAGGGCGTCTTCAACTTCGAGGGCGGGTGCTACGCCAAGTGCATCAACCTCTCGCCCGAGGGTGAGCCGGAGATCTTCGCGGCCATCAAGTTCGGGTCCGTGCTCGAGAACGTCATCATGAAAGATGACCGCGAGCCCGATTACGACGACGGCTCGATCACCGAGAACACGCGCGTGACCTACCCGGTCGACTACATCCCGGGCGCGGTCATCCCGAGCGTCGGCAGCCACCCCAAGAACGTGATCTTTCTGACGGCCGACGCGTTCGGTGTGATGCCCCCGATGAGCAAGCTGACGCCCGAGCAGGCGATGTACTACTTCATCAACGGGTACACCTCCAAGCTCGCCGGTACCGAGGCGGGCGTCACCGAGCCCCAGCCCAACTTCAGCCCCTGCTTCGGCGGACCATTCATGCCACGCCAGCCGGTCGAGTACGCCAAGATGCTTGCCGAGCGGATCGAGAAGCACGGCTCCAACGTCTGGCTGCTCAACACGGGCTGGACGGGCGGGCCCTACGGCACGGGCAATCGCTTCAGCCTCAAGTACACCCGCGCGATGGTGACGGCGATCCTCAACGGCTCGCTCGCGGACGTGAAGACGGAGGCCGACCCGATCTTCGGGCTCAATATCCCGGTCAGCGTGCCTGGGGTTCCCGATGAGGTGCTCAAGCCGCGGGACACGTGGGCCGATGGAGCGGCTTACGACGCGAAGGCCAAGGAGCTGGCGGCCAAGTTCCGTGAGAACGCCGCCAAGTTCGAAATGACCGACGCGGTGAAGAACGCGGGACCCAAGGGCTGACGGTATACAGCGCTATCAGCCGATCCTGTGCGTGAACCGGGCGATCGAACCGATTGGAGTTGAGAGTGTCTGACCGCAAGCCGTACGTTGGTGGCAACTGGAAGATGAACACGTCGGTGGACTCGTCGAGCGCACTGGCGCGGGGCGTGGTCGATGCGTGCGGTTCGGTGCAGGGGAGTGTCGACATCGTCGTCTTCCCGCCGGCGCCGTATCTGATCGGGGTCAACAGCATCATGCGTTCGAGGCCGACCTCGATCGCCACGGGCGCTCAGGATCTGTATTTCGAGGCCGACGGGGCGTTTACGGGCGAGATCAGTGTTGCGATGGTCAAGGACTGCGGCTGCGGGCACGCGCTTGCCGGGCACTCCGAGCGTCGCCACGTCATCGGTGAGAGCAACGAGCTGGTTAATGCCAAGGTCCGGGCGGCCCTCGAGGGCGGGCTGACCTGTGTGCTGTGCATCGGCGAGACGCTCGAGCAGCGCGAGACCGGGCAGACCAACGCGATCAACGAGCTCCAGCTGCGGACCGGTCTTGCGGATGTGGGGCTGCGCCAGATGGACAAGGTTGTCATCGCCTACGAGCCTGTCTGGGCGATCGGTACGGGCAAGACGGCCAGCCCAGAGGACGCCCAGGCGGCCCACGCCTTCATCCGGGGACTGCTCGCCGAGATGTACTCGGATGAGGTCGCCCAGCGGACGCGGATCATCTACGGCGGGTCGGTCAAGCCCTCCAACGCGGCCAGCCTGTTCGCTCAGCCCGATATCGACGGCGGGCTGATCGGCGGGGCCAGCCTGAAAATCGAGGATTTCTCGGCGATCGCCAAGGCGGCTGCCTCGTAAATCCGCCTCAGGAATCCCACTCTCGGCACCTGAGATCCAGAAACCCAAAGCCGATCCTGTGTCGGGCTTCGGTTGCCCGGCCGCGCTAGAGTTGCAGCCCAAGGGGCCAAGCCGGGTGTCGGCGGGCTCTGGGACAGTTTCTGACGCACAGGGGCAGGCCCAAAGATGGTGACGAGTGTTCTGACGTTGGGTCTTGCGCCGTGGTTGGTTGGCCTCGCGACCGTTGGCTTTCTGCTTATCTGCCTGCTTCTGGTGCTTATCGTGCTCATCCAGCGTCCTCAGGGCGGCGGGTTGAGCGGCGCGTTCGGCGCCGGCGGCGGCGCAGGATCGGGACAGACCGCGTTCGGCGCCAAGACGGGCGACGCACTGACCATCGCGACCGTGAGCGTTTTCGTGCTCTTTCTGGTCGGTGCAGTGCTGCTGAACTTTGCGATCCGACCGTCTGAAGAGGGCGAGACCGCGCAGCAGACTGCTTCAGAGCAAGCACCGGCGGGCGCAGGCGAAGCGGCGACCACCGGGTCCGAAACAGACGATGCATCGTCCGAGCAGACACCTCCGGCGGCTGATGACGCGCCCGCTAACGATTCGACACCGGCCCAGGTCGAGGATGCCCCACCGGCGGACGATCAGCCCGCTGGAGAAGTCCCCGCGGATGATGGCAACGGCCGGTAAGTCCTCAATCGTTGTATCGATGGATTCGAATCGGCAGAACGCGGGCACCCTGGCCCGCGATGAAGCGCTGATCGTGTAGACTCAACCGATGAGCCGCCGGCGATCGCTGGCGGGATGGAGAATCAGCAGCGTGATCCGCAGCATGACTGGCTATGGCGAGGCGTCGGCGCACATCGATGGCACTCATTTTTTCGTGCAGATCCGCTCGCTCAACGGGCGGCACTTCAAGGCCTCAGTCCGCCTCCAGGAAGAATTCGAATCGCTCGAAGCCGAACTCGAGTCCCGGTTGCGCAAGCACATCTCGCGTGGCAGCGTGACGCTCAAGGCGTCGTGCACCGATGACACAGAGAAGGCGGCAGGCGAGATCAACTGCAAAGCGCTCGATAAGTACGTCGAGCAGCTGAGCCAGTCCAAGCACGTGGCCTCGGGTCGGGTAGCGATCGAACTCGGCTCGCTCCTGGAACTGCCCGGCGTGGTCCAGCCGCCGGCCGATGAGGGCGAGCGGATCGGCCGCGTGCGCGAGGTCTTCGCCAAGCTGACGGATCAGGCGTGCGCGGGGCTGGTGAAGCTCCGCATCAGCGAGGGCCAGATGCTCGCTGAAGATCTGACCAAGCAGTTGAGCCTGATCCAGCATCACCTTGCTGAGGTGAAAGAGCGGGCGCCGGATGTGGTCAAGGATTTCGAGACGAGGCTCATGGCCCGGATCGATGAGCTCCTGGCCGGCTCGAACATGGCTGAGAACAAGGTCGACATCATCCGCGAGGTTGCTTCACACGCGGAGCGGACGGATATCGCCGAGGAAATCACCCGTCTTGGGGGTCACCTGGAACAATTCGGGAAGATGATCGAACAGGATGGGGACGCCCCGGTTGGCAGGACGCTGGATTTCATGGCGCAGGAACTGCTGCGTGAGGCGAATACCATGTCCAGCAAGTCGATGGACACGCGGGTCAGCCGTTCGATCGTTGAGATCAAGGGCGCGATCGACCGGATCAAGGAACAGGTCCAGAACGTCGAGTGACGGCTGGTCCACACGCCCCGAGGATCGGGGCGGCAGAGAAACGAACTTCTGAGCATGGATATGCGCGAGGAAGCTGACATGCACGCCGAGCAGACCTTGGAATCCCAGCAGTCGTCGGTCGATCTGTTCGCCGACAGCGCGGGCGTGTCGAGTTCCTCCGACACCGTGACCGGCCAGGTCGTAGTCTCGCACGAAACTTCCAGCGGCTCGCCCAACGGCACAGTCAGCGGCGTGCGCACAAGCCCGGGCGAAGCCGGCGAGATCCGCCCCGCGGTCGAGGGCTACGACCGGTTCGCGACGGGTGAGCTGGCGATCGTGTGCTCGCACTTCAGTCTGGGCCGCATCCACAGCGTGCGCGAATTCAGAAGAGGCTCACGCCAATCGCCCAAGGTTGTTCTGGAAACCAGTACGGGGACGGTGCTCATCAAGCGCCGGTCGCCCGGCAAGGCCTCGGCCCCGCACGTGTCGTTCTGCCACGCGATCCAGACGCACCTCTCGCAGCGCTCGTTCCCCCTGGCAAGGCTCATCCCGACGCAGTCCGGGCAGGGCGCGCTGATGCTCGACGGTTTCGTGTACGAGGTCTTCGAGTTCATCAGCGGCAAGCGGTACGACCGGACGATCCCCCCCACCGCTGAGGCGGGCCGGGCGCTGGCGTACTTCCACCGATTGCTCGCCGACTATGCCGGCCCGGGCTCGCCCGTGACGGGCAGCTACCACGGCGTGGCCAAGGTCGCCGAGACACTCCGCGCGCTGCCGACGGCCCTCAAGGTTCCGGCGATGGAGCACACCACGCCGAGGCTCGCGGCTTTGTACGAGCACGCGGCGGTGCGTGTCCGCGAGACGGGCATCGCCGGCTGGCCCAGGCAGATCATCCACTCGGACTACCACCCCGGCAACGTGATCTTCGCGGACAAGGGCATGCGCGCGGTCGTGGACTTCGACTCGGCCCGCATCGGCCCACGCGCGATCGATGTCGCCAACGGTGCGCTCCAATTCTCGGTGACACGCACGGGCCTGGACCCGATGGCGTGGCCTGTTGAACTCGACGTCAAACGACTCGAAGCTTTCCTTGGCGCGTACGACGCGGTCGAGGGGTGCATCCTGAGCCGCGCCGAGTGCCGGGCGATCCCGTGGCTGATGATCGAAGCATTGATCACCGAAGCGACCCTGCCCATCGCGGCCACGGGGCGGTTCGGGCAGATCGAGGGCTCGACGTTCCTGCGGATGGTCGAACGCAAGGCGACCTGGATCGCCGAGTCTGCCGAGAGGCTGATCGCGTTGTGAGAAAGCTGCTGACTGGTTTGGTGCTGTCTTTGCCGCTTTTTGCAAGCGGGCAGGCATCGGACTCGGCAAATGATCGCATCGAATCGCTCGTCGAAGAGCTCAAGAGTTCTTCGTTTGTCACGCGCGAGCTTGCCGAGAAAGATCTTCAGTTTGAGCAGTCGATCGCGCTCGAGGAACTCGAGACGCAGCTTCGGCGGGACGACCTCACGCCCGAGCAGCGGATCCGCCTTCTCAAGGCGGCGAGCATGCGGTTTGCAAGCGAACCCAGGGGCGCGATGGGGATCAATCTCACGAACGAGCTGAGTCAGCTTGGCCTGAAAATCGGAGCTCCCGTCGCGGGCTTCGACTCGGCGGTCAAGCTGCAGGCGGGCGACATCATCTCGACGATCAGCGGGCTGCCGATCCGTTCGACAGCGGACCTGCAAATCACAATCATCAGCCGTTCGCCGGGCGATACGGTGCCGGTCGAGATCGTGCGCGACGGCCAGAAGCTAACACTCGACGTCGAGCTTGGCGCCTGGTCGCAGCTGAACTCGCCGGGCGGGCTGCCGCGGTCGTACGTCGAGGCGGCATGGGTCTTCCGCTCGCGCGACTACGCGGGCCTGGACGAGCCGGAAATCATCGAGTTTGAGGCGGACCCCAACGCGTGGAACCAGGCGGCGATGCGCGGCTGGTCTGGGCAGAGCCCCCGCCGAAACACAGGCGAGCCGATCCGCTCGGCTGTCGTCATCGGGGGCGAAGCGAGACCGAGGCCCGGCTCGATGGCGGGAGTACGGCTTGAACGCCCGCTGTCACCCTCGGCCCGCGGGCGCGCCAGCGACTTCCCGCCGTTGTTGCGTCAGGAACTCAACAAGACCGAACTCGACATTCTCTCCGTGCAGGAACGGATCCGGCGACAGAAGGCGCAGATCCAGCTGTACAAGCAGAACGCGACGCGGCTTGGAACGATCCAACAGGCCGAGCAGCAGCTCGCCGAATTCGAGTTGATCTCGGATGAATTGAACCGTCGCGCCGAGAGGCTGCGTCAGGAGCTTTCGGACCTTGGCATTCAGGATCCCTGATCGCTGGCGAGCATCGCCTCGACACATCTGATCGCCCGGTCCACCTCGGCGTGCTCGGCCCGGTCGGGTTGGGCGAGCGCGATAGCCCGCCTGCAGCGCGCAAGATGACGCGTGGCGGCCTGAGATGCGTCCGTTGCCTTGCTCGTGTGCATGTCGCTGAGGTTGTCGTAGACGTCGGCCAGCTTGATGAGCCTCGCTCGCCAGTCGGCTTGGGCCAGACGCGCGTCGTACTCGGGCTCGCGCTCGGATTCGGGCAGGATCATGTTCTTGGTCAGGGCGGCCACGATGTCCGCAATCTCGGGGCCGAAGCCGTCGGCGATGTCGTCGTAGTCGGCTGGCGTGTCCTCGATGGTGTCGTGGAGGATCGCGGCCGCCAGCGCGATAGGGTCATCGCAGCCGAACGTCTGGCGCAGTGTGAGCGCGACGCGGACGGGGTGACTGAAGTAGGGCGTCAGGCCGTCCTTACGGGTCTGACCCTGGTGCGCGCGAGCGGCGAAGGCGCACGCCGACTGCCAGAGGGCGTCGGCCTGGGCGCTCGGGGTGCGATCGGTCATGGGCTACCGCCGGATGGGGAGGCTGTTTTTGTCGAAGACGAGTTTCGTCTTGGCGGGCGTGTTGCCGTGCTCATCGAAGATTGTGAGCACGTTTTTCTTGCCGGCCTTGATGACGGACTCGGGCAGCAGCATGGTGGTGCTCGGGCCGACCTGCTTGCGGGTGCCCGTCTCGAGGAAGTAGCGCCCCAGGTGCTGATCGTTGAGGTAGACCACGCCCTTACTCAGCCCCGACATATCCAGACGCAGGGGTGTGCCCTCTGGGTCGATGGTGAACTCGGTGCGGTACCAGGTCGGGCCCTTGAATGAGCCGAGCTTGGTCTTGGCGACGTCGTCGTAATCGACCTTGGCCGGCGGCTCCCACTTGGCGAAGGCCCAGTCGGCCTTTGTGGTCACGCTGTCGGCGCCCTCGGTGAAGTTTGTGGTTGAGGCCAGCGTCGCCAGTGTGGCGGCGGGGTCGGGCTCGTCGCTGAGGATCGCGATCTGCAGCGTGTTGTTGCCGCGGTTGAGCTCGGACTGATCGAGCATGAATCGCGACGGGCCGGACTCATCGAGGAAGCGGATGGGCTTGTCGTTGAGGATGACCAGGATGCGCGTCGGCAGCGGGTCGATCGTGATAATGATGGGCGATTTCTTGCGGTGGACGAACGACCACTCGATGCGATCGGGGTAGGTCGTGTCGCCGACACGCATATGCCAGAGCGGTGAGATGGACGCCAGGGGCTGGATCGGGTCGGCCTGAACGATCGAGTGGCGGCCGGCCTTGAAGGGCTTGATGATGAAGAGCTCGTCGACGAGGCCCTTGGGCTCGGCCAGTGTCAGGCCCGAGTCGGGTCGGCCCATGTTCTCGGCGAGCACAACAAGATTGTGGTCGCTCTTGGTCAGCGTGAGCGCCATCGGCTCGTGGTCAGCGCCGGGGCCGAAGCCCATCGTGGCGAAGTCTTCACCGTCGAGGAAGAAGCGGAGGCGATCGCGTGAGCTTGGCGCGAGGACCTTGTGCTTCTTGCCGTCGCCTGCTTTGATGCTGATGCGGTACCAGCCGTAGCCGAAGGGCGAACCGAGGTCGGCAAGGTCCGCTGGGCCCGTGATCGGCGCGTAGCGGGCGCTGGTGCCGGCGACGTGCTCCTCGGCGGACATGGCTTGCCAGTCGTTGAGTGAGACGCTCGCCGAGCCGGTGCGCGGGGCGGTCTTGTCCTTGATGACATGCTTGCGGTCTTTGCCATCCAGGTCGACGTGGGTGCAGCTCTTGGCACCGGCCAGCGCCACGGGCTCGCCCGCTGCGTTGACGGAGTTGACGCCGATAAACACGCCGTGCTCGGTCGGGAAGACGGTGTCGATCGAGTCTTCGTTACCGATGACGAGCGTGAAACCCTCGTGATGCTCGGTGGCGACCGACTTGCCCTTGGGCACAGCGATGGTCAGCGGCGAGCCGTTGATCGACACCACGCCCTCGGCGCCCGCGGGGCCGAAACAGACGAGGGTCTTGCCCACGAGGGACATGACGCTCAATGTGCAGTAATCCATTGTGCCGCGGCCGTCGAGGAGCACATCGAAGAGGACCCACGCGGCGGCCTGCTTGCCCATCGGGACCGAGAGCGCCGAGCCGTCACCCAGAAGGATGTCGACGTTCTGCGAGCGTGAGCTCTTGCCTGTGGCGTACGGCTCGCGGGCGAGCAGGAACGCGACGGAGCCCTGCGTGCCGACGAGGTCGACAATGGCGACGCCATCGGATGCGGTGTGTGAGAGGCGCTGGTCGAGGAGGATGGGCTTGTAGTTGTGGTTGAGGTTGGCAAAGACGCGCGAGAAGCTGGACGCCATCGTGGTGACGCGGCGGAAGATGTGGTAGCTCTCGGTGGGCGTGCCCGCGTCGTCGATTGGCGCGTGCCGGCCGTGGGCGTTCTCGTAGTAGCGGGCCGCGTCGGTGCCGTCGCGGCCGGGCCAGAAGCCTGGTGTTTGTCCGCCAGCGATCGGGTTGAGCACAAACTGCCCGCCACCGGCGAGCACTTCAACAATGCGGCGCTGCATGGAGTACGGCGCCACCGCCGCCTCGGCAGGACCGCCGACGAACGAGGGCTGATCGATGGGCATGTCCACGACCACGCGGGGCTGATCCGGCGCGACACTGGTGAGCTGGCGCAGTGTGGCCAGCATGTCTTCGGATCCGACCCAGCCCTCGATCTCGCCCTCGACACTCTGCCAGAGGTTGTTGGCGTTGATGGAAGGGATCGTGAAGCCGGCTTCGCGGTAGTAACGGGCGAGCTCGCCCAGATACGCGGTGGCCGCTGCGTCGTCGCCGCAGGTCCAGTGCGACTCGTTCTGGAGCAGCACGATCGGGCCGCCCTCGCCGGGGCTTGTGACCTGCAGATCGCGGACCTGCTCGGCGACAGCGGTGATATACCTGCTGGCGGCTTCGAGGAAGGGCGCCGATGCGGCCCGGAGTTTGATGTCGGTCTTGCGAGCGGCCCAGTCCGGGATGCCGCCCATGTCCCAGCCCGCGCCGATGTAGGGCCCGGGGCGCAGGATGCAGAACATGCCCGCGGCATGGATGTACTGAACGAACTGACGCAGGTCGCGCTGGCCCTTGAAGTCGAACTGACCCGGGCGCGGCTCGTGGAGGGCCCACGGGATGCTCGTGGCGATGGCGTTGAAGCCGGCGAGCTTGGCCGCGTGAATCCGGTCGGCCCAGGCATCCGCGGGTATCCTGCCGTAGTCCATCTGACCGGCTACGAGCCAGATGCGTCGGCTATCGATCATGAAGCTCTGACCGTCGTGGGTCACCGTCGCCATGAAGCGGGCTCCAAATGCAGAGGGGTCTGTGTGAAGAAGTGAGAGGCCGGGTCTTCAGGCGGCCGATTTTGTTCGGTTCTTATTTGAAGACGGCAAAGCGGAAAGAAGGATAGGAGGGCACCTTGGAAACCGCAACATTTTCGGTGTCAAGGAATTAGATACCCCAGCCGCTGGGCCTCGGATTCGAACTCTTTCGGAGCGTTTGTTTGGGAAAGAACCAAGTATGTGTTTGGATAGTTCCCCTGATTCTCGCCATCCCGTCGGGGTGCATGGTCGGGATGGATGGCATCGATCGAAAGGTCGACAAGGTGCTCGCACAGCGCTCGAACGAGCTTGGCGACTTTGTGACACCCACCGAGATCCGGGGTTCTGGAGAGGTCGAGACCGACAAGCGTGGTCAGAACGACAAGGAAATAGAGACCGATAACCCCGCACCGGAAAAACTCGAATATATCCCGGCCGACGAGGCCCGCGATGCCCAGGCACGCCTTGACAACTACCTGACATCGACGGATTCCGAGGCGACGGTTCTGCCGCTGAGCGAAGCCCTCCGGATCAGCCAGAGCCAGAGCCGGGAGTTCCTGTCCGCCCAGGAGGATTACGTTCTCTCTGCCATCACGCTCCTGATCCAGCGCCACCGCTTCGACCCGCGGCTCTTCAACACGACCTCTGTCAGTGTCGCAGGCGCGGGCGACGACGGCCGGTTCACCTCTGTCCTCTCGATCCTCAACGAGCTGGGCGTGACCAAGCAGTTCGAGCGTGGCGGCCAGGTGGCAGCAAGCTGGGTGCTCAACGCGACCGAGGACCTCCGCAACGGCGCCACGGACCGGTACACGCAATCCAGCGAGATCGTGCTCTCGGGCAACTTCCCGCTTCTGCGCGGCGCGGGCACGGTTGCCAGCGAGGCGCTGATTCAGGCCGAGCGGAACGTGGTGTACGCAGCCCGGAACTTCGAGCGGTTTCGCCGGCAGCTCTTCGTGTCGATCGCCAGTGACTACATCCGCCTGCTCCAGCAGCTCGCCTCGATCCAGAACCAGGAGCGCCGGATCGAGTCGCTCGAGATTCTCCAGAACGAGACGCAGGCCAAGGCGGATGCGGGCCAGGTGCGTGGCTTTGAGATCTCGATCGCCGAGAGCGACCTGCTCCAGGCTCGCGCGGACCTTGCGGGGCTGCGTGACCGTTACCGGCTGTCCGAGGACCAGTTCAAGATCCGCATCGGCTTGCCGGTGGATCAGCCCATCAGCATCACACCGATGGAACTGATGCTGCCTGACCCGGATATCACGCTGGACGAGGCGATGCGGCGAGCGCTGGACTACCGGCTGGATCTGCAGAACTCGCGCGACCGCGTGCTCGACTCTCGCCGAGGCGTCTCCAACGCTCGCAACGACGTGCTGCCCGATCTGGATGTCAATGCGCGGGTGGGCCTGCCGACCGATCCTGATGTGGACGAGGGCGGGCTCGATTACGACCCGGACGAGCTGACATACTCGGCAGGGATCATGCTCAATCTGCCGCTGGATCGGCTCGAAGAGAAGCTGCGCGTCCGCCAGAGCATCATCCAGCTCGAGCAGCAGATCCGCAGCTACGAGCGGGACCGGGACAACGTGGTGATCGACTCGCGGGCTTCGGTGCGGGGCGTCGAGCTTGCTCGGCTGCAGCTCACGCTGGCCGAGCGTCAGGTCGAGACGAACCGTCGTCGCCAGCGTGGCCAGGAACTCGATCCCGACAACGTGACGCCGCAGGAGCGCGTCGACACGCAGAACGCGCTGCTCTCTGCGGAGAACGCGCGGGACCAGGCCGAGGCCGACCTCCGCGTGGCGATCCTGAATTACCTGCTGAACACGGGCCAGATGCGCGTGACCGAGACGGGTGCGATCTCACCGATCGGCGGGCTTGAATTGATGCCGGTGGACTAAAGCGGATTCTCGTTTGCCCGCTTCCAGATCGACCATTTGGGTATACCAGTCGCAGATAGAAACCAGATCACCAAGGCAATCAGGACCATTCCGTCGTGCACGATCGCTCGACTCGAAAAATGCCAATGTGTGCGTGGGCTCATGCCAGCGCTAGCTCCCATTTCGGGGTAGGCTGATGCAAGTGCCGTCCGGACTTGTTCGAAGCCCACCGACGGCAGATCCGCCACAGGCATTATCTCAGAATACGCGTGCCACCGGATGAGTGGAACAGCAAGAAGACCGAACTCGTCGATTCGATTTCGTCGAATTTCATAAGATGCAGCGATCACACTTTCGCTCTCAAGTATGACGCTGAGGGCTTGGGCGCGGACGACGCGTATACCGGCTTCGGTCTCGATCACCACTGGTCCTGAGTAAAATGAATCCGATGCTGTCTCTCGGATGGAATGCCCCCTGCCAGACGTGCCCGTTGATGTGCACGCCAACCAGAAGAGAGGGCGGTGCTGACGCAACTCAAGCCATTCAGACAGTTTGTTATTGCGTGACCACCACATGGAATGTGTGGGGAGTGTCCAAGCGAAGAGCCAGCCGACGAGCATGAGTGACAGCACTAGGAACACCGCAGGTGTGCGCAATGGATTCAGCATTTACCAGTTGGACGCCATAGCGGGTGGAATGGTTCGATTTATCGGGAATGGGCGGCGGGACGCCACCCCTACGCGAATCAACCGAAATCGCGTTGCCAGTTGTCGACGGTGAGCTGCCAGCGGTCGTGGATGTGCCAGGCTTCTCCGGTGGTGAGGTGGCTGGATTCGTCGCTGGACTTGGTGAAGCCGCAGGACGCGAAGAGCTTCTGGCTGGCCTTGTTCTCGGGCTGGATCCAGGCGTCGACGCGGTGCATGCCAAGACCCTCGGGCAGGTCGGCGAGCGAGTAGGACATGAGCGCCAGAAGCCCCTCGCGCGCCAGGCCCACGCCCGTGCGATCGGGGTCGAGCCAGCAGTTTGCGTCGGCGTTGTTCTCGAAGCCGCGGCGGATCACGACGAGGTTGAACGCCCCCACGATCGAGCCGGTGCGGTTGGTCGCGATGCGGCGAAAGGCCTTGCCCGCGGCGTCGCCTTTCTGGGTCAGTTCGAGCTGCCGATCAAAGATCGCCTCGGGTGTCGCGTCCTCATCGCCCGTCGGCAAGACCGAGCCCAGGTGGGCCCGGGCCCGCTCGACAAGTTCGATGTAGGGCGCACGATCGCGTGCTTCGAGGGCTCGCAGGATAAGTCGCGGCGTCTCGATAGAGACCGTGGGATGCTCGGTCGTTGGCGGCTCAACGTGGACACGGACCGGCTTGCGGGCGGTCTGGATGCTGGGATTTCGGGTGCCGAACTCAACCTCGGGGGGCATCACAAATCTCCGTGCCTGTCGCCGGCGTCGTGTACAGTCGGTCCATGGAGACCGAGGCCGCCCTGGCGGTGCGCATAGTTCTGGCTATCGGCTTGGGGTGGCTCCTGACGTTTACGTTTGGCCGTCGGTTGCTTCGGCTCGACCTGAGAGGGGCGGGTGTTGTGGGCGGGGTATGCGCAGGAATTGCGCTCGGGCCGATGGTCTTGGGGAAGCTGGCGCCGGATTTCTATGAGAGCGTCTTCGTAGGCGGCGTGGAGATGCGTCAGTCGCTGGAAACGCTCAGGACCGCGTCGGCGGAGAACATCAGGGCCTTGCGAGAGAGCGGCGTCACAGATGTCGCAGTGCAAGAAATGGAAGCTGCCCAGCAGCACTCGCTCGCCACCCGCGAACAACAATTGGAAAGTTTGCTCGCGTGGCATCGAGATGTGCCGCTGGCGGTCGCTTCCGCTATCGGTCTGGTCGCCCTCATGCTCGGCGCGATGCGCGCGCGGGGCGTTTCGCTCGATGGCATACGCATCGGGGCTGTGACAGCCCTGATCGTGGGGCTGGCGTGGGCGGTCCTGGCGCGGAAGCTGATTGGTACTGACCTGCGGACCTCGGCTGCGATGGGCGGGGTGCTGGCGGCCGGGACGGTCTGGACGCGCGGCAAGTGGCGGACCGGGTTCGGGCTGACAGGCGTCATCATCGCCGGCGTGCTGCTGTGTGTTGGTGATGCGCTTGGCGCAGCCTGGCGCGCGCTGACGGCCATCGGGCTGGGTGTGCTGCTGGGGCGCATCGTCGCGTTTGGCCCCAAGGGTCAGCGCCGGGCGGCGTGGATCGCGCACGGGCTCATTGTTCCAGCCGTCGCGTCCCTGATGGTCTCGTCGTGCGATCTCAGTCATGCGCCGACCGATGGGCTCCTGTTCGTCATGCTCGCCGGCGTGCTGGGCGCTGATGCGCACTTCATTGCGGCGTATCTCGCGCTGGGCTGGCTCGGCCGGGGCTGGAGGCGCAGCCGCCCCATGACCGCGTGGCACAGCGCCTACGCGCAGGGCTGGGGCGGGACGCAGATCATCCTGGCGAATCTCGTGCTCGCGTTCGGGCTTCTAGAGAGCCAGCCCGAGGTCGCCGGCGTCATCGGGCTTGCGGCGGCTGCGATGGCGATGACGGGCGAGATCACTCGCCCGGCGACGCATAAATCGCTGATCCTGATGCGGCGCCAGGGTGCCACCTCCCATCTCTGATGAGTGGTGTGTGAAGTTGTTCACTGAGTGGAGCACTACCCATCGGAGATGGGTAGTGGCACCGTAATCACTCGACCGTGACGCTTTTGGCGAGGTTGCGGGGCTTATCGACGTCGTGGCCCCGCAGGACGGCCGCGTAGTACGCCATCAGTTGCAACGGCACGACTGTGAGCAATGGGCTGAGCGGCTCGGCGACCTCGGGCACCCAGAGGATGTCGTGGGCGACCTGCTGGATTTCCTTGTCGCCCTCGGTCGCCACCGCGATGATGTGCCCGCCGCGGGCGCGGACCTCTTCGATGTTGGCCAGCACCTTGGTGTACTGCGCGCCGCGGTTGGCGATGAAGACGGCCGGCATGCCCTCGTTGATCAGGGCGATCGGGCCGTGCTTCATCTCGGCGGCGGGCATGCCCTCGGCGTGGATATAGCTGATTTCCTTGAGCTTGAGCGCGCCCTCGAGCGCGGTTGGGTAGTTGTAGCCGCGGCCCATGAAGAGCCAGTTCTCGCGATGGACGTGCTTCTCGGTGACAGCCCGGATCTGGTCGGCCTGCTCGAGCACGATCTCCATCTTGTCGGGGATGCTCTCGAGCTCGGCGATCATGTGCTTGGTCTTCTCGACGCTCGTCAGGCGGCGGCGACCCAGGAACAGAGCCATCATCGTCAGCACCGCGACCTGACCCGTAAACGCCTTGGT
>Ga0070727_10001933_pt1 | contig 20778 bp, 22 predicted proteins | sample tdAd472_FD_66722 | JGI IMG/M metagenome (GOLD analysis project Ga0070727, IMG submission 66722) | Marine sediment microbial communities from the Atlantic coast under amendment with organic carbon and nitrate - tdAd47.2 | ecosystem: Environmental > Aquatic > Marine > Coastal > Sediment | place...
GCATGTTGACGATCATGTGCGTGGATTGCGTGCGGTGGCGTCGCGAGGTGTGATGGGCGAAAGCTATCTGCTGAGTGCGCGCAACCCTCTGACGAATATGGAAATTGTAAACCGTATCTGCACTGTTCTCGACAACGCGCAACCCTATGGATCACCGCATTCACAGTTGATTTCACATGTGGAGGACAGGCCGGGGCATGATCTCCGATACGTATCGGATCCGTCCAAGGCGGAGAAGGATCTTGGTTGGCGGTCCGATATCGTCTTCGAGGACGGCCTGTCGGACACTGTGGGCTGGTACTTGGCCAACGGCGTGTGGTGCACCGAGGCGCAGGAACGTTATCAACGTGAGCGCCTGGGCTTGGCGCGGGCGGCGCAATGAAGGGCATCCTGCTGGCGGGCGGCCTTGGGGAACGCTTGTTTCCCATCACGCGGGCAACGAGCAAGCAATTGCTCCCCGTATATGACAAACCGATGATCTTTTATCCCCTCTGCGCTCTGATGCTGGCCGGTGCGCGAGAGGTTTTGATTGTCGTTCGTCCGACGGAAGAAGCCAGATTTCGGAGCCTACTCTCGGATGGATCTCAATGGGGCATGGATATTTCCTATGCCGTCCAGCCTTATCCAAACGGCATCGCAGAGGCGCCGCTGATCGGCGCTGATTTTCTGGGTGATGCGCGGTTTGCGCTTGCGCTTGGGGATAATATTTTCTGCGGCACCGATTTTGAGGCCGGTCTCATGGAAGCGGCTGCCGCATCATCGGGTGCGACGATATTTTTGAAGCGTGTGGCCGCGCCGGGTCGTTATGGCGTTGTGGCGTTTGCGGCTGATGGAAAACCACGACGGGTTATAGAAAAGCCTGCAGATCCTCCGTCCGACCATGCCGTCACAGGATTCTATATCTATGATGGAGATGCGGTCTCGATGGCACGTGAACTCAAGCCGTCGGCTCGTGGGGAGCTTGAGATTACCGATCTCAATAACGCCTATCTTGCACAGAACCGACTTTCCGTTGTCAGGCTCTCGGATGATGACGCGTGGCTTGATATGGGCACACCTGATGGATTGCTGGAGGCCAGTCAATTCGTGGCAACTGAGCAACGTCGCCGCGGAGAGCGCATCGGCGTGCCCGAGCATGTTGCCCTGCGCAACGAATGGATTGACGCGTCCGGGATCGAGCGGCTTGCTGCGGGCTATGGTGACAACGACTATGGTCGTTATCTGCGTCGGCTGATCGGTGATGCCTGAAACAGCGCCCAATCCGCTGCTTGTGATCGGGGCAACCGGTCAGATTGGCGACCAAGTTCTGGCGCGGACAACCGATCGGCCGGTCACGGCGATGGCGCGGGTACCCGGCAGACTGCCTGATCGGCACAATTTGCGGCCAGTCGCCCTCGAACTCGAAAAGGGCATCATGGCGGGCCGCGATGCGCCGCGGCAGGCGATCGCGACAATTCCCATTTGGCTCCTGGCTCCGCTTGCGGACCAAATCGCAGGACAGGGCGTGCAACGCCTTGTGTGTTTCAGCACCACATCAGTGCTGGGCAAGGCGGATTCATCGACGGTCAGCGAAAGGGCGACGGTTGAACGCGTGTTTGGCGCCGAGCAGAGCCTGCGAGACCGATCGGATGCAAATGGTCTGGCGCTGACCATCCTGCGCCCCACCTTGATCTACGGCATGGGTCGTGACCGGACCATCGCAGCCGCGGCCCGTTTCATACGTCGCTTTGGCTTCTATCCGGTCCACGGAAACGCGCGTGGTGCTCGCCAGCCTGTTCATGCCGACGATCTTGCGGCCGCCGCGCTTCTAGCACTGGATATCCCGCGCACCGAAGGCCGCATCTACGCGCTCGGTGGCGCCGAAACCCTGTCCTATCGGGATATGGTGGCTCGAATATTCCAGGCGCTGGGGCGCCGGCCGCGAATGGTTAATGTTCCGGGGTTGCCGCAAATTCTGGCGCTTTCCGGCGCTGTTATACCCGGCAGCGAGTTGAGTGCGGACGTCGCACGGCGCATGAATGTTGATCTGGCATTCGACGAAGGTTCGGCGGCAGCAGACTTTGGTTATGCGCCAAGGTCTTTTCTCACCGGGGGTGTCCAGGACCTGTTCGGCCCTGGCCACTAGGGTCTAACAGCCTTTCAGGCCCGCCATCAGATCGATGTGTGGGGACCAGCCGGGCAGGGGTGTGCCGTCCCACGGCACCATCACTTCGCCGTCGCGATGGGGCCGACGCCCCCAGTTGATCTGCACATTTTGTCCGTTCGCCGACATCCACATGGCTGCAAGCTCACGTAATGTGACGGCCTGTTGGGACGGGAGCGTATGGCTGGCGCGACCGAGAATTTCACCCGATGCAAGCAGGTTGCCCGCATGGACGAAGCCGTCGACCAAATCGTTGGCATGCACCATGTGTAAAAGCTGATCGCCCGGGGTCGCGTCGAGCGTTTCTCCATTCGCCGCGGCGTCTCGAAGCACCGCGAGAAATTTGCGGCGGGGATCATCGGGGCCGTAGCTGTCGTAGATCTTGAGTGTGACCGCGCAGAGGCCCGTGCGGCGGCTGTAGTAATCGATGATGTCGTCCGCGGCCTGCTTGCTCGCGGCATAGAGTGTGTTCGGTGCCGGGGTCGGATCGCCGGGTGCGCTCCCGGCGTTCTGCCAGCCGGTTCCTGCCGAGACCAGCGCTGGGCAGTTCGCCGCGACCGCCGCCTCGCAGAGATGAGCGGTGAAGGTCACATTGTCTTCGATGAGCCCGGCGATATCGCGCGGCGCATGGGTGCTTACAAACCGGGCCGCGAGATGGAACACGGCATCGGGCTGGGCGCGCTCGAAACAGCCGATCAGATCACGGGCGTCACCCGTTGCTGTGTGGATGGCGATGCCCTCGGGCAATGCCGCAATCCGGCCCGGATCACTCGTGGGACGCACGGTCGCCGTCACCGATATGCCAGCATCGGACAGGCGATGGACCAGATGCGCGCCGAGAAACCCTGTTGCGCCGGTGACCACTGCGGAACGGAACCGTGGTGCCGTGCGAGGTTCAATCATCGGCCGCGCCCTGCGCATTCGCAACGAAGGCGTCGATGTCCGTTTCGAACAGGTCGGCTGAATCGCGGATCTTCGCTTCCGGCCAATTCCACCATGCGATGGTCTCCAGCGCCGAAATCTGCGCCGGTCCGAACCGGCTACGCACGGCTTTTGCCGGCACCCCGACATTGATCGAATAGGGCGCGATATCCCGTGCGACCACGGCGCCCGCGCCAATGACGGCGCCGTTTCCGATTGTCACACCGCTGAGAACTACTGCCCGTGCACCGATCCACACGTCATGCCCGATTGTGATGGGCCCGCGGGTGATCGCATCTGTGCCGCTGCCCGTCAGCAGACTGCGCACGGGATAGGTCGCGGGCCGGTTGGTTCGATGGTCGGTCTTGCAAAGGATCAAAACATCCGGCCCGACGGAACAGTAATTGCCGACCGTGACGGGGCAGTCGGGGGAGAGACCGGCGAAACTGTTGCGGTCGAGGCCGTAAGTGCCGCGCCCGATCGAGACATAGCCGGGAAGTTGGCTCTTGCGCGTGGGAGCGCCGAACAGACGGCGGAGGCTGTAGGCGAGGCCGCCCATTCTAGGTCTCGACCGCGAAATCGGGATAGGACGCATCGCGGTCGGACATGACCGCCGGCGCCTCCGGCCAGGCGATCGCGAAAGTCGGATCGTCCCAGCGCACGCCATGTGCGAGTTCGGCCACATAAGGTGCACCCATCAGATATTCGATCTCGCAACTGTCTTCGAGTGTCAGGAACCCGTGGGCGCAACCGGCGGGCACGAACAGCGCATTTTGCCGGTCTGCGCCGAGTTCCACGCCGGTCCAGAGGCAGAACGTACTTGATTGCGGGCGGAGGTCGACGGCCACATCGAAGATCTGGCCGCGCGTGCAGCGGACCAGCTTCGGGTCAGGTGTCGGTTCGGCCTGAAAATGCATCCCCCGCAGGGTGCCTCTGCGATGATTGCGTGAGATGTTCGTTTGCACGACCGTGAAGTTCATCCCCGCATTCGAGAATTCCTCGGCGCAGAAACTACGGGCGAAATCGCCCCGTTCGTCTGCAATCGGCATTGTCTCGATCTCGAAGACGCCGGCGATATCCGTGGGAATAAACTTCATCACAAGATGGTCAGCTCCGGGACGGCCACAACAAATCGACCGCCCCATTCCGCGATATAGTCGTGGGCGGCGGTAATTTCACGCTTCAGATTCCACGGCAATATCAGCACATAGTCCGGCTGTGTGTCGCGTAATCGATCAGGTGCGACGATCGGGATGCGGCTGCCTGGCAGGAACTTTCCTTGTTTCTGATCGCTGACGTCGGCCACGAAGTCGATACGAGATTCGTTCACGCCGCAGTAATTCAGTAATGTATTGCCCTTTGCTGCGGCGCCATAAGCGGCAACGGATTTGCCATCTGCATGGGTCTTCTGCAGGAACGCCAGTAGCCCGTCGCGGATGGCCTCCACGCGAGCTTGGAATCCGGCATAGCTCTCTATTCGGTCGAGCGCCAGCGCCGCCTCGTCGCGCCGAACCTTGGCAAGCCCGGAACCCACCGGGCGTGGGTCGCCGTCACTTCGCGTTGCGAAGATGCGCAGGCTTCCACCGTGGGTCGGCAATTCTTCGACATCGAACAGCCGTAACCCATGCCGGGCGAAGACCTTCTCCACGACCAGCAGCGAGAAATAGGAGAAATGCTCGTGGTAGATCGTGTCGAACTGCGCGTCCTCGATCAGCCGCGCCAGATGGGGAAACTCCATCGTCAGCACGCCACGCGCGGAGAGCAGGTGCGCGAGGCCGGCAACAAAGTCATTCAGGTCCGGTACGTGGGCCAGCACGTTGTTGCCGAGCAGCAGATCAGCTTCGGTTCCCTTGTCACGCAGCGACGTTGCGAGATCCAGGCCGAAAAACGCGGTCAACGTTCGCACGCCGTTCGCTTCGGCCGTGCTAGCGACGTTGGCGGCGGGCTCGATTCCGAGCACCGGAATGCCCGCTTTGACGAAATGTTGCAGCAGGTAGCCGTCATTGCTGGCAACTTCGATGACCGAACTGGACGGGCCCAGACCGAAACGTTCTATGGCCATCTTCGTATAGGCCGCGGCATGGGCGACCCAGCTCGTCGAGAAGGACGAGAAATAGGCGTAGTCGGAAAATATCTCCTCCGCCGGCACCACATCTTCCACCTGGACGAGGAAACAGCTGTCGCACACGCGCGCATGCAGTGGAAAGTGCGGGTCCGCCGTGCTGGGTTCGGCGTCGTCCAGATAGCTGTTCGCCAGCGGCGTCTCGCCCAAATCGGCGAAGCTGGTACGCAGGCTCTCCCCGCAGAACCGGCACGCCAAATCTGTTTCGCGTTGGGCGCTCATGCCACATCCATTTCCTGATACGCGGTGATCTGGTCCTCGACGAGATCGCGCGGGGCGGCGCCCTGCAACGCCTGGGCGTGCCAGCGCGCTGTCCATTCGGCGGCATCGGCCTGTGAAAGGCGCGGCCGCCAATCCAGGGTTTTCGCCGACAGCGAGGCATCAAGAGCCAGGTTTTTGGCCTCCACCGGCCCGTTTTCCGCGACATGCCGCCAATCTTCCACCTGTATGCCTTCGGCGCGCGCCGTCTCGATCACCCGTTCCAAAATCCAGCTCACGGGCTGGGCCGATTCGATGTCGGGGCCGAAGTTGAGCGCATTTGGGACTTCTGTGTCGGTGTCGCGCACGAGGGCTTCGGCGTAGCGCATATAGCCGGCAAGGACATCGAGCACATGTTGCCAGGGGCGTGTTGCCGCCGGATTGCGAACGTCGAGGGCCTGGCGCGCGCCGATGGCCCGGAACAGATCGGGCAAGATCCGATCCTCCGACCAGTCGCCGCCGCCGATGACATTGCCGGCACGCGCGGTGGCAAGCCGCGGCGCGCGGTCGCGATTTTCGAGGATGCCGCGTCGCCAGCCCGCGCTCAGGGTTTCCTGAGCGGCCTTCGATGCGCCATAGGGCTCTTCACCGCCCAATGGGTCAGACTCGACGAAGGGCCGGCCGCTGTTGTCGTTGCGGTAACATTTGTCACTCGTTACGACCAGAATGGCGCGAAGCCCGGCACAGGCCTCGAGTTTTTCGAGAAGATTGCCGGTGCCCTGCACGTTGGTCGCGTAGGTTCCGAGCGGGTCGCGGTGGGCCCGCCGGACCAATGACTGCGCGGCCAGATGTATGACGATGTCCGGGTCGGCGGCGGCGCAGGCGATCTCCACCGCATCCCGATCGCGAATGTCGCCCGTCATTGAGGTGAGGTATTTCCAGGTGCCGAGGTCTCGAAACAGGTTTGCGCCGGCCTCGGGTGCGAGTGCGAATCCGTGGACGTCGGCCCCCAGAATTTCCAGCCATGTGCAAAGCCATGCGCCCTTGAATCCGGTGTGGCCTGTGACGAGCACACGGCGGCCGCGCCAGAAGTCCTGGTCGGGATTGCGCATCATGTCTGCGTGCCTGCAGTTGCCGGCCGGGCGCGGGCGACGGTTCGTGAGGCAGGCACGCGAAGCAGATATCCTGCAGTCCCGAACAGCCGGGCCAAGTCTCGCCAAGCCTGTGCCCGTCGGAGGGTGAGGAGATTTCCGAGCGTTTTGGCTGCATATCGCAACAGGTTCGCCCAGGCGATCGCGGCGCATGCCGCGCGGCCATGATATTTCTGTTCGAGATAAAGCCGCGACCAGGCCATGTGCCAGTATTTCTCCCAGCGGTAGTGCGCGCTTGGGCGCACCGACCCGCCGCCACCATGATGGACCAGCGCGTCTGGCACCAGAACGGCGCTGTGCCCGGACGCGCGTATGCGCATGCAGAAATCATCGTCTTCGTAGTACAGAAAGATGGCTTCGTCGAACGGCCCGATATCTCGAAATGCCGCCATGCGAAGCAGAACCACCGCGCCGGACAGATAATCCGCGCAACAGGGCCCATCGGGCGGCACTTCGCCTGCCCGTGCGGGCAACAGGTGTCGTCGGAACAAATTGATATCATGCGCCGGTTCATAAGCGCCTGAATCGTCGAGCACACAGGGGGCCAGAAGAGCCGCTTCCGGGTAGGCGTCGGCGGCATCGAGCAATCGCTCCACTGCGTCGGTATCGACCTTGGAATCGGGATTGGCCAGGAGAGCGAACTCACGCGTGACCTTTGCGAGCCCCTGATTGGCGCCGGCGCCATATCCGACGCCGACCGTGTTCTCCTCAATGATCGCGTGGGGTATCAGCTGTCGCGCCAGTTCTGACGTCTCGTCGTCGCTGGCGTTGTCGATGACGATCACCTCGGCAGCATCCCCAATACCGGCCAGGCAACCCTCGATGACCGCGCGACTGTGGTGGGTCACGGCCACGACGGATACACGCTGCCACGGGTCGGCGCGGGATATCTTCGGATTTTCGGTTGTGGGAGCCACGCCCGGCACCAGTTTTCTGCGGTCAAGAAGAATGGGGATTTTGACCCCGGCCGCCGCGTCGGACAAGCGGTGTCGCACCTATTCGAGCAGCATTTCACGCGCCAGGCCGAACAATTGGCCATCGCTCGCCGCCAGGGATTCGAGCACGCTGAAATGATTGCCACCATGCACGCTGGCGATCCTGACATTGGCGCCATGGCTGCGGCAGTTCGCGGCAAAGGCTTCGGCCTGGCGGTGAAACTCGCGACCTTCATGTGATCCGAGCGCCACGACGGTGTTTGCCTTCGTGCGGGGCAGCGCAAACATCGGGCTCAGCGCGGCCGCGCTGGCGGCGTCGAGCCCCAGCGGATTTCCGATGGGCGTGTGGCGGATCGGTTCCAGGTCGAAGATGCCGCTGATCGGTATCGCGCTCTTCACGACGTCGGTCGGAAGCGCATTGTCGAATGCGGGCCAATCGGTGGTAAGAACCATGCCGGTGAGATGCCCACCGGCGGAATGGCCGCTGACCTGAATCCGATCCCGGTCGTAGCCCAGTTCGGGGCCGTTTTTCCAGATATGGGCCATGCCGCGCCGCACCTGATCGACCAGGTCGGCCAATGTGTGCTCCGGGCAAAGCGTATATTCGAGATTGGCAAACGCAATGCCCGCGTCCAGGAACGGTTTGGCCAGAAACGCGTAGCTCTCCTTGTCGTTCCATTGCCAGTAGCCACCATGGATGAAGACATGCAGCGGCGGGTTCGGTGTGTCGGGCAGGAAAAGATCGAAACGATCGCGCGGCCCGTCGCCATAGGTCAGATCAAGATGGCCGTTCTGCGCGGCGGCCCGCAGCTGGTCGCTGCGCGTCTCGAAGTCGGCAATGAACGCCTCGAAGTCCGGCACCTTTCCCCGGTTGTTGTATTCGGCAAATAGGGTTTCGGCGTCGTAGTCGAGATAAACAATGTCGCCCATCTGGGCCTCCTGGTGGCGCGCGGTTAGCGCTCGGTGCCTGAGATCGTCTCATAGAAACGGCAGAGCGCGGCTGTGTCGATATCATACATGCCCATCCCGACGGCGCCCTGGTGCATTTGCAGGGCTGCCTGGAACAGAGGGGCGGGGTAGTGCATCTCCTGCGCGAACGCGCCGATGACCGGCCCGTCCTTGGACGCCATGCCGAAATTGCCGCGCGAGCTGGTGTAGTCCTCGCTGACCATCATCGGGCCGCGTATTTCCCAGAGTGCCGAGTTCGCCGCACTGTCCTTTACCAGGTCGAACACGTCGCCGGCCTTCAGGCCGGCCCTGAGGCCCATCGCCATGGCTTCGGCATTCGCCGCCGTCAGCACGCAAACCAGATGGTTGATGACGAACTTGATCTTGCTCGCATTGCCGAATTCCCCGACGAAACTGTGCTTGCGCGTAAACGCCGACAGCACATCTGCGTTGGCGTCGTAGGCGGCCTGGTCGCCGCTCATATAGGCGGTCAGGGTCTTGGCGAGAATCATGTCCCGGTTGCCGCTGACGGTGCCGTCGATCAGGGTCATGCCGGAATCCGCCGCAATGCGCGCGCCCTCTTTCTTGACGGCAATGGGCATCGTGCAGGTATCGATCAGCACGAGGCCGTCGCGTCCGGCCGACGTCACGCTGCCCTGGCCGGAAATCACGGACTCGAAGGCATCGATCGTTGGCAGGGAAAGGATGACCACATCGGCTTTCTCCGCCACATCGCGGGGGCTGTCCGCGCGCTGTCCGCCACTTTCCTCGAGTTCGTCGAGGGCTTCGTCGCGCACGTCGAACCCGACAACGTCGAACCCGCCCTTCACGAGCATGATGGCCATGGCGGATCCCATCGCGCCCAGCCCCACAACACCTACGGTCTTACGCATCGCACTCTCCTCTGCTTCGGGGTCGACCCGGATTTATGTCACCGATATTCGGTTTGCCACACCGGCCGGCCGACCGCTGTTCGCCCTGCACCGAGTCTTAGCCGGTGAGACACGCGTTTTCGAAACCTTGTTGGTCACCGACCAATGAGAAAAGCTTCGCGAAACTCGCGGTCTCGCGCCCAACCCACGACAGGAGCCTCGTCATGTCCACCGATCGTCCTTATCGCGTTGCCACGGAGGATGAGTTCCCCATTCTCGATGCCGGTCCCTATCTGGCCGGTGAAACAGGCGCGTTGGACGACCTGGCCGCGCGGGTGCGCGATGCCTTCGAACGTGTCGGCTTCATGATGCTGGTCAATCATGACCTGGACTGGGACGTCATCGATACGGCCTTTGAAGGCTCGAGGCAGTTTCACGATCTGCCGCGCGACGAAAAGATGAAGGTGAAGGTCAACGAGCACCAGATCGGCTATGTGCCGATGGGGCTGTCGTTGAACAAGAACCATTCGGTCGACAGCACCGAAGGGCTGAAGAGCAACGCGATGGAGAACCTCACTTATCATCAGGACCGCGCGCCCGATGACCCCAAGGTTATCTCCGGTGAACGGTTTCGCTGCCAGAACCAATGGCCGGATTCGGAAACGGCACCGGGTTTTAGAGAATCACAGATGGCCTATCACGCCATGCTGTCGGATCTCGGCTATCGGATGCTGCCGGTGTATGCGCGCGCGCTCGGGATGTCGGCGAACTATTTCGACGACTATTTCAGGGATCCGTCGATCGTCGTGCGGATGGTGAAGTACCCCGCCATGGGGGAGCTCCGCGAAGATCAGTTCGGATCGGCCTCGCACACTGATGCCGGCTTCATCACGATGTTGCCCCAGAGCAATCAGCCGGGCCTGCAGATCAAGACACCGGACGGCGAATGGGTCGACCATCCGCGCATGGAGCGTAGCCTCATCGTCAACGCCGGCAACATGATGCGGCGCTGGTCGAACGACCGCTTCCTGGCGTCACCCCATCGGGTGACGGCGGCGACGACCGACGACAGATTCTCGCTGGCGTTCTTCTTCAACCCCGATCTCGATGATGTCATTGTTCCGGTTGAAAGCTGCTGCACAGAGGAGACTCCCTGCAAGTACGAGCCGCTTCGCTACGGGGATTTCTTCGCCGATTATCTGGCGGGTGCCTACAGCAACCAGAAAGGTCGCGCCGCTGCCGAGTAACGCCGTAACACCCCAAATATCCCCCGGTTCCGGTCTGGTTTTCGGCGGGGCTGGCGGTTAGTCTGCGGCCTTCAATTTGACCGCAAGCAATCCGTTGGGGAGCAAGAGTATGGCGAAGGTGACACTGGAACAGGCGAACAAGATCATTGCGGCTGGCCAGGCCAAGGGTAGAGACCTGGATATCGGCCCACTGACGATCGTCGTCCTCGACGATGGCGGTCATCTGGTGTCGATGCAGCGCGAAGACAAAAGCGGCATCATGCGGTTCGAAATCGCCTTCGGCAAAGCCTGGGGCGGGCTGGCGATCGGCCGGTCGTCGCGCGCCAACGAGACGGATTTCCTGACTCGCGAGCATTTTGGCGTTGCGATCGCCGCGGCCTCGGGCGGGCGGGTCATTCCCGTCGCCGGCGGTGTGTTGATCCGCGACGCGGATGGTAACGTCGCGGGCGCCGTCGGGGTCACGGGCGACAGTTCGGACAATGACGAGGCCTGCGCGGTGGCGGGCATCGAGGCCGCCGGTCTGACGCCGCAAGTCTGACGCCGCAAGTCTGACGCTGCAGTCTTGATCGGTCCGGCCGCGCGGCGCGGGCGCTAGACGCCCCGCCGTCCGTAGGACCGCACGACAAACAGGAAGACGGTCAGGCTCAAAACAGTCGTGGCTGTTTGCGCCATCCCCATTTGCAGCGACAGGCTGTGGGGCAGGTTTGCCACGATCAGCGACATGGTGAACGCCCATCCCATATGCAGGCATCCACCGAGGGCCGATGCGGCCCCCGCGAAGGCCGGGGGCACGGTGTTCAGCGCCTGGGCGTAGCAGTTTGCCAGCACGAGCCCGGTGCCGAAGTTCGAGATCAGGATGGCCGTGACAATCAACGCGGGCGTCGCGTGGCCGGTCAATGCGAGCATCACCTGGAGAAGGCCGCCCAGGATCCCCATGGTGCATCCCGCGCCGACGATCAGATCGACAGGGAGGAAGCGCACAAGTCGCCCGGACACAAAGCTCCCGGTGATGAACGCGATGGGAATCACCATCAAATACAGGCCGAACACTTTGGGGGTGACGCCGAGTTGACTGATCAGCACAATCGGAGCTGCGGTCATGAAGACCTGAAAAATCGCGCTTTGGAACGAGATGGTCAGGCTGTAGCCCATGAAGCCGGCGCGCCGAAACAACGCCAGATAGCCGCGGGTGAGTTGGAAGATATCGATCTTCTCACGCGCGTGCTCGGGCAGCGTTTCACGCAGCACCGGGATCGCCACGAGGAGGGACAATCCGCTCACGATCGCGGTGGCGAGGAAGGTCGCGCGCCAGTTGAAGCTCTCGACGAGCTCGGCGCCGATAAGCGGTGCGATGGCGGGCCCGACGCCCAGCGATATCGCCACATAGGACATCGCCTGTGCCGCCGCCTTGCCGTCGCTTGTGTCACGGACGGTCGCCCGCCCCACGACGATGGATGCGCAGGCGCCCGCCGCCTGGAAAAAGCGCCCGCCGAGCAATTGCCAGATGTCGGTCGCGAACGCGCAGGCGAGGCTGGCGAGCATGAACAGTGCGACGCCGCCCATGATGACCGGGCGGCGTCCGAACCGGTCGGACAATGGTCCGACAACAAGCTGCATGAATGCGAACGCGATCAGATAGGCCGGGATGATGAGTTGGGTCCGGCCGAGACTCGTCTCGAGGTCGCGCGCGATGTCCGGCACGGCGGGCAGGAAGATCGTCAGCGCGAGCTGGCTCGAAAACATCATCGCGAACAGGACCGCGAGCGAGGATCTGCGAAGGGCCATACGGGAGATCAGTAGAGGCCGGCGCGGCGCGCGCGCCCGCGGAGCAGGGCGAGGACCGTGTCGACGGTCGGTGTTTGCACGCCCGCGATCTCACCCATTTCCGAAACCACCGTGACCATGGCATCGATCTCGAGGGGACGGCCGAGCTCCAGGTCCTGCAGGATCGAGGGTTTGAATTCACCCAGTTCGGCCCCCAGGTCGATACGCGCCTCGACGCTCATATTCATCGGCAGGCCGAGCGCGTCTCCCACGTCCATGGCCTCCCGCATCATCGCCGCCGCGATCGGCCGGACATCCGTGTCGTTTGCCAGGCCGGCTAGGGTGGCACCGGTCAACGCGCAGATCGGGCCCATGCCCATATTCCCGATCAGCTTCATCCATATTTCGCCATGGATATCGTCGGTACCGCGGCCATCGAGCCCGGCGTTTGTGAGGGCTGCGGCCAGTTCGTTGGCGGGCGCGGACAAACGCCGGCTCGCGTCGCCAACGATGAAAATATTCCCCGCAGCATGATCAACGACCCCGGGCTCCGGCACCGAGGCGCCGGCATGTACAACACAGCCCAGCAGGCGATCCCGGGTCAGGGTTTCACCCAGTATGCCGTTGGGGTCCGTGGAAGGCAGAGAGCGGCCGGCCAGCGGGCCCGTCAGCGCGTGGCAGAACCACCAGGGAACCCCATTCATCGCCGTGACAATGACCGTATCCGGCCGCAGGAGGGGTGTGAGAGATGGTGCGATGCCGGGCAGGGCGGGTGCCTTGACCGTCACGATGACGTAATCCTGGGAGCCCAGGTCGGATGCATCGGCCGCGGCATGTATCTTGGCCGTGATCTGTTCGCCCGCCCAGTTCAGGGTGAGGCCGCGTTCCTGGATGGCCTGCAAATGGCCCCCGCGAGCGATGGCCGAGACGTCATGTCCGGCTTGCGCCAGCCGGGCCGCCAAAATGCCACCAATTGCGCCGGCGCCGACAATGCAGACTTTCACTGCCCGGGTTCCATGTCAGCACACCAGGGCATCATCAACCCAGTTGGCCAGCGCGAACAGGTCGGCATCGCGACCGTGATAACCAATCAGCTGCAGGCCGAGAGGGAGCGCGTCCGCCGACAGCGCAGGGAGGGTGATCGCCGGTGCACCCATGCAGGATGCGGGCGAACAGGTGAGCGGATTGCCGAGATTCTCGAGCCCAACGGGAGCTGTCTCGGGTGCGGTGAGGCCAATGACCCCGTCGATTTCCGGCGCGGTCGCCATGAACCGTTCGCGAAAGCCGTCTTTCCAGGCCAAGGCCTTGTTGTAATCGTCCAGCGTGATCGCATGGGCGCGTTCCAGCAGGCGTTCAATCCGTCCATGGAACCGGTGGCCTTCACGCTCGTACTCGAAGAAGGGCCAACGCATTTCGAATGCCGCCACCTCGGCGATACACCAGTCGGCGCGGGTGAAATCATCCTCAAGTGCCTGAAGTGCGGGCGCGCTGCCGGGCTCGACGATGTCCACGCCGGCGTTCGATAGCTTGGCCAGGGCGCCCTCGAAGGCGTCGCGAACGCTTGACTCTGCTATGTCCCAGCCGGGCGTGTACATGCGCATCAGCCGCTTGGGAGCGTTCTTGGCGGGCAGCTCGGTCGGCCCTGTGAGGCCCCGCGAACCCGGGATGGGACCGGCCTCCGCCGCGAGGACATGCAGAATTCGCCAGGCGTCTTCCAGGGCGTTTGCATGCACCCCGACATGTTCCCCCGATGGCGAGAAGGGATGAATGGCGTCCTGGCGGATGGCACCGTAGGTCGGTTTGACGCCGACATGCGCGCAATAACTGGCCGGCCGCATTACCGAAGACATAAGCTGGGTTCCGATTGCCGCCGGTAACATCCCATCGCCGACCGCGGCCGCCGAGCCGCTCGATGAGGTGCCCGGTGTGCGCGCGGGATCGTAGGGATTGCGCGCCGGGGTCACCGCGCCATAGGCGAATTCAGTTGTCGCGGTTTTGCCGACAATAACGGCGCCCGCGCGTTTCAGGGCTGCCGTGACAGGCGCATCCCGTTCCGGAACCCAGCCTTCATAGATTGGACTGCCGGACTGGGTGGGCACTCCTGCCGTTTGGATGATGTCCTTGAGCCCAACCGGCAACCCATCGAGCGCGGATGCGGGTCTACCGTCGCGATAGCGCTGGGTGGCGGCATCGGCTGCTGCCCGGGCCTCGTCGATCGTCAACGTGACGAAGGCATGAATATCATCTTCGGATGCCATGATCCGATCGACAAATCGTTCGAGGTAGTCGCGCGGGGTCTCCTGGCCTTCGCGGAATGCCTGGGCCGTATCGCGGAAGGACCGGGTGTGGTCCGGTCCAGCCGCATAGGAGATCGGGCGCTGAGTTGCCATCGGCGGGCTAGAGAATCTCCAGCACGGCTTCCGGCGGCCGTCCGAGACGTGCCTTGCCGTTCGTCACCACGATCGGTCGTTCCATCAGGATCGGAAATTTGAGGATCGCCTCGATGATCTCGTCTTCGGTTTTTGAGGGATCGGCGAGGTTGAGCTGCTTGTAGGGCTCTTCGCTTTTGCGTAGCAGATCGCGCGCGGATATGCCCAGCAAGTCGAGCAGCTGTCGCAACTCGATGTCGTCCGGTGGCTCCTTTAGATACTCGATCACCGAGACCTCGATTCCCCGCGATTCAAGAAGATCCAGGGTCGCCCGGGACTTGCTGCACCGGGGGTTGTGATAGATGTCGACGCTGACACTCATGTCCAATTCCTTCTCTCAGAGCTTCGGACAATCTGCCCCTGCGACATAGTCGGCCGCAGTTGTGCGAATTGCCGTCCGAAAGCATTTATTAACCAAACAAACCGATAGTTTAACGATTGTTGGATGATTTTTCGCGAATCTGTCCACCAGTTACCAGAAGACTTTAACCGGGGAAGCGTGTGACACAATTGAACGCCAATGATTTGTCGGACCTCGTGGTAATGGTCGTTGACGACAATGACCACATGCGGCGCCTGCTGCGCAGCATTCTGGAGGCGCTCTCCGTCTCTCAGGTGCGCGAGGCAGCCAATGGCATGATTGCGCTCAACGACAGCAAGCTGGTGCTTCCCGACGTCATTATCACCGACATGATGATGGAACCGGTGAACGGCCTTGAATTCACCCGCATGCTGCGTGATGACCTGACCCATCCGGCGACCCGTGTTCCGGTCCTCATGATCACCGGGTATTCCGAAAAGCAGCATGTCGAAGCCGCGCGCGACGCCGGCGTGACGGAATTCCTGGCCAAACCGGTTACCGTCAAGGGAGTGGGTGCGCGCCTGAACAGTTTGCTCACCAATCCGCGCCCCTTCGTGCGGACTCAGACATTCACGGGTCCGGACAGGCGTCGTCGGGAGGTGCCCGTCGAGGATGATATGCGTGGCACGGGTGCGCTGCCGTCACAAACAGTGACACCATTGCCCAGGCTGTCGGCGCCGGCCCATGCGCCGGCGGATTCAGATCCGGGAGCTGTAACCCCGGATCCGAAACGCCGTGCGCTTCGCTAAAGCCTAAATTCTTCTGAAGCCCGTTCCGGCTAGAAGACGCCCATGCCCGCCGTTCGCGGCAGCCAGAGCACGATCTCGGGGAACAGGGTGATCAGCATGACCAGGAACAGCGTGAAGATGAAGAAAGGTGCGACACCCTTGAAAATCTTCATCAACGGGACGTCGGGCGCCATCTTCGCCATCACATAGACATTGATCCCCACCGGCGGGGTGATCAGGGCCAGTTCGGCCATGATGACCGCATAGACGCCGTACCAGACCGGGCTGTAGCCCAGGTCCAGAATGATCGGCATGGTGAACGGAATGGTCAGGATCAGCATGCCCCAGACGTCCAGCACCATGCCCAGCACGATGAACAGCAGACTGATCATCAGCATGACCATCAGCGGCGAGAACTGTGCGGCCGTGATCCAGTCGACCACGCCCGTTGTCAGGCCGGTCAGGACGACGAATTTGCCCATCATGTGACCGCCGATGATGATCACGAAGATCATCGCCGAGGTGTGCATCGACTTGAGCAGCGACTCTTTGAAGTTGGTGAGATTCAGTCGCCTCATCGCGAGGGAAATGAGCAGAAGCGCGAGCACGCCGACGCCGGCGGCTTCGGTCGGGGTGAAGACACCCGTATAAATGCCGCCGATCACGATGATGAATGTTAGGAAGATTGGCGTGACCTTCGTCAGCGACCGGACCTTCTCGCCCATGCTGTATTTCTCGCCGACCGGGCCCAGCTCGGGGTTGATCATGCATTTGATCGCGATCGTGGCCGAATAGCCGATGGTCATCAGGATGCCGGGAATGATGCCGGCGATGAACAATGCCCCGATCGAGGTCTCGGTCAGGATGCCGTAGCCGATCATGATGATGCTCGGTGGAATAAGGATGCCGAGCGTCCCCGCGGCGCTGACGGAGCCTGTGGCGAGCGAATCGTCGTAATTGTAGCGACGCATGGCCGGAATACACATCGGCGCCATGGTCGCCACCGCGGTGACACTGCCACCCGACACGGCGCCAAAGCCGCCGCATGCCACGACCGATGAGATCGCCAGGCCGCCGGGCAGGCGGCCAAGCCAACGGTAGACGCATTCATACAAATCGTAGGCGATATTCGTTCGCTGGACGATCTGCCCCATCATGAAATAGAGCGGGACGGCCACGAAGACGAAGCTTGTACCCTGCTCGATGAAGGTGATCGAGAGTTGGGTTTCCGCAAAGTTCGATCGGCCGACGATGAAGAAGCCGGCGACGGCGGTACCCAGCATGGCGAAGCCGATCGGCACGCCGAGGACAATCAGCAGCATCATGGCCACAAAGGCGACCAGGCCGATGGCGCCCTTGTCGAGCGACTTCAGGGTCTCGAGGGTGCCGGTTGCGCTGAACAATGCGGCCGCGAGCAGGATGACCACCAGCACGGCCAGCGCGGGGAAATTGATCGACTTGGCGTTCATCGTCTACTCCTCCATACCGACGGACTCTGTCCGCGAGAATTCTTTGAAATTGAAGATCGTGGCGAACAACCGCAGCACGTAATAGATGATCAGGATGACGCACATCCCGAAGATCGCCAGATGGTGGCCCCAGATCGGGAGGCGGACGAATTCCGTGATACGTCCGAGGTCATAATCGAATAGGAACTCTTCCCAGGCATGGTGGCCGAGAAGATAGAAAAGCACGATCGCGCACAGGATATAGACGACATCCATCGCCTCCTGGCTGCGTTTGGGCAGGTTCGAGATCAGCAATTCCATGCGCACATGGCCGTTCTGGCGTGTGCATTCCGGAATCGCAAACGCGAAGACCAGCAACAACATCCACTCGTTGAATTCAAGGCTCCAGATCCACGGATCGTTCAATGCATAGCGTTTGAAGACATCGACCATCACGATAATGGAGATCGCGGGCAGTACGATGAGCCCGCCGATTTTGTCCAGATTTCTGGATAGGAATTGGAAAGATTTTTCGATTTTTTCCATTTTCAGGAGCCTTTCAGAAGGAGTCCGGCCGGCACCAAATGCGCCGGCCGGACGAAACCTCCGTTACTTCATGTCGTACATGCCCTGGACGGGATTATTGATCGCGTCGAGCATGACTTCGTTCGGAGACATGCCGGCAAATTTCGCAGCACCTTTCCGAATGTCCGCCATCATGGCCTTGGCCGGAACACCCTTTTTCTCGGCGTCCGCAACCCATGTTGCCTCGACATCCGCGACGGCGGCTTTCCACTTGTCGAGTTCGGCTTGGCCCATGTTGATGGACTCGAGGCCCTGCTCTTCCATTTTGGCGACGTTGACGATGCCGCCATAGTCATAGAAGCCGGCCGCTTCGGCGATCGCCATCTGGCGGCCCCAGTTGTTGACGACAACCTGCAGGTCGGCCGGCAGATCATCGAACCAGTCAGCGGACATGCAGTATTCGATCGTCAGCACGTTGAAGCCGTTCTCGGTGCGGAACTTCGAGACTTCGTGGAGCTTGAAGATCAGCGCCGCGGCGTCGTTGAAGTGGATCGCGTCGATCGTGCCGCGCTGCATGGCCGTGTAGGCCGATGCGCCCGGCATGGACACCTGGGTCGCACCCAGCGCGCCGATGATCGCCGCATGCGTGCCGCCGCCGGCACGAACCTTCATGCCCTGGACGTCGGCAAGTGTGCGAACAGGCTTGCTGTTGTAAAGATGATACGGACCGGTATGGGCCTCGCGCATGATCTTGACCTTGAACCGCTCGAACTCATCTTTCAGATACTGCGGATAGATGTGCTCGGCCGTGGCCACCGCTTCATGGGAGTTGTTGAACAGGAACGGCAGTCCCAGTCCGCCAACCACATTGTAGTCGCGTGCCGTATAGAGCGAGAAGCAAGGTGCCTGGTCGGACAGTCCGGTGCGGACGGCCTTACGACCTTCGCGTACGCCATGGACCGACTGGGACCATGTCGTGGAGACCTTGATCTTGCCGTTCGACATGCGCTCAAGGTTGTCGAAACCCTGAATCTGCAGCTTGGCCAGACCCGAAACGGCGGGAATGTGGCTCGTTGAACGGAATTCGATGACCGGTCCGTCGTAGGACACGTCGTTCTTGCCGTAATTGTCGAGCTTGCCATCGAACCAGTCGAGAACGACCTGTGTGTTCTTCTTGGCTTCTTCGACAGTTGCGCCGACTGGGCCCGCTACGGCCGTTCCGGCCGCAAACACCAGGCCAATTGCCAGGCTGGTGGTAGCTAGTAGTGTTTTGCGCATTGGATCCTCCCTAGAGACGTTGAGCGCTCCCCCGTTCTTGGATTAACTCTGCGGTTGGCCCTGGAACGGGTCAAGACCAACCGTCACAAACATCCGTGACCTGTATTACGGGTCCGTTGTTGCAGACCATCCTACCGGCACGGCGGACTCGGGACAGAAATATTTACTCTTGCGTCCCGCTATTTAATTGCCAGCGGATTGACCGGCGACCCCACCGCACCCGTAATCGGCAGGGCGGGGGCAACAAACATGAACTCGTAGACCTTATCTTCCGCACAATCGTCGGCGATATCCTTGAGATAGAAGATTTCGCCCATGGTCAGGCCGAGGATCGGAATCGCGATCCAGTGCCAGGGCTGGTTGATGTTTTCATCGGTCTCGCAGGGGCGTACTTCGTTGCCCCAGGTGTCGGACGCGTACCCGGCGATTTCCTTATTGAAGATCCAGTCGAGGGTCTCGAAGGCCATGCCCGCGGCGTCGCCGCCGGCATATCCGTCCCAGCTGCCGTCATTCAGGCAGCGCTCCATCATACCGGTGCGCAGCACCACATAGTCGCCCTTGCGCACTTCAACGCCCTGATCTTCACAGGCTTCGTCGAGATCCTTGCAGGTGATCGGGTAGCCGTCTTCCAGGCAATCGACGCCTTTGACACGAGCAATATCAAGGAACACGCCGCGTCCGGTCATCTTGTCCTTGGTCTTCTCGATACCGGCTTTCTGGGCGCCGGCCGAGGTGACTTCACGGCATTCATAACCATTCCACATGTGGTCCCAATAGAAGACATGGCCGAGGCCGTCCCACTGGGTGCCGCACTGCAGCGGCATCATGACCAGATCGTCCGCCCCGCGGATGCCGCGATGATCGAGTGTCCCTGACCAGGCGTCGGTGCCTGTGCGGGTCATCATGTGGATCGGATTGAAGCGGCCCATGGCCGGATAGGGGGTCTTGGCGCCCTGCGGCCCGAACTGGTCATAGTTCAGCCCCATGGACATGACCTTGCCCTTTTTGACCAACTGGGCAGCGCCTATGACGTCGTCTTCGGTGGTGTAGTTGAGCGTACCGATTTCGTCATCGGGTCCCCACTTGCCCCAGTTCTTGTACTTCTCTGCGTACTCCGCGAGGACTTCGTGGGTAACGCGCATATCGCTATTGGGATTGGCCATCGTCGTTTTTCCTTCTGGCGTATCGTTTGGACTAGTTGACAGTTCGCAGCATTTCCACCGGGTTCGCCGCGACGGCGATCGGTGGGCCACAAAACATTTGGGCGAGCATCGGGACCAGATAGTCCAGCGCTTGATCGGGGTCCGAGGGGTCACACGCATCCTCGGTCAGGATTTGAATGCGGCCCGGGTTCGCGAGTGTGTAGACCATTGCTCCGAGCAACATGTGGAACCGCCAGTGCAGGTCGTGCGCCGGCAGGTCCGGTAACGCCTCGCCGAGCGCTTCGAGGAAGCGCGCGCTCGAATCGTTGAAATGAATGGCATAGAGCTCGCGGGTCTGCTCGCTGCTCTCGGCGAGCATCCTCGCGCGCAGACGTGCGAACGTAACGCCACCATGGCGCCCGCGCATGCCGGGTTCGAGGAATGCGGAGATAATCTGTTCCAGGAGCGGCGGGCGGCCAGGTGCCGCGCGGCAATCGGCCAGGAGCGTCTCGCGTTCCTCGGCCATTCCGGTCGCATGGCGCTCAAAAACGGCGTCGAGCAGGCCT
>Ga0070727_10001934_pt1 | contig 20773 bp, 16 predicted proteins | sample tdAd472_FD_66722 | JGI IMG/M metagenome (GOLD analysis project Ga0070727, IMG submission 66722) | Marine sediment microbial communities from the Atlantic coast under amendment with organic carbon and nitrate - tdAd47.2 | ecosystem: Environmental > Aquatic > Marine > Coastal > Sediment | place...
GGCCTGTGAAGCCGTATTCGCGTTCGCCCGGTTCTTGTCGATAAACCGCTGCAACTGTTTCTGCTTGGCGACGATCGCCGCGTTCGTCTTCTCGTCGCGTTCCTTCTGTTCGGCAACATTGTCGAGATACGCGTCGATCTGGCCGGGGTACATGGTCAGCTTGCCGCGCGCCAGATCGAGCGTGTGGCTGCAGGTCGCTTTCAGAAACGCGCGGTCGTGCGACACGATCAACGCCGCCTGCCGGAAGTTCCGCAGAAAGTGCTCCAGCAGAATCTGAGTTCGCAGGTCGAGAAAGTTCGTCGGTTCGTCGAGCAGCAGCAGATTCGGTTCGTGCAACAGCAGCGCTGCCAGCTTCACGCGCGTCTGCCAGCCACCGGAAAGAGCCTTGACGGGGCCTTCGAGATACGCGCCCTTCAGTTCGAACTCGCCCGCAACCTCGCCGCACTTCCAGTCCGGCTGGCCACTGTCCCGCATCAGGAAGTCCAGCGCCGATTCACCCGCCTTGAATGGATCGTGCTGTCGCAGGTAACCGATTTTCAATCGCGGGTGACGGATCACTTCGCCCCGATCAAGTTCCTCTTCGCCGAGCAGAACGCGCAGCAGCGTTGACTTGCCAGCCCCATTCCGCCCGATGAAGCCGACTTTGACATCCTCGGTGAGCGTCGTTTCCGCCCCGTCAAGCAGCACCTGCTCGCCATAACTCTTGTGAGCATCTCGAATCTGCAGCAGCACAGCCATCGGGTCGCCAATCCTCGTTCTTTTCGAAGCCTGATCAGGAACAGAAATCCGCAATTCGCGGCGGATCGTAGAGACTGCCGAAACGGCTTTGAACCTGATGGCATCAGACTGAGCATCACTGATGCGTTAACTGCCGGTCATGGACAAACTTGCGACGCGAAACCGGCTCCGGTAAATTCCCGGCCTTCACCCGATCCGAACATCACAACCCATCAGGTGTGACCATGGTCCAGCGACCTCGAACAAAACTGCACAAATCCCGCAGCACTGCCCGTTGCCCGAAATGCGGCAAAGTGGTGCGCCGCCGCGTTCGCTGCAAAACCTGCCACAAGAAGCTCCGTTAGGCAGGCAGCAGCTGGCTTCGGTCGGCGATGGCGAACTGACACGACGAAACCGGACCAGCGATCAGAGTCATTCGCTGGTCCGGTTTTCTGCTGCGCGGTGAGGCAGATCCGTCAGACGCCAACGAGGCGAGATTCGCAGAAAACCGACGCCGCCGCAGCGGAACTCTGAATCGCACTGGCGATCCGACCCGTCCCGCAATGCGAGCGCCCAGCTCGGACTACTCGCCGACGGACAAGATCCGGTCCAGAGTGAATGGCCCCTCGCCGTCGACATTGAACGACAGCCGGCCATTGCCGGACGACGTCACGAACGGCACTCCGGAGAGTTTCTGGCCATTGCGGTCAACAACCGTCACCGGCACGCCCGCTGCGACCATGTTCGTCAGGAAGTTCGTGACCTGTGTCGACGGGTACTGACTGCTTTCCAGGCCACCACTTTCATTCGGATGCTGCAGCGTAATGACCGGTGGATTCACCGACTGATCGACGGCACTCACGACACCGTACTCGATCAGGCGATCGCCGGTCGGCGTTCTCTCGCCGGTATCGACCGCGACCAGCTGGTTGAGAAACGAAACCGGCGTGTTCACTGAGACCACCCGGGACAGCGGCACGTCCAAACCGTTCACCCCGACCAGAATCTCGCCCCCTTCCGAGAGAGCCCGGTCGACCACTCCGACGGACGAATCATCGAGCGTGACCGACTTACCGATGTACGACGCTCCGATCGAAAGCTGCTCGGTCCGTTGCGACTCGACCGTGCCGAGCGAATCGGCCAGACGCTTGAGCGTGTCACCGAGTTCCGTGTTGGACTGCAGGTTTCTCATTGTCGCCAGTTGCTGCAGCAGTTCATCGTTGCCGACCGGCTCGGACGGATCCTGATTCTGCAGCTGAGCGATGAGCAGTTTGAAGAAGTCGTCCGCGGTCAGGCCGTTGAAGCCCTGCGTGCTGGCGTCGACCAGACCGGACGAGCTGGAAACGTTGCCGACTGACATGAGAGGCTCCAGTGGAATTCGAGAGGCGGAGTTCGGTATGCGGTTTGAGATTCGTGATCAGGCGGCTTCGACCCGCGACTCGCCGCCGTCCGGGTTGCCATCGGCATCGTGTTTCGCCCGCTCATCGCGCCGGCGGCGCCGTTCAGACTCAGCATCGCCACGCTGCTGCTGGCCACGCTGCTCAGGCTGGTCGCGTTGCTGTCCCTGCTCGCGCTGCTGCCGCGATGTTTCGGTCCGGTTTTCGGTCAGGACAACGTCAATCCGGTCAACCGGCGAATGACTGCGACTGAGCGACTGCTGCAAATCGGCCAGCGAATCGACGAGCAGTGAATGGGCGGCTGCGTTGCCGACTTCGAGCCGCGCAACAATCCCCTGCGGCGTCTGTTCGATCTCGACCAGCAGCGCACCGAGTTCGACCGGATTGAGCTGCACTCGCAACCGGCTTCCGCCTTCCGCCGCCGACCGAATGGCCGACAATGCCCGCTGCACATTCGGAGACAGAAATCGATCCGGCCCGCCGATCACTGGCGCATCGGCCTCGCCCCCCGAAGGATTCACGGCTGCCTCACCGGCGGAAACGCTCGTCCCACCGGTTGCAACGGTCGAGGTTTCCGTCGCCAACGAGCCACCGGTTGACGGGGAATCGACGCTCGCCCGTTCCGCATTCCCACCTTGAGCCGGCGATGGAGATGCAACCGCGACTTCATTGGGCGATGACGGTGCGACCGGAGTTTCCGCCGACGCAACTCCACCGACAGCGGCCAAGCGGGCTGCCGTGCTTGGCGCGAGGTCGGCGGCTGCATCGCGCTGTGCAACTGTGTCGGTGCCCGCGTCGGTGCCCAACCGCGAGCCACCATCGCCTCCAACCGAACTCTGATCTCCGGAAGCCGAATGGCTGGCAGCCGACGTCGCTCCCGCTCCCGCTTTCGTGCGAACCGTCTGAGCGCTCGCTTCAACAGCCGCCGCCGAGCGTCTCACACTTGAATCATCTCCGGCAGGGTTCAGTGCAACACTGGAACTGCCCTCTGCCTCGGCAGCCACACTGGCCCCCGAGGCCTCATTCCTGACCGATCTCGCGGCGGCCCTCAGCTGCAAACGAACTTCCCCTTCGCGACCGTCGTCAGCGGTGCTTGCCAGGTCAGTGCCTTTCGGAGGCAGCTCGACTACTTCAGCAATGCGTCCCGCCGAAGCCTTGCTGGGAACGTCGGCGTCTGCACGGAACTGGTCGACGCTCGTGGACGAGGCCGTCGCGGAACGCGATTGAGAAGTCTGTGGGCGCTCAACCGCTTCCGAGTCCGAGTCCTCGGTCGCGCGGCGAACAATTGACAGCTTCTCGCGACCTGCTGCAGATTCCTGGTCGCCAGTACGTCTCAAGCTGTCGCGCAGCGAATCGTCCGCCTGCGGCGTCGACTCTGCAGCCTCACTCGCCGACAACTCTTCAGCCGCAACATCAGAATCCGAAATGACAGTCTTCACCCGCCGCGCAGGCTCACCGTCGACGGACGCTGACTCGGTCTTACCGTCCTGCTGAACAGCAACTTCGGAGTCCGCAGCCGGGACCTCCTCAACGGGCTTGCCGGCTGACGGAGACCGAACGGCGAGTTGGTCAACCGTCAGTCCCTGCGGTGTCACTTCGGACCGCGACCGAACGTCCCCCGAACCGCCCCTTCCCTGTTCGACGGCATCGTCGCCAACGGCTGTTTGTGACGGTGATTTCTGAACGGGCTGATCAGCTCGATGGCCTGTCCTCGCGGCGACAAGCGACGGCAAAACCGGGTTCTCAACATCAGCCCGAACTCGATCAATCGGCAATCCAGAGACGCCCGCCGAATTACCGTCCGACGGACTTCCTGATTGCTGCGGCGAATTGAGCTGGGCTGTGTCTCCAGCCTGCTTCTGGTTCGTACCGTCCTGAGCAACGTGTGCCTGCTGTCGTCGCAACAATGCCGATTCCGCCACAGCGATCGACACCAGCGACGAAAGTACAAATGGCTGCGATGCGTCCCCAGTCTGTCCCGCTCCGACCTCAACATGCGCAAATTGAGACTCGTCGCCAATCGCCGAACCAGCAGTCTCACTCTTTGAATCCACTTCGTCGGCAACGTCCAGCTGCAGACCGTCGTCCGTCACGGTCGTTGCCTCGACCTCCGTCGAGAACGCATCGACGAGGATCACCCGACTGTCTACTGGCGGTCGGCCACCAGACTCAGCATCGGCCACATTGTCAATCGCTGTGTCTCGAGAAAGATTTGTGTGGCCGGACAGATCTTTCCCGCCCCCCTCAGACTCAGCATTCGGTGAGGTGGAATCGGTCGCACCGCCAGACGCCGCCGGCGCGTGATCCGTCGCGTTATCCGGCGAGCGACTGCCCGAGTCACCATTCAATGACGCGAGTTTCGAGTCCTCACCGGTTCGAGCCACAGCGCGCTCATCAGTCGCCCCTCGCGTCGCATCCGCCGGTGACGCCCCGGCGCGCAGGTCCGACCTCGACGCGTTTGATGTTTCGCTGGAGCGACCGGACTGAGCATCCGCCTTCGATTTCGATCCGCCCGGATCCGATGCAGCAGGCGACTCACTGCGTCGCGAATCGTCTCCGTTGTCGACAGAGTCCGCCTGAGGAGTCGATCCGTCGGCTCGAGATTTCTGCTGCTCGCGAAGCGCTCGCGCGAACTCGTCGCCAGCCAGTTCCGGCTCGGCAGAGCGTCCCGAATCAGCTCCGTTTGATCGACCTGGTGGTTTCGGCAGGCCGCCGGGATTCTGCAGAAAGTCAGGAATCATCACAGAGCCTCCTCGGTTCCGGAATCGGCACTGGCGGAGAGTGCGCCGCGCGAGATCGCCTGAAAGATCTCCGTGCCGCGCGCCTGAGCTTCCTTGTCACCGGCGTCGAAAGCTCCCAGCAGTTCCGCGATCTTCTTTTCCGGCATTCCCTGAACAATGACGAGGCTCTCGTCGAGTGGCAGTTCCATCAATTGTTTCACTGCCATCTCAATCTCGGCCTTCGTGATCACTGCGCGCGCCTGTTCGACCGCCTCGGACTCTCGTTTCTTTCGCAGCTCTTCCTGCTGCCGAGCGAACTCGTCCTTCGCCGCTTTCAACGTTGTCTGCTCGGCAATGACATTGAAACGTGAATCGGCAATCAGTGCGGTGAGCAGTTCCTGCTCGCGTTCCCGTTCTTCAATCTGCAGAACCCGCATCGCCCGAGCCGCGATGACGTCTTCCGTCGACACGGCAGGCACCTTGTTGTCGAGTTCGCTGTCGTCTTCGAGTGACGATGACTCGCGCAGAATCGCGCGGATTTCGCGCACGGCGTCGGCATTCAGCCGCCCCTGCGACCACAACAGCGCGGCGGCCAGCCCTTCGCCCAGCAGTATCAGAATCGCCAGGCCTGACAAGCCCATCAGAATGATGCGTCCCATGTGTCTGCCTCCGTGCAGTCACCTGCGTTACCAGTTCCAGTTCGCCGACTGCCACTGTTCTGTCAGTACGATTTCGTTGCGACGATTCTCCGCGTACACCTGCTCGGCGAGATGTTGCTCCCGCAACTTCTCCAGCGCTTTGACGTCCTGGTCGGCGGTGATCAGAGCCGACCGAGCCTGCTCGACGATCTGCCGCGCTTCATCAATCTGCTGGTCGATCACCATGATCTGAATGTCGATCTGCCCGACGAAGTACCGCCTCCGGGCCGCCGCTTCGACGTTCAGCGCCTCCTCCTGAGACAGGCTGGCCAGCTCGTCGAGCAACTGCTGCTTCTGCCGCTCACGCTGCGTTTTCAAATCAACCAGCTGCTGCTCATCCGCCATCGCCGCCGCCAGCGCATGCCGCCGCTCCTGACGCGCATGGCGCCGAACGTCGAGCACTTTCTCCAGCGGAAACGGTTTCACGAATTACCTGTCGTTACTGGTTGGTTACTGGTTGGTTACTGGTTGGTTACTGGTTGCCGGCCATCACAGCCGCCGGTCGCTGCTGGTTCGATGCCGCGCCGTTCTGAACCAGCTGCGTGATCACAGCCGCCAGTTCGAGCAACTGCTGCCGCGTCGTATCGAGTGCCGATCGTTCATCGCGATGCTGTCGCAGAAAGCCGAAGATCTGCTCGCGCAACTGCAGGGCAACATCGACGAACGGATTGGTCCCCGGTCGATACGCACCGATTGAAACGAGGTCTTCCGAGTCGCGCCAGGCAGCCAGGACACGCCGCAGGACTCCCGCCGCGGCCTGATGCTCGTCCGACGCCACGTCGGGCATCGACCGGCTGATGCTGCTCAGCACGTCGATCGCCGGCCAGTGGTTTTCGTGCGCCAGCTTTCGCGACAGCACCAGATGGCCATCGAGGATCCCGCGAACAGTGTCAGACACCGGCTCGTTGGTGTCGTCGCCTTCGACCAGCACGGTGTAGAAGCCGGTAATACTGCCGTTCGCTGTCAGCCCGCTGCGTTCGAGCAGTCTGGGCATCAGCGAGAAAACGCTCGGAGGATAACCGCGAGTCGCCGGAGGCTCGCCGGCCGCCAGCCCGATCTCACGCTGAGCCGTCGCGAATCGAGTCACGCTGTCCATCATCAGCAGAACGTGCCGGCCACGCTCGCGATAAAAGTCTGCGATCGCCGTTCCCAGCCAGGCCGCCCGGATCCGCATCAGTGCCGGTTCGTCACTCGTCGCAACAACCACGACACTCCGCCGCAGGCCTTCCTCACCAAGTTCGCGTTCGATGAACTCGCGAACCTCACGACCTCGCTCACCAACCAGAACGACAACGTTGACGTCCGCCGAACTGCTGCGCGCCATCTGTCCCAGCAGGACGCTCTTCCCGACGCCGCTGCCCGCAAAGATGCCCAGTCGCTGGCCGAGCCCGCAGGTCACGAGTCCGTCGATCGCGCGAATACCCGTCGAAAGCGGCTGCTCGATGCGCGGCCGATTCAGTGGAGACACCGGCTCGCCAGACAGACTCGCACATTCGGTCAGAACTTCCGGAGGCTTGCCATCGAGGTACCGACCGCGCGCATCGATCACGCGTCCCAGCAGAGATTCGCCCACCCGCACCGTCGGCACCGAGCATGTCATCTCGACCGAATTCCCGCGTCGAACTCCGCGCAGATCGCCGTACGGCAACACGAGTGTCTCGTCGCCGGTAAACCCGATCACTTCGCCATCGATCGAAGCGTCGCTGTCACGATGGATGCGGCAACGCGCTCCCAGCGGCGCGGGAAAGTCGTCGACAGCGGCCGCCAGCCCGACAATGCGGCTCGTACTGCCGACGATCCGCTGTGGGAGAATCCGTCGCACCTGTTCGGCTCGTCGGTTCATCAGCCGATCCCTTCCAGCAGCTCCGCCGCAATCCGATCAAGCATCGTCTCAATCCGCGCGTCAATCCGACCGCTCTCCGTGACAGCAATGCAGCCACCCGGCTGCACGGTGTCGTCGGCGATCAACCGGCAGGTGACGCCATGCGATGCGTGTTCAACGGCCTGACGGACACGATCTCCAAACGCGTCAAGATCCTGCGGGGACAGTCGCAGTTCGAGCGACGTCTTGCCGACGACCAGCCCAACGGATTCGCGAACGACGTCGATCACCCGATCCGGTTCGGCCTGCAGTGTCTGCCCGATCACTCGCTGGGCCACCGCGAGAGAAATGCCGACCAGCTCGCGTTCCCACTCGGCCTGGCACTGCTGCCGCGCCGCCGAGAGTCCGTCGAGCAGTTCGGAAACCGTCGGCAGCACCGTCTGCAGTCGCTCTTCGACGAGCTGCTCGGCCAGTTGCTGAGCTTTCTGCTGAATCTCTTCTTCGGCCTGTCGCAGACCGTTGCGATAGCCCTCAGCGTGTCCGGCTTCGCGAGCCTGTGCGCGTTCGCGTTCGGCTTCCTGACGCGCTTCGGACAACTGCCGCACACAGTCCTGGCGAGTCTGCTCACGGTAATCGTCGCACCGCTGCTTCACGTCCTCATAGTTGAACGCCACATGCTGCATGGCAGCCGCGGATCCGTGACGTTTCATGATTCGTGAGGCTTCGGCCGTCATGCTTCAGAGTTTCCGGAATCCAATAGAGTTTCTGCCCACGTTTAACCGCAAGCCGCAGGCGTGCGCGAAGGTCGGCACGCACGCCTGCGGCTTGCGGTTAAACGATTTCGGTTTTCCCGATCACGAGATGAACTGCTCGCCATCTCCGCTCGCCACAACAATCTCGCCCGCGTCTTCCAGACGTCGGATCGCATCGACGATGTCCTGCTGAACCTTCTCGACATCGCTGAGCTTGACCGGCCCGAGGTAATCCATCTCTTCCCGAAGATTCTCTGAGGCCCGCTGCGACAGGTTGCTCATGATCTTCGTCTTGATCTCTTCTGACGCCCCTTTGAGCGCCATCGCCCACTGGCTGTTCTCGACTTCCTTAAGCAGCGACTGAATCGCCTTGTTGTCGAGCTTGACGATGTCATCGAAGACGAACATCAGTCTCTGAATCTCGTCGACCAGCTCTTCGGAATCCTGTTCGAGCCCTTCCAGAATTCCCTTGCTGGTCAGCCGGTCCGTAACGTTCAGAATCTGAGCCACCAGCGGAATCCCACCGGAGAACTCGGTTTCCTGATTGAACAGAGACGCCATGCGCGTCTTCAGGCTGCGTTCGATCTCCCGAATGATCTCCGGCTGCGTCTGTTCCATGTTGGCAACGCGGCGTACAACATCGAGCTGCTTGTCCGGGGGCAGTTCCGAGAGGATGTCGGCAGCAAGATTGGTCGGCAGGTAGGACAGAATCAGCGCGATCGTCTGCGAGTGCTCCTCGGAAATGTAGTTGAGCACGTCGTCGGCCTGAGCGCGATGCAGGAATCCAAACGGCACGGACTCCATCGACCGTCGCACGTTGTCGACGATGTCGGACGCTTCATCGCCCAGCAGTTCGCCGGCAAGGTCCAGGCTGCCTCGTTCGATCACGGTCCGATTCTCGACGGCGTCGCGAAACTCGGTGATCGCCGCGGCCTGTTCGTCCTGGCTGACGTCGTCGGTCTTCGCGAGTTCCAGCGTCAGCCGCTCTTTCTCTTCCAGCGGCAGGTGCGCAAGGATGGCCCGAGCCTGCTCCTTGTCGAGGCTCAACAGAACAATCGCGGCTTTCTTGAGGTTATCCATGATCCGTTTTGAGTCGCGTCTACGCCTTCTGAATCATTCTGGCCAGGACCGCGGCAGCAGCGGCCGGGTCGGACGCGACCAGCTCCTGCAGGGAATCACGAGACGTCTTCGGTCGCGGTACATCCTCGGGCTCTTCCGGCTCCGGTGGCTTAATGGCTTCCTTGAACTGGTCGAGAGCGTTTGTCTGCTGAGCTGGCCCACTGCTGGCCGGCATACTCTTCTTGAGCATCAGCAGTGCCCACAGAGCGAAAACGCCCAGTGCCAGCGAGCTGCCCCACTGATTGACAAGATCCTGAACAATCTCCGTCATCGGCACACTGGTCGGCGGCATTTCCGGTTCGATGCGGCGATGCGTCTTGACGGTGATCGCGTCCGTGCTGGACGTGCTGGGAATCAGCCGAGCGACAAACTGCTCGATGTCCTTCGTGACGACCGTCTTCTTCGCGTCAACTTCCTTGGCAAAGTTCGCCCGGTCCTGGTCGCTCGTTCCCGGCTGCGTCCCCTCGGCAATAACCAGTTGCTCGATGTGCGATTCCGGAATCGAAACGGCCACCTGCACAGTCTTCGGTTCCAGACCCGCGATTTCCTTTTCCGTCCAGGTCAGCGAGGGAGCCGAATACGTCTTCGTGTTCTTTTCCGTGTCGCTGTCCTGAGTCGCCCGACCGCTCGACGCCAGCGAACGCGGCTGATTGGCCTGCGTGCCGGGAGTCGAAGACGCCGGAGCCTGAGTGCTGGTCCGCTTGCGATCTTCCACAATCGAGGTCAGCTCGACGGCCTGCTTATCAACCTGCTGGCTGCGTTCAAAGCCGCCGATCACGTTTCCGAACTCAACGTTCACCGCCACAACGACGTTGGGGATAATCTGTTCGAGTTCCGTACGAATCCGCTGCTGATAGTCGTCGATGTACCGCTGCTTGCGCTGTTCGACATCGCTCGAACCGGGGTCGCTGGGATCGTTCAGCGCCCAGGACCGATTTGTCGAACGGTCCACGACGACGATGTTCTCACGCTGCAGATCCGGAAGCATCGTCGACACGGCGGCACGCAGCGTTTCGGCTCCGCTCGAATCCAGTGACCGTCCGCCGGTCGGCGTCACGAAAACCGACGCCCGAGTCATCTTCACGTTGCCCCAGCGGCCGACGCGCGACGACGACCAGAGAATCTCCGCATCCTGAATGCCGCGAATCTTTCTCAGCGTGCGCTGAATCCGGGCTCGCAGATCGGCGTCGTGAGCCAGGTCGAACTGCCGGTTGGTCGAAAAGGGGCCAAGCGTCTCAACCGCGCTGCCGGCATCCTGCAGAGCCCCCGGCGAAACGTTTCCCGTCGAAGCCAGCACGGCGTTGTATTCGTCGACCTTGCCCGCCGGTGCGTAAATCCGCTGGCCGCGCGTTTCGAATTCCTCATGGCCGGCTTCCATCAGCGCCTGCTCGGCCTGCATCAACCCGTCGCGATCGAACAACGCTCCCCACTGCAGCGGCTGATACCCGCTCTGCTGGTTGCCGAAAATCAGAATTCCAAACGGCACCATGACACACAACGCCAGCAGCACGAAAGTCAGCTGCTGATGCGGCTTCATCTCGCCGAACAGCGTCCGGCCCTGATCAAGTATCGTGCGAATCATGCTCAACATGCTGTCGCGTCTGTCCTGTCTGTTTTCAGTTTCTGTAGCGAGAGTCGCGAAGACTTTCGGCGAGACGTCCATGATCAACCGCAATTCCTCACGAGTTTCCCTGCGAGGAAGTGCTCACTCACACCCTTCTAAACCTGCATGGCCCGCAGCTCATTCCAGGTATCAACGAGTTTTCTTTGCACCTGCTGCATCAACTTGATCGCCAGTTCCGCCTCGCGAATCGCCGTGACGGATTCGGCCAGGGTGATGTCGCCACCGGCAACTCCTTCAGCAATGTTCAATTGAGCCTGTGATTCAAGCCCGCTGGTCTGATTGATAGCTTCGGAAAGCAGCTTCTCGAACGACGAACCAGACACGGCGTCTGACGCGCCGGAGTCGAACGTCGGCATCAGAAACTGCAGCTCGTTCGAGCCGTATGTCGCCCCGAGTCCGTTGATGGGTGTCATATTCCGTTTCCGTTCTGATCGCTGCCACGATTGACGACTGGCCCGACGTTCCAACCCGTTACTGCAGCAGCCGCAGCGTCTGCTCGGCCATCTGGCGGGTCATCTGAATCGTCGCGACATTCGCCTCGTACGCCCGTGAAGCCAGCACGGCATCCGCGAACTCGTCCATCAGATTGATGTTCGGGTAATGGACGTTGCCGTTTTCGTCCGCGCGAGGATCACCCGGAACATGCTTCGCAATCGTTCCCGACACTTCGTCAACCTTAACGCGATAACCAACCTCGCCGGTGTCGACTCCATGACTCTGGTCCGCGAAGAATTCCACGTAGCGGCGCTGAAACGACGACGCGGGTGCGTTCGGATCGACCGGCGTGCTCGCAAACGCAACGTTGCCGGCAATCACATTCATGCGTTCGCGCTGAGCAACCAGAGCGCTGCGGCTGACGTCAAGTGTCTTGAGCATGGCAGGCATCCTTGCCGGGAGTAGCGGGCGTTCGGCCCATGAATCATCTTTGTGGACAGCTGGATTCGCAGGAACTCAGCCGTCGCCTTCGGGCATCTGAATTCTGGCGAATCCAGCTACATTCAAAGCTCTTACTTACGGCCGTTCTGAGATCACGGACTGCAGCAGGTTGTACTGGGAATTCATCAGCTGCATGGCGTAGCTCTGCTGCATCAGAGTGCGGGTCAGTTCCATGACCTCGTACTCGATGTTGCGTTTGCCGTTGTCCTGCAGGCCAAGTGATTCGGTGGGGAGTTGCTGAGTTTCAAACAGCTCGCCGTCGAACAGAGACTCAATCGAATCGCTGTTGGCGGGAGTGCCTGGATAGGAGGGGAACTGGATGGGTGCGAGCGATGCCGCGTTTGCAGAAGGATGAGGTTGAGGAGGGGACGTGAGCTTGCCGACCGCCTTCTGCAGTGCCTGTTGAAAGGCGTCGACCGGCAGGTCACGGGTCTTGTACCCGGGAGTGTCGATTCGGGCAATATTTTCTGCGATGGCCGCGTGCCGCTTCTCATTGAACCGGGCCACCTGTTGCAGCAGCGGAACGGTTGAAGGTTGAATCAACGATCGAATCATGTCTGACCTCCCTGTCAGAAAACTGCCCGGCCCGACGCTTCAGCGACTGACGTCCAGAAACCCCGACTGCGGCCCGTCCAGACCGGCACCGAGTGCGGTTCGGGTTTCCAGACTCTGCCCAACCTGACGCAGCTGACGCTGAGTTTCGTCGCGTCGCTGTGTGAGTTCTCGAGTTCCCTGGGCTTCTCGTTCGAGCGCGGTGGCCAGCAGCACTTCCGACTCCGCGAGGATCGCGTCGCATTCCGCCCGCAGGTCCGCCGCCAGTCCGTCGCGAATCTGTTTCCAGTAGCCGGCGAGCCCGCCGAAAGCTCGCCCGAGTTCCGCCAGCCCGTCGATGACCCGCTGCTTCTGAGCAATCAACTGCAGCAGCTGCGCGGTCTGGTTCTGTGCAATCAATGTCTGCTGTTCTTCAGCGAGCTGCATCATCGCGCGGCAGTATTCCCGGCGCGACTTCAGCACTCGCAGCAGTTCGTCAGTCGGAATTCCTGTTGCCATCTCAATCCTGCTCCGCACTTCCGGCCCCGGAGAGACCTCAGCCACGATTTGCCTGGACCTGCCGCGCCCAGTCGATCCACGCCGACCAGTCGTCGCGCGTCATGCCGCTGGACAGTGATGTAAACGCTTCGTCGGGGAGTCGCCGCAGAATCACGCGAGCCTGTTCGAGCTGCCGCCGAGCTTCCTCGGGCTGATTCAGCCGGTTGTAGCACCGGGACATCTGCAGATAAGCCCGCAACACGCAGACGTGATCGGGAAACCTCGTCGCCACCGTTCGGTAGCCGTCCAGCGCGTCGATGTAGTCGCCCTTGTCGAAAAAGACATGCGGGATCTCGAGAAACGTGTTGCGATAGAGTTCCTGACCATAAGCATCCAGCCGCGAATTGGCCCGCAGTGACTGCAGGTCGCGCTGCAGCTGGCGATACTGATTGGCGGCATCGTCCAGCCTCATCTGCAACTCACGATACAACTCCCGACGCGCGTTCGTCGGCATGGGCCGCTTTAATCGCTCGCGCAGCTCCAGCGACAACTTGTGGTACGAGCTGGCCAGCATGTAGTGACACTCGATCCGCTCGACCGTTTCCGGATACCGCAGCAGATATTCATGCAGGTGATAAGCAGCTTCGCGCCATTTCTCGTAAGCCGCTTCCCGGAGCGCCGCCTGCTCTTCAGTCATTTCGTCGCCGTCTTCCGGCTGCGATCTTCGAAAGTCGTCCGCCCCGCGCAGAACAAGCAGCCGACCGAGACCGAACTTGGCGCGTCGCCACTCATCGGCGGACGGCTTGACGTCGTTCGACTGAGTCAGCGCCCGCCAGGCTCGCTCGGCATCGTCGGGACGGTCCATTTCAAGCAGACACGAACCGACCAGAAACTGAGCTTCGAACGCCGCTGCGTTCGTCGGAGCGTTGTCGATGACGAACTGCAGGTCACCGAGTGCATCGTTCAGGCGGTCGAGGTCCATCAACGTCCGCCCGCGGAGAACGTACACGCTGGGCATGTCGCGCGGCGGCTCTGCTCGGATGAACGAGTTGCACTGCTCCAGCGCCCGCTCGAAATCGTGGCCGAGCCGGTAATGCTCCGCACTGGTTTTGAGAAACTCCGGATAACGAGCGCTCGTCCGCATGGCGCGAGCCAGCTCGGCCCAGGCATCACCACTGGCAGCCCAGCGGTCGCGAACCTCCTGCTCCATGCCCGGCTGGTCATCCGCCGGAGCCTGCTCCTGCCGCGCCTGAACCGCATCCGCCCACTGCTGCGAGAACTGCGCAGCGAAGTTGAGAGCGACGCCGCGATCCAGAACGGGCGGCATCTCGCGGCACAGAGTAATCGCCTCGGCGAAGTCGCCTGAGTTTCGCCAGGTATCGGCGGCATCAAGGATCACACCGCGCAGGTCGGTCAGGTTGTACAGACTGTTGCGGAAGTCTTCCGGCCGAGGCACCAGCGCCTGCACCTGCCGAAACACGCGAATGGATTCTTCTTTCCGGCCTTCCTGCTGAAAGACCAGCGCCAGCCGGACGCGCGCCGCGAACGCTTCGTCATAGACGTCAAACCGCCGAATCGTGTTCTGGTAATGCGTGATCGCGGCCTGCCGATTGCCGAGCAGTTCAGAACAGACACCAACCTGATACTGCGCCCGGGCAGCTCGGGACGGCGCCACCGTCGAACCAGTGAACTTCTGCAGAATCTCCTGGGCGTCGGCAAACCGCTCCCGCGCATCGCTCCGCAGCCGGCCAGCGTCGTCGCCACCTTCCCGACTGCGTGCAAGCAGCAACTGGCCCTCGTGAATCAGACTCTCGGCACGAATGATCTGCAGCCCCTGCTCGCTGTCGCTGCCTCGTTCGAACGGCACAGACCCCAGCACGGCCATCGCTTCCTGCCGGCGACCGACAAGGTTCAGCAGGTCACTTTTCAACAGCGCGGCCCGCCCACGCTCATCCGACGTCAGCCCCTCAACCTCGTTCAGCTCGTCAAGCAGGTTGATTGCCCGGTCGAGCAGGTCACGTTTCTGGCTCGTGCGGTAATTGTCGACGAGCAGCAGGATCACTTCGGCCTTTCCTTCCGGCCAGACCTCGAGCGCGTCTTCGAGCACCTCGCGCGCCCGGTTCGTCAATCCAACATTCTGCAGCGCAACGCCCAGGCAGAACGTCAGCTCGTCCCTCCGGTCCGCAGGCATTCCTCGCTGCGACGCGTAGTCGAATTCGTCGATCGCCTTGAGATATCGCTGCTGCTGCTCGCGACCGGTGAACTCACGACCGTCCAGAAACGCGACCATTCCGCGAACAAAGGCGACGCCCGCCGGAAACTCCGGATCGATGTACTTCGCCGTTTCGAGTTCGTCGGCCAGATCAGCCGCACGACGCAGCCCCCAGACGGAAGCTCGTTCATCGACCAGCTCCAGAGCCCGCTGCAGCTTCTCCTGCGGCGTGGCTTCCTGCGGTCCGAACAGCACGTACGCACCCCCGCCCCCGAGCACGGCAACCAGTCCCGCGACGGCAAGGATGAGCTTCAGCTTCGACCCGCCAGCGGCGGCTTCACCGTCCGCTTCGGCGTTGCTGGTGGAGGTGTCGGCCAGGGTGAGATCTCCGAGACTGCCCTTCGCCGATCACACTCGAACCAGCCTGCTTGAGACACGCTCGGCCTGAACACGGGCCATGCGGCAGCACGAGCGGAAACCGCACGATGCACGACAGGCTGAATTCAGACAGGACAGTGAAGCAGCTGGAAACGAGGGTGACGCAGGAAAGACGTCGAAAGGAAAATGCCACTCGATTGAGTGTGTTTTGAGGTGACGCGGAGTGCGTTTGAGATGAGGCGGAGTCGCCTGCCACAGGTGGGAAGACCAGTCGCTGGCGGAAATGCCGAACCGGTCAGAAGGAAGGGAACGGTGTGATACGACTGCCCCTCAAACTCTGTCAACACGGGTTAACGCGCCGGAGGGGTTCCCTTCTCCGGCCCATTCTGGCGTCTCAACCCGAAATGGCCTGCCCGCAAGACCGCCGCTCAGGCCATGATTCGGTTCTTCTTGCTGCTGTTTGTTGGCTTCAGCTAGGATCGGTCGTGAGGCCCGCGTCCGCCGGGCGTCTCCAACCACTTCGGCAACTCGCCGCGCCTCTGTGACGTCCGCCGCCAGCGAATGCGGTTACGTCTGCCTCTCTTCCGACTGACCGAGGAACTGTTCTCCATGATGGAGCTGATCGTCACGGGCCCGGAAGCCACTCAGGAGTGGCGTCGGGAACTGCCTGACGGAGAGGTGATCCGCCTGGGTCGCGCTCCGCGCAGTGGCTGGGCCGTCCCGTGGGATCTGCTCATCTCGCGCGAACACTGCGAGTTGACACTGACCGGCAATCAGCTCAGCGTCAAAAGGCTCGAAGCCGCCCGCAATCCGGTCTACTTCAACGAAGTCGACACCAAAGAGTTTGCCATCGGCGCCGGGCAGGGCTTTCGCATCGGCCAGACGATGTTTCAGCTGGTCATGGTCGACTTTTCGGATGGCCAGTCCGGGTCACAGATTGAAGAACACTCCTTCGGACCAGACCAGCTCCGGCAGTTCAAGTTCCACAACGCCGAACATCGGCTTGAGGTCCTGACCAGACTGCCCGACGCCATCGGTCGTTCGAAGTCTGATCCGGAACTGGCAACCGCTGCTGTCAAGGTGCTGCTGAAAGCGATGCCGCATGCCCGCGCGGCCGCCTGCGTGCAGCTCGTCCCCGGAGCCCTGCTCGAAGAACCGCCGATCATGATGCGGTGGGACAGCCGCAGCGAAGACATCGGGCGATTCAGCCCGAGCCGCCGCCTGCTGGCTTCGGCGATCGAGCGTGGCGAAGGCGTCATGCACATCTGGCAGGACACGGAAGAATCGAACCCGGCCTTCACAGTGACCGGCAACCTCGACTGGGCATTCTGCATGCCACTGAAGGGGGAAGCCTGTCGCGGCTGGGCTCTGTATGTGACCGGCCAGTTCGGAGCCCCCGGCGCGACCTCGGTTGCCGAAAGCGACCTCAAGGGCGACCTGCGATTTACCGAACTGGTCTCCGACCTCATCAGCTCGATCCGCCAGGTGAAATCACTGCAGCAGCAACAGGCCGGCCTGGCTCAGTTCTTCTCGCCAGCCGTCGTCGAAGCAATCCGCGAATCAAATTCGGACGAAGTGCTCGCCCCCAAAGAAGCAGACATCACCGTTCTCTTCTGTGATGTTCGCGGCTTCTCCCGCAAGTCCGAGGAAGCTCGCGACAACCTCCGCGAACTGCTCGACCGGGTCAGCCACGCGCTGGGCGTCATGACGGCCGGCATTCTGAAATACGACGGCGTGATCGCCGACTTCCAGGGCGATGCCGCGCTGGGATTCTGGGGCTGGCCGAACGAACCGGAAGAAGGCCCGATCGCCGCCTGCCGCGCCGCGCTGTTCATCCAGCAGCAGTTTCAGCGGGCGACGGGCGATCCAGCCAGCCCGCTGTGCGGCTTCAACGTCGGCATTGGAGTCGCGCACGGACGAGCAATCGCCGGCAAGATCGGCACTCAGGAACAGATCAAAGTGGGTGCGTTCGGTCCCGTCGTGAACCAGGGCGCCCGGCTGGAATCGATGACGAAACACGTCCGGGCTCCCATTCTGATCGACGAAGTCACCGCCGAGCACGTTCGCAACATGCCCAGCGACGACATGCGCTGTCGCAAGCTCGGCCGCATTCGACCGTACGGAATGAACGACGAACTCGCAGTCTTTGAACTGATGCCGCCCTACAGGCAGTCGCAGAAACTGACGGACGAAGAGGTTCAGCGATTCGAGTCCGCCGTCGACGCCGTCACCGAAGGCCGCTGGCAGCAGGCTCTGGAACTGCTCAACGAACTGCCAGTCGACGACCGAACCAAAGACTTCCTCATGATTTTTGTCGCCATGAATCACTACGAACCCCCGAAAGACTGGGACGGCGTGATTCAGATGATGCAGAAATAGCGTTCCTGGCTGCCGCGTCGGTTACTCACTTCCCGTCTCACTCGTACATCGGACTGGTCACGTGAAACTCACCCTGATCGAATCGTCGGTCGGACCGGGACGGCGTCAGCAGATCCTGGCGTCGTACCTCGTCAACGATGAAGTCGTGATCGATGCCGGCAGCGTCGGATTCTTCAGCCCGCTGGACGTGCAGAAGAGGATTCGACACGTCTTCATTTCACATTCGCACATCGACCACGTTGCGTCGCTGCCAATCTTTGTTGACAACGTTTACCAGCAGGGGCCCGACTGCCCGACAATTCACGCCAGTCGCCACACGCTGAAGTGCCTGCAGTCCGACATTTTCAACGACCGCCTGTGGCCGGATATGGTCCGCCTGTCGATGCAGGAATCGCCGTTCCTCAGGTTCTCCGATATAGAAACGGAGATCGCCGTCGAAGTCGGCGGTGTGAGCGTGACGCCGGTCCTGCTCGATCATCTCGTGCCGACGTTCGGCTTCGTGATCTCGGACGAGGATTCCGCCATCGCCATCGTCTCGGACACAAGTCCGACCGACCGGGTCTGGGAAGTCATCAACCAGACGCCCAATCTGAAGGCCGTTTTCCTCGAAGCCAGCTTCCCGAACAACATGGAGTGGCTCGCCGAACGGGCCATGCATCTGACGCCGTCGTTGTTTGCCGCCGAACTGGCCAAGCTGGAGCATGACGTGCCCGTCATCGCCGTGCATATCAAGACGGCCTACGACCATCAGGTCAGATCCGAACTGCAGGCTCTGAACCTGCCGCAGGTGGAAATTGCCGAGCCCGGCCGCGCCTATGACTTCTCCTGAGAATGGTTCCCTCTCGCCCTCGGGGAGAGGGTCAGGGAGAGGGGCGTCTCAACAGCCGACAGAATCTCGGCTGTTCGTCTTTGCCGGCGGTGGCACCGGCGGCCACCTGGCCCCTGGAGTCGCTGTCGCCACCGAACTCCGTCGCCGCGAGCCCGGCTGCCGAATCCGCTTCGTCGGCTCGGGACGCCCCATCGAAGAACGGATGCTCGGCCCGACCGGCTACGCCCTGACGGCTCACGACGCCCCTCCGCTGGCGCAGATCAAACGCCGTCCCTGGCACTTTCTGACGGCACACTGGCGGGCAATCCGCGATATCCGGCGAGAGTTCCAGACCGACCGACCGGCAGCGGTCATCGGCCTCGGCGGCTTCGCGAGCGTGCCCGTCGTCATCGCGGCTCAGCGTGAGAGCATCCCCGTCCTGCTGCTCGAACAGAATGTCATCCCCGGTCGAGCGAACTGGTGGCTTGCCCGCCGCCACCCCATCTGCGTCACCTTCGACGAGACCCGCGAGCACCTGCCACGCCGGGCCGTTTGCCACGTCACCGGCAACCCGCTGCGAGAAGAAATCCTCGCCCTCTACAGCTCGACGTCTCCCCAGCCATTGGGTGCCACTGCTGGCTTGCCCAGCAGTGAGATACTGCCGGGCAAGCACACTTCCGGACAAGCGGGCAGTGCCACCCAGCCAAAGACGCTTTTGATTCTTGGCGGCAGCCACGGCTCGCGGCAGATCAACGAGTCCGCCTTCAACGCCGTCCGCAATCTTCGCGAGCAGCTCGCCACCTGGCACATCATCCATCAGACCGGCCCCGACGGTGCGGAGCAGGCTCGCCGGATTTACTCCCAGTGCCACCTGAGCGCCACCGCCGAACCATTCTTCGACGACCTGCCGCGACTCTACCCGCAGACGACGCTCGCCATCAGCCGGGCCGGAGCGACGACGCTGACAGAACTGGCCGCCGCCGGCATTCCATCGATCCTGCTCCCCTACCCACTCGCCGCCGCCGACCACCAGACCCGAAACGCCGACGCGTTTGCGAACGCCGGAGCCGCCATTCTGATCGACAATCCGACTCGCACCTCCGAGCCCCTCAACCTGACGGACGCCCTCGAAGAACTGGTTGCAGCTTCAGAGCGTCTGTCAGAAATGAGCATCGCCGCAAGAAATCTCGCCCACCCGGATGCCACTCGCGTCGTCACCGACCTGCTTCTCGCATCAATGCAGTAATGAATGGGTGGCTGCGGTCGAGTGCAGCCACTCTGTCACACTGCTGTTTCACCGGCCACGGTTGCGGGCCTTCTCGCGGATCTCTTCTTTGACCTTTGTCAGTCGCTCCGGCCAGACGAACTTCGGAGCCTTTGACGGATCGTAGCCTTTCAGGTGGCCCGTCAGGCGAGTCGCCGGTTTCGTGTAGACGAGTTCGGTGTCGCCGAAAACTTCCTCGCACAGCGCCGCCAGGCCGGGGTCGTACTCGCGAAGTTCCTCGCGCGTGTCGACGTGGTTGTGGTCGTGGTCCGGCGGGCGGTTGTTGTTGAACCACGACTGGACGCCCTCAGCGAAGTACTCGGCGTGATTGACCGACGCGTACTTCGTCTTCCACAGCCCGGCCATCATGGCGCGTTCGTACGCCGCCTTGAGCCGCTCATCAAATGTCGGGTCAATAACGACCAGCCCGCGGAGGTGGATGTTGTGTGCGAACTCGTGAATCAGGATGCACTCCGTCGAGTACGGATCGCCCTCAAACCCCAGCAGATTTTCCTCAGCGCACGAACAAACGGGATCCGTCCGCGATCCGCCCAGGCCACGCGCCCGCACATCCCAGAAGTCTTTCGGCGTCAGCTTCGAGTGCTCCGGGATGTCCGTCGTGAACTCGTCATGCGCCATCACGACGAGCCGCGAGCCGCCTTTGATCATCGCTTCCCGAACATCTGGCCGCTTCGCCAGCATCATGTTCACGAGGTACGCCGCTTCCTTCAGTGCGTAATCGCTGACTCTCTCCGAACTGACAATCGGATAGCCGTTCGCACTGATGTGCTTGCGGTAAAACGGGTCAAGCCGCAGCGATGCAGCAGGCTCGACGACAGGGGACTCGGCTGACGCGATTCGACACAGCAGCGTCAATTCCGACAGCACTGTCAGCGCCAGAACAAGAAGTCGATGCAC
>Ga0070727_10001940_pt1 | contig 20740 bp, 18 predicted proteins | sample tdAd472_FD_66722 | JGI IMG/M metagenome (GOLD analysis project Ga0070727, IMG submission 66722) | Marine sediment microbial communities from the Atlantic coast under amendment with organic carbon and nitrate - tdAd47.2 | ecosystem: Environmental > Aquatic > Marine > Coastal > Sediment | place...
CGAATTTCCTGTTGCAGGTTTTTCACATCGATTGTCATGGTTTCTCCCTCGCTGATTTTACAATTCTACCTGTGCTTTATTCGAATACAGCACAGCCAGAAAAGTACTTTGCACAACAAAGTATGTTGGCAAAAAATTTTTCAGAGGCTTCTGTCTTGGGGCCTGTCCAGCCTAAATTGATTTTCGCTGCTGGACGTCGTTATTGCCTCCAGCGTTGTTGGGATTCGTTTACTTGGAACTAACAAACTACGCTCCTCGCGCCTGGATTGGCGCTTATTTAGCCACAAACGTGACAATCAAATCAGAGGTTACTTAGAGAGAGCGGGCCCTGCTCGGCAGCTATCATCCTCCGGACTCCTTCACGGTATTGATCAGGGCTTCCATGTGTCCTATGTATTTTTTCAACGCCCGCCGACCGGCCGGTGTCAACGCGTAACGCGTCCTGGGCATACGTCCGTCGAAATCCTTCTTGCAGTCGACGTAACCGGCTTCCTCGAGTTTACGGGCGTGGGCGCTGAGATTGCCATCGGAAATCCTCAGCAGTGACTTGAGGTCGTTGAAGGTGAGTTGCGTGTTGGCAGCCAGCGCGCTGACGATTGCCAGCCGGGTGCGTTCGTGTATCAATCGGTCCAGGGACTGACCATGATCACGGGCTTTCGGACCCGGGCCGGTCTGCGCGGCACGACCAGGGGGACGGCGGGTTTTCCGTTGCGCATCAGCCACCGTGACTACTCCAGATCAAACCGCCAACAACGATATGCAACCCACCCATGCCCAGGCCCAGGAACAGATTGCCTGGCAGCTCCAGTAACAGCACCGCCGCACCCAGCATGAGGAACAGGGCACCCATGAGGCGGATGATGCCCACCGAATAAGTACCAGCGGCCATTACTGCTGTTCCGTAAAGGCCAAGCCAGATGCCCGGCAGCCATTCAATCGCAGCCTGCTGCGCCAGGAATACCGTCAGGACTCCGCCCATGGCCATGGGCGGGATGAAGGCGAACAGCAGTTTCTTGCCGGTCGTGGACCACAGCGACTCACCCAATCTGTTCGCCTTGCTTAGGGTCAGGGTGAACATCAGGCACCCGGCGAACAACAGTTCCACCATCCATACCAGCAGCCAGGAATCTGCGGACTGCTGCCGCGCCGCCAGCCAGCAGGTAACCAGTGCCGAGACGCCGGCGATTACGTAGCCTTTTCCTGACACGCCGGTGAATGACGAAGACCGTTCCATCAGTTCCCTGATGTACTGCAGGTTCTCCTCGGCCTTGTGATGCAGAGCCACCGTGGCAGAACCGGTGGATTGCGCATTGCCTTTCAGTTCCGACATGGTGGAAAAGCATCGCTGCTTGCTTTAAGAATGTCAAGTACTTTGCATTGAAAAGTACATGAAGGGCGCTGCGGTCAGCAGATTGGACGTCCGGGAAAAACTGCATTGGTCGATCAAATCCAGGAGTTCCAGGTACAGACGATACGCTATGGCAACCCGTTCACAACACCGTCATTACCCGGATCAGATCGGTACCGCCCATTCCAGGTCGGGTGCCGTGGGTGACAACAACGGTATCACCTGCTTCCAGGTAGCCCAGCTTCCTGGCCATGGCACAGCCAAATTCGGTGCGAACATCGTCCCCGCCGTCCAGGTCTTCACGCAACAGCGGCAGCACGCCCCAGTTGAGTGACAGGCGTCGGGCCACGGATTCCACCCCGGTGACCGCAATGATGGCGCATTCCGGACGGTGTTTGGATATCAGCCGGGCGGTGAATCCGCTGTCGGTCAGGGTGATAATGGCTGTCGCCTGCAACTGTTCTGCCAGTCTGGCCGCCGCCTGGCCGACGGCTTCGGCGATCTTGTTGGCGGCGCCGGTGTGAATGGTCTGCAGATAACCAAAGTCCTTGAGGGACGCTTCCGCCCGCAAGGCGATGGCAGCCATGGTACGGATGGCCTCCACGGGATAACGGCCAACCGCGGTTTCTCCGGACAGCATGACCGCCGACGTACCGTCAAGAATGGCGTTGGCCACGTCACTGGCTTCCGCCCGGGTCGGCTTCGGATTGGTTTCCATGGATGCCAGCATCTGGGTTGCGGTAATCACCGGTTTACCATTCATCACCGTATCGCGAATCAGTCGCTTCTGGGTGCCCGGTACCTCGGCCAGTGGCAGTTCGACCCCGAGATCACCGCGGGCGACCATGATGCCGTCGGCGGCGGCGATGATCCCTTCGATATTGTCCACGCCTGACCGGTTTTCGATTTTGGCGATAATGGGAATAGTGCTGTTTTGTTCAGCCAGCAATGCCCGGATGTGTTCCACCTCCGGACCGGACTGAACGAAAGAGGCAGCCAGGTAATCCACCTGGTTGTCGACGGCAAAATTCACTTCACGCTGGAGTTGTTCGCGAAATTCGGCACTGACGGCGTTGATGGAGAGCTGCCTGCCCGGCAGGTTGATACTCTTGCGCTCACCCAGCGTGCCGCCGTGGATAACGGTACAGGAGATCTGCGCGGCCCCGGTGGCAGTCACTTCCAGTTCCAGGGCGGCATCGTCAAGCAGTACACAGTCTCCAGGCTCCACTTCCTCCGGCAGCCGGTTGAAGCTGACGGAAACGCCCTGGTTATTGCCCCGGCGGCCGTCCGTATAAAGAGTGAATGGCTGGCCTGGCTGCAGCGAAACAGGACCATCGACAAGTCTGCCGGTGCGGACTTCGATTCCCCGGGTATCCGCCATGATGGCCACGTGCCGCTGCAGCCTGCCGGCGGACTGCCTGATCCGTTTAACGGTTTCCTGGTGTTGAGTGAATTCGCCATGGGAAAGATTCAGACGCGCGACGTTCATGCCGGCCCTGATCATTTCCTCGAGAATCTCCGGACCGGAACTGGCGGGCCCGATGGTGGCGACTATTTTGGTTTTACGAAGTGACTGCGGAGACGGCATGGAAGATTATCTTGCCCTGTCTTGAACGGAAATTCCAGCGCAGCCCGGTGTTGACCGGGGCTGGAATTTCAACGTGGGTGCAGAGTGAAGCCGGAATCCGCAGCCGGGACGTCCAGGGTACGGATGCCGGGACAGGTCGCACGTGGATGATGTAATAAATACTGCCTGTCGGTTGCCGCGTCACAGTGTGCAATGCCCGGGTATTGGCCGGCCCCGGCATGACGTCAGGAGCCGGGGCAATGCTGAAGCGATAACGCTACCATCCCGACAGATGTCCGGCTTCAACCCGGTGCTGCGGACAGTGGTTCGGTGACGACTGTGTCGGAAATGCCACGCCCTGACAGGCAGTGGCGCCTGCCATACCAGGGAACGACTGGGTCGACGTCGTAGCCAGGTTTACGGCAGGGTGAAGCCGTAGCGGAAATTCAGCCCCAGCATGTCGGCATCCCCGTACTCTGCAAAAGAGAATTCGAAACTGAGCGCATCGGTGGCGTTATAGCCGATTCCCAGTTCGCCACCGGCGTACCATTCGTCGTCATTGATGATGGCCCGACCGATGACCTCGTTATTGACCCTGATGGGCTCACGTCCGTCAATATCAAACCTGGACAGGCTTGGTGACAGGTAAAAATACAGGCCGGAATCCCCGTCCCACTGGAATCGTACATTGAAGCCCATGCCGAAGCTGGTTTCCACCCGAACTCGTGCCGGGGCGGGAGTGGTGACATCCACGATATCGTCATCGGCATCCATGTACAGGCTCATGCTGGGGATGATGGTCAGGTCTGGCAGGGTGGTTTCGAACTCGTAGCCGAGGCTGAATCCGAAAACATCCGGCGAAACTTCGTAGCCGTCGATATCTGCAGTCAGATCGAAATAGCCGACACCCGCTACCCACTGTGCGGAGGCGACTCCGGAAACTGACAGCAGTCCGCATACCAGCAATAATTTTTTGAACATCGTACATTCCTCCTGTTGACACAACGTTGACCCTTCGGAAGCCGGGCAACGGTGTTCTGGGCCGGACACGGGAACAGTCCCCGCCATCTTGGTGATTCAGGTTCTAGGGGTTATATCGGTCTTTGCCGCCCCGGCATGAATTAATCAGAGGTTCCTCAAGGAGCCTCTGATTAGTTAGAGGTTCCTTAACCCGACAGGTAGGAGTCCAGGGCAAGTTCCACCAGGGCAGCACCGGCCCATGCCAGGGGCGGAATGAGCACATAGAAGACAATGCGGGTGAACAGCGACAGGTCCAGCGGCCAGTTGCGGCAGTGGGCAATATGGCTGCGTCTTTCCAGCAGGGCATTCAGCCGGGTCAGGGAGGCATCGTCCAGGTCCCGGGGTGTGTTGTTGATTTCGACATCGACACGTTGCATTGCCTGGCGCTTGTGACAGCGAATCTGCCTGTGCACCGGCCAGATGGGCAGAAGCATCAACAGGATGCCGGCAGGCACACCAACCAGCACCGCGTTCTGGTAGTTTATCCAGCGGAACTCCTGGTCCAGGGCCTGCAGTGGCGTGATGGCCAGCGCGCCAACCACGATGAGCATGCTGCGCAGGGCCGACTGGCCGAAGGGATTCAGCCGGTCGAGGTCGAACAGGTCGATGTCCACCACCTTGCCCACCCGGTAGAACACCAGGGCGTTGTGCAGGGCAACGACCAGCAGCAATCCCACCAGGCTCCAGGTAAAGCACTGGGCAAAGATCATGGCAAGACTGAAGACAAAGACCGGATCCCCGGGATCGAACGACAGTATAAGCCAGGGCACATTGGCCACCAGCCCGTTGACCAGTCCGGCCAGCAAACCTGTATACCAGTAATCCACCCGATCCAGACGCTCCAGCAACTGCCGCTGCCCGGGATCAACCTGCGACGTCAGCGCGTCGACTATACCAGGCGTGGCCCTGACCTGGGCGACCAGGCAGCCAAGCAGGTAGGGCGGCAGCAGGGTAAAAACCAGGAACTGGCCGGTCAGTTCAAGTGACGATTCGTAGCCCGGTGGCGTCTGCTCGGGGAACAGTGTGCCGGTAGCGGTAAACAGGGTGAACAGTATTGCCAGTGAGATCAGGCCGACGGTGATTATCGGTCGACGGAAAGACCGGTTAGCCAGCTGCAGGATACGAATTGGCAGGGGATAATTCATGGTGGACCCACTGTGTTGTTGCCCGGCAACCGCCAACTGCGATACCAGTTAGCGGCTGCCGCACCTGTATCCGCTACTTTAACATGGCGGTACCCTGTAAGTAGCCTGGTGAGGCCCGGACCCCCGCATCGATACAGCATACCGGGACTGGTGCTAAACTGGCAGCTCCAACAACCTATGAAACTTCTACGCACTTCCGTATCCAGGCAGAAGTTTCCGCATGGAGTACCGCGTGTCCCAAGCCGTTAACTCGACATCCGATTCCGTCTCAAGAGCCTTTGCCGAGCTGGTGGATCTTAAGTACCAGCTGTATAACGGACTGTTCCTTACCCTGCCATTGGACGCGGTTGAACAGACCGGCCTGCTGTTGCCCCTGCTGGAAGTCGCCTGCGACGAAGGGCTGCAGGCCGGCAAGGATCCGGCATCGATCATCGAACAGTTTTTCGATACCCACAAGCCCGGTTTCGACCAACAGGAAAAAGCCGGTTTCCTGTTCAAGATAATCCAGTACGTGGAGCGCCAGGTGGTGCTGGTGGATGCCCTGGAAGATGCAGCTTACAGCAGGATTCACCAGCTTCCCGGTCACAACGTGCTGCAACGTATTCTCGATCGCGTGGAGATGGATGACCAGGAGTCGCGATTCGCGGAAATTCTGCGCAAGTTCGGGATCCGGGTGACATTGACCGCCCACCCCACCCAGTTTTACACCGGCCAGGTGCTGGCCATCATCAACGACCTCAGCCGCGCCGTGGCCAGTGGCGATATCTCCAATGTACGGGAGCTGTTGCTGCAACTGGGGAATACGCCGTTTTACCGCAAGGACAAGCCTTCGCCCTATGACGAGGCGGTCCTGCTGACGTGGTACCTGGGGAATATTTTCTATCCCATCATGGGTGAGCTGGTGGATCGACTGGCGGATCGTCACGCCGAGGCAATCAGGCAGAATCCCCACGTGATCACCGTGGGTTTCTGGCCCGGTGGTGATCGGGACGGCAATCCGTTTGTTACCGTTGACATTACCCGGCGGGTGGCGGCCAAGCTGCGCTATGCCATCGCCTCCTGTTATCACCGGGATATCCGGGAACTGAAACGTCGCCTGACATTCGCCGATGTCTACGACGAGCTGGAGTCTATTGAAAAACAGCTCCATGCCGAGCTGTCCGAGACCGCGCCGGAGTACAGCCTTGAGGAAACCGGACTGCTGGCGTCCCTGGACCGTATCGAAACAATCCTGCTGGACAGGCACCAGGGCCTCTATGTCGACAGGCTGCGTTCGTTCAGGCGCAAGGTGATGCTGTTTGGCTTTCATTTCGCCAGCCTGGATATTCGCCAGGACAGCCGGGTCATTGCCCGCACCCTGGCCGAGGTCGACGATCGGCAACCGGTACTGGCCGGAAAAGACGGCGAAACAGCGGACGAAGACGCCGAGGTAAACCGCTTGTTCGGGATAACTGGCACTATTGATATCGAGTCTCTGGATGAGCCGGTGCTGAAGGATACACTCAAGTCTTTCGGTGTCATCCAGGAAATCCAGGCACGCAATGGTGAGCAGGCCTGTCACCGGTACATCATCAGCAATTGTCATGGGCCGGTGGACATGGCCAGGGCCTATGCTCTGTTTCAGCTGTGTGGCTGGAAAGACACACCATTGACCGTGGACATCGTCCCACTGTTCGAAAGCGTCAGGGATCTGGCCGATGCCGGAGACTCCATGCGTCGTATATACGCCCACCCGGTTTATCGACAGCACCTGCGTCATCGGGGCAATCGGCAGACCGTGATGCTGGGATTTTCCGATGGTACCAAGGACGGTGGCTACCTGATGGCCAACTGGGCAATCTACCGGGCCAAGGAAGACCTGACCGCCGTATCCAGGGAAGCCGGTATCGAGGTTATTTTCTTTGACGGTCGCGGGGGGCCACCGGCCAGGGGTGGCGGCAGTGCCTACCTGTTCTACGCGGCGCTGGGCAAGACCATAGAAAGTAACCAGATCCAGATGACCGTCCAGGGCCAGACCGTCAGCTCCCATTACGGTATCGAAGAGGCTGCCCTGCATAATCTGAGCCTGCTGTTGACCGCGGGACTGGAAAACAATTTACTGGAACGACCCGAGCGGGAACTTGACCAGGCACAGCGCAAGCTCATTCAGACCCTGGCGGAGCGCAGCTTTGACAAGTACCAGGCACTCAAGCAGCACGAACTTTTCCTTCCCTACCTGGAGGAAATGAGTACGTTAAAATATTACAACATGGCCAATATCGGCAGCCGACCGGCGCGCCGCGGCAATGCCGGGGAGCTGCGTTTCGAGGACCTGCGGGCGATTCCGTTTGTGGGTGCCTGGGCACAGCTGAAACAGAATGTTCCTGGCTATTTCGGTCTTGGCAGCGCCCTGCGGGAACAGGAGCAGGATGGACAGCTGGATGCCTGCAAGGCCTTGTATCACCGCTCGGTGTTCTTTCGCGCGCTGATTGCCAATGCCATGCAGAACCTGGCGAAATCGAATTTCGAATTGACCCGGTACATGGAGAGGGACAACAAGTATGGTGATTTCTGGCGAATGATTCACGATGAATACCGGTTGACCCGGGAGATGGTGTTGAAGGTAGCGGAGCAGGAGGTGTTGCTGGAAGACAACCCCCGGGCCCGTCTCAGTATCCAGCTTCGGGAGAAAGTGGTGCTGCCGCTGCTGGTTATCCAGCAGTCGGCCCTGATGCGCTGCCATGCCCTGCGTCGCGAAGAAGGGGAGCAGCCGGACGATGACCGGCAGTCCCGGTTGGACAGGGAACTGGATATCTACGAGAAAATGATTGTCAGGTCCCTGTACGGCAATATCAACGCGTCCCGCAACTCGGCGTAAAGGACCGGTTCATGTCGGAGATAGAATTTTCCAAGGAAGAAAGGCAGGTGCTCGTGGACAGGATACGCGACTATTTTGCAATGGAGCTGAACCAGGAGCTGGGGCAGTTCGACGCCGAATTTCTCCTGGATTTCATGGTGAAGGAGCTGGGTCCGGCTATCTACAATCGCGGCCTGTACGACGCCCAGGCGGTGATGCAGAGCCACATTGACGCCGTCATGGAATCGATCTACGAAATAGAAAAATCCACCTGACCCTGTCCGTCCGTCGTATTGCCTTCATTCCCCGGGGAACTGGGTGAACGACAGAACATTGCCGTCCGGATCGAGGAACCAGGCGATCTTTGCCCCATCCGGTGTTGTCCAGATTCCCAGTTCGTCCTGCTCCAGGAATGGATAGTGCTCCATGGCCAGTCCTTTTGCCGCCAGGTCGGCAACCAGTGTTTCAATATCGTCGACTTCCCAACCGGCGGCGGTGTAGGGCTGCGTCACGACTTTTTCCACTTTCTGCACCCGAAGCTGGTAGCCTCCCGAATCGAATACCAGGGCGTGGGATTGATCTTCGACGAAATTCAGTCCGGGAATTGCCGAATAGAATCGGCGGCTCTGTTCCGCGTCACTGGTAGCGACAAGCAGGATAGGTTTCATAGGTTGGCTTCCGTTGTTTCTGGTGGAGGTTGATGGCGACAGTCAGTGACTCAGGTGCCAGGCCACGCTTGAGGTAAAGGTGTGGGCGCATGACGCTGCGTCGTCCGTGATAAGTCGCATGCTGGAATTGTCCGCTGGCACTCAAGTGTCGCTGAATCAGCCGGGATAGTGCAATTCCGCCGAAGTCGCTGAAAGTGTCTATTGGTCGAATATCGCAGAAAGTGGTCAGGCACGCTATCGCCTGTTAACCGGACAAAGAAAAAACAATAGTAATCAATTGGTTATGAATTGGCACGGTTCATGAAGCGTAGTTTTCAATAGGGTGATCAACAGCCTCTGCCGACAATCCGGGTAGTTCCCTGTAACCAACAGGCCACCCGCACCGTCCAATCAACATCCCTTGTTGAAGGATCCCCGATGGCACGCTGATCCGTATTGCGCGTTGACCGGGCAGGCCGACACCCCAGTCGGCTCCCGGTCTTTTTTACCCGATCTTCTGCATCCGTGGTGAAGACGGCATCGGACGGACAACCTGCCTGGAGTTGCGCTCGATTCCGCTGTATTTTAAATCCTCATCGCTGCCCCACAAACCTCAATGGAGACCTCAATAGAGATTCACGCGGAAAGAAGGATGCTGATGTTCAGCTTGGCGTGCAGCGTCTGTCACCGAGGAACAGCAATGATTCGTTAAACAAAAACAACACAAAACAAAAATAAGAGGAGCCGTCGTGATCAAGTACATCTCGTTGTTCATTCCCTGCAGTCTGGTTCTGTCTGCCGCAACCTATGCCCAGGAATTTCCCCCCGGATTCATCGATCCCGACCCGGTGCTGGAGGCGGCATCCGCCGCTATCGGCGAAGACCGGCTTCACTGTGTTGCCATCAGTGGCACCGCTTACACCGGTGCGGTGGGACAACAGTTTCTCAATGGTTACGATGTGGACTGGCCCCGGGGGGAGCCGCTTGCCAACTACACCCGCATTATCGACTGGGACAACGTCAGGATGATCGAGACCTTCGATCGCCAACCCGGTCACAACCCGGCTTCCTGGAAGTATGGCCTGGGCTGGACCGGCGGTACGCCGATTCAGCAACGCACCCGGCAGGAATTCATGCTGAACGGTGAGTATGCCTGGCACAGGGACGGCGCCGATGCCGCTCCCGTGGCAGCCACGGCACCGACGGCAGAACGCTGGGCACTGGATATGTGGCTTACCCCCCACGGGTTTCTGAAGGCCGCCAGGTTACCCGGTGCCAATCCCCGTGCCACCTGGCGTTGGGAACTGGGGGAAATGGGGCGTGATGGCGCTACGGTGAATCCGGAGAAAGTAAACATCGTGTCAATTACTTTGATGGGCAAATACCGCGTGGATGCCACGATCAATTCCCGAAACCTGTTGCAACGCATCCATACCTGGGTGCCGGACCCGGTGCTGGGCGATACCAATTTCGAGCATGAATTCGCCGATTCCGATTACATCGATATCGGTGACGGTATCCGTTTTCCCACGGTCTGGCATCACCATACCGGGTGGGACGACAACTACCAGGCGCAAAGTGTCAACGCCGGACACAATGCCTTTGGTGGCCGTCAGGCGGATATTGTCGCCAACCGGTGTCCCGGTGCGGTACCGATACCCCCCCAGGTTCGCAATGCCGGGTTCGAACAGATAGTCACCGTGAACGAACTGGCCGATGGCGTTTACCTGTTGGCCGGTACTTCCCATAATAGCGTTGCCATCGAGTTCGAGGATTACATTGCCGTGGTGGAAGCGCCACTCGATGAAAATCGAAACCTGGCCGTCATCGATACCGTGGTCGATCTTGTACCGAACAAGCCGATACGCTTTCTTGTCAATACCCACCAGCATCACGACCATATCGGCGGCCTGCGCACCTACCTGCACATAGGCGCGACAATTATTACTCACTGGAAAAATTTCGAATTCTATAACAGCGACGTATTGAACTACGCCCAGCGGACACTTGAACCCGACATGGTCAGCCTGTGGCCGCCGACGGAGCTGGCGGAGGGTTATCAGTACGAGGTCGTCAGGGAAAACTATTATTTGATGGATGATTCCAGAAGCATGCACATTTCCTACGTGCACCCTCTGTCTCACGTCGAGGGCATGCTGGTGGCATACCTGCGGGACGAGAAAATACTGATCGAAGCGGACCTGTTCGATAGTCCAGTCCCAGGGCAGATCGGTCTTGAATCAGCAGCAGCGAACAATCGTGCGTTACTTGAGCACGTTGAACGGTTGGGACTGGACGTGGAGACGATTGTGCCGATTCATGGTGAGCCGACTGCCTGGGCAGAGTTCGAACGGCTTGTGCAATTTCAGGAATAACCAGGTCAGCATTCGGGGCAGGCAATCAATCGGTGCCCGGACCGGCCGCTAACGGCGTCCATCGACGACTCTGACCGCATCGCCTGGCGGGTTACTCCGACGCCTGTTTTCTCCGGAATCTATTGTTCCGACTGCTGCCTAAGCATGGTCAGGCGTCGCAGGAAGCGTCGACGCAGGGGCGGCACTTTGAAGGCGGTGTTGACCAGTCGCAAAATCAGCTTCAGGTGTCGACCGCGGCGAAACATGATCACCCGGGTCATCATGGCAGTGTAGCGATTGACATTGCTGGCAATCTGTTGACGTCGCTGACCGGAGTAGTTGTCCAGGGCGGACACATCGTTCGTTTCAAGTACTTCGATCAGGGCACTGGCCAGTGGCTCGGTGTCCTGTAGCCCGGCATTCATGCCCTGGCCGCCCACCGGGCTGTTGAGGTGGGCGGCATCTCCCGCCAGGGCAATGCGACCCCGGGAAAAGGCCGAGGACACACGGTTGTGCAGACTGAATTGACTTTTCCACAGGATATCCCCGGTTTTGCCGAACAGACCGTCCATGGCGTATTCAATCCGCTGGTCAAGGCTAATAGCCGGATCATCGGTGAACGGCAGAATAAGGCGCCAGGTGTCATGGGAAATTTTTATGCCGATAGCAGGACAGGGTGAGCCGGTCAGTCGTGGTGAATGCCAGTCATCGTTGGCATAGCGGATATCAGCCAGCGACGCCTCGAAGGGGAAGGTATTGCCCGGAAAATCCAGGCGCAGCAGTTTCCTGACACTGCTGTGAGCGCCGTCGCAGCCAACAACCAGTCGTGCGGCAATGTCGAATTCATCGGCGGTGGACCTGCAGTGGGCCGATACGTGGTCCGACGCCGGCGTCAGGTCCACCAGTTCGGTGCCGAACCGGACCCGGGCACTGGGGCAGTTCTGCAGAGCCTGCAGTAACAGTTTTTCCGTAGTTGACTGGGGCAGGATGAGCAGCTGGGGGAAGAGAGTTTCCCCGGACAATTCCTCGATGGGTACAGACAGCAGGACCGAGTCGGAGTCGGCGTCCTGCAGCGTGACATGCTGTTTTACGATGCCGGCCTGCAGAAACCTGTCTATCACCCCCAGCCTGTCCAGCACTTCCTGGGTTGCCGGCCAGATTGCGGGCGCCCGGGAAAACTCCGCTGTCTGACTGTTCTTCTCGATTACCTGTACCCGGCGGTTCTGCCGGGCCAGGGACAGGGCCAGGGCGAGGCCAACAGGTCCGGCCCCCACCACCAGGACATCAACGGGATTGCTGGCTTCCGGGTTCTGACCACTGCTGCTGCCGGATTCTGTACGCACGTTATGACTTTCAGTCACTATGACCTCCAGAGCACTGGCAGGGAATGTCGGCGTCAGTCATTGTTCGGCGGCCAGAGGAACCAGGGTAATGGTTCAGCGGCCGACCACCGGCATACGACTCATCAGGCTGACCAGTTCGCGGGCGGACCGGGCCATCTGGTGGGTGGTCTGCATGGTTGTCCTGGTCAGCCCGGCCTGGTGGGCCCGCTGCATGGATGGTCCAGTAAGCACCTGGTCGATCATCAGCAGGGCCTTGTCCAGCATCGCGGTGCCATGCAGTCCACCAAGCTCCGCCACATCGGTATCCCGGCTTTGCCTGCCGATCATGTTCAGGTTGGCACCGTCCGCGGCCATCCTCACCGCATGGTTGATCAGCATATGCATCTGGTGAACAGCCATGCGCTCGGCTTCAGGACCGGGAGCCGGCATGCTTTCAATCAAAGAGACGTAGCTCATGGAGGCTTCTGCCAATTCGATACTGAATGCCAGCATGGCGGAGTTTACCCTGCCGTCCAGCTCCGTGGCGATAACCGTGGCGTTTTCGATCAGTTCCCGGCCCTGGACCAGCCCGTCCCGACCGTGCTTCATGGTGGCTTCGTCCAGGTTGGGAGCCATGCCCAACTGGGAAATCATTACCAGGTCAGCCGCTTCTGTCGCCATTGCCAGGCCGTGGTGTATAAGCCGGTGGCCGGATTCTGCCCGTTGCTGGGGTGTCATTCCGCCCTGTCCTGACGCGCCGGGCATAGCAAAGCCGCAACACAAGAAAACGAGTGCCATCACTGCCGGCAGGCGCGTTGGAATAGTTTTAGGATTCGCCATGGTAGTCTCCTGATTGTCAACATTGACGTCAGGGCCTGTGCACACTAGTTTGATTGTCACTGTTGTGGCAAAAAAAGCGCCATTCCAGGCCCCAGGATGAATGATCAGCTCTCCCGGGCGCTGGCCTGAAAAAACTGTACTGACTGTATAACGCCGAACTCAGGCGCAAGTTCCGCCAGCCGCCTGCATCCACCGGGAATGTCTGTATAATCGCGGGCGATCATGAAACTCTCGGTGCTGGACCAGTCCCCCATACGCAGTGGCAGCAATGCCCATGACGCCCTGCAGGAAACCGTGGCGCTGGCCAGGCGTTGTGATGCCCTGGGCTACCACCGTTACTGGCTGGCGGAACACCACGCCTCCGATGCCCTGGCCGGCTGTTCGCCGGAGGTTCTACTCGGTCGACTGGGCGCCGAAACCAGTCGCATCCGTATAGGCTCCGGTGGTGTCATGCTGCCCCATTACAGCCCCTACAAGGTGGCGGAAAACTTCAAGTTATTAGAGGCACTGTATCCGGGCCGTGTCGATCTCGGTATCGGCCGGGCGCCGGGTACCGATCCCTTTACCGCCGCCGCGCTGCGTTACGGTTCCACCGTGGGGCCGCAACACTTCCCGCAGATGGTTGCCGACCTGCAGGCACTGATCAATGATGAAGAGCCGCCGACCCGGGGGATGGCAGGTGCCCGTGCCTTTCCCCAGGTGGCGCAACCGCCGCAGTTGTGGATGCTGGGATCCAGCGAAGACAGTGCCGGGTTTGCCGCCGAGGCCGGTCTGCCCTACTGTTTCGCCTATTTCATCAATCCTGCTATCCGTACCGATATCTTCAGCCTGTACCGCCAGCAGTTCCGTCCCGGACCGAACCTGGACCAGCCCCACACCAGCCTGTGTGTGTTCACTATCTGTGCTGACACCGAGGAACAGGCCTGGCGACTTTCCCGCAGCCGTGACCTGTGGTTCGTGCGGCTGCTGCAGGGTGCGCCGGGGCCGGTACCCACGGTGGAGGAAGCAACCGACTATCCCTATGCCGACGCTGAACGCCGCGCCATCGAGGCCAACCGCGACAAGCGTGCCGTGGGTACCCCGGAGCAGGTCAAGGCCAGGCTGCTGGCCCTGGCCGACGAATTCACGGCGGATGAACTGATGATTCTCACCATCACCCACGATCCGAATGCCCGCAGCCATTCCTACGAGCTGCTTGCCCAGGTCTTCGAACTTGGGGTGTAATGGCCAGCCATGAACGCCACTTTCATTTCGGGATTCCTGCCGCTGGCTGTCGCCATGGCCATCAGTGTCCTGCTGCTTGGCCTGCTTCACTACCTGCTGATCTATCGCCACCAGTCCCTTTCCAGCGAGGAAAAGTTTCCCCGTCAGCTGCTGATGCTGGGGTTGACGCTGCTGGCGCTGGTCATCCTGGTGATGACGGCACCACTCAGCGATGCCGTGCAGAATCAGATCCTGGCCCTGCTGGGAATCGCCGTATCCGGGGTCATCGCCTTTTCATCCACCTCTTTTGTGACCAATTTCATGGCGGCGGTGGGACTGCGGGTAACCCAGCCATTCAAGGTGGGCGACTTTATCAGTTTCGACGGCCACTTCGGCAAGGTGGTTTCCCGGGGACTGCTGGACACGGAAATCCAGACGGAAACCCGTGAGCTTATCGCCATCCCCAATGCCAATCTGACGTCCAGGCCGGTTGCCGTGACCCGGCGTTCCGGTGTGATACTGACCAGCACGGTGTCGCTGGGCTACGAATCGCATCATGGCATCGTGGAGCCGCTGATGCTGGCGGCAGCGGCCAAGGCCGGCCTGGAGGAGCCCTACGTGCACATCGAGAAGCTGGGTGATTTTGCCGTTAACTACAAGGTGTGTGGCCTGCTCACCGACGTGGAGCGTATTCTCACGGTCCGGTCGGATCTCAACAGGCAGCTGCTGGACATGCTTCACGGCGCCGGACTGGAAATCGTCTCCCCCGCCGTCACCCGGCACATCACCCAGGATGCCTCCACCCGGCTGATCCCCGCAGCAGCGGGTACCCCGGGGCAGCCCACGGACTCCGTGGACGCCGTGGAAGCCGAGGAAATCGCCTTCGACAAGGCCCGTGCCCTGGAACAGCTGGAACTGGAAAAACAACAGCTTGCAGAGCAGCTTGCCGACAAGCAGCCCGATGATGCCGAACAACGGGAGCGTCTGCGGCAGCAACTGGAACTGCTCAAGGCACAGGAAAAGACCCTGCGGGAGAGCGAATAGACTCGCCGCCGGTCACCGGCGGATCCACGGAAATAGCCTGCTGACTGGGGTCGTGGCCAGAACCCCTGCAACCTCGAGGCGGCGCCGTTGTCACCACGGTTTCCTGCCAGGCAGGATCCCGTTGCATTGCCTGCTTCCCCATGTCTCTATTTAGAATCTCCTCCCGGTTGTCAACCTTTTGGCAAGATCGGAACTCTAAGGTAGGGTAAGGCGGTTAAAGAGGGACATTTATCGGCCTTATTCCGGGAACAGAGTAACGTGGAGCCACAGGTGTTACAGGAAACCGAGGAGGAGCTGATCAGTGCGGCGCAGGCCGGCAATATAGCCGCCTTCGAGCGGCTGATCCGCCCGGTGGAAAGGCAGATGCTGGCCGTGGCAGCCGGTATTGCCCAGAACGCCGAAGACGCCAATGATATTTTCCAGGACGCCATGATCTCCGCGTTCAAAGCTATCGGCAGCTTCAGGATGGGCAGCAGGTTCAGTACCTGGCTACACCGCATAGTAGTAAACACGGCACTGTCATACCGACGCAAGCTGAAGCGGATCTGGCAGCAGACCACGGAGTTGCACGATGACCTGGAAGCGGATGAGCAGCACGGACGCCATGCTTATACACCGGAGGAATCGATGCTTTCGGCAGAATTGAATACCCAGTTGAATACGGCCCTGGCGACACTGACCGAGCGCGAAAGAATTGCCTTCGTACTCTGTCACCAGCAGGAATTCAAGATTCGGGAAACTGCCCAGATCATGGATTGTAAGGAAAATTCGGTAAAGGTGTATCTGTTCCGGGCCCGGGGGAAATTGCGAAAGCAACTGGATCCGTATTATCGCAGATGATATTTCCTGATATGAGATTATAAATGAACATTCCAGAAGATAGAGGGAAGTTGGAGCAGCTGGTTATAGACTACCTTTACGGTAACCTGAACGAAGCTGAGCAGGCTGATTTCGATGAGGCACTGGCAGGCAATACCCTGCTGCAGGAGATGGTGGCTGCGGAGAGGAGCCTGGAACAGGTCATACCGCGCGGCACCGCAGTCTTTATCGACGACGAGCGCATGGATGACAGCCACCGGCAGTTGCGACGCAGCCTGCAGAAACAGGTTGCCAACCGCTCGGTGATCGGCGAATTTCTGCGGGCGTTGCTGCACAGGCCCTCACTGGTTGCCCTGCAGTCAGTGGCGCTGGCCGCCAGTTTTGTGCTGGGTTTTCTGATCGCCAGTCCGGGTACTGAAGTGGAAAGCCAGGGCAGTCCTGCAGCCGGGATCACCACGCCGCTGGCCATGGTGGGTGAACAGGACTACGAGATAGCAGAGATGCACATCGACCGGTTCGATCCGGTCAGTGGTGATATCGAGCTGTCGTTCTCCATTGCCTCGGATACCCGGATCAGTGGCAATGTGGCGGATAGCGGAATCCGCACGCTGATGAGCGTGGCGCTGCTTGACGAGATCGACGAAGCGGCCACCCTGAATACTATCGAGGCGCTGCAGAGCGCCTCTTACGACGACGAAGTTTCAGCTTCGCTGATTCACGTGCTGAACAACGATGGCAATCCCGGCGCCCGCTACCAGGCCGTTCGCTCGCTGATTGACCATGTAGACCGTCGTCAGGTTCGCGGTGCATTGCGAACCGCGTTACAGCAGGACGTCAATCCAGGGGTAAGAGTTGAGGCATTCAATGCCCTGGCAGAGAATCCCGACGCAGAAACGCTGGCGGTGTTTCAGCAGCGTGCCGAAGTCGATGGCAATGAATATATCAGGCAGCGGGCCAGGGAGATAGTCGAGGCAGAAAATACCGGTCAGGACGATTCAATATTTTTCTAGTAGAGGAAACCAACGATGCATTTTTCCAGATATTCCGTTGCAGGTGCGCTGTTCCTGGTTTGCGCGACATTGGTGGATTCGCCGGCACGGGCCCAGGACATTGAACGTGAGTTCGAGGTTTCACCGGGTGGGCGCCTGACACTGCGCAGCGATGCCGGTCCCATCACCGTGCGAACCTGGGACCAGCCGCGGGTGCGGGTGCGGGTGATCAATCCGGAAGCCTTTGAAGTAAGCTTCGAGCAGTCACAGAACCAGGTCAGGGTGGTGGCGGAAGACGACCGTGGCCGCAGCCGGATACGCTTCGAGGCCGATGTGCCGACAGAATTCGACCTGGAGCTGGACACCGGAGGTGGAGCCATCGAGGTAGCCGGGCTGAACGGGGATGTATATGCCGATACCAGTGGCGGCAATATCACCCTGAGCCGGGTCGATAATGGCGACGTGGTGGCAGACACGTCCGGCGGCCGGATCGAGATCGGCGAAGTCACCAATGGCAACGTGGTGGCGGACACGTCGGGTGGCCGTATCACTATCGGCAACGTAATCGGTAACGTCGAGGCTGATACCTCTGGTGGCAATATCACTATCGGTGATGTTGACGGCAATGTTTCTGCTGATACCTCCGGTGGCAGAATCAGGGTTGGCCAGGTTACCGGTAATGTCAGTCTGGACACTTCCGGGGGCAGTATCGAGGCGGGGTACGCCGGCGGGACTATGACCGCGGATACGTCGGGAGGCAATATTACCCTGGCAGGAAGCGATCGGTTGCTCATCGCCGATACGTCCGGCGGTACCATCCGGATTGCGCGCAGCGGTGGACCGGTCCGGGTGGACACGTCGGGTGGCAACATCTTCCTCGGGGCGATCGATGGATACATCGAGGCGGACACCTCCGGCGGCAGTATCGAAGCAGAGCTGGGCCTGATCGAACCGGGCCAGGACGCCCATATTGACCTGGAATCCAGTGGCGGCGATATCGACTTGCGCATACCCGGGAATCACGCCGCGACTGTCGACGCCCGCATTCAGGTATCGCGACGTTCCCGGGGCGACTATAGGATCTACACAGATTTCCCGCTGGTTATTACCGGTGTAGACGAACGCGAGGTAATAGGGCGCGGTGATATCAACGGGGGCGGCGACCGCATTCGCATTGAAACCAGCAATGGCGACATTCGCATCATGCGCATCGAACCCTGATCCACGGCCGACCACGGCATGGTGAGCGACCTCAGTGACGGTGTCCCGGACCATACGCGGCGGCGACGGCCTGGTAGTGCAGGCGAATCAGGTCGTTGCCGAAATCGCCGTCGAAATCCCGCCACACCAGGTGGATGTGATTGGCATCGTTCTGCACCTTGTCATACTCGATGAGAAAGTCGCTGCCCTGAATTCGCCAGTAATGGGCATCGGTTGCGCCGGTCCCGCCGACCCAGGTGAATTGAATCCGGTCCCTGTCTGCCCTGACCAGCCCCATGCGCTGGTCGGTAATCGCGTCCGGTTGGGTTGCGGCGACCTCCTCGATGAGGTTCATCAGGATAAGTCGCTGGGCCGAGTCCAGATCGCCCCAGGGGATTCCGGTCTGGTCCAGGGGTGTCACCTGCACTTCCGCTGCGGTGAGGATATCCCGGGGAACCGGCTGCGCCAGCACCGCCCGGGAGCGCTGGTCGGCGGTCAGGCTCCGGACCAGTTGCCGCCCCAGGTCTTCCTCGGTGGCCAGCACACGAAGGCCGCTCAGGTCACCGCTGCGTACTTCGGCGGGATTGCTGCCAAAGAATTGTGGCGTACTGGCGATACCCCTGCCTGCCACGAAGGTCCAGTTCAGAGCGATGTGGTGTCCCTCCAGTCGAAACGCCCAGGTACCCTCCGTTGACGGTTGGCCGAAGACGGTAAAATAGTAGGCCATGGGGTCTCGCACAAAGCGACCGTTGGTCTCAAGCTCCCGTAGCACGGCTTCCAGGCTGCGAATCTGTTCGACCTTGCGGTAACCGCGGTCACCGAGGAAGGTGGCGAGCAATCGGTCAGCAAGAGCCCGCTGCCCGGGTTCCATGTCGTTGTAGGAAAGGCCGTTGCGGGGCCGGGGGATGAAATGCCAGTTCAGTCTTTCATCGGCGTCAAAATCATAACTGGCGGTATCACGCTGGGTGGAGGACAGGCTGGCCAGAAAAGCCTGGACCGAATCCAGCATCGCTGCATTGAGCGTGACCTCGGAGGTTTGCGCGCTCAACTTGCCGACGCAAACCAGCAGCAGGAAACAGAGAGACACGCGGGACCGTAAAGTTTTTGTTTGCATTGTTTTCACCTCGCGTAGTGACAGCAAAAGTTCAGGTGCTTTTCCTGAAGGAAAGAAGGCCTGCCATGGTCAGCTGACGTCGGGCACTCTCGACGCCCAGCCAGTAACCCAGGTACCCGGCCATGATCCAGATCAGCATGGATTCGCCCGGTCCCGGCCAGTAGCTGAACCACAGCAGTGCCTGGATGGAATTGCTGACCTGGTTCATCAGGAATGTCACCAGAAAGTCGACAAATCCCCCGGACAGTGTTCCCAGGTAGTTCCCCGCGGCAAGAAAGGACACCAGGTCCCCCACTTCAATTACCAGAAATGTCCAGAGTCCAGCCAGTCCGTAAAAACCTCCGCCGAACCATAGCCAGCGGTTATAAACAAACCGGGCGTTTCTGCTGGCGCTGTTCCTGAGCCGTTTTCTGCTGTTCTTCAACTGCGATTTCAGCACCTTGTGCTGAATGTCGCGGTCGATATGACCATCGGTGAACAGCCAGTGGAAAATAACCCAGGTTAACAACAGGCAGGGCAGACCCAGTTTGATCAGTGCTTCTGTAACATCGCCGATTCCCATGAGCAGGTGCGTTTCACCCCCCCCACTTCAGTAGGTTGAGAAATTCCCGACGGTTCCTGGGCCCAAAGGTCAGAAAATGAGGCTGGGGATTATTCAGGTAGTTGGCTTTTTCCCTGGATACCGGGTCGGCGGCGGTGAGCAACTGGATTTCCTGCTGGTCGATCTGGTAGGGAACCGCCGCATTCAACCCGAACACTTTGCGTCGCAGTGTCGGTGTGATCTCCGGGTAGCCATACCGTTCACGGAATTCCGCCGAGATCTGGAAGGTCCGGAAAGCCTGAATCTGGTCCTGGGGAGAGCCGTACCAGATGGAGTCGGTGCCCCACAATACGTTGTCCTCTCCGACATAGCGAAACAGCTTGCCCAGGGCGTGGGCGGCGTTGTCCGGATCCCGCATCAGGAAGCGCCAGGTGCTGCCCAGTTCGGCGTACACGTTGGAATTCGGCGCCACATCGTTATCGATCAGGGACTGGATCAGGGTGTCGATGCCGTCGCGACCGGCGCCTTCTGCGAAGGCCTGTTCCTGTACAGTGGCCACAAAGCCCGAGTGATAGATCAGGAAATTCATGTCGGGAAAGCGTTTGGCCACGATGCCTACATCGGAACACTGACTGTGCTCATAGGACCGCGGACCGAAGGGCAGCCCCTTGTGTATGCAGATGTTACGCACACCCAGGCGGCGTGCGCGTTCGATCATGGCGATACCCGGTTCGTCGTGCAGGAAAAAGCC
>Ga0070727_10001946_pt1 | contig 20699 bp, 17 predicted proteins | sample tdAd472_FD_66722 | JGI IMG/M metagenome (GOLD analysis project Ga0070727, IMG submission 66722) | Marine sediment microbial communities from the Atlantic coast under amendment with organic carbon and nitrate - tdAd47.2 | ecosystem: Environmental > Aquatic > Marine > Coastal > Sediment | place...
CAGCATGCTGCTGCTGGGCGAGAGCGACATCGACTCGCTGGTGGACGGCGCGCCGATCCACACGGACAACCGCCCGATCCTCGAGTACTCCGACATGGACCTTTACAACGTCACGGACGTTGCGCCTAACCTCGGCCGGCTCATCGAGTTCCAGCAGGAGAACCTGCTCGCGTACTTCGTCGGGAGCGAGCATCAACTCGCCGAGCTTGAGGAGTATTTCGACCTGTATTCCGGCCATTACCTCGACTACGTCCAATTGTACGAGCAGCAGCGCCTCAATTAGGCGCCGACACCCGGGGTGCCATCGGCAAATATGTCAGCAGATTCGCGTGGTGGCCTCCCTAGCCTGCTTTTCTCGTTTCCAGTAGCTCGGTCATGCGTTCGCGAATGACGAACTTCTGCACCTTGCCCGTGACTGTCATCGGGAACTCGTCGACGAAGCATATGTACCTCGGGATCTTGAAGTGCGCCAGGTTACCCTTGCAGAACTCGCGCATCTCCTCCTCGCTCGCGCTGATGCCATCGCGCAGTTTTATCCATGCTGCAACTTCTTCGCCAAATTTCTGGTCCGGCACGCCGACGACTTCAACCTGCTCAACCTTCGGGTTCGTGTACAGAAATTCTTCGATCTCGCGTGGATAAATGTTTTCGCCGCCGCGAATCAGCATATCCTTGCTGCGGCCGACGATTCGCAGGTAACTGCTTTCGTCCATCGTCGCCGTGTCGCCGGTACGTATCCAGTTCGCCTCGTCAATCGTTTCGCCTGTGCGCTCCGGGTCGCCCCAGTAGCCACGCATGACGCAGTAACCGCGCGTACAGAGTTCGCCGGGCTCGCCGCGAGGGACGATATGTCCTTTATTGTCGACGACCTTTATCTCGGTGTGCGGCAACGGCTGGCCGACTGTGCCAACGCGCAGCTCGATCGGGTCGTTGGGTAAGGTTTGTGTCGCGAGCGGACCGGTTTCCGTCATCCCGTATCCAATCGTAATTTCACTCATGTGCATATCGTCGATGACGCGATGCATCAATTCGATCGGACATGGCGCCCCGGCCATGATCCCGGTACGCAGTGACGTCGTGTCATATTTCGCGAAATCCGGGTGGTCCAGCATTGCGATAAACATCGTCGGCACGCCGTGAGCAGCCGTGCATCGTTCGGCGTCGATAGCCTGCAAGCAGGCCTGAGCCTCGAAGGCAGCTGCCGGCAGCACAATTGCAGCACCACTTGTCGTGCACAGCAATGTACCCAGCACCATGCCGAAGCAGTGATACATCGGCACCGGCATGCACAGCCGGTCATCCTCGGTGAAGTTCATGATGCGCGAGGACATCGTCGCGTTATTGACGATGTTGTGGTGCGTCAGTGTTGCCGCTTTCGGCGAACCTGTCGTGCCGCTCGTGAACTGGATGTTGATCGGCGTATCGAAATCCAGGCTTTTGCCGACGGCGTCCAGCCTTGCATAATCACCCTCGCCAGGTAGCTTCGCAACGTCGCCGAAATTGAACATTCCTGGTGTGCACTCTTCACCAAGCCGGATGACATAGCGCAAGTCAGGCAGGCGCGGTGCGCGAAGTTCGCCAGGCTCGGTACTGGTAAGCTCCGGCGCAAGCTCGTTCACCATCGCCAGGTAGTCGCTGGTCTTGAACGCCGGCTCGGTGATGAGCCCGCGGCAGCCGACTTTCTTGAGGGCGTACTCGAGTTCGGGCGTGCGATACGCCGGATTTATATTGACGAGGACGAGGCCGGCATAGGCCGTGGCAAACTGAGTAATAACCCACTCTGCCCTGTTTGTCGCCAGCATGCCGACGCGATCTCCCGGCTCGAGGCCGAGTGCCAAAAGTCCTGCAGCGAATGTCTTCGCCCGCTCCCTGAGCTCCTGCCAGTTCCATCGGACGTCCTGATCGAGGACGATCAGGGCATCCTGGTCAGGCCAGCGGAGAGCTGCCGTGTCAAGCAGTTCTCCGACCGTCACCCCGAGAAGAGGCGAATCACCGCTGCCATTTGCATAGCTATTCAAGGCCAAACTCCTGCAGCGTTTCTAACCCGCGCGTAGTAAAGCCCGTATGGCCCGATCAGGCAGTTCGTAGTTCTCGAAAACGTATGTGGGAACTACGGACTTGCTGTTTTGGCTACATTTGCACCGATACAGGAGCCGCCAGGTTGACCTCGAGAATCGTGCCCCGAGGTACATTGATGCTCGAACCTCGCGTCAGAATGGAGGCGCCAACGCCAACCTGGGCGCCCGTCCTGGCGCCCGAACTTCCGCCAATGAGACCACCGATAGCCGCAGCTCGTGCCGTACGGCCAACCGTTCGGCCTGCCTCATTCTGGGTCTGGGCTTGCAGGCCCGAAGTGCTTATGGGTACGAGCACGTCGTCGATCATCAGGTCCGTGAACTCCATGGACAGCTCCGAGGAGCCCACAGCGCGCCCGGACTGTTGAGCGGACGATATACGTCCATGAACGAAGGTGCCACGCGGCACCACTGTAACGCCGTCAACGACCAGTGCGCCTTCGAGCTGACCGCGGAATCGATGCCCCGCTGAGTGCCGGCTGCTGTCGATGTTCTCGGTCGTACGAATCACGAGGCGGGTGCCGGTCGGCAGTGTCATGACGCTCGCATTTGCCTGTACGGCAGCCTCTGCCGTGGCAACGCCACTGCTGAAGAACACGCCAACGACCTCGCTCTCGGGAAACGCCTCGATGCCCTCGCCGGTGTCGAACATGATGATGCCGTTGCTGCTGCCGACAAAATCGCCTTCGAGAATCGTGCCGTTCGCGAGCTCGAGAGTGTCCGCGACGACGGGGCCGACAATGCCGATCGTCAGACAGGTGAACAGAATCAGAACCGCTCGTTTCATTATTATTCCTTTCGGTAAAATTACTTTGCGTTCAGGTACTTGAGTATAGGCCGGCTGCGCTTTCACTCACAATTTAATTAGGGCAGTATTGCCCGCTTGCCAAGGCCTGAGTTCTCTGGTCGGCAGCGCATCGAAAACCACAAGAAAGGAATCCATCATGACCACTGATTTTCGGGGGTGGCGCGTCGTCGCCACCATTTTGACAAGTGCATTATTTACAATCACAGCCACGAATGTGTTTGCCGCACCGGCTGGCAGCGGTGAAATCAGTTACGCTGACCCGAACGTGCACTTCCATCCGGATGGCAAGCCGCCATCCGAGCATACGCTGAAGATTCTCAACGCAGCGCGTGAGTCGATGCCGTTCGAAGATACGCGTGATTTCGATGAGGCGCGCAAGGGCTTCATCGCTCCGCTGAACTCGGGCGTTATCAAGGCGGACGCCGGTCACGTCGCATGGGACATAGATCGCTATGACTTTCTCAAAGCCGAGGAAGGCTGGCCATCCGTCCATCCGTCGACACAGCGCCAGGGTCACCTGAACCAGATCACGGGCCTTTACAAGGTGACTGATGGCATTTACCAGGTGCGCGGCTTGGATCTCGCCAACATCACATTTGTACGTGGCAAGGAAGGCTGGATTGTCTTCGACCCGCTGACCGCGCTGGAAACGGCACGTGCCGGTCTCGAGCTGATCAACCAGGAAGTCGAAGACCTGCCCGTCACGGCTGTCATCTATTCACACTCGCACGGCGATCACTTCGGTGGTGTGCGCGGCGTTGTTGACCTCGAGCGCCTCGAGGCGGGCAAGGTCGAGATAATCTCGCCGCGGGGCTTCATGCAAGAGGCCGTTTCCGAGAATGTCTATGCCGGTAACGCCATGAACCGGCGCCTGTTCTACCAGTACGGTGTGCTGTTGCCTGCAAGCCCGTTCGGCCATGCCGGCCAGGGGCTGATGCAAAACGTCGCCGCCGGTAACCTCGGACTGCTGCCGCCGACCTACGTCGTTGAAGACTATATCGAAGAGCGTTTGGTTGACGGTGTTCGTATGATCTTCCAGAACACGCCGGGCACCGAGGCGCCGTCGGAAATGAACACTTATCTGCCGGACAAGAAGGCGCTGTGGATGGCAGAGAACGTGACCAACACGATCCACAACATCTACACGCTGCGCGGCGCACAGGTCAGGGATGCACTGGCCTGGTCGAAGTTTATTTCCCGCGCGCTATACCTGTTTGGTGGCGAAGCAGAGTACATGTTTGCTTCACATCACTGGCCACGGTTTGGCAACGAACGCGTCCAGGAAGTTCTCAAAGGCCAGCGTGATGCCTACGCCCATCTCAATAACCAGGTTCTGCACTACGCCAACCAGGGCGTGACGATCAACCAGATCCACAATGTCTACAAAGTGCCGAAGTCTCTGGAGGATTCCTGGTACGCCCGCGGCTACCACGGCTCGCCGGAGCACAACAGCCGTGCGGTCATCAATCGCTACCTCGGTTACTGGGACGCTAACCCGACAACACTGATTCCGCTGAGTCCCGAGGATTCTGCGCCGCTGTACGTCGAAATGATGGGTGGCTCCGAGAACATCATTCGTCGTGGCCAGGAATTGCACGAAGCGGGCAAGTACAAGCATGCACAGGAAATCCTGGACAAGCTGGTCTGGGCAGAGCCCGACAACCAGGAAGCCAGGCACCTGCTGGCCGATGTCTGGGAACAGATCGGCTACCAGCAGGAGAATCCGGGTCTGAGGAACAGCTTCCTGGCCGCCGCATTCGAACTGCGCTCCGGCATTCCGGGAGGAGAGTCTCCGGACACGTCAGGTCCCGACATGATCGGCGCGATGTCGACCGAACTTTTTCTCGACTTCATCGGCATTCGTATGGACAGCAAGCAAGCCGAGGCGCTGGGCGAATACACGATCAACCTGATCACGCCTGACAATGGCGAGAAGTTCGCGATTGAACTGTCGAACGCGACGTTCACCAATGTCGAGGGCTTCCTGCATGATGACCCGGATCTGTCGATCACAATCAACCGCTCGGATCTCGAGAACATCATGATGGGCCAGACGAGCTTCGCGGCATCGATTGAAGACGGTACGGCCGAGGCAGAAGGCAACGTCGACATCCTGGCACAGATCGCCCGCACGCTTGTGACCTTCCAGATCGGCTTCGAGATCCTGCCGGGAACCGCGGGGCCCGCGGGCGAGGTCGACCTCAACCCTTACGCGGTTGCCGACGATTCGATTCAGTTGAGCGGCGAGTAATTACTTCGGACCACGGCAGCGGCCATCAACGTGCCGCTGCCGTAGCTTTGGATCGTTGACGATGTCGTAGAACCGGGCGACGTATATCGCCTGGTCGGACTGGCTGTTCTCGGTAATTCCCCCGGACGCCAGCGCGATCTCGATTGCCTCGCGCTTGCGATTGAAGATTTCGATCGTGGCATCCATGTGGTCGATGAATTCGCACCGGCCGCGGAAAAGCCGCTGCGTTACCCGGCGAATTGGCAATTGTTCATGCGGTACTGCATAAGGCACATTGATCAAGCCTGCCTGGTCGAAATCGTAAGGCAATACGAACCAGCCTGACTCCGTACCGGGTTCACGCAGCACCTTGCCGTTGTGACAGCACTCTTCGTCGCCCGGACCTTTCGTCTTTGACCAGTCGGTGTTTGCGATCAAAAACTGGAACAGCTCGTAGATACTGGAATTCACCGGGTCGAGATGCACTGGCGGGATTTTATTGAGTTTGACGGGCTCCAAATCGAGCCGCGCCGCGACTTCCTTGATTGACTCGATGAAGAAAGCGATCTGCACATCGTCCTTTCTCTTACCTTGCGAATCGCGGAATGTGACATTCAGCATGCGCACCCGGAATGATGGATCGGCGATGACGTTGTATGCCTTGTAGATTCCATATTCCTGGCGCAGGAAATCCAGGTAGCTGTCGCCGCTACGGCACGGCACAACGATCTTCACCTTCTTCTGTCCGGCGAAGATCGTGCCCTTGACCTGCTTCTTGTCGAAAATCAGAGACAACGGCGGGAATTTGCATATCTCGAGGCGACTATGGCCGCGGGTCGTGACTTCTATGTCGAACACAAGCTCTTCGCCGCCCTGCATGGCCAGGTAGAGCTTGCCATCCAGAACTGGCCGGTCTTCGGCCCGTCGCAACAAGGTCTTCGTCGGCACCTCCAGCGTGAACTCCAGCGGCTCGTCGCACTCGAACAGCGACTGCTCCCGGGTCAGCCCACAATTCGTCGCCGTGGACTGCAACAGGATTACGAGCACAGGCAATAACAGTGACATTGATCAGGTCTCACGCCTCGATTAGGCCAAGTATACTCTGCACATGACGGACCCCCGGACACTGCTCGGACTCCTGATCACCGCGGCCTCCGCGGTAGCGCTGATCTCTTCATGTGCCACGCGAATACCGGTCGACACGCAGTTCACGGCGGAGTCAGAACAATACGAGACCGTCGTTCGCTTGCCGTTCGTGACCAATCGCCAGCTCGACTCTGCCGATGGTGTCGGGGAGTTCTACGGGGACGATCACGGCGAGTTGTCCGCGGGTTTTTGCAGGGTTGGCTTCGAGGAGGACGACCGGACGGGCGAAATACTGCGTGTCGACAGGGCGTCGATGGAAGCAGTGCTGCCCGAGCACCCGGAAGAACGCTTCATTATCTACGTGCACGGCTACGGCGAGCCGTTCGCCAAGAACTGTCGCCGGGCAGCGCTGTTGCAGCACCGCCTGGGCCTCGAGGGCCGCCTGCTCCTGTTCTCATGGCCATCGACTACTTATCTGACCTACGCACAGGACGCCGTCGACCTCGAAGCAAGCCACGATCAAATTAACCAGTTGATAACCCTGGTCGCTGCTTCCGTCGGCAGGGAATACCTCGTCCTGATGGCACACAGCATGGGATCACGCGGTATCGTCGATGCATTGAAATTGCGGGATGACGGCCCACCCCGCTTTGACAGTCTCGTACTGGTCGCGCCCGACATCCGGCGCGACGTGTTCATTGAAAACGTCCGCATGCTGCAAGAGAAAGTGTCCGACATCACGGTCTACATGTCTGACAACGACCGCGCGATGTGGGTCTCGACAGTCGTAAACGCGTCGGGGCGTCTTGGCGCGGCCAGCGAGTTTCCGATCGACGTGCAACATATCAATGTCATCGATGTTACGCCTACCGGAACTGCCGGAGTAACCGGGCACCTGTATCACATTCTCAATTCGGCAGTGATAGAAGACCTGCGGGTGCTATTCGACGTAAAATCGCCCGACTCACAACGCGAATACCGGCGTGTAGCGGCAAGTACTGAGGGATTTTGGGCCCTGGAATCAGCTACGATCGCGCGTCAACCATAAGAACAAACAACTTGAAAGCTTCCCAGATATCAGTCCGGATTCTGCAGGCCATGCTTTGTGTCAGCCTGGTACCCACGATGTCGACTGCCGCCGCGCAGGAGCGTCCGACCGAACCACCCGTCATGCAGGCGCACAGACTACAAGCCGCGCCCGTCATGGATGGTGTGGTTCTCGGCGACGAGGCCTGGAACGGCCCCGTACCCGCGACGGGATTCTGGCAAACACGACCGAATAACGGTTACCCGGCGACCCAGCCTACCGAGGTGTTCGTCGGCTTCACGGACACTTCCTTATATATAGGCGTCATCGCCTACGACGAGGAGCCGAGCGAAATTATCGTGACCGATAGCCGGCGCGACTCATCGCTGGACGACACGGACGCGTTCATCGTCATCATCGACGGCCTGCTCGATCGGCAAAATGGCTATGTCTTCGGCACCAACCCGGCGGGAATCGAGTACGACGGCCAGGTGACCGGAGAAGGTGCCGGTGGCGGCATCAGCTTCCAGGGTGGGGACCTCAATCTCAACTGGGACGGCAGTTGGACTGTCGTCGCGAACTCGGGTGATTACGGTTGGAGCGCCGAGTTCGAGATTCCGTTCCGCACCTTGCGGTTCACGTCAGCCGAAACGCAGGACTGGGGCATCAACTTCCAGCGCAATATCCGGCGGAACAGCGAAATTGCCTTCTGGGCGCCAATCGATCGCAACCGCAACCTCTATCGGGTGTCGGAAGCCGGCACCCTGCAGGGAGTGATGCCGCCACCGCAACGAAATCTGCAGTTCACGCCTTATGTACTCGGCAGCGCCCGGCGTGGCCGCGAACTGACCGGCACGGAGACCGATACCGATGCCGGCTTCGACCTCAAATACCTGGTTACGCCAAGCCTGACACTCGACCTCACCTACAACACGGACTTCGCGCAGGTCGAAGCCGATAACGTGCAGATTAACCTCGACCGCTTCAACCTGTTTTTTCCTGAGAAGCGACCGTTTTTTCTTGAAAATGCCGGGCAGTTCGCCGTTGGAGACCCTGGCTCGGTCGAGGTATTTTTCAGCCGCCGTATCGGTATCGGCGATGATGGCGAAGTCATCCCGGTAGACGGCGGCGCCAGGCTCTCGGGCAAACTCGGATCGACAACCAATATCGGACTGCTCCTGATGAGCACCGAAGGTGTCGCCGGTATCGCGCCGCAAAATAACTATGCCGTCGCACGCGTCAACCAGGAACTACCGAACCGTTCGGCGATTGGGGCGATATTCGTCGGTCGCGACGGAGACGGCTCTCACCTGGTACCGGAAGATGACGATCACAATTACAGCTACGCGGTAGACGGGCGCATGGGCATCGGTGACGACATCATGCTGAGCGGCTGGCTCGCGAAGACAGATACTCCCGGACTGACAGGCAAGGATCACGCTTTCGGTGTGGAGGCTGAATACAGTTCAACCGAGTGGTCATCGAGTATCGATTACACCGAGGTTCGGGAAGACTTCAATCCCGAGGTCGGTTTCCTGTCGAGAACCGAGTATCGAAAAGGCCGGGTCTTCCTGATGAAGCGCATCCGGCCCGACGACCTCTGGGGCTTGTTGGAAATCCGGCCGCACGCGTCTTACACGGGGCACTGGAAGTTCGATGGCTTCCAGGAATCGGGCTTCCTGCACACCGACATACACTGGGAGTACCAGACAGGCACTGAACTTCATACCGGGATCAACTTCACGCGTGCGGGCGTGATCGACCCGTTCGAAATTATCGACGACGTCGTCATACCTCCGGGCACCTACGATCACGAGGAACTGCAACTCGTCTATTTCACGGACGAGTCACAGCCAGTCAGCTTCGGACTGAACTTTGTCGCTGGCGGGCGCTTCGGCGGTGACCGACTGTCAGTCGGCCCAAGCCTGAATATTCGGGTCGGGGAAACCTTCAGGTCCGAATTCTGGTTTGATTACAATGACTTCGACCTTCCTGTACCAAATGGGCAGTTCACGGCAAATCTCGCCGGTATGCGCCTTTCATACTCGTTTACGCCTAAAATGACGCTTGCAGCACTCATACAATATAACGATGTCGACGAAGTCATCGGCGCGAACATCCGTTTTTCGTGGTTGCGATCGGCGAACTCCGGCCTGTACCTCGTCTACAACGAAATAGACGAACGCGGCGTCGGCGCATTGCCGAACGGGCGAGAGTTCATCGTCAAGTACAGCCATATCTTCGACATTTTCAACTAACAATCAGAGTTTCAACAGAGGATCCAGCAATGAGCGACAGAGTTTCGGCGTTTGCCACCGTAGACCCGTTCGAGGGTATGACTGAGAGCGAGCCGGCCGTCCTGCAAAACCTGGTCGGCGGCAAATGGGTTGCCGACATCAAGGAACGCGATTACATCATCGACCCGATGAACGGCCAACGCTTCATCGACATGCCGGACACGCATGACGTCACCCCATTCATCGAAGGGCTGAAAAGTTGCCCGAAGACCGGCCTGCACAATCCGATGAAGAATACCGAGCGCTATGTGATGCTCGGGCAAGTCTGCGCGAAAGCCGCCGAGATGCTGGCCCAGCAGGACGTCCTGGACTTTTTCACCAGGCTGACCCAACGCGTCATGCCCAAGAGCTGGAACCAGTGCGCCGCCGAAGTCATCGTGACACGCGCTTTTCTACAGAACTTTGCCGGCGACGGCGTGCGCTTTCTCGCTCGTGGCTTTTCCAACCCGGGCGATCGCACCGGCCAGGAGTCCCGTGGCTATCGCTGGCCCTATGGTCCTGTCGCGGTCATCGCGCCATTCAATTTTCCGCTCGAGATCCCGGCATTGCAGGTACTCGGCGCACTGTTCATGGGCAACCGGCCGTTGGTCAAGCCCGAGTCGAAGGTGAGTGTCGTATTCGACCAGTTTCTGAGGTTGCTGATTCACTGCGGCCTGCCGGCTGAAGACATCGACATGATTCATTGCCGTGGCAAGATCATGGGCGCTCTGCTGGAAGAGGCAAAAGACGATGTGCGCCTGCTGCAGTTCACCGGGTCAAGTCACATCGCGGAGCTTTTATCGACGACGCTCAACGGTGCGGTAAGGCTCGAGGACGCCGGCTTCGACTGGAAGATCATCGGGCCCGACTACGACGAAAAATGGCTCGACTACGTCGCCTGGCAAGCTGACGAAGACGCTTACAATGCTGCCGGCCAGAAATGCTCGGCGCAAAGCATTCTGTTCGTACACGACAACTGGGCCGATGCGCTGCTGCCCAAGCTCGGCGAACTGGCGAAAAGACGCAGCCTCGAAGACCTGTCTAACGGGCCGGTACTCACGTGGAGCAATGATGAGATCAAGGCGCACGTCGATGCCGTACTCGCGGCCCCGGGTGCGGAGATTCAGTTCGGTGGCTCACCACTGACAGGCCACCAGATTCCGTCCTGTTACGGCGCCTATGAACCTACGGCCGTCCGCGTGCCACTCGACGCCGTCTGCGGCGAACACTTCGACACGGTTACGACCGAGTTATTCGGCCCGTTCCAGGTTATCGTCACTTACGGCGACGATGAGCTGGACAAGGTACTCGACGTCTTCGAGCGTATCTCGCATCACCTGACGGCCGCGGTCGTCAGCGCCGATCCCGTGTTCCAGCAAAAAGTGCTCGGTGCGACTGTAAACGGCACGACATACTGTGGCATGCGCGGACGGACGACTGGCGCGCCGCAGAATCACTGGTTCGGTCCTTGTGGCGATCCGCGGGGCGCGGGCATCGGCACGCCCGAGGCGATCCACCTCACGTGGAGCGGCCACCGCGAGATCATATTCGACCAAGGGGCGTTGCCGGATGACTGGACTACGCCGGCGCTGACGTAATTGGCTTAAGGGTTTGCCGCTTCGAATTCGCGTGCAATGTCGCGACTGAATTCCGCGATTACCTCGCTCATTGCCGCGGCGATTGCGCTGTAGTCGCCGACAATCCCTGCGTGCGCTTCGTAACGACTGCGCCGTGGAGCGACAATGATGTCGGAGTCCGGCGTCAGGATGCCCCATTGCGCCAGCAATACGACGCGACCATTTTCATCGGTATCGAATCGATCGATGCGACCGATGACCTGACCGTCCATGTCAGCATAGTGATTGTAAGGAAAGCCAACGACGACCACGTCGTCGAGCAGGCTATCGACGTTAGTGGCGATGATACGGTGTATTGCGTCCTCAACGGGCTCGGCCCAGCGATTGAAGTCGTCAACGATCACCTCGGATTCGCCGCGCCGGGTGACGATTCGGGTCCTCGCCAGGTAGTCGGGCAAGCGCAACGGGCCGATGCCGACCCCGGGCGACCCTTCGGCGTCGCGGCTGTAGTCGGTCTCGAGCGCCTGTAAGCTGTAGTAGTGCACCGGAGGAGAAGAACCGCAGGCGCCAATCAGAAGCACAAGACAAGTGGTCGCGATCAGCCTGCTCATTTTATTTGTATGGATGCTCACTCTGACTCCTGCTTGCCTTTCAACAAGGCCTCGGGATTGCGTTCGAGATAATCGAAGAACTCGCGCAACGCAGTAGCGGCGCCCTCGACTTCCTTCATTGTCGATCGCAGCTGGTAGACCTGCTCGGAATCGCCCCGCAACTGCAGCCTTGCTGCCTCGAGCGTTCTCTCCGCCGTCCTCAGGGTGTCGCCCAGTTTCTCGAGCACGGGTTCCAGGTCGGTCGTCACGCTCTCTAAATCCTCGTCTGCACCCCTGAAGAGTTCAGTCGCTTCGGTCGCGGCCTCACTGACGTCATCCAGCGCCGACTTCAAGGTTGTACCCAGGTCCTGAATGTCCGGGTCATTGATCAGCGAATTCAGTCCCTGCAATGTCTCATACAGATCCGGCGAGGTTGTCAGCGCTGCGAACCCGTTTAAAGAGTCCGTTATGCCCTGGATCAGCACATCGACATCTACGGTGTCGCGAATGTTCGACAGCCACTGCTGCATTTTCGCCAGCAATTCCTGGATGTCCGAGCGGATCGTCGGAATCTCCGGGTACTTCGAGTCCATGCCACTGAGGACGATAATCGTGTCAGGGCGCATGTCCAACCTGACCAGCAGTTGCCCGGTGACGAAACTCTCGATCTCGAGCTGCGCGCGAAGCCCGGCATCGTGGATCAGCGCCTCGTGTGGTATCGCTTCCTGCAGGTCTTCTTCGATCGGTGCACCGTCACTTACCGGTATATAGGTGTCAGGCAGGATTTCCAGGGTCACCCGTGTCATCGTCTCGAATTGGGTTTCGTCGATGAGCAACGCGATTTCCGATACGTAGCCGATGCGAACGCCGTTCAGAATAACGTTCGAACCTACGCGCAGACCCTTGGTTTGTTCTTCGAAATAAGCGACGTAGTTGTATCGCTTCGCAAACAACTCCGTACCGCCGAACAGCGCAACACTTGCGGCGATCAGCGCCACGGCGCCGACTACGAAGCCACCGATCATTGTCGGATTCGATTTCTTGCTCATGCCGCCGTCGCCTCCGGTTCGCCGCGTCGCAGGAAATTCCTCACGACCGGGTCAGGGTGATTATCGCGCAACTCCCGCGGATCGCCGGTCGCAAGCTGTGTCTTGCTATCCGGGTCGAGGAATACCGAATTGTTGCCTATCGCAAAAATGCTGGCGAGTTCATGAGTAACAATGACAACCGTTGTGCCGAGGCTGTCACGCAGCTCGAGGATCAAATCGTCGAGCAACTTCGCGCTAATCGGGTCGAGGCCCGCGGATGGTTCGTCGAAAAACAGGATTTCCGGATCGAGGGCCATCGCACGTGCGAGGCCGGCACGTTTCTTCATCCCGCCCGAAATCTCGTTGGGGTAGTAGTCTTCGAAGCCGGCGAGCCCAACGAGCATCAACTTGTAAGCGGCTACCTCGCGGATCTCGGCATCGCTCAGGGACGTGTATTGCTTCAGGGCAAGGCCGATGTTCTCGGCGAGCGTCATCGAACTCCATAACGCACCGGACTGAAACAAGGTGCCGAACTTGCGCTTCGCAATCTCACGACTCGCCACGTCCGACGCCCAGAATGGCGTGCCGTCGTAGTAAATGTCTCCGGATGCCGGCTCCTTCAGCCCGATCATCGCTTTCAGCAGCGTGCTTTTACCGCAGCCGGACCCACCCATGATGATGAACACGTCGCCTCGTTGCACGGCAAAATTCAGATCGCGTTGCACGACGAAGTCGCCATAGGCAATCGTGATGTTATCCGCAGCGATATGTACGTCGTCGTTCTGCACGTCAGATTCCGAGGTTGATGTATATCACGGTCAGGACTGACGCGCTCACGACGATCAGGACGATGCCCATCACTACGGCCCGTGTCGTACTCTGGCCGACGGCCATCGCACTGTTGCCGCAAGCCATGCCCTGCTGACACCCCGCAATCGCGACGAGGCTTCCATAGACGATGCTTTTGAAGAGTCCGCCGAGCAGGCTGTTGAGGCCTACCGAGTTAACGGTCTGGGAGGCATATTGCACCAGGCTCACGTCAAGCATCGTGAGCCCGACAGCCGTCCCGCCAAGGATGCCCATCAAACTCCCGTACATTGTTAGCAAAGGCATCATGACGATGAGTGCCAGCACGCGCGGCGTTACGAGAAAGTCGATCGGGTGCATACCGAGCGTCGTCAGGGCATCGACTTCCTCGTTGACTTTCATCGTGCCTATTTGCGCCGCATACGCTGCCCCTGTACGGCCGGCCATTATTATGGCGGTCATGATCGGTGCCATTTCCCGCACCATAGCCACTGCGACGAGGTCGGCCGTATAGATCCCTGCGCCGAAATTTTCGAGCTGCATGACGCCGACAAACGCAAAAATCATACCGATAAGGAAACTGATCAGGCTGACGATCGGCAGAGCCTCGGCACCGGCTTCCTGGATGTACTGCACGAGATCCGAGCGAAGATACGTCGCCTTGCCACGAATAAGTCGTCCGAACGACAACACGAGTTCGCCAACAAAGGTCAGCAAGTCACGACTTCGTGCAATCACGCGCAGCGACTTCTCGCCGACTCCTTCGAAGTATCCGCGGTGAACCTTCAGTCGGCGTGCGCCCTCGCGCTCCTTGACAGCGAAGGCGAGAGCAACAAGTTGGCGGGCTCCGTCAGGGAGGCCACTATCGTCGAGCAGTACCTTGTGTGTGTCGGCACCACGCCGTATCGCGACCAACGCGGCGACCAGGCCGGTATCCCAATCGCCGAGGGCGGCGGCATCGAATTGAATTGCAGAAGGCTTTGGGGCAGTAGACAGCCTGTCCAGCACCGGATCCAGCTTTGGCAAGGTGCTGCCCAGCATCCAGTCGCCGGACAGTGTAATTGCCAGCGTATCGTCAGGAGTGTCGTTGCAGGAAAGTACTGCGTTCATACCTCGGCCCAAGCGGAAGCACGGCCATTCTAACCGTTACTCCCCACTCAACCGAGGTAATTTGGTTGCCGCCGTGGCGGCCTGTCAGTGCGTGCGTCGGGCGCGGCGTACCACGAAAGTCAGCAGCGTGACCAGAACGATCAGCATTGCCGCGGCAGGCAGATGGTGCAACGACGTGAGCTGGTGACCGAAATCGGCCAGAAACCCTGCGTCAGGCGTGTGCGCAAGCGCTGTACCTGCGCCGGCCAATGCCAGCACAGCAAAAAGGAATCGCATTTTTCGCCTCCTCGTGGAAATGCGCCCTTTTTCGGCGCTTGAACTAAAGATAGACACGCAATCGCCCAACAGGAATAGGCGAAATTACGTACAGTATTGCGCCGGAGCCTGCATCTAAGATCATAGTCATACAATTGATTGCCAATCTGCACGCGGAATTGGGGGTTAATCCATGTGCCTCGCCGTCCCAATGAAAATAACGACGATCGACGGCTTCCAGTGTACCTGCGAAGCTCGTGGGATCGAGCGCGAGGTAAGCCTGTTCATGTTGCAGGACGAGGACCTCGAACCCGGCGATAACATTCTCGTGCATGTCGGCTACGCGATTCAGAAGGTGTCCGACGAAGAAGCTGCGGAATCGTGGGCCTTGTTCGACGAGATCCTGGCAGCCGATGGCTGAGATCGTGAGCTCAGGAGTTGAACGATGTGCGACACATGCGGCTGTAATATCACCCCGGGGAACGAGCATCTCGTAGAGAAGCACGGTCATCTCCACACCACATCTTCGGGCACGGAATCCGTTGAGGTTCTGAAAGGCTTGCTCGACGCCAACGACCACCAGGCGCTGCACAACCGTGAACATTTCGCTCGGCATGGCGTGCTGGCCGTCAACTTGATGTCGTCGCCGGGCGCCGGCAAGACTTCCCTGCTCGAAGCGACCATCGAGGCGCTCGACGGTCGCCTCGGTATCGCCGTTATCGAAGGCGATCTGGAAACGGAAAACGATGCCGTACGGATCCGCGAAAAGGGCGTGCCGGCAATACAAATCAGTACGGGCAGCGCCTGTCATCTCGACGCACACATGGTGCATTCGGCGTTACACGAGCTGGACCTCGACGATATCGATATCGTTTTCATCGAAAACGTCGGCAACCTTGTGTGCCCGGCAAGTTTCGATCTTGGCCAGCACCTCAACGTGACGCTGCTATCAACGCCCGAAGGCGACGACAAGCCCGCGAAGTATCCGGTCATGTTCCGGGCGTCCGACCTCGTGCTGATCACGAAGTCAGACTTGCTCGAGGTGCTGGGTGACTTCGATCCGCGGCGCGCCGAATCCTGCCTGCGCAATCTTGCAAACACGGCGCCGTTATTCGAGTTGTCGTCGCGCGATGGTACCGGGATCGATTCCTGGCTGGACTGGCTCGGCGCGGCCCGGAGCGAGGCCGCGTGACCCGACCGGCCCAATTTTGGCTTGATGCGCTGCAGGGCCTCGGCATCGAGGAACCCGTGCGCATCATGAACGTCTGTGGCGGGCATGAACGCTCGATCTCGGTTGCCGGTCTGCGCACCGCGATTCCGGAGAAAATCGAACTCGTACCGGGTCCCGGTTGCCCGGTATGCATTTGCCCGGAAGAAGATGTTTTCGAGGCTATTCAACTTGCGCTCAACGAAGACATAACACTCGTCGCTTTCGGCGACATGCTGCGCGTGCCCGTTAACGTACCGAAACGCGAACCGCGCTCGCTCGAACAAGCGAAAGCCGCGGGCGCCGACATCCGTCCGATCGCTTCACCAACCGAGGCAGTACGAATCGCGAAAGAGGATCCGGCACGCAAAGTCGTGTTCTTCGCCGCAGGATTCGAAACGACGACGGCACCGGTTGCCGCGATGCTCGCGGAAGGTGCGCCCGAGAACCTGCTGGTACTCCTGTCAGGACGACTGACCTGGCCAGCGGTTGCCATGCTGCTTGATTCCGGCACGCCCGGTTTCGATGCACTGATCGCACCCGGCCACGTATCGACCGTCATGGGCCCCGAGGAATGGGAGTTCGTAGTCGACAAGCACGGCATTCCGGCTGCCGTTGCCGGATTCCGCTCTGACACGCTGCTCGCGGCTATGTACTCGGTGCTACGGCAACGAGCCGAAGGTCGTCTGTTTCTCGACAACTGTTACCCCGAAGTCGTGCGGCCTGGCGGCAACCAGGAGGCTCGCCGCCACCTCGCGGAAGTTATGGACGTTGTGGACGCCAATTGGCGTGGCATCGGCATTATCCCGAAGTCCGGCTACGCGCTACGGGAAGCCTACGCCGCGCACGATGCGCGGCAGGTATTCAAGTCGTACGCAGACGATGCACGTAAACGCGTCGGTGAAATGCCGCCGGGCTGCGATTGCGCCAACGTGGTGCTGGGCAAACTGTATCCAAACCAGTGCCGCCTGTACGGGCTCGCCTGTACGCCGCGCAAGCCGATCGGTCCCTGCATGGTGTCCGATGAAGGTGCCTGCCGTATCTGGTGGTCTGCCGGGTACCGCGACAACGAGTGGGAAGGCCGCAAGAAGAGACAGTCCGTTGGATGAGGCCGTCGTACACGGTTCCCACGACGTACCCGAGAGCGTGCGGATTACGCTTTCGGGCCATGTTCAGGGCGTCGGATTTCGTCCGTTCGTGTACCGGCTGGCCGTTGACCAGGGCATCGTCGGCCGGGTACAGAACTGCCTTGGTGAAGTCGATGTCGTTGCCAGCGGCACGCACGCCGCATTGGACCGATTCGAAAAAGACCTGATTGCCAAAGCGCCGCCCTTATCACGGCCCACGATCACGCATATTGAGCACCTCGAGCCTCGTCACGACAAGGGCTTTTGTATCGCCGACAGTTCTTCCGTTGCAGACGCTCGTATCTTCGTACCACCCGATTATTTCATGTGCGACGACTGCCGCGAGGAGTTGGGTAACCCGTCAAACCGGCGTCACCGCTATCCGTTCATCAACTGTACGCAATGCGGTCCGCGCTACACGCTTATCGAATCCTTGCCGTACGACCGTCCCAACACCAGCATGGCGTCATTCCCGCTTTGCGAGGACTGCAAACGCGAATACCTGGACCCTGTCGATCGGCGCTTCCATGCCGAACCCGTCGCGTGTCCTGCATGCGGACCACAATTGAGTTTCGAGAAGGCTGGCACGGAGACCAAAGACCGCAGGGATCAGGCGCTGCAGGCGGCAATCAGTGCCCTTGTTGACGGACAGGTTGTCGGTGTCAAAGGCATCGGTGGCTATCACCTGCTATGCGACGCGCATAGCCATGACGCTGTCACCAGGCTGCGGTCGCGAAAGCACCGGCCCGACAAACCGCTCGCCGTGATGTTCCCACTTGGCGGCGAAGACGGGCTCGACGTCGTACGTCGCCACGCTCGCGTTCAGGAGTCCGAGGCAGAACTGCTATTGAGCCCGGTTCGGCCGATCGTACTGGTCAACCGGCGACGCAACTGTTCGCTTGCCGATAATGTCGCACCAGGGCTGCTGGAAATCGGCGCTTTCCTGCCCTACAGCCCGCTGCATCAACTATTGCTCGAGGAGTTTGGCAGGCCTGTTGTCGCGACGTCGGGCAATATCAGCGGTGAACCCGTACTCACAAAAAACACAGAGGCGTCGCAACGACTTGCCAATGTCTGCGACGCATTCCTGCACCACGACCGCCCCATCGTTCGGCCGGCCGACGACCCGGTGTTCCGGCGCATCAACAACCGCATGCGACCGTTACGGATCGGGCGCGGCTGCGCACCGACGGAACTGACGCTGCCGTGGCAGCAAAAGCGGCCGCTGCTGGCCACCGGCGGGCACATGAAGGGCGCGCTTGCCCTGAGTTGGGACAACCGCGTCGTTGTGTCGCCGCATATCGGGGAGATGGACAGTCCACGGAGTCTTGCCGTCTTCGAGCAGGTTGCCAGAGACCTCCAGGAACTCTATGGCGTCGAAGCGGAAGGCATCGTCTGCGACGCGCACCCGGGCTACACCACACATCAATGGGCCCGACGCCAGAACGCTCTGCCCGTCCAGAACGTCTGGCATCACGAGGCTCACGCGAGCGCCGTTGCTGCCGAGTTCGCAGAACCCGGACAGTGGCTGATGTTCACGTGGGACGGTGTCGGTCTTGGCGAAGACGGAACATTGTGGGGCGGCGAGGCGCTGCTCGGCACTGCCGGCGACTGGCAACGAGTCTGCAGTTTGCGCCCGTTCCGGCTGCCTGGCGGCGAGCGCGCTGGCCGAGAGCCATGGCGCAGCGCGGCGGCGTTGCATTGGGAATGCGGCCGACAGTGGATTGAATGCCCGGACGACGGCGGGCTTGCAGAGGCCGGCTGGCGTCATGGCATGAACGCACCGGTCACGAGCGCAGTCGGACGGCTGTTCGATGCGGCGTCCGCGCTCATTTGCGGATTGCATCATACGAGCTTCGAGGCGCAGGGACCGATGCAACTGGAGACCCTGAGCCGAAACGCCCGGCACCCGGTCTACCTGCCGCTGGGGCGTGGCGCCGATAACGTTTTGCAGAGCGACTGGGAACCGTTACTCGACGTCATTGCGGATCAAAGCCGGGACCCGGCCGAGCGCGCAGAAATTTTTCATGCAACTCTCGCCCAAACCATCGTGCAACAGGCCTGCCGCGTCCGCCACCAACACGATATAGACCAGGTCGGTTTGTGCGGCGGCGTCTTCCAGAACCGGGTGCTGACTGAACAGGCCGTCGATGCGCTGCAGCGTCGCGGCTTCAAGGTTCGTGTGCCCGAGAAACTACCCGTCAACGACGCCGCGCTTTGTTACGGCCAGGCTGCGCATATCGCCGCTGCGGCCTCCGGGAAACCATGATGGAAGACGACCGCATCTCACTTGCACACGGCAACGGCGGCCGTTTCATGCGCGAACTCATCGAGGAGATATTCGCGCGCCACCTGGGGCCCGAGACACTCGACATCCAGGCCGACGCAGCAACCATCCAGTTGAATGGTGGCGATGTACTCATTACGACCGATGGCTTCACCGTACAACCGCTCGAGTTTCCGGGCGGTGACATCGGGTCGCTTGCCGTGCACGGCACGACGAACGATCTCGCAGTCGCCGGCGCCAAACCGATGTACCTGACCCTGAATGCCTTCATCGAAGAAGGCTTCGAGATCGAGCGCCTCGACCGAATCATCGCGAGCCTGGCACGTGCTGCACGTGAGTCCGGCGTCCAGATCAGCGCCGGCGACACCAAGGTATTGCGGCGCGGCGAAGGTGGAGGGCTGTACCTGGCGACAACCGGTGTGGGGGTACGCCTGCCGGGCGTCATTCCGTCGCTCGACAATATCCAGGATGGTGACATCATCATCGTCAGCGGCCCCGTAGGCGATCACGGCACTGCCGTCATGCTGGCCCGCGAGGAATTCGGTTTGCGTGGCGATCTCGTTTCGGATGCTGCGCCGGTTATGGCACTAACCGAAACTCTGCTGCGATTCGACGGCCTGCGTTTCATGCGCGACCCGACCCGCGGCGGTATTGCCTCGATCGCACACGAGATACACCGGGCAACCGGGCTCGGCGTGCGTTTCGAGCCGACGATTCCGGTTCGCGATCCCGTGCAGTCAGTTTGTGACATGCTCGGCTACGACCCTTATTACCTGGCTTGCGAGGGTCGTGTTGTCGCCGTCGTTGCGCCGGACCTGGTCGACGACGCGCTTGCTGCCTGGCGCGAACTTCCGGAGGGACGCGACGCGGCCCGCATCGGTCGCATCGTAGCCGGCGAAACCCGTGTCATTCTTGAAACGTCTCTCGGCGGGGAACGATTCCTCGAAGAACTCGAGGACGATCCGCTACCACGCATCTGCTAGGTGTGATAATCGATACTCGACCTGACAGACGCTGTCACATTGAGTCGACGCCAATGACCGCTTCGCAGCCGATAGCAGTCGGTGGGCTGATACACTCGCGGACGGCTGCAACTGACTGTGACTTCAATCGGTCGTTGCAATACCTAGACTCTATCCTTAGAGCAGGAGGTGTTGCAGATGGGTTATCCAACCAGGATTTACTACAGTGAGTCTGACCGTCAGAAGA
>Ga0070727_10001949_pt1 | contig 20688 bp, 15 predicted proteins | sample tdAd472_FD_66722 | JGI IMG/M metagenome (GOLD analysis project Ga0070727, IMG submission 66722) | Marine sediment microbial communities from the Atlantic coast under amendment with organic carbon and nitrate - tdAd47.2 | ecosystem: Environmental > Aquatic > Marine > Coastal > Sediment | place...
ACTTGCGATGACGCTGTTGCTGAACATCCTCGTCGATGGCGACTCGTCACGCCTGCATCAATCGCTCGTGGAGGAAGAACAGCTTGCTGTCGCGATCGGCGGCTTGCAGTTCGAAGGCTTTGACCCCGGCCTCGTGTATCTCTACCTGGTGCTGCCGCCCGATGGAGACCTGGCCACGGTCGAGGTGCGCCTGTTCGAGGAACTGCAGCGCGTTGTGGACGAGGGTGTCACCGACGCAGAGCTCGCCAAGGCCCGTAACATCATGCTCGCCGATTTCTGGCGTGAGCTTGCAACCATCGACGGCAAGGCCGAAGCGCTCGGTCGTACCGCGGTCTTCCATGACGCTTATGAGCGGCTGTTCGACTTGCCGCAGGCAATCGAGACCGTTTCGTTAGACGATCTGCGTGCGGTCGCGGCGGCCGTGCTGCGTCGTAACAATGCCACCATGGGCGTGTTGCATGCACCCGTTGTGGCGGCGGAAGAATGAGCGCTCGGATTACAGTGCTGCTGCTCGGCTTCGCGCTTTGTATCCTCGCGCCGCTGCCCGCGATGAGCCAGAGCGTAACGCTTCCGGACTTCGAGCGCGTCGAGCTCGAAAACGGCACGGTTCTGCTTCTCAATGAGCAACGCGACGTGCCACTGATCGCGGTCACCGCCTTATTGCGAGGCGGCGCGATCTCTGATCCGCAGGAACAAAGCGGCGTCGCCGGATTACTGGCCTCGCTGCTGGAGAAAGGCGCCGGCGAGCGTGACGCATTGCAATTCGCCGAGACGATCGACTCAGCAGGCGGCCGTCTCTCGGCGCACGCCGGCCTCGAGAACATCACGATTGCTGGTGACTTCCTGGCGCGCGATGCCGACCTCATGGTCGAGCTGCTGGCTGACATGCTGTTGCGCCCGGCGCTCGACGCTGAAGAGCTTGGCAAACTGCGCGAGCGTTCCATCAATTTCATCCGTGTCGGGAAAGACATCAACCTGAATGCGCTGCTACCTATCTATGGTCATGCGTTTCTCTTCGGCGCGCATCCTTACGGCAACCCGGTCGGCGGTAGCGAGACAACGCTCGCGAAAATCACCCACGCCGATGTTGTTGACTTCTACGAGCAGCAGGTCGGCGCAGACCGCCTGATCATTTCCGTCTCGGGCGACTTCGACGCGACAAGCATGCGAGCGAACCTCGAGACGGCATTTGGCGCCTGGCACCCGGCGGCGGGCCAGCCTGTCGATGTTGCAGCGTCTGAATCGCAGGCCGGCCGTCGCGTACTGCTGATCGACAAACCCGGGGCGACGCAGACCTACTTCTGGATCGCTAATGTCGGTGTTGCGCGTGACTTCGGGCAGCGCGCTGCACTGAACCTGGCGAACACGGTCTTTGGCGGCCGCTATACCTCGATGCTGAACGACGCGCTGCGCGTCAAATCGGGCCTGACTTACGGCGCCCGCTCGCAGCTACAGCGTCCATCAACACCGGGTTCGCTCGCCATCGCTTCGTTTACACGTACGGACGCAACGGTGGAAGCTATCGACATGGCGCTCGGCGTGCTCGGGCAGCTGCGTGACGGCGGTATCGACGAGGATGCGGTGGCCTCGGCACAGAACTACATGCTCGGCCAGTTTCCGCCGAGCCTGGAAACGGCGGCGCAGCTCGGGGCCCAGCTCGCCGCGCTCGAAGCCTACGGCCTGAGTGCCTCGTACATCAACGACTATGGCGCCGACATCATGGCGGTGGATGTGCCGGCGGTTGCCAACGTGGTGGAGGCCGTCTACCCCTCGTCCGAGAATCTCGTTTTCGTATTGATCGGTGATGCGGAGCTCGTCCGTGAATCGGTGAGTCAGTACGGGCCGGTGACCGAAATGTCGATAACGGAACCTCGCTTCCACCCCTAAAGCGGACCCGGCATTAATTGTTATCGCGACGACTGCGCGTCGCGAGTATCCCTACTTACCGATACAGAATTCCGAAAAAATTCTGCCGAGCAATTCGTCCGAACTAATGGCGCCCGTGATCGCGCCCAGCGACTGTTGCGCCAACCGCAGCTCCTCGGCGAGCAGCTCGCCCGCCCGGGCATCCCGGAGGGCGTCCCGGCCCGCCGCAAAATGCTGCCCGGCTTCCTTGAGCGCCTCGACGTGACGCTGGCGGGCGGTGAAGGCCCCTTCGCCGAGATCCCTGAAGCCCGCAAGATCACGGATGCGTTCCCGCAACGCATCGAGGCCCTCGCCGGTTTTCGCCGATAAGCTGACGAGGGGCTGATCGCCCCCCTCGATACCTGCCGGGTCACCGCTCAGGTCGATCTTGTTACGTACGATCGTGACCGGAATGCCCGCGGGCAATTTCTCGTCTATCGTCTCGTCGGCTTTGCCCGTCGCGTCCTGGATCCACAGCACGGCATCAGCGTTCGCGATGGCTACTCGCGCCCGCCGAATGCCCTCCGCCTCGATGCGGTCCGGGTCATTGCGCAGCCCGGCGGTGTCCACGAGCTCGACCGCAAGGCCGTCGATGTTGATGCGCTCCCTGAGGGCGTCGCGGGTCGTTCCGGCCACTTCTGTCACGATGGCCGTGTCTTCACCGGACAGCCGGTTCATCAGGCTTGACTTGCCGGCGTTTGGTTTACCGACGATGACCACCTGGTAGCCGTCTCGCAACACGCGCCCGATCGATGCGCTCGCAAGCAGGGTCGCAAACGCCTCGGCGCATTCATCGAGTCGCCCGGCCAGCTCGCCGTCCGCCAGAAAATCGATTTCTTCTTCGGGAAAGTCAATCGCGGCTTCGACATAGGTGCGTAATGCTGTTAGCTCGTCGCTCAGCGCGTTGACCGCGGCGGAGAACGCGCCGCTCAGAGACCGTAGCGCAGCACGCGCGGCCTGCTCCGTGCCGCTGGCAACCAGGTCGGCGATTGCCTCTGCTTGCGCGAGGTCCAGCTTGTCGTTGAGAAAAGCTCGCCGTGAAAACTCGCCCGGCTCGGCGCGCCGGGCGCCCAACTCGATGGCGGCATCGACCAGCATCGCCATGACCGTCGGTCCGCCGTGCCCGTGGAGCTCGATGACAGTTTCGCCGGTGAACGACGCCGGCGCGGGAAAATAGAGTGCAAGGCCGGCATCGATCTGCTCACCAGAGGGACCGAGAAACTCACTGAACGTCGCAACCCTCGGTTGCGGCAAACGGCCGAGCATGCGCGCGGCGATGTTTTCCGCGCTCTGCCCCGAAAGACGGATCACGCCGATTCCGCCGCGGCCCGGTGGGGTTGCAACAGCAACGATAGTGTCGTTGGCTGTCGCCGGTTCGTTCATTCCTTGCTCTTGTGCTTCTTGCCGCCCTTTGGTGTCGCCGCTTCCTGTTCGACTACCTTGTTGATCTTCCACTGCTGCGCGATCGACAGGACCGTATTCGTCACCCAGTAGAGCACCAGGCCGGATGGGAAGAAGGCGAAAAAGCCGGTGAACATGATTGGCATGATCTGCATCACGCGTGCCTGCACAGGGTCGGCCGGCGCCGGGTTGAGTTTTTGCTGCAGCAGCATCGCCGCACCCATGATGAGCGGGAGAATGAAGTACGGGTCACGTGACGACAGGTCGGTTATCCAGAAAGCGAATGACGCCTGGCGCATCTCGACGCTCTCTACCAGCACCCAATAGAATGCCAGGAAGAACGGCATCTGGATCAGGATCGGCAAACAGCCGGCGGCTGGATTGACCTTCTCGCGTTTGTAGAGCTCCATCATCTGTTGCGACTGGGCTTGCTTGTCGTCTTTGTAGCGCTCCTGCAGGGCCTTCACACGCGGCTGCAGGTTGCGCATTTTGGCCATCGAGCGCCCACTCGATTCGGTGAGCTTGTAAAACACGAGCTTGATGATGATCGTGACAAGGATGATCGACACGCCCCAGTTGCCGACATACTGGTAGATGAACGCGAGCAGCCAGAACATCGGCTGCGACAGGATAGTGAGCCAGCCATAGTCAACGGTTAGCTTCAGGCGCTCGTGCAGCTCGCTGAGCTGTGCCTGACTTTTCGGCCCGACAAAGAGCATTCTATTGAAGGTATGGCTTGCACCCGGTTCAACCGTTTGCTTCGCGCCGACGACGCTCGCAATCATCGTGTCGCCGGCGACTTCGACGCGGAACACGTGCTGTGCGTTGGGCTCGGGGACGACCGCGGTCAGGAAATGATGCTGAATCGCAGCGACCCAGCCATCGGATGTCGCGTAATCGACGGCGCCGTCTTTCTGCAGATCATCACGTTCCAGCTTTTCCGCTTTCTCACCGTTGTAGGTGATCGGCCCGTCGAATGAATACGAATCGACGTCGAACATCGAGCGCTCACGACCGCGCGAGCGTCGCAACAACTGCGTGTACTGATCGCCGCGCCACGGCTCGGCGCTGTTGTTCGTAATGGTCTGCTCTACGCCGATCGCGTAACTGCCCCGCCCGAAGGCCAGGCGTTTTTCGACGATAAGCCCGTTCTCGCCGATCCACGTCAGCGGCACGACGAGCTCATCGTTACCGCCGAGATCAAACTCGGTTTTGGGGGCGCTGAAAACAACATTGTGATCGGCGCTGGGCCCGGTCGCTGATCGCAGCCCGGTCCTGACCAGGCCGAGGTCATGTCGCTCCCGCGATAGCAGCTCGATGAGTTCGTCCGGCTGATCTTTGTGGACCGGATAGTCGAGCATGGTTGCTTGCACGAGCGTTCCACCGCGCGTGGATATTTCGAGGTCAAGAACATCCGTGATGACGCGGATCGTTTGCTCGCTGTCCTCGACGACTGCGGGCGTGTCACCCGGCAGGCTTCCAGCTGGCACCTCGGCGGGTGCATCGCCGATCTCCGGTAAGGAAATGCTGTCTGCCGCGTCGGCGGGCTCAGTCGGGTCTGTGGGCTGCGTGACTACGGTGGGCTGTACCGGGGCCGGGCCATAATCCTGCATCCATGCCTGGTAGGCGAACCAGAGCAACATGACGAAGGCGCCCCATACCAGCAGTCGTTGATTGTCCATGTGTTTCTATTCCTGCCCTTCTGGCGCATCGGCGGCCGGTGCGCATCGTCTCCAGTGGCCGGCCAGGCTGTCAAACAGTTGTCGGCTGGTTGCCGTGGCTGCCGCCGCCTGATTGATGACGACGACATCGAGGTCGCCGAGTTCCGCCTGGTGGTGTCTGAATGATTCCCTCACGATTCGCTTTATGCGGTTTCTCGCCGTTGCCTTGCGACAGAGCTTCTTGGAAATCGCGAGCCCCAGCCTTGCGCCGCTGCCATGATTGGGCTCGCTACTCTTGTTGTCTCTGCACAGCACGGTAAACCATTTATCCCGGCTGCGGTTCGCTTTTTTGAACACACGGCCGAACGCAGCCGCATTCAGTAACCGGTCGTCTCTTTTAAACCGGAACGATATGCTGCGTGACTTACCCTGTTCCAACCTTGGTGATTTGTGCGCCGTGTGACTGGGCGCGTCGCGACTTACGGCGTCAGCTTGGCGCGGCCCTTGGCACGGCGGCGCTTAAGGACAAGACGGCCTGCCTTGGTCGCCATACGGGCGCGGAAGCCATGCGTGCGTGCGCGCTTCAGTTTGCTCGGCTGATACGTCCGTTTCATGTTCCTGCTACCTGTGTTTCGGGCAGGCAATAACCGCCCGCCCCTGAAAGGGCCGGCAAGGGTACGCTCGCCCCCTTACAGTGTCAATAGAAAGGCTTAAGCACGGGGCTTTCAGCCGTGCGCGACTGTGGATAACACGATTTGGCAGAGGCTTCTCTTAAGGGTTAGACTGCCCGGTCTTCACTTGCAAACCGCCTGTCACAAACACCACTGGGGACTTCGTTGCCGGCCGAGACCACGCTCTGGAACCGCTGCATCCGCGACCTGCAGGCGGAGCTTCCGGAGCAACAGTTCAATACCTGGATCCGGCCGCTACAAGCCGTCGAGGATGACGGGCAATTGAAGCTCCTAGCACCCAACCGCTTCGTCGTCGACTGGTTACAAGAACACTATATTCAAAGAATCCTCGAGATCATCGACGGCTCCTGCTCGGGCACCGAACTCGTTGTTGAGGTCGGCTCGCGCCAACCAGCCCCGGCAAGACCGGCTCGTGTTGTTGCAATCCCGACCAGTACGGAGCCAGCGCCCGCAACGATCGTTCCCCGTCTGAGCCCGGCGTTTACTTTCCAGAGCTTCGTCGAGGGCAAGAGCAATCAGCTCGCTCGCGCGGCCGCTGTCCAGGTTGGCGAAAACCCGGGAAAGTCGTACAACCCTTTGTTTATTTACGGTGGGGTCGGTTTGGGCAAAACGCACTTGATGCACGCGGTCGGTAACGCGATGCTCGAGCGCAAACCCGGTGCTCGCGTCGCCTACGTTCATTCCGAGCGCTTTGTGGGTGACATGGTTCGCGGCCTCCAGCACAACAAGATTTCCGAATTCAAGCGTTCGTACCGGTCGCTTGATGCACTGCTGATCGACGATATTCAGTTTTTCGCCGGCAAAGAGCGTTCCCAGGAAGAGTTCTTTCACACCTTTAACGCGCTACTCGAGGGACAACGGCAAATCATCCTGACGTGTGACCGGTACCCGAAAGAGGTTGTTGGCCTGGAAGAACGATTAAAGTCCCGAATGGGCTGGGGCCTGACTGTCGCAATAGAGCCACCAGAGCTCGAGACATCGGTCGCAATCCTTATGAGCAAGGCAGAAGCCGAGGGCGTCGTATTGCCGGAGACGGTCGCGTTTTTCATCGCGAAGCGTATTCGCTCCAACGTTCGTGAACTCGAAGGGGCGTTACGCCGTGTCATGGCAAACTCCCGTTTCACGGGCCGACCGATCAATCTGGACTTCGCGAAAGAAGCGCTGCGTGACCTCCTTGCTTTGCAGGAGCGCCTGGTCTCTATCGAGAACATTCAAAAAACTGTCGCTGATTACTTCAAGCTGCGTGTTGGTGACTTGTTGTCGAAGAAACGTACCCGCTCCATTGCCCGACCGCGGCAACTGGGCATGGCTCTGGCGAAGGAACTGACGAACCACAGCCTGCCGGAGATCGGTGATGCTTTCGGTGGCCGCGACCATACGACGGTGCTGCACGCCTGCCGCCGGATTGCAGCTCTGCGAGAGACTGAAAAGCGCGTGGATGATGACTATTTGAATTTGTTGAGAACTCTGACAGGATGATGTGGATAACCGGTGGATATTTCGCGAGTGGCTTTTTATCCACAACCTATGCACAGTTGATGGACCGGTAATCCATAGTGTTTGATCGCAGAAAAGCCTGCGTAAGATTATGATTTATTGATGATTATTAGAGTTATGCACACGTCTTGGTGCCCTTAATAATTATAATAAATAAGAGATTATCCAATATTTATTAACAGGTGGAACCTATGAAGTTGAGTGCGAGTCGGGATGTGCTATTGAAGCCCCTGCAGGCTGTGATCGGCGTTGTCGAACGCAGGCAAACGATGCCGATCTTGTCCAATGTCTTGCTCGTTGCAAAGGACGGCCAACTTTCGGTAACCGCGACCGACCTCGAGGTCGAGTTGGTGGCGAAAGCTGATGTCGACGTGGAGGTCGGTGGGGAAATCACGGTTTCCGGCAGGAAACTCCTGGATATCTGCCGGGCGCTGCCGGATGGCGCAGGCATTGCTGTGAGTGTGAGCGGGGAGAAACTACATGTGCGGTCCGGGCGGTCTAAATTCGCTTTGGCGACGTTACCGGCGGCGGAATTCCCGAGTGTAGAGGATGTCAAGGCGAGCCAGACGATCTCGGTGGCGCAGGAGGTGTTGGGGAAGCTGATAGAGAAGACGCACTTCTCGATGGCGCAGCAGGATGTCCGTTATTACCTGAATGGCATGTTGCTTGAGTCCGGGGGCAGCCATTTGCGGACTGTGGCTACGGATGGACACCGTCTGGCACTGTGCCAGACGGAACTGGACGGGGCGAGCCTGGACGAACAACAGGTGATCGTGCCGCGCAAGGGAGTGTTGGAGTTGCAGAGGCTGCTGAGTGGTGAGGGTTCCGTGGATATTGTATTGGGGGCGAATCATATTCAAATCGAGCTCGAGGGAATTCGGTTTACCTCCAAGCTGATCGATGGCCGGTTTCCGGAGTATGATCGTGTCATCCCGAAGGACTCGAGTAACGAACTGAGTGTGGCGCGTGAGGTTTTCCGCGGTGGTCTGCAGCGGACAGCCATCCTGTCGAATGAGAAGTATCGTGGTATCCGGCTGATTATCAGGAAAGGAGGCGTCGTTTTGCAGGCACACAATCCGGAGCAGGAAGAAGCCGAGGAGGAGCTGGAGGTTGCGTATACCGGGGATGACATCGAGATTGGCTTCAATGTGAATTACTTGCTGGATGCGATCGGTGCGGTCGAAGGAGAAGACGTCGCACTGTCGGTTGTGGACAGTAACTCGAGCTGCCTGATTCGGCAGCCCGGCGATGATGACTGCAAATTTGTGGTCATGCCGATGCGGCTATAAGGCGTTCAGGGCTACGTGACCGGTGCCGATCCAGCGATTCACGGCACAAAATTTTCGCTGTCTCGAGAGCATCGAGCTAGAGCCGGACCCGCGCTATACACTGATTTGCGGGCCAAACGCTTCCGGAAAGACGAGCCTGCTCGAGGCGTTGGCGTACCTCGGCCGGGGCAAATCGTTCCGCGACAGCCAGACGGGCAACCTGATTCGGCACGGTGAGCAAGCCTTCCTGCTCTTCGGTCGTGTGGAGATAGCAGGCAGAACGGCCAGTGTTGGTGTACGCAATAGCCGTGAGGGCCTGGAGGTTCGCATTGACGGCGAAAATGAAGCCGGGGCGGCTGCGCTGGCCGCCGCACTACCGCTGCAGGTGATCGATCCGGCAGTGCACCACCTTGTCAGCGGTGGGCCCGATGAGCGGCGGCGGTTCCTGGACTGGATCGCGTTCCACGTGGAACCTGACTACCTGGATTTGTGGCGGCGCTTCCGGCGCACCCTGAAACAACGAAATGCGGCGCTCAAGAGCCCGGGGGCGGGAGGTGGCCTTGACGCCTGGGATACCGAGTTCGTTACGCTGGGTGAGCGTGTCGACACGACGCGCCGCCGTGTGCTGCGGAGGGCGCTGCCGGCACTCGAGGAGCAGGGCAACGCCTTGCTGGCGAGCAGGGTTGGATTTGAATACTCGTCCGGCTGGAGCGCAGAAAAGTCGCTGCCTGAGGCGCTGGCCGATAATGCGCAGCGGGACAGGCTGATGGGCAGCACGCAGGCCGGGCCACATCGGGCGGACCTGCGGTTGTCCTACGATGAGCGCCAGGCCAGGCGGCTGGTTTCCCGAGGCCAGCAAAAACTCCTGGCCAGCGCCATGATTCTCGCGGCCGCGGAAACGGCGCAAGCAGTATTGGAGCGGCCCTTGTTGCTACTGCTTGACGACCCGGCAGCGGAGCTCGACCGGGAGTCGCTGCAGCGGCTGCTGGCTCGTGTGGAGGGGCTGGGCAGCCAGGTGATCGCGACCAGCCTGGAGCATTCGGCACTGGAATTTCCGCAGTCGCCCACCGTGTTTCACGTGGAACACGGCGTGCTGAGCCGGGCCTGAAAACAGTGTGTCCGGGCGGGCCGGGGGCCCGCTGGCGGCGGTCGCCGCCGGGGCCACAAAACAGGTGGCCGAAAACGCCCAAAACACTAGAAAAAAGAAAGCTTTGGGGCTCTTCTGGGGGCCCCGTTTTGATACAATGTGCCGGCTTTTATCCGAGGACATCGAATGACCGACGAGTCAGATTATACTTCCAGTAATATCAAGGTCTTAAAAGGCCTTGATGCCGTTCGGAAGCGACCGGGCATGTACATCGGCGACACCGATGACGGCACCGGTTTGCATCACATGGTTTTCGAAGTCGTCGACAACTCGATCGACGAGGCGCTGGCGGGTTTCTGCAGTCTGATCACCGTAACGATCCATGCCGATGAGTCGGTCACGATCACTGATGACGGGCGAGGCATTCCAGTCGACCTGCACCCGGAGGAGGGACGCTCCGCCGCGGAGGTGATCATGACCGTCCTGCATGCAGGCGGAAAATTCGACGACAACTCCTACAAGGTATCCGGCGGCCTCCATGGCGTCGGCGTCTCGGTCGTCAACGCCCTGTCGGAGCACCTGGTTTTGACGGTACACCGCGAAGGCAAGACGTATCAGCAGGAATACATGCACGGCGAACCGCAGGCGCCGCTGGCGGAGGTGGGTGACAGTGAACGGACCGGCACGATACTGCGCTTTAAACCGAGCGGCGAAACATTCACCAACATCGAGTTTCACTACGACATCCTGGCGCAGCGCCTCCGAGAGCTGTCGTTTCTCAATTCCGGTGTCCGCATTCGTCTGGTTGATGAGCGCGACGAACGTGAGGACACTTTCGAGTACGAAGGCGGTATCCGTGCCTTTGTCGAACACCTGAACCGGAACAAAACGCCGGTTCACGAAGGCGTGTTTCATTTTTCGACGATGCACAACGACGTGGGCGTCGAAGCGGCGCTGCAGTGGAACGACGGCTACCAGGAAAACATGTTTTGCTACACGAACAACATCCCGCAGCGCGATGGCGGCACGCACCTGGCCGGGTTTCGCAGCGCGCTGACGCGTACGCTGAATACGTACATCGAGAAAGAGCTCGGTGCCAGGAAAGACAGGTTCTCGCCGTCTGGCGATGACGCGCGCGAAGGGCTGACGGCGGTCCTGTCGGTCAAGGTGCCGGACCCGAAATTCTCCTCGCAAACCAAGGACAAATTGGTTTCATCCGAAATTAAAGGCATCGTCGAACATGCAATGGCGGCGCGACTTGAGGAGTTTCTGCTCGAGCATCCTGTCGCTGCGAAGTCGATCGTTTCCAAGATCATCGACGCCGCAAGGGCGCGCGAGGCGGCACGTAAAGCGCGGGAGATGACTCGCCGCAAGGGCGCACTCGACGTCGCGGGACTGCCGGGCAAGCTGGCGGACTGCCAGGAGAAGGACCCGGCGCTGTCCGAACTGTTTCTCGTAGAGGGTGACTCCGCCGGCGGTTCCGCGAAGCAGGGCCGCGACCGCCGAACTCAGGCGATATTGCCGTTGAAGGGCAAGATCCTGAACGTCGAAAAAGCACGCTTCGACAAGATGCTGTCCTCGGCCGAGGTCGGGACGCTGATTACCGCGCTTGGCTGCGGTATTGGCAGGGATGATTTCGACCCGGACAAGCTGCGCTATCACCGCATCATTATCATGACGGACGCCGACGTCGACGGGTCGCATATTCGCACCCTTTTGCTGACGTTCTTTTACCGCCAGATGCCGGAACTCATCGAACGCGGGCACATTTACATCGCGCAGCCACCGCTCTACAAGATCAAGCGCGGCAAGCAGGAGGTCTATGTCAAGGATGATGCAGAGCTCAACGCGTACTTGCTGAGCGCGGCACTCGATGGCGCGGCCTTGCACGTGAATGCCGAAGCGCCGGCTTTGTCCGATATGGCGCTGGAGACGCTCGCCAAGGAATACATTGCGGTCGAGAATATCGTTGACCGTCTTTCCGGCCGCTACGACGAGGCCGTGCTGCGGGAGCTTGCCCGTATGCCGGCAGTAACTCCGGCGCTCGGTGAAGACCTCGACAAGCTCGACGCCTGGGCGCAGCAACTGTCGGCGGCGCTGCCGAAGGCGCGCGGTGACCGGGTGCAAAACGGCAGTGGTGGAAGCTACTCGGCCGTACTCGAGCGAGGCGACGCGGACGGCGAGGGCGTGCGCATAGCCATTACCAAGGTGCAACACGGTATCGGAGCGACGCGCTATCTGCCGCGTGAATTTTTCGGTAGCAACGAGTACGGGCACATCGCGACGCTGGCTGGGAAGCTCGGCGACCTGCTCGGTGAGGGCGCCTATGTCAGTCGTGGAGAGCGACAGGCGCCGGTCTCGAGTTTCGCGGAAGCTGTCGAATGGATCATGAATGAGGCGCGCCGCGGGCAGAGCATTCAGCGCTACAAGGGCCTCGGTGAAATGAACCCGGACCAACTCTGGGACACCACCGTCAACCCGGAAACACGGCGCCTCATGCAAGTGAAAGTCGAAGACGCCGTTAAGGCCGACGAGATATTCACGACGCTGATGGGTGACCAGGTAGAGCCGCGACGCGAGTTCATCGAAAAGAACGCGCTAGCCGTGTCGAACCTCGACGTATAGACGCGGGGCGAAGCGGCGCGGTACGCAGGAGCGGCGCCAGCCGCGATAGTTCGCAAGGCACCGCCTGACAGTCAATGACCGATAAACGAGTAGTCATACACGCAACCTTTCTGCTGCTGCTGCCGTTGATCGTGGCGGCGTTCGGCATTTCGGTGTGGGGCGCATTGCTGTTGATCATAGTCGCGCTCGCCTGGCGCTGGGCCATCGTGCTGCTCGAAATAGGCAGGCCGGTGACCGGGCCAGAGCTGGTTCTGGAGACGATCTCGGCGAGCCACTTCGTGGAAAAGGTGCGCTGGTGTATGGACCGGTTGGACCTCGACTATCGCGAGGAGCCCTGGGGAGGGACGCTCGGCGCGTTCTACAAGGGGCGTACAGTGCCGAGGCTGAAGTTCCGCGCGGGGCTTGGCCGCTCTCACATCGGTAACTCGCCGGAAATATTGCGTTACTTGTGGGGCGCTTATTCCGGAACGCACGGCGAAGCGGCCAGCTTCCTTGAGCCGACGCCGGAGCGCCTCGAGCTTGAGCGGCGCTTCGATCGTTATGGCAGAAACCTGCAGGTCTGGGTCTATTATCACGTGCTCGGCGACCCCGGGCTCTGTAAGCACCTCTGGGGCAAGAACAATCCGTCCACGCCCGGCTGGCAACGGCAGCTTGTCAGCGTGATGTTTCCCGTGCAGGCATTCCTGATCAGCAAGTCTTTCAGGACCACGGCCGAGCACTACGAACAAAGTCGGCAGCACATTGAGGCACTGTTGGCGGAAATGGACACGCAGCTCGCCGATGGCCGGCGGTCGGTCCTTGGCGGTGACGAGGTCAACTTCACGGACCTGGCTTTCGCGTCCATGTCGGGCCTCTGGTTGATGCCGGAGGAGTACGGTGCCGGCGCGGCTGCGGGCGTACGCGTCGAGCACGATCGCCTGCCGGAGGCCATGCGTAACGATATCGGCCAATGGATCGGCGACTATCCGCATGCGGTTGCGTTCGTGCGGCGACTGTATTCCGAAGAGCGCAAGCCGGCGACAGCCAGTGGCGCGGAGGAGTGATGTTATGAAACATGCCTGCGCCGTCTTCTTGGTCGCCGCGCTGTCGTTGATCGCGGCCTGTTCGTCGACGCCGGAGGCCGCTCCCGATACGCAAACGATCCGCGACTACGTCGAAGTTGGCGAGCTCGAGGGGGTCCAGCATATCCGCGTGTATAGCAACGACGGGTGGGCGCCGCTCACAGACAAATACGTTATCTATACGACGCGAGCCAGCGACTACCTGATCGAGTTCATCCGCCGCTGCCGCGAGCTGCAGGACAATTCGGTGATCGTGGGCGATCACCGCTACGATCCTAACCGGCTGCGCGTGAACGAGGATACCCTGCGCGGTTGCCGCATCGGCAAGATATACCCGTTGACTGAGGGGCAGGCCAACGAGCTGCGGAGCCTTGGCAAGATGCTGGGCGGAGGAAACTAAAGCGAGAGCCGGTTGTCTACCGGGTTGCCGGGCCGGCGCAGTCGCGGGCGGAGCAGGGAAGACAGACCCTAATTTGTAACGATATGAACCGGCCTGAAGCCGGAATCACAGAGGGAAACACCGTGAAACAAAAACTACTGGGCGCCATCGTATTGATGGCCGTTGCCGCCTGCGGGCAGAAACAAGCGAGCGAAACCGTCGCAGACGAGACGCCGTTGCCGGTCTCCGGTATTGCGCTGGAGAACATGGATGCCGGCACAAGACCGGGCGATGACTTCTTCACTTATGTGAACGGCAAATGGATCGCGGAGACGGAGATTCCGGCGGACAAGGCCACCTACGGCGGCTTCGGCATTCTCCGCGACGAGGCGCAGGAGGACGTGAAGGCCATCATCGAGGCTTCCGCGACCGGGGACTTCGCAAAGGGCACGGACGAGCAAAAGGCCGGCGATCTTTACAAGTCGTACATGGATATGCAGACACGTAACACAAAGGGACTGGCGCCGTTGCAGGCCGAACTGCATCGTATTGATGCGATCGAGAATCACGACCAGCTGGCGGTGTACTTCGCTGGCGCTAACAAGCGCGGCTATGACGTACCCATAACGATTGCCCAAATAGATGACTTCCGGGACCCGAAGTACTACATGATTTACGCTTGGCAGGGCGGCCTGGGGCTGCCTGATCGTGAGTACTACTTCACCGAGGACGACGCCTCGTCACTGCTCCGGGAGAAATATGTCGCCCATGTCGAGAAGATGTTCGGCGTGGCGGGATTCGACGCAGGTGCCGATGCCGCGCAAACGGTCATGGCGCTCGAAACGAGAATCGCGGAGGCCCACATCACCAAGGAAGCGGCGCGAGACTGGGCCAATAATTACAACAAGGTTGCACTCGACGAACTCGGCAAGGTCATGCCCAACTTCGGCTGGGGCGGCTTTGTCGAGGAAGCGGGCATCGGCGGAATCGAGGGCCTGGTCTTCATGATGACGCCGTATTTCGAAAAGCTGGATGGCATTGTCGCCGGCACCGATCTTGATACGTGGAAAACCTACCTCTATTGGAATGCGCTTAACAATAAGGCCGGGACGCTGAACGATGCACTCGACAAACAGAATTTCGAGTTCTACGGCAAAGCGCTTTCGGGAACAGAGCAACAGCGGGAGCCGTGGCGACGAGCGGTCATCACAGTCAATGGCACGCTTGGCGAGGTGGTCGGCAAGGTCTACGTCAAGGAACATTTTCCGCCCGAGGCCAAGGAACGCATGGTTGGGCTTGTCGGAAACCTGGTCAAAGCCTATGAAAAGAGCATCAAGGAGCTCGACTGGATGGGCGAGGAAACCAGGGCGCTTGCGCTGGACAAGCTGTACAAGTTCAAGGCCAATATCGGCTATCCGGACGCATGGCGTGACTACTCCGCGATCGATATCGAGGTAGACGACCTGTTCGGTAACCTGGAGCGGGCAACACTCGCCGAATACGATCGCCAGATCGCCCGACAGGGCGGGCCGGTTGATAACAGCGAATGGCCGATGACGCCGCAAACGGTCAACGCCGGATACCGGCCCTGGAAAAACGACATCACGTTTCCGGCCGCGATCCTGCAGCCACCGTTTTTCGACATCAACGCGGAGGATGCGGTGAATTACGGCGCTATCGGCGCGGTGATCGGCCACGAGATCGGTCACGGATTCGACGACAAGGGCAGCACCTTTGATGGCGACGGAATCATGCAAAACTGGTGGACCGAGGAAGATCGTGCCGAATTCGAAAAGCGCACGGGTCGACTCGTCGCGCAGTATGACGAATTCGCACCGTTCGAAGACCTCGGCGTCAATGGCGAGTTCACGCTCGGCGAGAACATCGGTGACCTCGGCGGCATCAGCATCGGTTTGCTGGCGTACAAGATGTCGCTGGACGGCGAGGAGCCGCCCATTATCGACGGTTTCACGGGCATACAGCGCGTGTTCCTCGGCTACGGCCAGGTCTGGCGCAACAAGTCCCGCGACGAGGCGCTGCGGCAACAGATTATGACGGACCCGCATTCGCCGGCCATGTACCGGGCCAACGGTTCGGTCAGGAATGTGCTGGAATTCTACGAAGCGTTTGACGTTGCGGAGGGTGACGCGCTGTACCTGGCGCCTGAAGAGCGGGTCAAGATCTGGTAGCGGGTCGAAATGTGGGGGCGCGCGTCGGCATCGGCAGTCGCAGCAAGCGCGACCACCAGCAATCTCAGGTGGTTCATGAACCGTTTGCCTTTTCGTTGTAAACGGAGCTGATCTCGAGCATTTTGGTTTCGATCCAGTCCTGGACGATGAGGTTCGTCTCTTTCGGGTCCTGGGCGCTTGCGTCAATGGGAGGGCCGATGCACATCCGCACCTTGCCGGGGCGCTTGATGATGCTGCGCCAGTCCCAGAAGTCGCCCGCATTGTGCGCGACCGGCACGACCTTGCAGCCCGCCGCGTGCGCCAGCGCAGCGCCGCCGATGCCATAGCGTCGGGTCTCGCCGGGTGGTACGCGGGTACCCTCCGGGAAAACCGTGACCCACACGCCGTCGTCGAGCTTCTTCTTGCCTTGCTCAATAACCAGCTTGACGGCCGAGCGTCCGGCGCTGCGATTGATGAATATCGGGTCGAGCGCGAACTTCATTGCCCAGCCCAATACTGGCACGGACATGACCTCGCGCTTGATGACCCAGGCCGTCCTCGGAAAGACCGTCACCTGCCAGTAGGTCTCGAGGATCGAGGTGTGTTTGATCATGATGACGCTGGGCTCGTCGGGGAGGTTCTCCAGCCCTTCGACCGAGGTATCGAGACCACAGATTACGCGCCCCAGCCACACGCCGAGCCGGCACCAGGCCACAGTGAGCGCCCAGGGCACCCGTGCCGGCGCCCAGAAAGACAGCAAGATCAGCAGCGAAGCGAGAGCGGCCGAGGCGCCCGCAACGCCGATGAACAGCAAGGACCGGATGAGTGGCATTTCAGCACGCCCCCCCGAGCAACGCGTGGGCGGCCGCGGCGAGGTCATCGTACACTGCGATGTTGGCGAAACGCTCGGGCAGCGCGGCTTCGGTACGAGCGCCCTTGCCCGTGCGCACGAGGATCGGCCTGGCGTCGACGGCTGCCGCGGCCTCGAGGTCGCGCAGGGAGTCGCCGATCACCGGGATGCCGGCCAACGAGGTCTCGAAATGATTGGCCACCTGTTCGAGCAGGCCGGGCTTGGGCTTGCGGCAATCGCAGCCGTCGTCGGGGCCGTGCGGACAAACGACAATCTTGTTGATTCGGCCGCCAGCGGCGTCGACGAGTTCAATCATCTTGTGGTGCATGGCACCGAGCGCGCCCTGATCGAAAAGCCCGCGTGCAATACCGGATTGGTTGGATGCGACAGCCAGCGTGAACCCGCCGCCGGACAATGCCGCGATCGCCTCGATGGCGCCCGGTAGCGGCTGCCACTCCTCGGTGTTCTTGATGAAGGCCTCGGAGTCACGATTGATGACGCCGTCGCGATCGAGAATGACCAGGCCCCTGCCGAGGCTCGCAGCTTTCATCGTCAGGCGATCGACAAGCGCGAAATATCCGCGACGTCGAGGAACAAGGCGCGCAGCTCACCGAGCAGCGCGAGGCGGTTGTTCTTCGTAGCCTCGTCGTCGACCATGACCATGACGTCATCGAAGAAGCGATCCACGGGCTCGCGCAGGCCGGCAAGCTCCCGCAGCGCCTCGGTGTAGCGACGCTCGTCCAGCAGTGGGCGTACGGTCGTGCTCGCATCCGCCAGCGCCCGGTGCAGGTCGGTCTCTGCGCCCTCCTCCAGCAGCTTCTGTTTGATTTCGGCAGCACCCGAACCACCAGCCTGCCGCAGGATGTTCGCGATGCGCTTGTTGGCCGACGCGAGGCTTTGTGCCTCGTCCAAACCCAGGAAGGCTTGCACGGCCTGCAGGCGGCGCTCGCAATCGACGAGTGACGCAGGCTGGCGCGCCATTACCGCGTCAAAAGTTTCGGTGTCGAGGCCGGGGTCACGATCGAGGAAGTAGCGTCGCAGACGATCGGTGATGAAGCCGTAGATCTCGCCAGGCAGCGCCTCGGCGCCACTTTTGGCGGCGGGCTGCAGGGCGACCGAGTTCGCGATCATGGCCTTCAGGTCGAGGTCGAGATCGCATTCGATCAGTATGCGGATGATACCGAGCGCGGCACGGCGGAGGCCGAACGGATCACGGTTACCCGACGGCTTTTTGCCGATCGCGAAAATACCGGCGAGGGTGTCGAGCCTGTCGGCCACGGCAAGCACCCGGCCCACTTGCGACACCGGCAGCGAGTCGCCGGCGAAGCGCGGCTGGTAGTGCTCACCGATTGCCGTGGCGACGGCCTCTGTTTCACCGTCCGACGCGGCATAGTAGCGGCCCATCGTACCCTGCAGATCCGGAAACTCGCCCACCATGCCGGTAAGCAGGTCGCACTTGCAGAGCATCGCGGCGCGCTCGACCGCAGCGCCGTCGATGTCGAGCTGTTCGCAAATCCCGTTGGCAACCGCGGCTGTGCGGCTGCTCCTGTCATGCAGGCTACCAAGGCCACGTTGATACACGACATCGTGGAGCGCATCCTGGCGCATCGCGAGCGTCTTCTTGCGATCGTTGCCCCAGAAAAAAGCGGCATCGGCGAGTCGCGGCCGAATGACGCGCTCGTTGCCGTCGCGCACTTTTTGTGGCTCTTTGCTGTCGAGATTCGCAACGGTAACGAAGCGCGGCAACAAATTGCCCGACGCATCCGCAACCGGGAAATATCGTTGGTGGCCGGTCAGGGTCGAGACGACAACCTCAGGCGGCAGTTGCAGAAACTCTTCGTCGAAACTGCCGAGCATCGGCACGGGCCACTCGACCAGCGCGGCGACCTCGTCGTACAGCGATTCGCCATCGACGATCGCACCTTTCGCCTTCTTCGCGAGCTTTTCGACGCCCTGTTGCACGGCTTTGCGGCGAGCCCCGAAATCGGCAACGACGTGACCCTTTTGCTCCAATGTGTCCAGATAGTCCGCGGGTTTCGCGATGGTAATCGAACCTCTCGAATGAAAGCGATGGCCCATCGACTTGTTTCCTGTCGTGATGCCCATGACGGAGCCGGCGACGACCTTGCTGCCGTGCAGCAACACGATCCAGTGTACGGGCCGGACGAACTCGGCCTCCCCGGCCCCCCAGCGCATGCGCCGCGGAATCGGGAGCTCGGCGAGCGCCTTCTCTACGAGCTCCGGTAGCAACTCGGCGGTGGTCCTGCCGGCTTCCGTGGTCTCGGCCGTCAACCACTCGCCCTTGTCGGTTTTGACGCGCCCCAGGTCCGCAACGGCGATGCCACATTTCTTCGCAAAAGCCGTCGCGGGCGGTAGCGGTTTGCCGGCGCCGTCGAAAGCGACCGACACCGGGGGCCCCTTTTGCGATGCGTGCCGGTCTTCCTGGCCACGCGCGAGCGATTCGACGACGACGGCAAGCCGCCGCGGGCTCGCATAAGCGTGCAGCTCGCCATGCTCGAGGCGCGCATCGTCGAGTGCACTGCCGAGGTTTGCGGCGAATGCATCCATCAGTCCGCGCAAGGCCTTGGGCGGCAATTCTTCCGTGCCGATCTCTACGAGCAGGTCAGCCGGCTTCATTGCTTGCCACCCCCGCCACGAACCGACCCCACCATCGGGAAGCCGAGCGCTTCGCGGCTCTGGTAGTAAGACTCGGCTACGGCTCTCGCCATCGTCCTTACGCGCAGGATGAAGCGCTGCCGCTCGCTGACGGAGATCGCCTGGCGCGCATCGAGCAGGTTGAAAACATGTGATGCGGCGAGCATCTGTTCGTATGCCGGCAATGCGAGGCTGAGCTCAATCAGTCGTATGCACTCGTGCTCGGCATGATCGAAATCGTGGAATAGTGTATCGACGTCGGCCTCCTCGAAGTTGTACTTCGATTGCTCGACCTCGTTTTGGTGGTAAACGTCGCCGTAGGTGATCCGACCGAGCGGGCCATCGGTCCAGATAATATCGAAAATGCTTTCCACGTTCTGCAGATACATCGCGAGCCGCTCCAGACCGTAGGTGATCTCACCCGTCACGGGCCGGCATTCGAGCCCGCCGACCTGTTGGAAGTAAGTGAACTGCGTGACCTCCATACCGTTCAGCCAGACTTCCCAACCCAGGCCCCAGGCACCGAGCGTCGGTGACTCCCAGTTGTCCTCGACAAAGCGTATATCGTGCACCAGCGTGTCGATGCCGATCGCGTGAAGAGACTTGAGGTACAGATCCTGAATGTCATCGGGCGACGGCTTAATGACCACCTGGTACTGGTAGTAATGCTGCAGCCGGAACGGGTTGTCGCCGTAGCGGCCGTCCGTCGGCCGACGGCTAGGCTGCACGTACGCGGCACTCCAGGGCTCCGGTCCGACGGCCCGCAGGAAGGTTGCCGGGTGAAAGGTCCCCGCACCCATTTCCTTGTCGTAAGGCTGCATGATTACGCAACCGCGCTCTGCCCAGAATTGCTGCAGGCGGAGGATCAGGTCCTGAAAGGAAAGAAAAGGCTGCGCGTCCTTGGCACTCATCGGATGGGTCACTTGCTCGAAACCCGCGCAGTATATGGCACTTGACCAACTTCCGACAGGTGCCGTGGGAGCTCGTGATCGGGGCAGGTCGCGCCCCCGGCATGCTTTCTTACCCTCATGGCTCGCTGCGCTGCGCTTTACTTCGGGTAAGAAACATCCCGCCGAGCATCAAGAGTGAGAACAAATACCCGGCATAAACGCCCGTGCTCCGCCGCCCGTCGATGCCCAATACGGTGCGGAGCGCCAAGCGCGCACTAAAGTGGTGCGTCAGGGGGGCGGTTTGCACTATAATGGTGCACCATTGTGGGTCGTGGGATTCATAATTCAATTAAAAACAAGGCCTTAAGGTAAGCACCATTTTGGCACGTAAAGTGCAGTACTCAGCACAACCGGGCCGGTAATGCCGGCCGTCTTTTGTGCGCTTATTCATTTGTTGGAGGAAACCATGAAGCCCTCAGAGGTACTCGGCCTTATCAAAGACAGAGAGGTCAAATTCGTCGACTTTCGGTTCACGGACACGAAAGGCAA
>Ga0070727_10001951_pt1 | contig 20667 bp, 14 predicted proteins | sample tdAd472_FD_66722 | JGI IMG/M metagenome (GOLD analysis project Ga0070727, IMG submission 66722) | Marine sediment microbial communities from the Atlantic coast under amendment with organic carbon and nitrate - tdAd47.2 | ecosystem: Environmental > Aquatic > Marine > Coastal > Sediment | place...
ACCTGTCTACTCGGCGTAAGCCAGGTAGAAGTGAGCAAATTTTATTTTAGACAAGGCAGATTTTGCAGCCGATAGCTATCGGCAAATGCGGGAAATTAGGCGAAAAATCTAACGCAGAATAAAAGGAAATTTGCCGCTTGGAGGCAATTAAGGCCTGCCCAAACATGCTCTTAGCCTTGATTGACGAAGTTTGATCGCCTACTTAAATGCAAATTGACTTTTATGGAAAATATCATTACTTTTTTTGAGACGTTACCCAATGTACAGAAGTTCCTCTGGATCGTTTTTTGTATGTCTATCTTCTGGTTGTTGGAAGGCGCCTTTCCATTGGTTCAATTCAACTATAAAAAGTGGAAACATGCCAGTGTGAATCTCGTCTTACTGACATCCACTATCATTATCAATGTATTATTCGGGGTGGCGACGGCAGGTATTTTCATCTGGGCGGGGGCCAATTCGGTAGGATTGCTCTACCTGGTCGATCTTCCCCTTTGGTTGGAGGTCTTACTGGGAGTCATGTTGTTGGATTTGATTGCGCAGTATACCGTTCATTATCTATTGCACAAGGTGAAGTTTATGTGGCGATTCCACATGGTGCATCATAGTGATACGAATGTGGATGTAACAACGGGTACTCGTCATCACCCAGGGGATTATGTATTCAGAGAAGTCTTTGCTTTGATAGCGATATTGATCGGAGGTGTTTCTTTCGGGGTGTACATGATATATCGCATACTTACGGTCTTGTTTACTTATTGGTCACATTCCAATTTGAATATGCCACGTATGCTGGACAAAGGCTTGAGTTTCCTATTCATTACACCCAATATGCATAAATTCCACCATCATTTTGAGCGTCCTTGGACAGATACTAATTTTGGCAATATCTTTTCTTTATGGGATCGGATGTTCAAAACTTTCGTTTATGAAGATCCACGAAAAGTGAAGTATGGATTGGATGTGCTAGAAGATAAACATTCCAATGACTTAGGCTATCAATTGAAGGTTCCTTTTGATAGTAGTATTAAGACGGATTATTAATTAAAGGGAAGGGTAAAACAATAGGTCCTTTACTGCATTATCTGCCCGAAAATACGTCCAGTTTTCTTGGCGATGCAGCAGCCGATCTGCAATAACTTCCAGCACGCTGGGGTTCACTCCTAGGCCAACATGGCTACCCCGCACCTGAACATTTTGATGAATAGGTCCCTCCTCTTCCATACATAGGTACCAAGGCACTATGCCATCTTCTTTGGTATAGATCGCTGTTGTCGGAACAGGAGCAGGAATAGGAATATTTTCGATTAATGCTGGATCAACGTCCTGTACGCGTTCTCCATTCGAAATCAGGTTATACAACCAGGCCACATTGTTGGGCTCTTGTATGCCACCAAAAGGAGACCCTAAGGTTACAATCTGCCTAATCATATCGGGTTCTGCCTTAGCAATTTGTCGAGCAAATACCCCACCTAAGCTCCAACCAACAAGACTTACCCTCTCGCCATGGCTAGCATACAGGCTTCTGACTCGCTCGGTCAGCATATCTAAAAAATCCAATTTAGCGGTATTGCGTCCCAGGTCCCAGCCATAGGAAGTGTAACCTAATTTATCTATGAAGCCCCTCAATGGGCGAGTAGACATATCAGTCGAGAGAAAGCCCGGTAAAACAAGGACAGGATGCCCATCCCCTTCATCACGACTACCGAAAAACCTTCGATAGGGTATTGAAAATCCCAATTCAGTGATAGCTCGACTACCTTCGGTCAAGAGCCAAAATAAAGGCGGGCGATCTACTGTATTTGTGTTTCTTCTAAACTTCCGCATAATTCAACTTTTGTGAATAGGAACTGGTGCTTTTTTTACAATAATTATTGGGATTTTTGCTAAATTAAGAATGTTATGTAATTCTTTTGGGTAATTAGGCTAATTATCGTTTGATTTTAATAAACAGCTTTATATTAGGACAAATTACGAGTGTCTTTGTTCATCGAGAAAGTAGGAAGCGAGCGCTTCTCTTGTAAGGGAAGGATCTAGAGGGCGATCAGTGATCAACGCCAAGTAGCTTTTTATACATTATTTCCTATCTTGTTAACTGGAAGTAATCCTACCTACTAATTAGAACCTGTGAATAGCGAAATGAAATATGGAAGGAATTATCAATGATCCTACATTTCAGAAGAAACTAATCGATATTGCTGAGCAATTAGCTAAGCCGTATGATCAAGTGCAGCAAGAAGCGGCGGACTGTTTGAAAGAACTCCAAACGGTTCACCAGCCCCTAGCCAATGTGATGGGGATGCAGATCATGCAGTATATATTAGGACGAGGCTACAAGAAAACCATCGATGTCAACCCCCAGGAGGTGAAGTCGCTTACCAGGCTGGCACGTCGGCACCCCATTGCTTTTGTAATGACCCATAAGACCTACCTCGACATGTTTGTCTTGGCCATTACGCTAGGACGCCATGGGATTCCATTTCCATATACTTTTGCGGGCATCAACATGGACTTTCTCGGGTTTGGACAAATTGCACGCCAAAGCGGGGTCATTTTCATTCGGCGTTCCTTCAAAGATGATTTGATTTATAAAGCTACTTTGCGGCATTTCATTGCTTCTTTGGTCAAAGATGGTTCGCATTTCATGTGGGCGATTGAAGGGACTCGTTCTCGTACGGGAAAGTTGGTATGGCCCAAAGTAGGAATCCTGAAGTATATCCGAGAAGCGGAAGAAGAGTCGAAGAAGGAAGTCAAATATGTACCCGTCTCCATCGTGTACGATTTAATTCCCGATGTGAAGGAGATGACGCTGGAAGGGCGGGGAAAAAGAAAAAGCCCGGAGAGCTTGAAGTGGTTTCTGGAGTATATCCGAAAGATGGACGGTAACTTTGGTAAGATTTCCATTCGGTTTGGCACGCCTGTAGAGATCAATGCAGAGAATTCGGTTGAAATTATCGCAGATGGCAAACATGGACAGGCTTATACAGGAACATTGTCTCGCTTTGCCCTAGAGCTAGTGCATAAGATCAATCAGGTGACACCGGTTACGACAGCATCTCTGATTTGTATTTCACTACTCAGTAAGTTCTCTCTCAATAAGCATACGATAGAAAATGATGTCGTCGATCTCATGCGACTCATTGAAAAGTACAAACCTGATGCCTTGGTCGATCGGGGCAAACCCATTGGAAAAAGCGTACAAACGGCCCTGAATATATTGCAGCGAGCCAACTTGATCCTGCAACATGGACACGCCCTGGATGCCAAATATGTCCTCAACTCTGAAAGCTACCTACAAGCTACCTATTACGCTAATATGTCGGTGCATCATCTGTATCATCGCGCCTTCATTGAATTGGCTTTATTGCAGGCAGCTGAGGCAAAACCGGAAGACCGGCAGACTACCTTTTGGGCCACCATCATGGAACTTCGGGCCCTATTTAAATTTGAATTTTTCTACTCAAGAAAATTAATTTTTTCGGATGAAATTGAGGCTAATCTTGAGTTGCTTTCAACAGATTGGCCAAGCCTAGTAGATGCAGCGAAGGCTGAAAAATTAGCTTTTTTCGCCAACGCTGAGGTAATTGTTGCTCCCGTTGTGCTCCAAACCTATGTTGAGGCTTACCGAGTCGTGGCTTATACCCTACAAAACTGGAAGCCAGAGCGTAAGTTTGAGGAAAAAGTCTTTGTGGAAGAATGTTTATTCTTGAGTGAAGAAATGCATTGGCAGGGCAGAATCCAACGCGTAGGAGGTATATCCAAACCTTTCTTACTCAGTGGCGTGCGCTTGGTGCTGAACCTGGATCTTATCCCGACTAAAGAAGATAACAAACAGGTTGAAATCTTGGCTTTTCAAGAACAACTGACTAGGGTAGCCGATCATATCAAAGAATTACAGGGCGTTATTCTGGCTAAGCCAGCGCAGGAAGTGTCCATTGTACCGATTGAAAGAGAAATCGTGCCGGGCTCAAAAACAGAAGCGATAACGAGAAGTATCATGGAAGGCGAGAGTGGCCCGCATATTGGCGCTTTCTTCGACTTAGACCGAACCCTGATCAAAAACTTTTCAGCTAAAGAATTCTTCCAGACTCGCTTATTGAGTGGAAAAATGAGTGCCAGTGAGATTGTAGCCCAGTTTGCAGGAGTTTTGGTGTATGCTATAGGGAATGGAAACTTTGCGGGTTTGGCAGCAGTAGGTGCGCAAGGAGTGAAAGGAGTGAATGAGGAAGTATTCTTGGAGGTTGGAGAAGAAGTGTACCATAAGCATCTAGCGGATGAAATATATCCAGAATCTAGGGCTTTGGTGGCCGCGCATTTAGCGATGGGCCATACGGTGGCTATCATTTCTGCGGCCACTCCATACCAAGTTGATCCTATTGCAAGGGACTTGAATATCCATCACGTCATGTGCACACGAATGGAAGTGAAGGATGGTAAATTTACCGGCAATATCATTGAACCAGCGTGTTGGGGGGATGGAAAAGCCTTTGCGGCCAAAAGCTTAGCGGAGGATTACCAATTGGATTTAGCTAAATGTTATTTCTATACCGATAGTGCAGCTGATGCTCCTTTGCTAGAAATTGTAGGCTATCCACGTCCGATTAATCCAGATACGAAGCTGTCGGCTTTAGCTTTCAAAAACAATTGGCCTGTATTTCGCTTCAATGATGAGGCAAGGCCGGGCCTAATTAGTTTTGTGCGGACAGGGGCAGCGCTAGGTAGCTTAGTGCCAGCGGTGATATCAGGACTAACCAAAGGAGCTTTTAATTTATCCTGGCAAGATGGGGTCAATTCCTTGATGGCTTCTGTCGGGGATCTGGTGGTATCAGCAGCCGGAATTGAATTGGTCGTAAAAGGAGAGCAGCATTTATGGTCGAAACGTCCAGCTGTTTTTATTTTCAATCACCAGAGTAGTGTCGATCTTTTTATTGTATCCAAATTGATCCGAAAAGATGCTACCGGCATTGCCAAGAAAGAACTTAAAAATGCACCATTTATTGGTCAACTTATGGCCGCTTCGGGGGTGATTTTTATCGATAGAAAGAATCGAGAAAAAGCGATTGAAGGGATGAAACCCGCTGTGGATGCCCTCAAGAATGGTACTTCTATCATCATTTTCCCAGAGGGTACAAGAAGTCGAGATTATAAATTGGGGGCCTTCAAAAAAGGGGCCTTCCATTTGGCCATGCAAGCTGGAGTGCCTATTGTGCCGGTAGTGATCCGGAATGCGCACGATGCCATGCCTCGCGGAACCAACATTCTACGTTCGGTAGCCATTGAAGTGGTTGCTTTTCCACCAATCTCTACCAAACGATGGAAAAAAGAACAACTCGATGATCGAATTGCCAAAATTCGAGCCATTTACCTCAAAGAATTGGGGCAGGAACCTGCAGAACCTAAGTTGAAACCAACCAATGGACAAGTAGCAAAGAATCATCATAAGAATAAGGGATAGCTTAGGGCCAAGGCATCTAAAAGGGCGAAGTGGTGAAAGGGTGAAAAGGCGAAGTGGCTGCATTTTGACTGAAGACTAGTATCGTTGTCGATTTTGTATATTGAATGTTCGAGCTACTATCTGTATCTATTCTGTAGATGATCAATAGCAATAATTTTGTCCTTACCAATTGACTAAACATATGAAGTTACGTGTAGGCCTTTTAGGCGGCGGCTCATGGGGTACAACGGTGGCCTCTCTGACCGCTAAAAATACCCCGACTTGCCTCTGGGCTAAAAATGCTAAAACGGTATCCGAAATCAATGAACATCATCGCAATGAAAAATATTTGCCTGGTGCTACATTGACGCAGTCATTAAGTGCCACAAGCTCCCTCAAAGAGGCGGTGCAAGATGCTGATGTTATCGTGATGGGAATACCCTCGCATAGCTTCCGATCGGTATTGCAGGATGCCAAACCCTATATACGACCGTGGGTTCCTATTGTTAGTCTATCAAAAGGATTAGAACAAGGTACGCGTATGCGAATGACCGAAATTATCGAAGCGGTAATGCCCGGGCACCCCGCAGGCGTCTTAACGGGGCCTAATTTAGCCCGGGAAATAGTGGCAGGACAGGCGGCGGCTAGTGTGATCGCCATGGTCGATGATACAATCGCTCTTGCCCTGCAAAAGGTTTTTGCGACGGGTTTATTTCGGGTCTATACCAATGAGGATGTGATTGGTTGTGAGTTGGGTGGGGCTTTGAAGAATGTCATTGCCATTGCTGCTGGCATGGGCGATGGTGCGGGCGCGGGTGATAACACTCGTGCCGCTGTGATTACCCGCGGTTTGGCAGAACTCACCAGGCTCGGTGTAGCGATGGGTGGCCGGCCTCAAACCTTTGCTGGGCTGGCAGGAATGGGTGACCTGGTAGCCACTTGCATCAGCTCGCTGAGTCGCAATCGGCACGTCGGCTATCACCTCGGTCAAGGCCGCACTCTGGATGAAATTATTAATGAAATGTCCATGGTAGCGGAAGGGGTAAAGACCTGCACCGTTGTGATGGAACTCGCCAAAGAACTTAATATTGAGATGCCTATCTCTAGTGAAGTGTATAAAGTGGTACACGAAGGAAATACAGTGAAAGATGCCTTCAAGGGTTTACTGCGGCAGCGTTCGGGCTCGGAGGCGGATCCGGGGTAATGATCGCCCTCCCTTCCCCTCCCCTCAAGGGGTGAATCACTCACCCCTTGAAGGGAAGGAAGGGAAGGCGGTTATTAGATCTTCGGCAATTTCGAGAGTATCGTGCCTAGCTTCATCGCTTTAGAAGAATCACCATCAATCTTTAGTCGGCCCTGGATAAAAGCAGCTTGTAAGTTCATTTTTCCTTGGCCAATTTTCACCAAGTGTTCATCGGCTATGGTAAAAGTCGTATCAGGTGTTTTTACCTTACCTTTTCTTACGACTGGCGGAGATTGATTCAAGTCAACACGCCATTCTCGTGGTACATCGCCGGTAACGACAAATTGAAACAAACCATTATTGGGCTTGATATGAGCCGCATTGAGCTTTAGGTGCTTCTTAAAGTGGGCGAAAATCGGATCGGAGGCAGCCGTCTTGGCCTTCTTCTTGACCGTTTTCTTTTTGTCTTTTCGCGAAAGTATAATACTTTCTAGCTCATTCGCTGATTCGCGTATATAGCGAGAGAATTTATCAATGTCAGGCATGGTTTTAGCGTCCGAAGTAGGACTCAAGGTAACCAGGCCGTTATAGCTGAAAATGGTAATAATTAAGCCCATGCCATCAATAATAGGAGCCATTCCCATGATGGAGAGTAATTTATGCCCATTGAGGTATAAAGGCATCTGTGGACCTGGAACATTGGTGATCGTCAGGTTGAAGACAGGATTATGCATTTCCGAAAGCTGAAAACGAGAATAGAGCCTGGCTGCCTGGTTGGCGATACCAAAGGGCACAGCCTCTGCCATGTTGGCTAAGGTTTTTGCACCAATGGCACCTTGGTAAGTTTTTCCCAAGAGTGTGTTTTCATGGATGGTTTCCAAGCGTTCGATGGGGTCCTCGATATTGGTAGCCAGCTGGACTAGCATAGAGGACACATTGTTGCCATCTTCATCTTCTTCTGCTTGTGAGCGGGTCGAAATGGGAACCATCGCGACTAGCGGCTTAAGCGGAAGTTTATCTTTCTCCAATAAATACCGACGTAAGGCACCCGCACAAATCGCTAGTAGCACATCGTTTAGGGTGACCTTCATCGCATTCTTAAGCACCTTTATCCGATCTAGCGATAAGATGGCGGAATTCCATTTTCGCTGCGAAGATCGCAAACCATTCAATGGGGTTTGAGGAGCGGTGAAGGGGGCGGTCGGAAGGTCGACTTTTTTTACACGTGTCAGCATGCCCGCTTTAAAGGAAGCACTTACTGCTTCACTAATTAGCTTCGGAAATTTTAAAGGTTTTTCCACAAAACTCATAGAGCTTCGCAGCATCATTTCTATTTCATTCGGCAAGGGCGTCGGAGTGTATGGACGGGGCGCTGGAATGGGTTTGGGCTCTGGCGTAAAATCAAAAATCAAACTCAATAAACTAGATCCACCCACACCATCAATCGCTACATGGTGAATTTTCGAAATAACAGCTACCGATCCTTTGGGAACCTGCGGGATATTATCTAAACCTTCTACGAAAGTAAAGGACCATAAGGGGCGAGATTGGTCTAAGGGCTCGCTAAAGATTTGAGAGGCGACTTTCCGTAGGCCCTTCCAGTCCCCTGGTTTGGGCAAGGCAATATGCTGGATGTGCATGTCAATATCGAAGTTGGGATCATCTACCCAATATGGATAATCAATACTTAATGGCACATAAAGTAATCGCTTGCGCAACTTTGGAATCAGGTGTATGCGAGAAAGGATTGTCGCCCTAAATTTATCAAAGTCCAAATCGCCTTCAATCACGGCTACACTACCAATATGCATAGGGCTCGTGGCAGATTCTATGTACAGAAAGGTCGCATCCATTCCCGATATGGGCTTTACTTTAGAGCTGGTAAATTGCTTGAGAATTTTATTTAGCACAATTGAAGGATTTTGTTCGTTACTTAATCCGTAAGATAACAAACTTATTTTTGATTTGTAACTGTAGTGTAACTGAATTGTAGTATTTTAAGTCCCGTTACGCAGGAGAAAAATAAAGAAAATGTCGATAAAAAAAGATGAAACGGCCTCCTTTATGCTTCGATTTACCCAGAAGATTTTTAATAATGAAGAAGGGGAGCCAGAAGTACAGTGGAGAGGCAATATCCGTCATGTACAAGGAGGTGATGAACAGCGCTTTTCGCAATTCGATGAAGTCGTTAGCTTTATCCAAAGCAAGTTGGCTGATCTGACCATTCAGGCTATGGAAGACAAACCCATTGAGGAGCAAAAAGGGATTTTATCTAAAAGCTTCGACCTTTGGAAGAAGATGGCCTTGGAAGGCCCTAAGATGGTAATGGAAACCATTAAAGACCCTAAAAAAGGAGTAGCTCAAATACAGGATCAAATTCAAGATCAAATCCATCAAGTAAAGGATGAGATCACGCAAAAGTTAGAAATTGATACCTGGAAAAGAGCCTCCAAGTCTGATTACAACCAGATTATGCAAAAGCTGTCCGACATCTCAAGTGAGGTAGTGGCATTAAATAATAAGGTAGAAAAACTGGCCAAAAAGAGCAGTAAGTGATAGCTATTGAAGACCAAATTGCAGACCTAGTAGCGCGGCGAACAGCAGCTTCCCTCTCCGTACAAACCTTGGGGAATTTCCAGGTTTGGCGCGGGACTGAACTCGTTGGTTCGAAGGAGTGGGGCAGGGATGTCAGTCTGCAACTATTTCAATTTCTGGTCACTAATCGCCATCGGCGGGGCTTACACAAAGAACAAATTATTGACCGCATTTGGGAAAATGTCGATGGCAAGGCAGGACAACAAAACTTCAAAGTGGCGCATCATGGGGTGTCAAAGGTCTTAGAACCCGATCGGAAAAGCCGCACCGAATCTCAATATATCATCAGACAAGGAGCTACCTATCAGCTGCGTTTTGAGGATATGTGGATTGATGTGGAAGCCCTAGATCAATTTGTGGCCCTAGGCAACCAAGTATTGTTAGATGATCCTCAACTGGCCCAACTGGCCTACCGAGAAGCCATAGCATTGCATAAAGGCGTATTTTTACCCAATCGTTTGTATGAAGATTGGTCGAGTGAAGAGCGAGAAAGGATACAACTGCTTACTTTGGGGGCTTTTATTAGTTTGAGTGAACTACTGGTCAAGGAAAATCCTTTGGAAAGCGTCAGGTTAACGCAACAGGCGCTGCAAATCGATCATACTTGGGAGGATGCCTATCGCATCCAGATGGAGGCCTACCTAGAAAAAGGCAATCGACCAATGGCATTGAAAACCTACCAGCAATGTGAAAAAGTACTGGAGGAAGAATTTGGCATAGGCCCCTTACCGGAAACACGTCAACTCTACACGAAAATTAAAACGATACATTAGACTAGACCGTATATGAAGTTTGAAGATTATAAGTTGAATGCCAAGGTGAAAAAAGGACTCGCTAGACTTGGCTTTAAACGCCCCACTGATATCCAGTATAAGTCCATCCCTAACATACTAAAAGGTGAAGATTTATTAGCCGTGGCACAGACTGGAACGGGTAAAACGGCCGCTTTTGCCATTCCGGTGATCGATATGGTATACTGGAAAAAGATTAATCAGCGCCGACCCACCAATGTGAATTGCCTGGTATTGGTGCCGACCCATGAACTTGCCATCCAGATAGATGAAGTCTTCAAAAGTATAGCCAAATACACAACGGTCAAGACACTTGCCCTGATTGGTGGTGTGGATCAAGACCCACAAATTGAAGCCCTGAAGAAAGGCGTGGATATTGTTATCGCTACGCCGGGTAGAATGTTCGATTTGATCAGTCAAGGGCATTTGATCACCTATCATATTGAAATGTTGGTGCTGGATGAGGCAGATTATATGCTGGATCTAGGGTTTATTCAAGATATCAGAGATTTGATTCGTAAGCTGCCAAAAAGAAGGCAAACCTTGTTTTTCTCGGCTACGATAAATGATAAGATCAAGAAAATTGCTTACACATTGGTGAAGCAAAATGCCATTCGGATTCAATTGTCGACGGATGATCCTGTCGCCCAAAGTATTGAGCATTTCGTCCTGTTTGTGGAAATGGACCACAAGCGTTTTTTCCTAGAAAGAGTCGTTAATGAAAACCCCGATTCGAAAATTCTAGTGTTTGTGAGAACGAAAGTGAGGGCGGAAAGAGTAGCCAAAGCCATGGGGCGGGTGGATATTCCAGCATTGACCATACATGGAGATAAGGACCAGCAGGAACGATCTAAGGTGTTGCAACAGTTTAAAACTGGCGATGAAAACCTGCTGATTGCTACCGATGTAACCGCAAGAGGCATCGATATTCCTGCCATAGAAATTGTCATCAATTATGATTTGCCGGAAGAGGCTGAGAACTATGTGCATCGGGTAGGTCGAACCGGACGAGCCTCGAAAAAAGGACATGCCTATTCTTTTTGTTCAGCGGAAGAAAAGGAGACCCTGGCCGTGATTCAAAGCTTTCTGGATAAAGAAATACAGGTGCTGCAAATTGATCAGCAGGCATACAATGATACGCTCAATATCGAACGAGAGCGAACGAATGATTACCGCGCTGTGATGGACGAAATCGAAGCTTTTGAGAACCGTAAAAAGCGCAAGAAGAAAAAATAATGCCTGAGAGCTCCGTACAACTTTCCATTTTCCCTAAAGCCTGCCTATATTTGCGCCCAAATACCTGAACTATGAAAATATTGCTCCTCGGAGGCGGTGGAAGAGAACATGCTTTTGCCTGGAAAATGAGCCAGAGTCCATTATGTGACCAATTATTTATTGCACCGGGTAATGCCGGGACCGCTAGCTGCGGAACCAATGTGTCTTTGTCACCCAATGACTTCGCAGCCGTAGGGGCTTTTGTGCAAAAAGAAGGCGTCAATATGGTTGTCGTGGGGCCAGAGGAGCCATTGGTCAGAGGAATCTATGACTATTTTCAGCAGGAAGCCTTTCAAGATGTCGCTGTTATTGGTCCTTCAGGCCCGGCGGCTCAGTTGGAAGGTAGTAAAGCCTTCGCTAAGACTTTTATGGATGAGTTTGGTATTCCAACTGCGGCTTATCGAGAGTTCACCGCAGACCAATTAGAGGAAGGATTAGCCTACATTGCTTCGCAACCCACGCCAATTGTGCTAAAAGCAGATGGCTTGGCAGCGGGGAAAGGAGTGCTGATTTGCCAGAGCGTATCAGAAGCTCAGACCGAGTTGAAGGAAATGCTGGGGGGGAAATTTGGTGCCGCCAGTGCCAAAGTAGTGATTGAAGAATTTCTGGACGGGATAGAGTTCTCCGTATTTGTCGCTACAGATGGTGTCGGTTATGCCGTATTGCCAGTAGCAAAGGATTATAAGCGGATTGGAGAAGGGGACACAGGATTGAACACCGGCGGTATGGGCTCCATTTCACCAGTTAGCTTTGTGGATGATGCTTTGATGCAAAAGGTAGAAGATCGTATTATCAAACCCACCATTACAGGCATCCAATCGCGTCAATTAACTTATAAAGGCTTTGTGTTCATTGGCTTGATTTTAGTGAAAGGAGAACCCTACGTGATCGAATACAATTGTCGCATGGGTGATCCAGAAACGGAAGTGGTTTTTCCTCGACTAAAAAGTGATTTGGTATCTCTTTTGCAGGCTATCCATGAAAACAAGATCGGGCAATTTGAAATAGAGAAAGATCCTCGAGCCGCTGCTGCTGTAATTGTCGTATCAGGCGGATACCCCGGAGCTTATGAAAAAGGAAAAGTGATTAGTGGGGTAGCGGAGACGGAAGGCAGTATTATCTTTCACGCTGGTACCAAAATGGATGGAGAAGAACTAGTGACTAATGGCGGACGGGTAATAGCCATTACTTCCTACGGCGAGCATTTTCAAGATGCCTTGGCGGTTTCTAATAAAAATGCAGCGATCATTCAATTTGAAGGAAAAAACTTTAGAAAAGATATCGGCTTCGACTTATAGAAGCTAGCTTAGAATATATTTAGGTTTCGGTCTTTGAGTCGAGAATGATTCATTTTTTGCTGAAACTAGGCATGAAAAGTGGATGATAGCAGCGCTATCAAGCGACTTTTCTTAACGACGTATCAACAAGAAAGGGACATTCGCAGACCAATTATTGAAATTTAAATATATTCTTTAATGCATCCCTATACCAATTACGAACTAGCTGCTATTCTAACAGCTGAATTGCAGCCTCCCCATGCAGCGGTCATGCCCTGTGCGGCTGTGGTACACGATAGCCGTAGAATTCCGCTGGGGGCTAATCTATTATTTGTAGCGCTTCATGGCCCTCGTTTCAATGGGCATCAATTTATCGAACTAGCCTACCAGGCTGGGGTTCGCGTTTTCTTGGTGGATGAGGAAGTAGCGCTCGAAGCTTTTCCAGCGGCTAGTTTCTTGCGAGTAGCGCATACCAATGAAGCCCTGCAAACACTTGCTGCCCATCATCGCCAACAATTTTCTATACCTGTTATCGGCATTACGGGGAGCAATGGCAAGACCATTGTCAAGGAGTGGTTGTTTCAATTACTACATGATGCCTACCGTATTGTGCGTAGCCCCGCTAGTTATAATTCACAAGTGGGCGTTCCGCTATCGGTTTTGCGATTGCAAAGGGCGGATGAGTTGGCGATTTTTGAGGCAGGAATTTCGAAACGGGGTGAAATGGAAAAGCTGGCCCCACTCATCGATTGCAACATCGGGCTATTTACCAATATTGGAACGGCTCATGCGGCAGGTTTTTCCTCTTTAGCTGAAAAAGTAAAAGAAAAGGCGCAGCTCTTTTCGAATGCGCAAACCGTGATCTATTGTAAGGATCAGCCATTGGTTCACCCTGTACTGCGTAATTTGGGCCCAAACACCTTTACTTGGTCGACTCAGGAAACGGCGGATTTAAGCATCAAGCAAATTCAATCTAGAAATGGAGAGACAGCAATTACGGGAGGGTACCTGAACGAGCAGCTCAAAATTACCATCCCTTTTATCGATAAAGCTTCTGTTGAAAATGCTATTCACTGCTGGGCACTGCTCTTGCACCTAGGACTTGACTCCGCCCTTATCGCTAAACGGATGCAGCAACTTCACCCCCTGGGCTTACGGCTCGCCCTCAAAGCCGGCATCAAGGGGTGTACGTTGATTGACGATAGCTACAATGCTGATATCACTTCCTTGGCCAATGCCCTCGATTTTTTAGGGCAGCAGTCACCCGAACGAAAAAGAAGCCTAATACTTTCCGACCTACTGCAAAGTGGGATGTCTCCGGAAGACCTATATACCCAGATTGCTAAGCTGATACAGCAGTCCAATATCCAGCACCTGGTAGGTATCGGAAAAGAAATTCCAATATTAGCTCGCTACCTCCCTCCTCAAATCCAGCAACATTATTACCAAAAAACCAGTGATTTCTTACGGCAAGATATAGCTGCTTATTTTCAGGAGGAAACCATTCTCCTAAAGGGCGCACGTTCTTTTGCCTTTGACCAAATCAGCACTCGTCTGAGTGCACAGCAACATCGGACGATGCTGGAGGTTAATCTATCTGCACTATCTCAAAACCTCCGACTTTTTCAACAAAACCTAGCCGCCAGGACGAAGGTGATGGCGATGGTCAAAGCGGCAGCCTATGGCAGCGGAAGTTTGGAGGTCGCTCGTCACCTAGCCTACCTCGGTGTTGATTACTTGGCGGTGGCTTATGTTGATGAAGGGATTCGTTTACGGCAGGGAGGAGTACGCTTACCTATTTTGGTGCTAAACCCAGAAGAAACCTCTTTTGAGGCGATGCTACGCTATGAATTGGAACCAGAAATATATACGCTGACTCAGTTGAAAGCCCTAGATGTATTAGCCTTGGACCTGCAGCAGGAACTGAAGATACACTTGAAGTTAGAAACGGGCATGAATCGGCTTGGTTTCAGCGAAGAGCAACTACCGGAATTGGCGGATTACCTAGCTGATCGGCAGGAGATACAAGTCGTATCGATCTTTACCCACCTAGCGGCGAGCGAAGATTCCAAGGAAGACGAATTTAGTACTTATCAAATCGAAAGATTTCAAGCTGCCTACGAACAGCTCGTGAGAAAATGGACGTATCGTCCCTTGCGGCATGTACTGAATTCTTCCGGGGTGGCCAGGTTTCCGCAGCACCAGTTTGAAATGGTACGTTTAGGTATTGGCTTATATGGGATACTGGAAGAGGTGAGTTTTATGCCGGCACTGCAAGCTGTTTTGACCCTAAAAGCTAGGGTGTCGCAATTGAGGTGGTTGAAAGCTGGAGAAACGATCGGATATGGCCGAGCAGGTATTGCTCGAGAGGCTATGCATTTGGCCATTATTTCTATTGGTTATGCGGATGGATTACCCAGAGAAGTAGGAAAAAACGGCTATGCGCTCTATATTCATGGTCAAGCTGCCCCTATCGTAGGCCATGTCTGCATGGATATGTGTATGGTAAATGTCACGGACATTCCGACCATACGGGAGAAGGATGAAGTAGTCGTGTTTGGGGATCAACCCAGGGTACAGGCCCTTGCCAGCGCCGCTGATCGAATTCCGTATGAAATACTGACCGGCATTTCAGCGCGAGTTCAGCGCGTTTATATTACCTAAGTGTGTAAAATAAAGCGGAATCAAATTCGGTTATGGTAACATAGCGCTAGGCTTATCGTTGAAATTAGGAAAACGTTAACGTCCTTTTTATCAGGATTATCCCTTTTTTCGCTAGCTTCTTAGTAATTTTGCGCAGTTTTTTAAGATAGAATTTTACAAATCTCAAAGGAATGAATGAATTAACTAAATGGGGTAGAGGTATTTTTATGAAAGGAATACTCGCCTTTACCTTTTGCATGATCGGAGGAACATTGACTTTTGCGCAGCAGGACGATCCTGTACTTTTTGAAGTCGATGGCGTTCCTGTCCATGTTTCGGAGTTTAACTATATATACAGCAAAACCAATGGTAAAAATGCTGACTTTTCTCGAAAATCATTAGATGAATATCTCGATCTATATGTCAAGTTTAAGCTGAAAGTACGCAAGGCTAAGGAAATGCGCCTAGATACGATCAAGCAGTTGCAGGATGAACTAGCAGGCTATCGTAAGCAGTTGGCCGATTCCTATTTACTAGATAAAACGGTGAAGCGGGATTTGGCCAAGGAGCTATATGATCGTAAGCAGAAAGATGTGGATATCAGTCACATCTTCGTTTCCTATGGCCCCAACCCACTACCCAAAGATACTTTGGCGGCTTATGACAAAGCAATGGCCATCAAGAAGCGTCTGGAAGGAGGGGAGGATTTTGAAGCACTAGCCAAAGAAGCCTCTGATGATAAGACGGCTGCCAGGAATGGAGGGCGAATTGGTTTTATTACCGCTATGTTTCCGAACGGGATGTACAATTTGGAAACCGCAGCCTATGAAGGTAAACTCAAGCAATTTTTAGGGCCGGTGCGAACCAGTGGAGGCTATCACATTGTACGCGTTAATGATCGTCGCCCTGCTTATGGCGAAGTGGAGATTGCCCACCTTCTGATTAGGAATAATGAGGCCAATCCAGCAGAGGCCAAAGCGCGAATTGACAGCCTTTACCAGGCCTTGGAAAAAGGAGCTAGTTTTGATAAATTAGCTAGCGCCTTTTCTGAAGATGGTCAAACTAAAAGCAAGCAGGGCTACATCGGGTTTATCGGAATCAAGCGATTTGCAGCTGGTTTCGAAGAGGCGATGTTTAGTATTAAAAAAGATGGAGGCTACTCCAAGCCTATTCAAAGTAATATTGGTTGGCATATCATAAAGCGAATTACTCGCCCTGGCATACAACCATTTGAGATGGAACGGAGTCGTTTAGAGGGTATGGTTGGAAAAGACAGCCGCTTGGAATTGGCCAAGAAGAAAATGTTGGCGCAAATCAAACAGGAAAATAAGTATCGGGAAAACACGGCCGTTTTCAATAAATTTACCGAGGCCCTAAATGATACTTTCCTTACGTTTAGATGGCGCCCGACAGTCGCTAATTCCAAGGATGTTCTCTTTACTTTAGGGAAGTCTTTCAAGCCTACAGTAGGAGAATTCAATGAATACCTAATGCGATCGTCCAGAGATCGAATGCGCATGGCCAGAATAGGGGATGTGAAAGTGGTAGCAAGAACTTTGTTTGATAGCTTCGTTGATGAACAAGTACTCAAATATGAGGAATCCCAATTGGATATTAAAAACCCCGCTTTTAAGGCTTTGATGAGAGAATATGAAGAAGGGATTTTATTGTTTGAAGCCACTAAAATGTTGGTATGGGATAAAGCTTCCCAGGACACGCTTGGCTTGGAGGAATATTTTACCAAAATTGACGGAAAATACAAATGGAAAGAAAGAGCTAATACGATCATTTATCGGATTAGCAAGCAATACGAATCGCAAGTAGACGCTATTTACGCTTATGCGAAAAACCATACGGCACAAGAGGTTAAGGCGAAGTTTAATTCGGACGGGAAAGTCATCGTCAATGCCGAGGAGAAGGCCTTAGAAAAAGGTAGACATCCTGAATTGAACCGCATAGAGTGGGTGCCCAACTCAATGAGTAAAATAACAACTAACGACAAGAATAATACGATCACTTTTCATCGTTTATTGGAATTGATACCCCCTTCGAATAAAACATTAAAAGAAGCTCGCGGCTATGTAATCGCGGATTACCAAGACCATCTTGAAAGAGAATGGATTAAGGAACTTCGCGAAGCATATAAAGTGAAAATTAATGATGCGGTATACGAGAACTTGATTAAAGAATAAGTACTTTTTATCTATCTCCTGTGTATGACATGTTTTACGGGCTGCACGGTGATGGCTAAAAGATTAATAAGAAAGGTATACGACGAATGGGGGAGATTAAAAGAAAGATAACTACACCTGCTTTTCTGTGGCAAGCCACTTTATGGCTATTTATTAGCGTCCTATTAGGTGCATGCCAATCCACAGATAATGATGACAAAGGCATCATTTTAGCTAAGGTGTACAACAAAACATTGTATAGTCTGGAGTTGGATGGCTTATTTCCCGAAGGGGCGACAGCCAATGATAGCCTGGATTTTTTGAATGCTTATGTGGAGAAATGGGTCAAAGAGGCTTTAGTACTCCATGAAGCAGAACTGCACATACCGAATGACCTGGATATTGATAAATTGGTCCGGGCTTATCGGGCTTCTTTGATTCAGAATAGTTATGAGGAAGTGCTGGTTCAAGAGCTGTTAGATTCTACGATTTCTCAGGCGGAACTGACCGAGTTTTATGAAAAAAACAAGGAGCAGTACCAGCTGGAGACGGCTATTATCCGGTGTCACTTCTTGAAAGTACCGCTTCCCGTACCCGATGCGGGTAAAGTGCGTCAATGGTGGGATAGTGGAACCCCTAGTGATATGAAAGCCCTGATAGAGTATTCCAATCAATATGCAGATGCGCATATTTTGGCCGATAGTAGTTGGTATGATGTAGAAAAAATTGCCATGGAACTACCAAAGGGAACTTTAACGACGAATAATATCGGGACCAAGCGGGAATTTACCCAGCGAGACGGCCAGTTCCAATACTATTTTCGTTTATTTGAGCTGAAAAATAGGAAGGATATTGCTCCCTTGGGCTATATTGAAGGACAGGCCAAGAAAGTAATTTTACATAAGCGTAAGCTAAAATTATTAGAAGACACCAAGTTGGACCTTTATAATAATGGCCTGCGTAGCAATAATATTCAGGTATTTACTAATTGAAAATTGGACTCAAGTCTATTAAACCATCGTAGTGATGATTAGAAAAATAAGTGCTAGTATCTTATTCTTGTTTCTTGTCATGGGCAGTGTAATTGCGCAAAAGCAGATTATCGATAAGGTAACTGCGACAGTGGGCGGAGAATTGGTGCTATTATCAGAAGTTGAAGAACAGATTTCGTTGATGGAAGCACAGAGTGGTGGCCTTCCAGAGGATGCCCGTTGCGGTATCATGGACCAGGTACTGATCACTAAATTACTTTTGAACCAAGCCAAGCTAGATAGTATAGAAGTAGGGGATGCTGAGGTAGAGGATCAACTCAATGCACGGATTGACCGTATTTTAAGTTATATGAACGGGGATATTACCCAGTTTGAAGCTTATTATGGACAGTCTATAACAGCCGTCAAGGATCAGTTTAGAGAAGACCTTAAAAGTCAGTTGTTGGTAGAGCGAATGCGAAGTCAGATTATGGCTGATGTAAAGGTGACACCTTCAGAAGTGAAAGCCTTTTTTGCTGAAATTCCAGTAGATAGTTTACCTTATTTTAACTCGGAGGTGGAAGTCGGAGAAATCGTATACAAGCCTAAAATCAATAGTTTAGAGCGTGATCGTTCTATCAAATTATTGGATTCGCTTCGTCTGCTAATCGTTAACGAAGAGGCGACTTTCGAAGAACTGGCCATGAAGTTTTCGGATGATGGATCGGCAAGATTAGGCGGTGATTTAGGTTGGGCGAAGCGAGGAAAATATGTACCTGACTTTGAGGCTGCTGCTTATAAGTTGGAAAAAGATGAGATTTCACCAGTAATTGAGACGCAATTTGGATTTCATATTATCCAATTGATGGATCGACGAGGTAATTCAATTCTTGTGCGACATATCCTGGTAAAGCCGGAAATTACTGATGCTGATTTAGTGAAAGCCCAAACGCACCTCGATTCTATCCGTAATTTGATTGCGACAGATTCGATCTCATTTTCCCTCGCGGTGAAGTATTTTTCTGATGAAGATCAGCAGAGTTATAACAATGATGGGCGTATGGTAAATCCAGCGACAGGGAACAACTTTTTTGAAATTGGAGACCTTGATCCTGATATCTACTTTGCGATTGATACCCTTGAATTGATGGAAGTATCTAGACCTTTTGAGTTTCGTGATCCCATCGGAGAACCTTACTTCCGACTGGTTCAGGTGCAATCTCGAACGACGCCCCATAAAGCCAATTTGCAGCAAGATTACTCCAAAATTCGAACGGCAGCTATTCAATCCAAGCAGAATGAGTTTATTTCTGAATGGGTAGAAAATACGGTAGGTGCCACCTTTATTCGAATAGATGGGATGTATAAAGGCTGTCCGATTTTAGAGAAATGGGACAAAGATGGCCGGGCTAGGCCGTAGCTTTATCACTAGCTCTAGGTAGGAGACCGCAAAAAGAAGGCGGAAATGAGATGACCATCCCATTTCCGCCTTTGTTGATTAAATGCTAACTGACTAGGAGAGGGACTTAATTCACTACTTCACCCATCCCCATCCCCTACCTTAATAACTGCTCATCCTGCATACTTAAACTATACGCTTGAGCAAAAGCCGTTGGTGAGGGTTTGAAAGAAAGAAATACGAGTATACCCAGTCCGAAAAACAAGAGTAAGGTCTGATTTTGCTCCAGTAAAGCAATAATCAGAATCATAATATTGATGCTTTCTGCCAATACCCATCTAAGGATCAAACTTTTCCGATAGGTATTCAATTTTTCATGGACATCCTGTTTTTTGGCCAAGGCCTGATCTCGAAATAGATTTCCAATGGCTCTTGCACCAAAGAAAACGCCTATCAGTCCTGCCGCTGCTAGCATCAGTTGCGTATTGTAGTCCAAGGGGAGTATGCCCGATGAGCCTATTGATCCCCAGACGACATACAAGATGATGAGAAAAAACAGTACTTGCCCGATGAGCAAGGCCGCATACATGAGGTTTAGGTTTTTAAAATGTTCTTTCATGTTAGGGTTATTAATAACCTCCTTATTCTACCCCGTGCATCATACGTTTGATGGGTTTGTTCAGTAAAACTAAGGCCGTACCTGCGCCAAATGCCATGACCACAAAAATGGTAAAGAAGCTAGACATCGAAGTAGCGTTAGAAATATCATCGATATAGCTACCAATCATACCACCGGTAAAGTTGGCTACGAAATTGGCAATATACCAGATACCGAACATCAGCGCCATTAAGCGCATCGGCGATAGCTTATTGACTAAAGACAGCCCGACTGGAGACAAGCACAATTCTCCCACCGTATGGAAGAAGTAGG